>OFFW01000556.1_pt1 | contig 26706 bp, 21 predicted proteins | sample 1521501 | NCBI WGS metagenome assembly OFFW01 (sample SAMEA3504107, study PRJEB24116) | mouse gut metagenome | biome: mouse gut; feature: mouse-associated habitat; material: faeces | place: Denmark | collected 2011
CCAAGCGGCCGTGCTTGCACGGCCAGTTGGCGAATGCCGCGAGGGTCAAATACCCTGTTGCTTGCAGCAGGGTATTTGATTTGACAGAAATCATTATAATCCCGTTTCCCGGCATTGTCAATCTAAAAACTTCGGATATTTTTGAAAAAGTGTCCGCCAAAAGAAAGAGGAAGCTATTAGGAGACCTTAAGAGGCCACCGCGTTCCCGGTATAGAGCTGGTAATACTTCCCCTTCTGCTCCATGAGCTCATCGTGGGTGCCCCGCTCGATGATGCGGCCCTGCTCCAGGACGATGATGCAGTCGCTGTTGCGTACCGTGGAGAGCCTGTGGGCGATGACGAAGTTCGTCCGTCCCTTCATCAGCGCGTCCATGCCCTGCTGCACCAGCTTCTCCGTCCTGGTGTCGATGGAGCTGGTGGCCTCGTCCAGGATCAGTACCGGGGGATCCGCGATGGCGGCCCTGGCGATGGCGAGGAGCTGCCTCTGGCCCTGGCTTAAGTTGGCCCCGTCCCCGTGGAGCATGGTGTCATAGCCGTCCGGGAGCCTTACGATGAACCCGTGGGCATTGGCCAGCACCGCGGCCTTCTTCACCTCGGAGTCCGTGGCGTCCATCTTGCCGTAGCGGATGTTCTCCATGACGGTGCCGGTGAACAGGTGGGTGTCCTGGAGCACGATTCCCAGGGAGCGCCGCAAATCCGCCTTTTTGATCTTGTTCACGTTGATATTGTCGTACCGTATCTTTCCGTCCTGAATATCGTAGAACCGGTTGATCAGGTTGGTGATGGTGGTCTTGCCCGCGCCGGTGGCCCCTACGAAGGCAATCTTCTGGCCGGGCTTGGCATGGAGCACGATGTCGTGGAGGATCATCTTGTCGTCATTGTAGCCGAAGTCCACGCCGTCGAACACCACGTCCCCGGTGAGCTCCACGTAGGTGGTGGTATTGTCCGCCTTGTGGTAATGCTTCCAGGCCCAGAGCCCCGTGCGCTCCCTGCTCTCCCTCAGCTCGCCGTCCGCGCCCCGCACGGCGTTCACCAGCTCCACGTAGCCCTCGTCCACCTCCGGCTTCTCGTCCATGAGCTTGAAGATCCTGTCCGCGCCGGCCAGGGCCATGATGATGCTGTTGAACTGCATGCTCACCTGGTTGATGGGCATGTTGAAGGATTTGTTGAAGTTCAGGAAGCTGGCCAGGCCCCCCAAGGTCAGGCCGGACACGCCCGTGATGGCCAGGATGCCGCCCACCACGGCGCAGACCACATAGCTTAAGTTCCCCAGCTGGGCGTTCACCGGCATCATGATGTTGGCGAAGCGGTTGGCCTGGTAGGCGCTCTCGAAGAGCTGGTCGTTGAGCTCGTTGAACTGCTTCAGGCTCTCCTGCTCATGGCAGAACACCTTCACCACCTTCTGGCCGGTCATGGTCTCCTCCACACAGCCGTTCACCGCGCCGATGGCCTTCTGCTGGGCCAGGAAGTAGCGGCTGCTCAGGCCCCCGATTTTCTTGGTGGCCACCAGCATGATTCCCACCATCAGCAGGGTCACCAAAGTCAGCGGGATGTCCAGCACCAGCATGCAGGCGAAGACGCTGACCACGGTGATGGCGCTGTTGATCATCTGGGGGATGCTCTGGCTGATCATCTGGCGCAGGGTGTCGATGTCGTTGGTGTACATGGACATGATGTCGCCGTGGGCATGGGTGTCGAAATATTTAATAGGAAGGGACTCCATCTTGCCGAACATGTCGTTGCGGATGTTCCGCAGGGTCCCCTGCCCGATGTTGATCAGGATCCTGGACTGGGTGAAGGACGCCACGACGCCCAGGGCGTAGAAGCATGCCACTTTGACGATGGCTCCCTGCAGCGGCCCGAAGTCCGGATTCTCCCTGCCGATCAGCGGCAGGATGTAGGAATCGATCAGCGTCCGCATGAACATGGTTCCCTGCAGGCTGGAGTACACGGTGGCCACGATGCACAGCACCACCACGATCCATCCCGCCGCGTAATCCTTCAATGTATAGCCCATGACCCGCCTGAACAGCTTTCCGGGGTTCTCTATCTTGGGCCTGGGGCCTCTGGGGCCTCTCGGACCGCCGGGTCCATGGCCGCCCGGGCCTTTATTCATATTCTGGTTCTTCTCTGCTGCCATATGTCATATACCTCCTGTCGTACCGCACTGTGTACACGCCCTTTATTTTTCATCAAAATCCCCGCTGCCGCTCATCTGGGCCTCATAGACCTCCCTGTAGATCTCGTTGGTCTCCAGCAGCTCCTCATGGGAGGCGAATCCGTCGATCTGCCCGTCATGCATGACGATGATTTTGTCCGCATGCTCCACGCTGGAAATCCTCTGGGCGATGATCAGCTTGGTGGTGCCGGGGATGGCCTGGGCGAAAGCCTGCCTGATCTTGGCATCCGTGGCCGTGTCCACCGCGCTGGTGGAGTCGTCCAGGATCAGGATCTTCGGCTTTTTCAATAAAGCCCTGGCGATACATAGCCTCTGCTTCTGGCCCCCGGATACATTTGTGCCGCCCTGTTCTATGTAGGTATTGTACCCCTCGGGCATCTTCCGGATGAATTCGTCGGCGCATGCCAGCTCGCAGGCATGCCTGCACTGCTCCTCCGTGGCGTCCTTGTCTCCCCAGCGCAGGTTCTCCAGGATGGTGCCTGAGAAGAGCACATTGTTCTGCAGCACCACGGCCACCTGATTCCGCAGGACCTCACAGTCATACGCCTTCACGTCCACGCCGCCCACCAGCAGCCGTCCCTCCGTCACATCGTACAGTCTGCTGATCAGGTTCACCAGGCTGGACTTGGCGCTTCCAGTGCCGCCGATGATGCCTATGGTCTCGCCGGACCCGATCTCCAGGTTCACGTCCTTCAGCACAGGCGTTTTGGCATCCTTCTTATAGCTGAAAGAGACATTTTCGAAGACGATGCTGCCGTCCTTCACATCCGTGACGGGGTTCTCGGGATCGGTCAGGTCGGCCTTCTCCTCCAGAACCTCGCAGATACGCCTGGCGCTGGCCGCGGACATGGTCATCATGACGAAGATCATGGAGAGCATCATCAGGCTCATGAGGATGTTCATGCAGTAGGTCAGCATGCTCATCAACTGTCCCGTGGTCAGGGCATCCTGTACGATCATGTGTGCCCCTGTCCAGCTGATCAGCAGGATACAGGCGTACACCGTGAAGTTCATCACCGGGTTGTTCCAGATGACGATGCTCTCCGCCTTGCAGAATATCTTATACAGGTTGCCGCTGGCCGTCCTGAATTTCTCTACCTCATAGTCCTCCCGCACATAGGCCTTCACCACCCGGATGGCGGAGACGTTTTCCTGTACGCTTTCATTCAATGCATCGTACTTCGGGAAAGCCTGCTTGAAGTGCTGAGTGGCCTGGCTGACGATGAGGCCCAGCACGCAGCCCAGGAGGATCACCGCCACCAGGTAGATGCTGGCAAGCCTGGGGCTGATGAAGAAGGACATGGCCATGGCACAGATCAGGCTGGCCGGGGCCCGCATGCACATCCGCAGCATCATCTGGTAGGCGTTCTGGATGTTGGTCACGTCCGTGGTGAGCCTGGTCACCAGGCCCGAGGTGCTGAACTTGTCGATGTTGGAGAAGCTGAAGGTCTGTATGTTCTCGTACATGGCCTTCCTCAGGTTCCTGGCATAGCCTGCGGAGGCCCTGGAGCCGAACTGCCCGCCCAGGATGCCGAAGGTCAGGCTGAACAGCGCCGTCACGATCATCAGCACGCCGATCAGATAGATATGGTTCATGTTCCCCGCCTGCACGCCGTCGTCGATGATCGACGCCATGAGCAGCGGGATGATGGTCTCCATGATGACTTCCCCTATCATGAAGACCGGGGTCAGGATGGAATCTTTCTTGAATTCCCTGATGTGGGCCCCAAGTGTCTTTAACATGGTTTCTGCACTTCCTTTTCTTTGTATTCTGCCTGTTGCTCTGTTTTTGCCTTGCTTTAGGACATATTCCCGTTTTCCCGCTCCGCGGTTTCCGCCGGGGCTCCTTCGGGCCTGGCTTCCTCCGCCGGGGCTTCCGGGGAGCCTCTGCTCTCCTGCGCCGGGGGAAATGCCGCCTCTCCGGCTCCTCCCGGGAGGTCCTCCGGCTCGGCCGTCATCCCCTCCAGGTTCTTCATCAGGATGCCCAGCAGACGGTAGAGCTCTGCCACCTCCTGGTCCGACATCCCCTCCAGCACCCTGTTTCCAATCCAGTCCATGTGGCGCTCGATCTTCTCATGGTTCTGGTAGGCCTCCGGGGTCATCTGGATCCGCTTCAGCCTCCCGTCCTTGTCCTGGGCCCTGCGCACGATCAGCCCCTCCCGCTCCATGACCTGCAGCGTGTTGGAGACCGTGGCCCCGGATATGCGGAATTCCTTCTCCAGGTCTCTCTGGTACACGGGCCCGTCCTGGTGATGGTAGAGATATCCCAGAATCCCCCCCTGGAGCTGTGTCTTCGGCCCCTTCTTCACATCGGGGCCGTTCCTGTGGATGGCCGTCTTGATCTGGTTGTGGATGACCCGCAATAGAAATGTGATTCTCTTCCTCTCTTCCATCGGCTCCTTCCTTATCCTGTTTCCTGCTGCGTCTGTTGCGTCTGTTGCGTCTGCTGTGCCTTGGGAAGCGGCGATGCTTCCCCGGGTCAGCTTGTCAGCCTGCCGGGCATCTTGTTAGCGGGCTAACTTGTTTGTTAGCGTACTAACTATATCGCGTTTTTGGGGATTTGTCAATGGGGATTTGAAGAAGGTTTGAAAAAAATAAATTTTTGGTTGACATTTCGTATTTTTTGTAATATCCTGATAGTAGAAGCAAGAGCTTCTGTTTGAGGCGTTTGTCAGATGTGCCTGTCTAAAAAAAAACTGAAGAAATTGTGAGGGGTTCGTCAGATGCACCTGTCTAAAAAAAGCTGAAGAAATTATCGGGAACTGAATGGTTCCCGTTTTCACGTTAAGGAGCATTATGGGGCTTACACTTTATTACATCCGTAAAGGCTATTTCGAGGAGCACCCGGACTTTATCAAGGTGCTTGATGTGGGAAATTCCGGCAAACAGTCAAAAAGAACCCATCTATGCGTCCGGGTCGAACTGGATAAAAATGCTTTCTATATCCCCCTTCGGAACAATCTGGGGGCAGATGTGAGGAAATTTGGCCGGATTGGCCACTCCGTCCCGTCGGAAAAAAGAAAGAATGCCGGACTGGATTTTCGTTATGTCCTGATTGTGAATAATCCGGTATATATCGAGTTTCAGACAGAGCGGAAAATACCTTCCTCCCAGTATAGACATATTCTACGAGACTATGAAGCCATTCAAAAGGAATTTGCAGTCTATCTTAGAGGCTATAAGAAAGCTGCCGTAAAAGGCAGAATAGAAAAAGAGCCTCTATATCGGGAATCCAGTCTGATAAATTTTCACCGAGAATTAGAAATCCGCAGCACCCCCAACAGCACGAACCGCGCGTCCTGGAATTCATAGCTGCAGGTGGACAGGGTGAGGACATGGTCCGAGGCCGACGGCGCGAAGTCGGCGCGGATGAGGGATTTGGAAATGGCGGAGGCTATCCAGTCCTCATAGTCCGTCTCCGAAGCGAAGCCCGTCACCCAGGCGTCGTCCTCCACGTCGGCCACATACCCCGCGAATATCTCGACAGTATAGTTTTCGTCCGGGGTCAGCAGGAGCATCCGGGGATGTTCCTCAAAGTATTCCTGGCTCTTGTAATTGGACAGGGCGGCGAACATGGAGCCGTCCTTCATATGATGTCCGTAGATGATGCAGTGGGAGTCCGAGAAGTCGCTCTGGTTTTGACAGTCCAGGAAGATCGCGCCGCTGGGGTTGCTCTCGCCGTTGAACAGGCGGTACAGATAGTAATCGTTGTCCCGGGCCTGCACGATCGGGTAATTGATTACAGATGCCTCGTCATAAATCCAGCCCACCACCTGCTCATTGATGCTGCGCAGGCCAGCGAAGTCCACCTCCAGAAAGGCAATGGGGGCATCCGCGCTGCCGGATCCAGATGCCGCGCCGCCTCCGCTGTGTCCGGACTGTGCACTGTCCCCGGCTTCCGCCCCGGCGCCTCCGTCCGCAGCCTGCATGAAGGAGGCCAGATCCCCATAGGCGGCTCCGGCGGCCTGCCGCTCCCGCAGAATCTCCCAGACCCGGTATCCGGACACCGCGCATGTCGCGAACAGTCCTGCTGCCAGCAAGCATATCAATCCCCTGCCGATTCCTTTCATAAGCCCTCCCTGTCACGGCGCTGTGCCGATTCCTTTGCTTCCTTTCCTTCCACCCATCTCCCGGCCGCCCCGGCATGTCTGCCACACCGGGTATCCTCCGATTCGCCCCAGAGTCCTGTATCCATACAGCGGCTTCCGGGCTTCCTGCTCCCACTGCCATGCGAATCCCGGCCAGGCCGCCTTAGGCCCTGCGCTTCCCTGTACCCTTGTCCAGCAGCCTGCCCAGCCACAATAACATCACAGCCCCCAGCACGCCGCAGGCCAGGTAGATCTTCCCCTTGGTTCCGGAGCACACAGCCATGACATTTCCCAGAAAAGGCACCGACACCGCCATCCGCCCGATCAGATTCCCGTAGGCCACCGGGGCCATGTCGTTCTCCGCGTTGGCATCCCCCTTTGTGATGAATTCCCCCTCCACCACATGGTTCTCCACTACCCGGTGGGTGATGACCGCCCCTCTGTCATAAAATGCGATCACATCCCCGGCGGCCACATCCTCCGGTGCCGCCGCTTCCATATAGAGGGCGCTGCCCAGGGGAATGGCCGGTTCCATGCTCCCGCTTATCACCACATACACCTCATATCCCAGCAGCCGCGGCACTGTCATGGGAATGCAGACTGCCACTATGACCACCAGAACCAGCGCGGACAAAAAGCCGCATATCTTACGTCCCATCCCGTCCCTGTCCCTTTCCCGGGCTTTTCCGCTCCTTCGGCCATCCCGCACGGGGCTTTTCCGCCCCTTCGACCATCCTGCGCGGGGCTACCGCTCCTTCGACCATCCTGCGCAGGGCTTCCTTCCGCCTACCGCACTGAATCCTGCCGCCCTTTGCGCTCCTCCGATTCGCGGGCCCATGCTCCAGTCTGCCCTTCCCCAGCTTCTCCGCCGCCATCGACGCCGGAAAAGCTGCCGGTGCCATGAAAGCCGCGGCAGCTATACTGCATAACGCTAAATACTGCCTAATGTAACGATTTAACCAGCAGCGTCATGCAGTCTGGTTTCACGGCAAGTGAAATCGTTAAGCAGTATGAATCCCGAAACCGATATATTCCCGACATTCTCAGGCTTCTGCGGAATCCTCCGCCTTCCCGCCCTTTGCCCTGCGCATCCTCCGGTACATGTACGCCCCGGCAATCAGGGCGATGACCGCCACCAGCCCCATTCCCGCGGCAATCCAGGTGAACTTCCGCATCCTGTCATTGGCCTCGGCCACCGTGCCGTCCTTATCGGATTCCATGCCCGCCAGGGGCGTCTCCTCGTCGTCCAGGTTCAGCAGATCCTCCGGCCCGTCAGGTTCCTCCGGTCCCGGACCATCCCCGCCCAAAGGCGTGTCATCGTCCCCCACCTCCTGGGGCGGCTCCTGATCCTCCTCCGGCGCCTGGGCTCCCGGGCCGTCCGGCGCGTCCGCATCTGCGCCAGGCGCTGCGGCTCCTCCTCCCGGACCGCCGTCCACAGGGGCCTGGGGCCCTCCATCGCCGCCCGGTGCAGTCCCACCGCCCGTGCCTCCCGGCGCCGCGGCCTCAATCCGGGTATATACAAAGGTGAAAATATTCTTGCTGGCATCGCTCTGCAGGGTCCTGGTCAGGTTATAGGCCTGGGGCTGGTAACCCTCCACATACAGATAGGCGATTACCGGCCTGTCGCCTACATTCCCGTAATAGACCTGCGGCGGATACAGTTGGTTCCCCGCCGCATCCACATAATTCACGGTATATTGCACCATATCTCCCCGTATGCCGTATGCCACCACATAATCCTGGTCCCGCTCTACCGGGAAATAGGCCAGATCCAGGCTGTCGTCCCGTCCGCCCATGCGGATGCCCTTGACATAATACTTGCTGTCCTCCGCTACGGATACGGCGCTGTTGAGGAAACGGACATGGTTGGCGGCTGTCAGTCCCGTGATCCTCACGGACTTCCCGCCGTCCTCCAGCATGATTTCATACTCCCCTCCCCCGTCCACGGATATGGAAATCCCGTCAGCCGTGCCAAGCGTCCCCTGGTTCCCTGCGCTGATGGTCACGGTGTAGGTGTAGCCCTTCCGCTCTGCCGCCAGGCAGTTCAGGGAAGCGGAGAGCATCAGGCAGAAGGCCGCCAGCACGGAAATCACTCTCATGGCTTTTTTCATCGCTGCGCTCCCCCCTTCTCTTTCTTTCCGGCCCGATACAGGCCGTACAGGGCAAGCGCCAGAAGCGCCAGCCCGGAGCCCAGGGAGATCCACACATACAGCATCAGGTTGCTGTCATCGCTGGTCTTCGGAGGGCGTCTCGTCTGCGTTTCCCCCTCCGGTGTCTCTCCCTCCGGCTCCCCCTCTGCCCCGTCATTCACCGGCACAGGATTCCTGCGCTCCTCCACCGCGAAGTTCATGGTCAGGTTCGCCAGGGTATCCTGGTAGGTATTCCCCTGGGTTTCCCCGTCCAGGGCCACGGTCAGGGAAATGGTCCCCTGCTCCCCGGCCTTCAGCGTATCCAGATAGAAGTATTCGCTGAGGGATTCCGTGGCCTCGTGCAGGCCCTCGCCCACATCCATGTCCCCGGTGCGCTCGCCGCCCACCGTGTCGCTGCTGTACAGCGTCTCCAGCTCCCCCCGGGGAGGCTGATAGGTCAGAATGTAGGAATAGCCTCCGCTTGCCGCCACCCGCTGGCTGTCCTCCAGGGACTGCAGCACTTTGTTGGTCATCCACCAGTCCGCATCATTCGCGCCTGTGTTCTTCAATGCCACCGATATGTCGATGCTGTCCCCCGGCTGGAGGTTGTATATGGCGTCATTGATGTCGGAGGTATTGAAATTGCTCTCCATCCCGCTGCCCGTGAAGTCCACCGCCCAGCCGGAATCCCCTTTGTAATGCTCCGCGCAGGCTGCCGTCCCGTCCCCCAAAACCATAGCGCAGACGAGCAGCAGCCCCATCCATTTCTTCTTCATCTCGTCACTCCCATCCGCCTGCCCTGCAGGCATCTTTTCACTGTCTCACGGTTCCGCCCCGGAAACACCCTGTCCTCCTCCGGGAGACCCTGCCTAGCACGGCGGCTTTCCGTCTTTACCTGAGTCTCAGCGTCCCGTCTGCGCCCACTTCCACGTCCACGCCCCAGGCGCTCTTGATGGCGCTCTGGGCATTGTGGGTCTGGACTGCATCCACCTCGGCCTCCACCACGAAGGAAGCGCCGTCGTAGTCATACGTCATGGTGACCGTAGTCCATCCGTTTGCGTCCACCCTGCGCTCCTCTGTCACCTTCTCTGTCACGCTGCTGTCTATGGTCACGGAATCCAGGAAGCTTTCCGTCTCATAGAATAGGCCTCCCTCCCCGGCAGCCGGCAGCGGGCTGTCGTAATACAGCACAATCATCTCGCCGTCCCTGGGGTCGTCCTCCCCCATTTTGGCGGTAGTCGCTTTGTCGTCTACAATCCAATGGTCATTCGTAAGATGCAGTTTTATCATGGCAGGGGACAGATGGGTGAGTTTGCTGCCGTTTTCGTCCACCCAGTATTTATACAGCTTCACCCGGACATATTCGTCTATGGAGCCGCTGTTCCGGACGCTCAGGCTCTCGGGGTATGTCCTGCCAATCTGCCATTGTTCGCCCTCGGGCAGGGTCAGCAGTTGGCCGGAGGCCTGGTTCCACTGATTGTCCGCATGGGTGTAGTCCCGGTAGCTCACCACATTTCCGTTCTCCACCAAAGAGACGCCGATGCTCTGGACGTCGATCTGGGCGGAATAGGTCTCTGAATAATAGGTCAGGGCCGCACGGGTGCTGCCGATGGCGCTGAAGGACAGCAGTCCGATGGCCGATGCGAACAGTACCGCGGTGCCGGGGATGAGACCTGATTTTTTTGCTTTCCTTCCGTCACTCATCCGCCTCGCCTCCTTCCCATCCATAGCTGTCCTCCTCAGCGGCCAGCTTGGAATCCCAATCCGCGTAGAGTGTGCCGTCCTCTGCGTACAATACCGCCGTGCATTCTTGGATCACCACTACGTTAAAGTCCTCCGTATAGGGAGGCGGGGTGGCTCCGGGATCCCCCTCCGGCGCCGTCACGGTGGGCAGGGTAATCTTTACATCCAGCCGTCCTGTGGCTCCTCCCGGCGGAAGGATTTCGTCGTAGTACCAGTATCCGTCGCCGCCGTCCCGCCATCCCGGGCTTCCGCTGTATTCCAGGCCGTAGGCGCTGCCCGCGAATACTTTTACCCGGACATAGCATTCCGCTGTCCCTGTGTTGCTCAGCTCAATATGTTTCGTCCAGTCGGAGAATTGCTCCGTGATCTGGGATTTCGTGCCTACCGTAATCTGGTGGCCGCCTTTCGCTGTGGCAAATGTGGTGAAATAGGCTTTCGCGCTGCCTGCGGAGGCAGCCGCCACAAGCGCCAGCGCAGCGGCAGCCGTACATATTGTCCTCTTCGTCCGCTTCATGTCCGCCACCTCCTACCTTTCTGTGTCTGTTTTGTTTCCGTCCGCCACGCCGGCTCCGATTTCAGGCCGGTCTGTGCTCCACTGGTATGTGTTACTCTCTGTGTCGTAGCGGAACCGGTTCTCTATGCCGTAGCCGCTCTTGGCGTCTTCGTCATATTCGTTTTCGAAAGAGAAGGTGATGGGGCCTGCGTCCTCGCCGTCCGCTGTCACTGTTTTGCTCTGGTCATCGGACAGGGTAATCTGACAGTTGGCTCCGCTGTACACTTCTGTCACGGTCACCACCGCCCCTGCCGGGATATGCTCCAGGAGGGCTTCCTGTGTCCCGGTGCCGGAGAAAGTGAGAGAGACTACATTGCTGTAGACTATCTTTGCGTCTTCGGCATCGCTCTCTCGTGCCACGATTTCGAAGACGAATGTCACATCGCCCTGGGTGGCGTTGTATGATGTCAATGTCTTCCGTATGCGGACGGAGCCGTAGCGGGGCTCCCGGGCGGGCTTCAGCGCGGCTTCCCGCTGGTACTGCCAGGTGTCAGGGGCGTCGCCTCCTACATATTGGTACTCTGACCAGGGCAGGGATACGATCAGGGGGGTGAAGGTGTATTCATATCTTGGGCTCTGGGCTGCGTCCACCACGATCAGGTACAGACCCAGATCCATGCCGGAGAAGGCTGCTTCCTGAATGGTGCCGTCCTCTGTGACGTGGATTTTTCTGTCATAGTCGGCGGCTGTCTTCGGTTCGCCCACAGGCTTCCCGTCCTCGTCCAGTTCGTAGACGGCGGCAAGGGCAGCGGCGGACAGTTCTTTCCAGCCCTCCTGGGAGCCGGGTATGGCGCTCCAGCCGTTTTCTTCCAGCGGTAGGCCGGCGAAGGGGGCGGTGGGTTTGTAGTTTCCTGTCTCCAGCATATCCGCCAGTTTCCAGGCGTGGACTGCCAGCTCCCCGTCGGGAGAGCCGTCGGCTCCCTTTATGAGGGCCATGTCCTGCCCTATCTGCGCTGAATCGTCCACTGCCAGGGTCAGGGTCAGTTGCCCTTTCTCCTGCATATCCACCTGTCCGGCGGCGCGCACTGTGGGGTAAGCGCAGAGAGCGGCTGCCAGCGCCAGGCACAGCAGGCTCATGGCTGGCAGGATTCTATTCCCCGGTGCGGTTTGTTTTGATGGGTTGTTCTTTTTCCATGGAGCAGCCTTCTTCCACAGAGTGCTTAGCTTCCATAGAATGCTCTTCTTCCATGGAGCGCTCTTCTTCCATGGAATGCTCTTCTTCCATGGAGTGCTCTTCTTCCATGGAGTGCTCTTCTTCCATGGAATGCTCTTCTTCCATGGAGTGCTCTTCTTGGGGGAATCACTTATCTTCCCCGGAATGCTCTTCTTCCATGGATCGCTTAGCTTTCGTGAGATGCTTATTTTCCATGGAGCGCTCTTCCTGCGTGAATCACTTATCTTCCATGGAATGTTCTTTTTCGATGGATTGTTGTTCTTTGATGGATTGCTCCCCTTCCATAGAAGGTCTTTCTTTCGCAGAAGGCTCTCCCTCCATTTTTTCACGCCCATGTTCCTCCCTCCCTTGTTTCCAGTCTTTTTTGCGTTTTGCGCCTTTGCTTGGAATGCTCTTCTTCCATGGAATGCTCTTTTTCCATGGAATGCCCCTCTTCCATGCCATGGTGAAGATGCCCATGAGGGCGATCATGGCAAATATCAGTACCAGGTAGAGCATATAGTAGCTTTGGATGGACTCCACCATATTCCCCACCGGGGTCTTCTCCTGGGGCTCTTCTTCGCCTTTGTATGCTGTGCGGCTCCCCCGTACCAGGAGGCGGTGGGAATTCACGCCGTAGGGCGTGCAGGTCAGCAGTGTCACGTAGTCCTCCCCGGGCACGACTTCCATGGCTCCGGTGAGTGTGTCTAAGTCGTCCTTGTCTATCATGGGCAGAATCTGATCTACCTCGTAGGCCAGCACTTCGTCCAGGATATGGATATAGAAGAGGTCGCCTGTCTCCATCTGATCCAGATCCGTGAAGAGTTTGGCGCTGGGGAGCCCTCTGTGAGCCGCCAGCACGCAGTGGGTGCTGGCACCGCCGATGGGCAGTTTGGTGCCGCTCACATGTCCGATGCCTGTCTGGAGGATGTCGTCCGCGGTGCCGTGGTAGATAGACAGTCTGACATCAATCTTCGGGATGGACATGTAGCCCATGACCCCGTTTCCCCCGGCGTTGAGGACTTTCCAGTATTCTGTGTCCTCCATGTCCGCCGCTTCGCCGCCGAAGGCGTCGCCGGTGAAGTCGTTCTGGAGCCGGGCATCGTTGAAGGCGTGGGCGGCATCCCATTCCCTGGTGTAGTCCTCGGGCTGTAGCTCTGCCACTACTTCTTCATAGGTGGAGATCAGTTTGCTCTGGCGGTAGGCGTTCCACTGGTCGGAGACGGCGGGGTAGGCGAAAATGCCCAGGCCTCCCAGGAACAGGAGGGCGAACAGGATGTTGGCCAGCTTCCTCTTCATGGCTCTTCCTCCGGTCTGTCTTCGTTCCAGCCCTCCGGATCCTCCTGGGGCCAGTCGTCCTGCCATTCCCGCAGGGCTCCTTTTCTGTCGGGAGACATTGTCTCCGCAATCTCGGTTGTCTTTTCTGCTCTTTCCGGGTCTGGGGAACCTGCGCTATAATGGGAAGGCTCCGCTTTCTCGGGGGCGGCCGGGTCTGTCGTAGTCGCGATACTTGGGGAATTCTCTGTTTCCCTGGGGGCGGCCGGGTCTGTCGTACTCGCGATACTTGGGGACTGCTCTGTTTCCCTGGGGGCGGCCATGGCTGTCGTACTCGCAATGCTTGAGGAATTCTCTGTTTCCTTGGGGGCGGCCGCTTGGGCTTTTCCGGGCATTTTTCTCTTTTTTCTGTCCAGGAAGTACATGGCGAAGATGAAGGCTCCTGTGACTCCCAGCCCCACTTCCACCCAGAGCAGGTAGTTGGTGTGCAGGCTGGGGTTGGAAAACGCGGCGGCGGCCACCATGTCGTCCTCTATCTCTTCATATTCCACCCGGCAGCCCCGCACCAGGAGTCTGTGGCTGTTGACTCCGTAGGGGGTGCAGGTCATCAGGGTGGCCAGGTCTTTTCCTTCCTCCGCGGCCAGGGCGGTGGTGTCGGAGGGCTCCACTACGGTGATGCGATCCACCCGGTAGCAGATGGTCTCATCCAGGATGTAGAGGAGGAACACGTCCCCCTCCTGCAGTTGATCCAGGTCGGTGAACAGGGACGCGCTGGGGAGTCCTCTGTGGGCGGATATCACGGCATGGCTCCCCTCGCCGCCTATGGGGAGGGAGCTTCCCTCCAGGTGGCCTGCGGCTTTCTGGAGGACTGTCTCTTCTGTGGTATGGTAGACGGGGATCTTGACGCCGATCTTCGGGACTTCCACATAGCCCATCATGCCGTCGCCGGTGAGGTTCAGGCAGGAGAGGTAGGTTTCGTCGGGTGCATCCCGGTCTGCGGCTGCGGCGAAGGAGTCGGGCAGCACATAGGGCTGCAGGGCTTCATTGTAGGCCAGCGCAGCCGCTTTCTCGCCTGCGTAATCGACTTTCCCTTCGGAAGATTGAACCGCCACCGCCTCATCATAGGCGGAAATCAGCTTGCTCTGACGGTAGTCGTTCCATTCGTTGGAAAACAGGGGATACAGCAGCAAGGACAGACCGGCCAGGAAAAGCAGGGGAAATATGAATTTTATAAGCTTGTTTTTCATCCGGGCTCTCCTTGTTGTTGTATGTTTCAATGTCACATTTTCAAGAGCCGTCCAGGCAGCCGAGACTGCCTGAACGGAACCTGATCTCATCTTTGGTGCTTTGCGCGCCTCTGGGACGCTTCCCAGAACCGTTCACATCTTTTGTATGCAGCAGCTTTCCTGTTATTTCTCGGTCTTCCTGCGTGTGGCGAAGAAGAGGCCTGCCGCAATAATCATGATGGTGCATCCGCCGATGGTGAAAATCGTGGTGCCGATGCCGCCGGTGGAGGGAAGGGAGGATATTTTCGTATTTGGAATATTGATTTTATCTCCCATTGCCGCATTTCCATATGTCTCGCCCTCAATCGTCACTGCCTTCCCATAGGTCACAGTGGATGTCTTATTTTCATTGTCCTTATTATTGGTGACTGTTACCGTATATGTGATATCCTCTCCCTTATAATTTTCCGGTTTTTCAAAGGTAAATACGACCTTGTAAATGGTATCATTGATGGAATATCCCTTTGGTGCCTCGGTCTCCCTCAAATAATACGTTTTGTCACCATCCAGACCTTTAAACTTGATTTCACCATCCGCGCCTGTCTCATAGTGGTCTACTTCGCTTACCGCTACAGTTTCGCCTTCTGCCCACTGAATGGTTTCCTCTCCTTCGTTATCTGCCACATACAAGGTAAAGGTTGCATCCGGCAACTTCTGCCCCTTATCATCTTCCTTATAGAACATTCCATGAATCGCAAAGGTAAATATATACTCTTTGTCCTCTTTCGTATCTGTTTTATCGGGAGTTCTGGAAAATTCCAGGCTGGCTTTATTCTCTCCTACCCGATTCACTGCCTCCTCTGTAATTGTCGTGCTGTATTTCACTGTAACATTGCGCGCTTCGACCTCTTTATCAGCTAATCCCGTCAGATAGGATGCCGCAAAGATAATCTGGAAAGAAGGTTTTCCCTCTGTTGTCGGTTTCCACTCAATACGATAAGTTGTATCACCTGCCGCAACAAGATTTTCCTTCTCTGTACCGCCAACATATACCTGGGGATCCGCCTTTTTACCATCCGTTTCTACATAAGCCAGCCCGTTGACAATCTCATCCTTGATAATGAACACTGGATTCTTGTAATAATTTTTATTATAGGAAGGAATCTTCGTGGTAATTGTAAATGAAACTGTATCCCCTACACTTATCTCCGTATCATCCTCCCGATTGTCCAGGTCTTTATCAATGGTAATCTCACTGGATTTCGCAAATGCACCTGTTGCTTCTAATGTCCAGTCCTCACCTGCGTCTACTGTGCCGGACTCAAGGTCATTCATACTGCCGCTGCCGTTCACGCTATAGTAAACGCTGGCAATCATCGGGTTATAAATCTTTACAGCATTCTCTTCCGGAGGCGTGACCAGAATCATCCATGTACCGGCTTCCAGAGGAGTCTCTGGTGTATAATTCACTTTTTCCACTAATCCGGTTGGATCTGCGGCTAACGCAGTTATCAATTCATCTGTCAGCCCATTCACCACAGCGTCCGCGCCAGCATTTGTAAATTCCACCTTCTGGCCAGCATTATCGCCGGTTCCGGGCGCCCATACATAACCAATGAACTTCTCACCATCCGGCCCATAAGCTGCATCGATTATCTGATACGCCCTGTAAGTCGCCCCTTCTTCCACATTCTCAATGGTTATTGCTTTAGCGTCCGTATTCTTTGGCAATTTGCCTGCCAGGCTGTCAGAAGCTCCGTCTTCCTCCGCCATCACGGTCACGCACATCCCCATGACCATCACCACTGCCAAAAGCATGGCTAAAATCTTCTTCATTTTCTTCATATTCTTTTCCTTTCTTTTTATGGGCATTGCCCATGATTTACAGTTGCTTTTTGCGCTATCGTCTTGTCTCCGCTGTCTTTCCCCGCACCTCCTTCATCGTTTATCTCAGCCGGCCTTCCTGCTCTGTGCGACAGGAGAAGGTCTGCCTCAATCTCTTTAGGCTCTGCTCTTCTTCCTGCCATATAACGCATACAGCCCGGAAGCCATCATCAGCAGAATGCCTGCAGCCGTATAAATCCCGGTTCCCGGGCCGCCGGTGGAAGGCAGCTCATAGAAGACTTCCTTCCTGTTCTCAATCAAAAACGGGTCTCTGCTGTTTCCGGCATGTTCATTGCCTGCTATGGTAATGTTGTATTCCATCGTCTCCCTGTTCAGTGTAACAGTAACCAGGATGGGGTCATTCAGGGACAAATAACCCTGGGGCGCCTTTGTCTCCGTCAGACGATAGGTTCCTTCCGTGAGATCCCTGAAAGACAGAATTCCGTCTTCTTTGGAAACCGCTTCCTCAACTATCGTCTCCCAGGTCTCTTCCGTGGAACCGGACTCAGCGTCTGTATCAGACGATGTAATCTCCCCTGCGCCTTCCCTGGTAGCCGAACTCATCTGTCTCTCCAGTTTGAATGTCGCGCCGCTTAATGCAATCTCCTGATTTTCCGCATCCACCTTCTTTATGACAAATCCTGCAAAAGGAATCTGCGCATTCACATAATTGGACTCCAGATTGCTCCCTGAGAAAGTCTTTACCCGGTAGCCGAAACTGTTGGTCGATATCAGATAGGTGGCCGTTCCCCGCTCCCTGTCTACGCTTTCCTTTTGATGGAGAATCTTATAGGATTGTTCGTCTAATTCATTCGACACCCTGACAGGAATCTCAAATTCCACCCTTCCCTTTGCGGGAATCTTAGTCTCATCGGTTGAAGCGACAATCTTGAAAGCCGTAACCTGCGCCAGGATTTCATCGCTTACCTGATCACCATCCAGCCATATGACGTCCGAATCGGGATCTGACGAACTATCCACTAAAATCCCTGCCATTGACTGGCTGTGCACTTTCATTGAGGTGGTATAATACACATCATACCCTTCGGGCGGCGTAATTTTGTTCGACAGCTCTACTCTGTATTCTGAACCACGCGTTCCGCTGTTACTGATATTCGGGTCATTGATTACCGGCAGCACATCGTAGACCAGCAATCCCTTGTGCTCACTCTCCGCCGCATTGATTACGCACAGCTTATATCGGAAATCATCTCCCACTCCTAAGAACAAGCCTGTCTTTCGCCAGGCACCATTCGTCGGCGCAATCAGTTTCTCTGCATACACTCCCGTAGGGGACTTAACGATGCAAGAGCTCGTCGCTTTCCGAATCATTTCGTTTGTATCGCTGTCACCGTCCAAATCGTAGATGTCCGGCGCCGATGCCTGTGTGGTGATTGGTTCAAAGTCATCCGACAGAAGCCATACCTCATTGGTGAATGTCCCTACACTTGCATCCGGCAGAACATCGGTTATCAATGTCATGGAAACGTAATCTATGGTATTCCCATTGGCATCCTGCGACGGTGCATCCAGTATCTTCCTTACCTCTGCTACATCCAGATATAGAATGACCGCCGTCCTCCCGGTGTTCTTATAATTGTCCTGAATGTAGCTTTCCCTTACACATTGGCTGTTCTGGCCAAAGCTGACTTTCCTTTCACCGTTACTGTCCTTTGGAAGCGTAAACGCCTCCGGCAGCAGATCGATGATGCGCATATCTTCATAATCTTTTCCATCCATCAGGGATCCCTTGACACGAATATCCCAGTATTTATTCTTTTCTCCCAGGGACACATCTGCACCGTACACGATATTTTTCTCGATGCTTATGTTCTCTGTGGTATCGATCATGCTGAATTTATTTTCGCTGCATACCGTATAAAATTTTTCAGGCATGCCCTCTACCTGGTACTCTGTCTTTGCCTTATTGATATAGACATTTCTAAGGCCATCCGTTCCCTCGTTCCGGATATATTGCTTCTTATCCGGCTCCTTGAATGTGGTATACACGCCTATGTGAATATTCTCACCTAGTTTCAGTTCATATCCGTCTTTCATATAAACGGTAAAGCCCTGGTATTCCACATCCGGATCCAATATCAGTTCCTGATAGTATTGATCCAATTTTTTATCATATCCCTGCTTTCCAAACCACCTCTCAGGATTTTCTAAATCCGCCTGATAGATATCTGCTATATCGCCATCGCATCTTTGTGCCTCGATTCTTGCAATACGGTTTTCTGCCTCATACTCAGTTTTATTCTCCGTTATCAGCCGCAAAGTGTGGATTTTCAGCCTCTCATCCAGCTCATAATCCGTAATTTTGAGATTTACCAGGGGAGCAACGCTCTCCGAGTTTTCAAACCTTATCCCCCATCGGTAAAGACCCTCTCGCACCATCTTGGTATCCATGACCACATTGCTGGAATTGTATTTGGCAAATCCTGCACCAACCGGCTGGTTTGTCAATGTAAAGTATAAACTATCTTCCACAATGTCATCGGTTTCTTTATCTGAGGGGGTACGAGGATGAAAATCCGCCCGTATATGGTTCAGCAAGTCTTTCTCCAAGAAACCGTCCTTCGTAGGCACATCGATGACACAGTCCGGGAATTTCAGCTTCAGTTCCGCCTCCTGGATTTTCTTCTCCAGTTCATTCGCCGCTCTCCAGTGCTGACTGTCTCCTCCCTGGACTGGAGGGATTTTGCAGGATTTATCTGTCGTAAGAATCCGGGATACTGTCTCCCCGTCTGTGCTAATCTCCCACCCCGGGTTTGCATCCTTATCAAATTGGGCTATAGCTGTTTCCGTTACTTTCTTGCCCTCTTCATCGGTCTTTATCTTCCCCTCTGCATCTCTGACATACTTGGTATAGGTAGGAAGCGTGTCTGTCAGCGTGACCTTGTCGTATTCTCTGAAATACCATTTGCTGCCCCCCATCTTATACCAGAAGCTGACATAGTCATTGTCCTCTATCACGCCGTCCTCACCGACTGACGCCGAGACCTTGGTGTAATCTACGGACATACTGTCATATTGATTGGTGTTGACATATTTTACAATCTTCGGTATCTCATATGTGGGCTTGTAAGTATTTTCCTTTGTATCCGCGCTCTTCTCGCCGCAGGAAATGGTTGCGTATACCTTCAGCTCATAATCCTCCGGCACGATTCCGCCGTAAAATTGCATGTGGAACTCATACTCTATTTGTCCGGTCTGCTGATACTTCGGGAACGTGATGCTGATGTCATAATAGTCGCCATTCTCCTTAACTTGTGAAATATTGTGTTCCGGATCCACAAACGGATCGAACCCTATGGTATCCGGATTGATATACTCTTTGGGAAAGTGGAATGTGATAGTCAAATCCTCCATTTCCAGATTTCCTTCTATAGCCTGTGTATACAAATCGAAGTAACCATTCAACTTCCAATGAGGGCTTTTCACCTCCGCATCCTGTTCATTATAGTGCTTTTTGTCACCATAGCGCAGTTCCAGCACCATCTTGCCATTTTGGCTTCCTTCTACGGGAATGGCAGCGACCCACTCCGGCAAATTGTCCGCCGTTCCGGAATCGTCCAGAGCGATTTCCTCCATGATGGCCTGAAGCGCCAGCAGATACTCCGCGCCGGCCACATGCTTCTGCAGTCTCTCCTCCAGCATCTGGTAAGCATCGTAAGCCTGCTGCACCTGTGTCTTCAGCGCCGTCACATATGTCTCATATTCCTCCTGATTCCCTTCCTCCAAAACGTCCAACTTCTCCAGAACATCGGTCTCCTCCGGCAAATCCGCGATCCATCTGCTGACCTGTTCTATCGCTGTCTGTTCCTCCTCAGTGGTGTCGGGAATCCGGAAACAGGTACCGTCATGGATATGCTCCTCCATTTCGCAGACCAGGGTGTCATCCCCGTCATAGCACGTCATCGCGTCCCAATGCCCATGCCACTGGTCTTCGCAGACGATATTGCCTTCTTCATCATAGCATCCCTCCAGGTTCAGATGTATATGGGACACCTTTTCGCAATAGACCGGCCTCTCCAGGAAATCGGCCTCTATCTCTCTGCGAAGCTCCATGCGCTTAAGCAGCCCTTCGATTCCTTCTATCTGTCCGCGCAGCTTTTCATCCAGCTCCAGATAAGCGCCGCAGGCCTCCGTCATCTGCGCCCTCAGTTCCTCATGGCAGCCGTACCAGGCATCCCTGTCAGCTTCGAGACCAGACAGGCTCTCCGTAATCTCCTCCTGTGACGGAACTGCTGCAATCATTTCGTTGATTTCGGTTATCCTGAGAATCTCTTCCTCTGTCAAATCTTCCACGTTTTCCGATGCGTCCTGTTCCGTGTCTGCGATGTCTTCCTCCGGCAGGTCGCCCTGTTCCGTGTCTGCTGTGTCTGACTCTTCGACATCCCCTTCCGGCTTATTGTCGCTTTCCGCATCGGTGGTGTCTTCCTCCGGCAGGCTGTCCTGTTCCGTGTCTGCTGTGTCTGACTCTTCGGCATCCCCTTCCGGCTTATTGTCGCCTTCCGCATCGGTGGTGTCTTCCTCCGGCAGGTCGCTCTGTTCCGTGTCTGCTGTGTCAACCGTTATGGCGTCCCCTTCCGGCACGCCGCCCTGCTCAACACCGGAACGGCTGTCCTCAGTCTCCGGCACGGCATCATGCTCCGGGGCGGGCTGAACTGCCGTGTCCCCGTCACATGCCAACACCTTTTCATAGCATTCTGCGGTATGCACATGTTTTTGCTCCTCCAATCTGCAAATCAGTGTTCTCTCCATTGTATAGCACTCGTCTGTATGCGAATGGCCGTCCTGTCCTTCTGTCCCGCATACTAATATCTGCTGATCCGCATAGCAGGAATCGCCATGTTCATGACCGTTCTCCTCCAGGCCGCAGATTAGCCGCTCTTCGTAGCGGCTCCCGCCGTCTACTGCCCCCGCGTTCGCCGCGTAGGTCGAGCTTGCCGAAAACATAAGACTCAGGACAATCAGCAGACTGAATGCCCTCTGAAGAAGCTTCTTCCTGTTTTTTCTGTTCCTGTGGAGTTTCATATGCTTCATCCTCCCTTTCATTCTTCTAGAATCTCATCAATCAACTGCATCAGCTCTATGCAGCTATGAAATACGGTTTCTTTGTCCGCATCCTGCCATACCAGCTTCCCCTGCCAGGTGTAATGCTCCCGGAACAGGATCTGTATCCGGAAAATGGCCATATGTGCTTCGCTGTCATCCGCCATGACAAGCGGCAGCGGCTGTCCTGGGCAATCCTCCAAATCCAGCAGGCTGTTCAGCGTCATCATCAGTTGGGACAGGCTCTGTATGTTTATCTTCCCCTCCAGCCTGGGATGCCGCAGATAGCCGTCCATGATTCCGCCCCGGTAGGAGGTCACGGTGACGAAGGCCTCCCGGCTCTGGCAGGGAAGCATGTTTTTGCATGATATCATATCCGCCACCTCCTCCTGTCTGTATCTCTACTTTACCAGCCCTCTGTTTACAGGCCGTTTATTTCCCCCATAAATGCGGCACAAATTTCCACCCCTCCGGGGCTGTCCCCGCCTGTCCGGCGTTTCCCGGACATTCGCGCCCAACATGCACAAACCCCAGGCGCCTGCCCTGCCTATCCCTGACTTCCCTCGTCCGCGCCCTCCCCCGGCCGCAGATCCGCCACCTGAAAGGAGAGCCTGGCGGCGGAGTGCCGGTATGTCCTGTGGAAAGCGCAGTCGATGCGCCCGAATACCAAACGTGCGTTCTCCTCGTCCGCGCCTGTGAGCATGATCACATAGGAGCCCGCCTCCAGCCTGGCGATGGGGTCGCCCGTCCGCAGCTTCTCCAGCAGGATCCGCTCCAGCCGCCTGCCGTCGGTGGTGGGCACGGTGCCGCTGTCCAGGCTGATCACCATCAAGGTGGAGGGCTGGCCAGAGCGCTCTATGTGCCGCCTCTCCAGAGCCACGATGCTCTGGAAGGTTCCGAATGTGCAGAAAAAGGCATGGGCATGCTCCTCCATCTCGCAGACAAGGCTTAAGATGTCCCTTTCCCTGGTACTGTTCTTCATAAGCCCTTCCGCCAGCAGGTAGATCTGCTCTATCCGCTCCGTGGGCGGCATGCCGTATTCCTCCAGCATCCTGTCCCGGTAGGAGCGGTATCTCTCCACCGCCTGGCCGGGCTGCCCCAGGGCGATGAGGGCATGCATGTGGTAGGCGGTGAAGTCCTCCTGGCCGGAGTCCGCCCCGTAGGCCTGGCTGCAGACGGAAATCAGCTCCATCCACTTTTCTTTTTTATATAAAATGGGAAGCACCGCCCTGTAGGCATCCAGGTAGAGCGTCCGGTAATACTGGCGCAGCGTCCTGGCCCATTCCGCGTCGTTCCCCGCCAGGAAGTCCCCTTTGTAGAGGGCTATGGCACGGCTGAGCTGCCCGCAGTATGCTTCCTCCGGCAGCCCTCTGGCTTTCAGGCACAGTCCCTCGAACTGTTCCGCGTCTATTTCAAAACGGATCTGCGCATCCCATCCGTAGCAGCTCTGCAGGGTGACCAGCAGTCTGTTCCCCTCCGGGTACAGCGCCTTTAAAAGGTTCCGGGTCTTGAACAGCATGTTCCGCAGAAGGCTGGCCGGGTCGCCGCTGTCCGGCCAGAACTGTCCGATCAGCTCCTCCGCGGAGATGTTCCGCCCGTGGTTCACGATGAAGTATTGCAGGAAGGACAGGGTCTTCCTCCCCGTCTTTCCCATGAGGGCGCTGTTCGCCGTCTTCTCCTCCTCTGTCTGTCCCCAGGAAAAGGCTCCCAGCAGACTGATATGCAATATTTTCTCTTTTTCCCCTTCCATTTCCATTTGCCAAACCCCCGCAGACCGGCGAAAGCGAAGACTACAATTTTGTCATCCTTCCATCCGGTCTCCTTCTTCCCCCGGGACATCCTCCTTTCCCACGCACCCTTCGGCCATCCCCACCCGTTCCAGGAACGCATCGTAGATCTCCTCCCCCGCCTGTCTGGCTCTCACCGCGCTTTCCAGCTCGTGGAAGGCACCCAGGTACTTCGTCCTGCCCTGGAAGGTGATCTGCGCCACCCACAGGTTCCTCCGCTTGTCGTAGTACACGCCGTTGTGGCCGCTGGTGTTGGATTTCAGCAGCCGTCCGCTCTTCACGGCCTGGAGCATGGTGACGGAAGTGCCCTCCATCAGCTTCAGGTTGTCCCGGTAGGTTACGGCCTGGAGGCAGCCGCAGCTCCTGGTCTTGCCGGTCTGGAGCAGGCTCTGGCCCACGGTGGTCTCCCTGCCGCAGTCGCAGACGCATTTCCATCGGTGCATCCCGCCCTCCTTGCCGGCGTATTCCACCACGGTGAGCCTGCCGAAGCGTTTTCCCTGAAATTCCTTCAGGGGCGGGTGGGACAGACAGCCGCAGCTCTTCCGGGAGCCGCCGGTGAGCCTGCCCAGCTCCGCAGTCACTTCGTTGCCGCAGTCGCAGCGGCACAGCCACATGGTGTCCCCGTTGCGCCCCCGGCCTTCGGTGGGTCTGACGGCCACAAGCCTGCCGAACCGCTCTCCTGTGATGTCCCGCTGGCCAGGCCGCACCAGGGTGCCGCAGCCGCAGTCCCGCACTGTGCCCCGCCGCAGGCAGCGGGTGTCCAGGAAAATCTCCCCGCCGCAGTCGCAGCGGCATCTCCAGACCATGTAGCCGCTTTTGCGCCGGCCGGTGGGCTCCTCCACGGTGAGCCTGCCCACCTGGTAGCCTATCTGAATCTCGCCCAAAAGTATCCCCTCTTTTCTTGCTCCTCCATATCGCATAACGCTCCCGCATTTTGGGTATAAGAAATCCCTCCGGGATGACGCAAAGGGCCGCGCTCTGCGACATGGAGAAACGGAGATGCCAAAAAGGCTTTGGGCGTATGGCCCGGACGCCTTCCGGCTGACTGCGGAAAGGACTGCGTTTCAGACTGCCGGTCAGTCAGCTCTCCATACTCCGCCATCCGCTGACTCATTTAGTCAACGCATGGTGCTTACAGTGGGAATAAGGATTTCAGACGGTTCATGTTCTCGCGTTTTAAGTCGAGATTGGGATGGACATAGAGATTCATGGTGATGCCGATGTTGGAATGGCCCAGGATCTCGCTCAGGGTCTTCACATCGAAGCCTGCCTCCACGCAGCGGGTGGCAAAGGTGTGCCGGAGGGTATGGAAATGCGCCTCCGGGATGCCGCATTCCTCCAGGTACTTCTTCAGATGCCGCTGGAGCTTTCTGGGATCCATGCACCGGTCCGTGCCGGTGAGGAGGAACGCCCCTGGCTCCTCCGGGCGGAACCGCTCGCACAGGGTGGCGATGTCCGGCATCAGGGGGATAAGGCGCAGGGAGCTCTCGCTCTTGGGAGTCCCTATTACCAGCTCTGTCCTGGAAAGGGCCAGGGCCCCGCCGTCATCCCCTGCCGCCGCGGAGGGCCGGTCCGGGTCTGCCTGGCAGGCATTCCCCCGCGGAAGCCGCAGGGCGGTATGGCAGACGGAGATGGCGGCTGCCTCGAAGGAGATGTCGCACCAGCGCAGGGCGCAGATCTCCCCGATCCGCATGCCCGTGCGCAGCGCCAGATAGACTCCGAACTTGCAGGCATCCATTTCCTGCGCCAGGAGCTGCACCAGAGCGGATTCCTCCTTCTCGTCCAGCACCCTCGTATTTTTCCGGAAGCTCTTCGGGTATGTGATCTCCATGTCCGGAAGCTTCCCGCCTGACCGCTTCCCCGTGTAGGACAGGATGGAATGGAAGAGGGTCAATATGCTGCGCACTGTCTTCGGCGACAGGCCCTTGCCGGTCAGGAGCGACTGGGTGAAGCCGTCGATTTCTTCCGGCAGGATTTCCCCAGGGAGCTTTTCCCCGAAGAAGGGTTTGATGTGGTTCTCGATGTCCGTGCGGTACTTTGCGCGGCTGGAGGGCTTCAGGCGGGCGCTGTTGGCGGACAGCCATCTGTCGCAGAAGCAGGCCATGTCCGGCCGCTGCCCGGGCTTTGCTTTTTGTGCAGCCGGTTCTGTCCGTTCGATCCTTTCCCGGGCCCTGTCCGCCTTATCCTTTGCCTCCTCGTATGTCCTGCCGTAGCAGAAGCCGTAGAGGGGCCTTCCGTCTGCCCTCCGCCCCTTGATGTAGCGGGCCTCGTACCGCCCGTCCTTTCTTTGGAACACGTTTTCTCCTCTTGCCATGATGTAGGCACCTCCTCTTTCGTATTAAAAATTATCCTTCCGTCAGGACTCTTTCAGATCCTACATAGAGTGTACAAAATAGTCAAGTGTCTTGACCAGCATTTTGGGAAAGATACAGGAATCGTGGAATACGGAATCATGGAAGAAAGGCCAGGCTCCATTGCCCCCGGGGCAAATAAGTGGTACAATCGAAGGGACGATGGGAAATTTTAAGCATATATGAGGAGGTTTACGTGTGCCGGGTTTGGAAATAAAGGAATATCTTTCCCGCATAGGCATCCGCCGGATCAAGGAGTTGGACGCGGCGCTGGTCGAAGCTTTCGGGCGGGAGGAGGGGGAAAGACACATCGAGAGACTGACGGAGCTGTTCGACCGGTCAGAGGAAAGGCTGCTCTATGGGGCCGGGGATACGGTGTATCTCCACCGCCAGGAGGAGCTTGTGGATTACTGGAACCAGAGCCTGAAGACGAGCCTTTTGGCAGCGTCTTTCTACGACCGCGTGTTTTTCCGCAGGGCCATGGAATATCTGGCGGAGCACGGCTCCTTCTGGTCAGGGGAGATTTTCGATATGGGCTGCGGGAATGGGATCCTGACCTGTTTTCTCGCACTGCAGCATCCGGACAGCGCCGTTACCGGGCTGGAACTGTCTTCAAATGCCATATCCGTGGCAAAAGAGCTGGCAGGAGAGCTGGAGGTGGACAATGTGCAGTTTTCCAAACCGGATGCGCTGGGGCTGAGGAAGTGCGACACCCTGTTTTCCTGCCGCACGGCCCACGAAAATGTCGCGTGGAGAGCCCTCTGCGAAGAAGCGGGAATGCCGTCGCCGTCGCCGGAGGAGCAGGTCAGGCTGCATGGCCAGTATGCGAAGGAGCTCTCGGCGCTGGTAAGGCCAGGGGGGCATCTGGTCAGCGTGGAGCGCTATGAGGAGGACGGCGCCTACGCCGGGCTGGTCCGCGCGCTGGAGCTTGCGGGCTTTTGCCAGGTGAAGGGAACGCATATGCAGTTTTCCTGTAGAAACGGGGACGGGACGGCTACATTTCAGGCGATGGTTTTGCGGAAAAATGCCTGATGCCAGGTATCTGCAGGACGATGCCGCAGCGCAATTCAGCCATTCTGTTGACGAATCCAAAGCATAATCGTCACTTGACACAGACAATTGAATATGCTAACGTTAAGCTATAAAAATGTCGCAGAGCGCGGCCCTCTGCGACATTCTCTGCAAACGGAAAGGCCCCGGGCATCTGTCCCGGGGCCTTTTTTGTTTTTTACCCTTTCTTCTCCTGGTTGACTTTCATGGTCAGGCTGATGCGCTTCT
>OFFW01000560.1_pt1 | contig 26607 bp, 25 predicted proteins | sample 1521501 | NCBI WGS metagenome assembly OFFW01 (sample SAMEA3504107, study PRJEB24116) | mouse gut metagenome | biome: mouse gut; feature: mouse-associated habitat; material: faeces | place: Denmark | collected 2011
GCGGAGACGGTCATGTTCCCCTACAACATTGTGGAGAGCCAGGGCGCGGAGCTGATGGAGCGGGCCCGGGCCAAGGGGGTTGGGTTCATCAACATGAAGAGCCTGGCCGGCGGGGCCATTGAGGACGCGGCCCTGGCGCTGCGCTTCGCCTCCTCCAACCCCAACGTGACCGTGGTGCTGCCGGGCATGTACGCCCCCGAGGAGGTGGCGGAGAACGCCGCCGCGGTGAGCGGCGCGTCCCCCCTGACGGCCCGGGAGCTGGAGCGGGCGGAGGAGATTCTGGCTCTCTGGAAGCAGAGCTACTGCATGCGAGGAGCCATGCTGCTGGACGCGGACACCCTCAGGCGGCTGGAGCCGGACAGAGACCGGGGCATCCGCGCCACCTATATGGACATGGAGACGGAGGACGCGGAAAAGCAGTCCGCCTGCGGGGGCAAGAACCACTTCAACGAAGCGCTTGTGCTGGCCACGAAGGTGGTGAACCATCCCAACATCCTGGCGGAACTGTGCATTTCCGACGATCCTGACTATGTCACCGGCTATATCGCCTCCAAAGAGTTCGGCTACGTGCGCATCACCACGCTGAAAGGACTGGGCAGCCCTCTGGGCGGGCGCATCTTTCTGTTCCGGGGAGGGGAAGGGGAGCGGGACGACTGCATCCGTTACCTTCAGCAGCAGAAGGTGCTGGTCCATGTGGGCGGCAAGGCATCGATGCCTGCCCTCCCATAGCGGGGTGTCCTTATGTGGTTCTTGAAATCGGATGTACATACATAAATACACTCCCTTTTCTGAAAAGTGTTCCCGCTGCTCCATAACACCAATTTGGAACCAACCGGGAACACGAAGTAAAATTGGGGCCAATATTCAGGATATAAGATTCAGGATAAGGCGAAAGCCGTCGGCCTTCCGAAACCGGAAGCATCCAGCCGACGGCTTATTGTCTGCGATATGGAACCGCCCTACAGTCCGGGCAAGGGCTTCCCTGTCAGAGGGCCCCATCGCCCTCTTTCTCCCGTTCCATGCAATGCCATTCATATAACTGGAGATAAGCCTCCCGGCGTCCCTCCGTGTACGCTTTCTTGACCTGCTCCACCACGCTCGGGTCCCGCAGCCTGACCGTCAGCAGCGGCGAGAAACGCTTTCCCTCCAGCGCGATGGCTTCTTCCACCGCTTCCTCGAAAGTTTTCTCCATGCCCATGTGCAATCTTGCGGTCTCCGTCACATTGTTGATCCAGTCCAGCAGCCCGATGATGTCCACCATCTGCCTGCAGGGGCACTCCAGCCTCTGGTAGGTTTCCGGATACCCTCTGGACCCGTCATACCAGTAATGATGCCCCAGGGCCACCGGCGCGTAGGCCCGGGTGGAGTCCCTGTCCTCCAGCCATCTGGCCCCCACCAGCGTATGGAGATGGGCCATCTCATACTCTTCTTCCAGCCATTGCCTTGCGGCCTGGGAATACAGGTTCATGAAATTCAGTTTCCCCGCGTCGAACAGCATGCCGCTTTCCCTGGCAAAACGAAATATCTCCCGGCGCTTTTCTTCCGGATCCTCGATCTCCCGAATGCTGGGGATATCATCAAAAAATCCGGGCTCCTCTTCTATGATGATCCTACAGAACGCCGCCGCGGCCTCCGCCACCACCTTTGAATGCACGTAGACCTCCGGCGTGAAGTTCATCTGCAGATTCAGCAGAAAGTCCTTATAGGGAATGCTGTTCCTGGTCTCCACATAAGTGTAGGACAGCTGCCGCAGATATAAAAAGAGCGACTCATTCTCCGAAGCCTTTGGAAAATCCTTCACATAATCCAGGACTCTCCGATATAAGCTTTCGATATATTCCTCCCGCCTGGGGACCAGCTCCGGATCGAACCTCAGATACTGGCAGTAAAACGCAGTCAGCGATATGATGCCGTACAGGCCGTCCGGGGAGAAGTCCTCCGGATCGGCCTCGTCCATCAATGCCTCCAGTCTGCCCAGCAGCTCCTCCAGCCCGTACATCCCGCAATAATGCTCGATGGTGCAATAGGAGAACATGGGCCGCAGGGGAGGTTTCCTGTTCTGTTCCGCGGCCTCCTGGAGCCTCCTCTGGTAGACGATGTACACCGACTCCATGATATCCTCCACATCCTGCGGAGACATGACGTTTTCCTTGCTGTGGGAAATGCTTGCCGCCATCTGTTGGTGGGTCAGGTAGATATATCTGTCCCAGGGCAGCCCGGGCTCCTTCTCCTGGTACCCCTTGTCCTGCAGGATCTGCAGCGTGCCCTTCACGATTTGGATCTTCTCGCTGGGAACCCGAAAGTTCCCCAGAGAGATATTTGCCCGGGACCGCAGAATATAGCCCCTTGTCTCTGTGTCCTGGATTTCATCGAAATATTTCAGATAGGCCGCCGCTTCCCCGAAGCAGAGCCGCATCCGGGACATATATTTCTGGCTCTCCTCATACTCCAGCCCTACAAGTTTATTGTAGATATTGAAATAGCCCATGCCAAGACAATACAGTTCCCGGATGATATCCTGACGGTTTTTCGTTCGTCTTGCCACGCTTAACAGAGCGCCGTGGATTTGACAATACAGGCCCACGTCCAGCTCTTCCCCGCCGCCCAAAAGCTGCCCGGCGAATTCCCCAAGCTGTGCCAGCGTCTCCTCCTCCGCTTCAAAGATATGGTCCAGCACCGGAAACAGGCCCTCCCGCAACAGCTCCATGTTGCGCTTCCCCCTCTCTTCCGCCCGCTGTTTTTCCTGATTCCGCCACGCCAGCCACTCCTCGAAAGACTGCTTCTTCTGCCCCTTCCGATTCCAGGTCTTGCAGGCGGCGTTATCTCTTAAATTGGCAATATACTCTTCCTGATATGGCTGCATCCTTTTAACTCTCTTACGCTTCTATTCTTAGGAAACCTCCCATGGAACAGTGGCTCCTGTTCATGAGAAACGGCTGCTCAAGATCTCCTGCAGACGCTTCGGATCCACCGGTTTGGAACAATGCTCATTCATCCCGGCTTCCCTTGACAGCCGGATATCTTCCACAAAGGCATTGGCCGTCATGGCCACAATCCACACCTGTGCCGCGTCTTCCCTGGGGAGGCTGCGTATCCGCCTGGTGGCTTCGTACCCGTCCATCACCGGCATCTGGACATCCATGAAGATAATGTCGAAATACCCCTCCGGCGAAGCCTCAAAACGCTCCAGCGCCTCCGCCCCATTGTCCGCCACTTCCACCTGGACTCCGATCATGGACAGAATCTCCACGGCGATTTCCTGATTCAGCGCAATGTCTTCCACCAGCAGCACACGGCGGCTGCCGTAATCCGCCTCCGCGCCGGGACACAGCCCGTCCTCTTCCTTCTCCCCGCGGATCAGGTCGGCCAGGGTCTCCATCAGCCTGCTGGGGAACAGGGGACAGGGCACAAAGGCATTGACGCCTGCCCGCACTGCGCGGTATTCTATCTGTGCCCAGTCCTCCTCCGACACCAATAGGATCGGGAAGCCGCGTCCTGCCAGCTGGCGCACATGCACCGCCAGTTCCAGCGTGGACATATCCTCCAGTTCCTGTCCCAGGAGCAGGGCACAGGGCATATGTTCCTCATACTGAGCCTCCGTCAGGCGCGTCACCGCCTCCAGGCCGCTCCGGGTGCGGATTGGCGTCAGCCCGCCTTCCTCCAGGTAGCCGCCGATCTGCTCCGCCCTGTCGTCCCTGCGCTCCGCCAGTATCACCAGGCTTCCCGCCGGAAGCTCTGCCCCCTTTCGGCTCTGTACCCCCACAGCCAGAGGAATCACCACCCTGAAACGGCTGCCGACCCCCTCTTCGCTTTCCACCGTGATCTGGCCGCCCATGCTGTCCACCAGATTCTTCACAATAGCCATCCCCAGGCCCGTGCCCTCAATCTTGCTGGTGGCGGTACTCTTGACCCGCTCAAAGGGAAGGAATATCTTCTCCAGGAAGTCCCGGCTCATGCCGATGCCGTTGTCCTCACAGAGGAACTCCAGCCATACCAGATTCTTTTCCTTTCCCGCGGGCTCGGACAGACGCTGGCTGAACCGCACCGCGATCTCCCCGCCTTCCTGGGTGTACTTCACCGCGTTCCCTACGATGTTGACCATAATCTGGCTCAGGCGCAGGGAATCCCCGATCAGGCTCTCCTCGTAAATCTGCCCGATGTCTATCCCCAGGCTCTGTCTCTTCTGCACCGCCTGGGGGCGCACGATCACGGCGATACCGTGAACCAGGTCAGACAGGGAGAAAATCTCCTCATTCAGAGTCAACCGCCCGCTGTCGATGCGGGACATGTCCAACACCTCGTTCACCAGGCCCATCAGATGCGTGGAGGCCGTCTGAATCTTCAACAGGCAATCCTGCACCCTGGATTTCTCATCGATATGGGCCAATCCTATGGATGTCATGCCTACGATCGCGTTCATAGGCGTGCGGATGTCGTGGGACATATTGGACAGGAAGCTGCTCTTGGCCCGGTTCGCCTCCTCCGCGGCGCTCAGGGCCGCCTCCAGAGCCGCGTTCCTCTGTTCCAGCTCGTCGACGCGCTGCCGACCGCCGGAGCCCCCGTCCAATATCCATAGTTCATGCCCGCTGTCAAGCTCCACCACGGTGCTTTCCAGATCCTTCGCCGCGAAGGCCGGATTGGAGGCCAGCAGCTCCCCCATGGCATGCCCCGACAGGTCACAGGCATTGCTGTCCCCATATAGGACCCGGGCCTGGCCGCCCTTCTTTCTCTCTACGACAAGATAACCTCTGCATTCCTTCATGTCACGCCTTTCCCTCTTCCCTATCAGCAATCCTGCCATCACCCGTACAGGACAATCCGCCTGTCTGCCTCTCGTCGCGTCCTGCCCATCCTACCTAAGGCTGCTGCCATCTGTCCCCAGGATGCCGCCCAGCATCTGATACAGCTTATTCACCTGCACGGGTTTGGACAGATGCCCGTTCATGCCGCATTCCACGGACTTCTTCAGGTCATCGTCGAAAGCGTTGGCCGACATGGCCACGATTGGTATGGTATGACAGTCCGGCCTCTCCATGGCCCGTATGGCCCGTGTGGCATCCAGGCCGTCCATCACCGGCATCATGATGTCCATGAGAATCACGTCATAGGTGCCGGGCGCGGTATCGCGGATCCGCTCCACTGCCTGGGCCCCATCGTAGGCACAGTCCACCTGGAAGCCCCGCTCCTCCAGCAGGCACCTGGCAATCTCGGAATTGATCTCATTGTCCTCCACCACCAGGATATGATATCCCTCAAAAAAAATCTCATCCTGCTTCTCTTTTTTCTCGGTGTCCTCTCCATGGTCCAGCCAGATGGAAAAGCTGAACCTGCTGCCTTTTCCGGGCTCGCTGTCCAGCCGGATACTGCTGCCCATCATCTGAATCAGGCTGCTGCTGATGGAAAGCCCCAGCCCCGTCCCCTGGTACTTGGAGGGATTCCGGCCTGATGCCTGCTCGAAGGAGCGGAACACCCTCTCCTGATCCTCCTTGACAATGCCGACCCCCGTGTCGCTCACTGCAAAGGATACCAGGCTCTTCCCGCCTTCCTGCCCTTCCCCCTGGCTGCTCTGAGACTCCTCCACCCACAGCGTCACCCTGCCGCCTGCGGGAGTGAACTTCACCGCATTGCCCAGCAGATTGATGAGCACCTGGCTGATCCGCACCCCATCCGCCACAAAGAAGCTGTGGTCCAGCCGGATATCCTGCACGAAGCTGATGTTTTTCGCCTCTGCCTGGGGCCGGATCAATTCTTTGATCGTGTCCAGGTTTTCCCGCATGCTGAAGTTGAAAGGCTCCAGCTTCATCTTGCCGCTCTCTATCTTGGACATGTCCAGGATGTCGTTGATCAGGCTCAGAAGATAATTTGACGAAGACTGTATCTTCTGCAGGCAGTCCATGATTCGCTCCTGGCCCTGATTCTTCTGCAGCGCAATCTCTGTCATGCCGATGATGCCGTTCATGGGCGTGCGGATCTCATGGCTCATCCGGGACAGGAACTCGGACTTGGCCTTGCTGGCAATGTCATGCTGCTGCTGGTTCAGCTGGCTCTGGATCACCCTGCCCAACTCCGCGAGATTCTGCCTCTCCTCCGTATTATCCAGAAACTGCCGCCCAATGTCAAGGATGCAGATATTTCCCATATAGCTTCCGCTGTCGTACATGGGGATGGCCACCCCCTGCTGCCCCGGCACAATGTTCAGGAAACAGCACATCATCTCCCGCCTGCTCTCCTCCGCCGAAAAATACCGCATCTCCTTGGATTCCAGCCAACTGTAGAATTCCTTTTTCTCTTCTTCTCTGTACTTCCTTACGTTTTGGCCGCAGTTCCTGCCGTTTCTGTGCCACTGGTATTCCAGATAATTGGAACGGAAGTCCACCTGCAGCACGGACACCAGCACATCGCTGGCCTGGTAGTACCTGCCGATTTTCCGGAGAATCAGCATCATCTGGGCAGGGAAGTTCGCGCCCTTTCCAAACAGATTCAGCGCCACCGACGCCAGGTTCACATCCTCCCCGTAGTCCAGGCTGTTGATTTCCCTTCCCTGCAGGGCAGGCAGAGCCTTTCGCTCCTTTTCTGGGATGTCCTCATAAAAGAAATATCCCTTTCCTCCCGCCGGTTTCGCGAAGTTCTTTGCCAGCCTGGTCATGCAGATCAGCTTCTCCACCGACCGCTCTTTTTCTCCGCAGACCAGCCCTGCGGCAATCTCCACATCGAACATGTCCCTGTCAAAGCTGACAGCGATATCTTCCAGAAGCTGTTCCAGGAAGGCAGCCGCCTGCTTTCCGGTCCGGCCGTCCATCCAGAAGACGAAGTCGTCCCCGTCCAGGCGCAGCGCTATGGTCTCCAGGCCGGTCCTCTCCATAGCCTCTCTGCAGCTTCTGCGGATCAGATATCCGATTTCCTCCAGGATCATGTCCCCGAACACGATGCCGTTCTTCTCATTGATTTCCTTCAGACGGCTCAGGCACAGGTTCACCATGACCCCGTCCGGGCTGCTCTTCTGCTGTGCGCGGCACTCCTGTATGCGCTCCATGCCGGCGCTGAATACATAAAGGCCCGTGACGCCGTCCGTCACATTCCGCCTGAGCTGCTCCGCCTCTCTTTCTTTCTGTTCCTGGATGTCCCGGATGCTTCCCATCAGCTTCCGCCGCCTGCCGTCGGTGTCGTAGACCGTCTTGCCGGAAAGCAGCACCCATTTGAATTCCCCTTCCTCCGGCCATTTCAACCTGAATTCCACCGATATTCTGTCCGCTTTGCTCCGCAGCGTCTCGATGGCAGCTTCCCTGTCCGCCTCATAGATAAAGGAAGGGTCGATAAAACTGCTCTCAAACTCCTCGCACTGCCATTTCCCGTTCATGGTCTCATGGTTCACGATGTCCAGCATATGGTGCTCGATGTCATAGGCAAAAAAGACATCCCTGGTGGCCTCCAGCGCCATGCGATAGCGCTCCTTCTCCTCCAGAAGGACATTCTCCGCCTCCTTCTGCCGGTCTGTCAGATCCTTCACCACATCATACAGGGCGTCGATCTCCAGGATATTGGAGGGCTCGAATTCTGCCAGTCCTGCCCTCCCCTTGCTGATGCACTGCATCAGGTGCTGGACCGGCCTGGTCAGATATCTCACCAGGAAACTGATGCCCAACACGCCGAACACCAGACCTATCAGGACAGCCGCCACCATCCAGACATAGAGCTGATGGCTTATCCCAAACAGATCCTCTTCTACGTTCAGGCCCAAGAGCGCCCATTCCGTGTCATCGTAGGGGACATTATTGTTATAGAGCCTTAAAGGACAGACCACCGCATAGACATTCTGTTTGTCCATATAGACATCTTCTACCCGGGAAAGATTCCCATAGTCCGTCTCCTTCAGAGAGAACGTGTCCAGGGAACAGATCAGATTGTAAAGAATGCCCTTTCCCACCAAAGGGACATAGCTGCCATCCTCCTGTTTCACTGCCAGCATATAGCCGGACTGCTGTGCATCATTCAGTTCCGCCACCGGGAAATGGTTATACAGCGTCCGGAAGGAAACCTCTATCCCCAGCACGCCATATACCTTTCCCTCATGCCGAAGCGGCAGGGAATATGTAATCATTTCATAGGAATCTGTGGTCTCCTTTCCCAGATGGAAGGGCTTCGCCCAATATCCCAGATTCTTCACATCCGTATCCCCATAGGCGGCCCCGGCCCTCCATGGTTCATAAAAATAATCCTCAGAACTGTTCCGGCCCTGTCCTTCCATGCGGAAGCGGGTGGTCCATTCAGTGTCCAGAGGAATGTCCCAGGTTCTGGACAATCGCTTGTTCCCCCGCTCCAGCAGCAGATCCGTGTAATGGACAGGATTCGTGTCCGGATCGGAGTCTCTGATGAAAAAGCCGTCAAATTCCCCTTCCGCCCCCACTTCCGCTCCGGTGAGGATCAAAAAGATGCCTGTGCTGGAATTATTCTGCAACAGATTGAGACATTCCGGAAAGTACAGGTCCAACAGCCTGCTTTTCAATTCCTCAGAAGCAAAAAGCCCCTCCAGCCCTGTCTCCTCGTCCTCCAGAAACTGTGTCAGGATATCATCCATGAACTCCTCCTGTTCCCCGATGGAGGCCCAGCGCTGGTTCATGTCATTCTGTAGGATTACCTTCCTGTTCTCCACCAGCCGAATCATCATGCTGCTGGAATATTCCCGCAGCATGCCGGCAGTCCTTCTGACCACCATAGTGCCGATGGTGATGATGCTCTGTACCAACATGATCCCAATCAAAGGGATCAGAAACATTCTGAAGATTGTGGTGTTTTTCTTTTTATGAGGTTTACTTTGCGGCTTTCCTTCCATTTATACACTCGCTCCTATTCGCCCACAGCGGATTCCAGCGCGTCGCAGAATGCGCCATACCATGCTTCAAAGGCCTCCTCTGTCACATAAGGCGCCGACGCCTCCTCCAGGCTCTGGCCCTGCTCCATCGCAGCCGCCACGCCGGCTCTGTCCTCCGCCGCGCGGTCGGCGAGATGGTACTCCAGGATTTTCCTGGCCGCGGATCCGTTTTCGAAGCTCCTGTTGGTATATAAAGTCATATCCTCCATCTCCCGGAAGACCGTGGTAAGGCACTCATAGGTCTTCGCCGCCACATCCAGATCCTGCTTTTCAATTACCTGGTCGAGCTTTTCCACGCTGTTGGCCTCCTTGCGCACCGGCAGATAACCAGATATGCAGCCGAACCGCAGATTGTTCTCCGTCTCCGTGAACCATTTCAGGAATTCCACGGAGGCGTACTCATGCTTCTCGTCCGACTTGCAGACCACCATGCCTGCACCCTGCTGCACGGCATAGCGCCGCCCGCCCTGGAACACAGGCGCCGCCATCACGATATAGTCGATGGCATGGCTGCCGTCGTCCAGTTCCACCTGGCCGGGAAAATACATGGCAGAGGACGTGGATCCGGTGTAGGCCAGGAGATCTCCCGTCTTCACGTCATCTGACCGGAAGGAGCCATATGCCCCGAAATAGCCTTTGACCATGGGCACGTAATAGTTCTCCCAAAGGCGGCGCAGCTCCTCTTTGGGAACATTCAGGGTCAGCTGGCCGTTCTCCACATGAAAGATTTCCACCCCCAGCTGCTGCATGCCGATGATGAAATAATTCGCCAGGGCATCCCTGCCGTAGAATGCCCTGCCGTCCCCGGGCACATCAGGCGTCTGGCTGTCCGTCCACTCATAGTACGCCTGGGAGACGGCCGTGATACCCTCCACGGTCTTCAGATCCTCCAGGGAAGCGCCCGTGGCCTCGGCAAAAGGCTCCCAATCCGTCTTGTTGATCATGGTGACCTCCGTGGACTTCGCTGTGGGAAAAATGCGCAGCGTGCCGTCAGAGGCGATGCAGCCCTCCTGGATATAGGAATCCACATATTTCCCCAGTTCCTCTTCGTCAAGGTACTCGGACAGATTTGCCAGAGCGCCCGCCTGCTCCACCTCATAAGCGGTGTCCGCGTAGGAGGAAAACATATCCGGCATTTCATCGGCTCCCACCTTCCCGTCGATGGAATCCCGCACCGCCGCCTCCAGATCCGACACAGAGCCCTGGCTGTAGCTTTGCACGAAAATCCCTTTCTCCCGGCCCACGGTGTCGTTGAATTCCTCCACCAGGGCGTCAAAAGCCGTCTGCTGGGAGCCATTGTAGTAATGCCACACTGTCAGGGACACCGGGTTCCCCGGATCAAGGGGATTCCTGTCCCCACAACCTGTCAGCCCGAAAACCAGGACCGCTGCCAGGCAGATATTTCCAACTGCTTTCTTTCTCCTATTCATAAACCGAATCTCCTCCCCTGCGGATATCATATGCGGAAATAGCCGAAAGCAGAAACCACTCCTGCTTTCGGCAGCATATAGCGTTCCCGGGGCGACTCTGATGCCCGATTTATCGCTTGGAAGTTAAAATGAGTCTTCATCCCTCTGGCAACGCTTTTCAATGTTCCACCTAAATCATAACATGATCGGATTTATAGTACAAGATAAAACGTTGCCATTTCACGTTAAACTTATGAACTGCCCCTGATAACCGCCTACAACTTACACGGGAATGTCACAGCGTCAGCAACCATGCTGATTGAACTGGCGATGTTCCCTCCGATATGTGTCACTGCTGCAGCTTTATGGTATCCACAATGGACAGTTTCCCGATTTTTCTGATTGGCCGTCTGATTGCCAGCGCCGCAGAGCCGAAACACAAAACCACGATCAGCAGCAGAGATGCCGCCGGAAGCTGCCAGCCGGTCCCCCATTTACCGGCAATCAGGAACTGGAACATCATTTTATTTAATGGAATCCCCAGGACACATCCGGTGACACATCCCAATACTGCGTAGGTTGCTGCTTCCGCGGCGATCATCCGATAGAGCTGCCCGGCTCCCATGCCAATAGAACGCATCACGCCATACTGCCTTGTCCTTGCCGCCACACTGGCATTCATACTGTTAAAGATATTGAACACGGTAATCAGCGCAATGGTGAGCAGGAACCCGTAAATGAACACCGCTCCTGTATAATAGGAACTCTGGGATTCCGAATTTGACAGCCGCTTATCCGCAATGGAGCTGTCCGGCGGAAAGAGGTTTCGTATCGCTGAAACCGTCTCGTCACTGCCGCTGTCTGCAAGCTGTATGTCCACAGATGTATAGCCGGCCATACCAATGCTCTCTGTAAACAGATGCTCTGAGCATATGATGTATCCAAGGCTTCCGGCCTCGCTTGACGCATTTGCGGACGAAAGGATTCCCGCGATCCTCACCTGTTTCTCCCCCAAAGGCGTATGGAGCGTCACAGTGTCCCCGGCCCTCCATTGCATGCCCTCCCGGTAGGTCACTAAGACCTCCCCGGTCCCTCCCGGCACAGACTCGGCATTTCCCTCGTTCAGTTCCTCTTCCGCCCATTTGAACTGGTTTTCCTCATAGGAAACCAGCGTGGCCGTTCCGCTCTCGGTATCGGAAGAAACGGATAACCCGCTGTATTCCATCCTCCCAAAGGCCCGTTTCACACCCTTGATTTCCCTGATGTCTCCTATTACAGAAGGCTCCAGTCCTGCGGCAGCTGTCACAGATACATCCCCCGCCCAGGGAGCTAACGCAGGCATGCCCTGGTCCAGAAAGACGACCATTACCTGGAAAGCAAGGAAGAGCATGATGCTGATGGCAAAGGAGCAGGTCATCAGGAATAAATTCTTTTTCCCGGACAAAGCATGGAACACGCCCATGCCTGTCTCCACACGGAACAGCTTCGTATTGGCCGCACGCTTATTCTGTGCCAGTTGGGAGCCTCCGCTGACTGCCGTGACAGGCGAAACCCTGGAGGCTTTTTTCGCCGGGGAAAGCGCAGCAAGAAGGACGATCAGAAAGCCCACCACGACCCCCGCCAGGATGCCGGCGATACTGAATTCAAATAGCGGAACCTCTGAAAAACGATCCCCGCTGATGGACCTCAACAGCAGACAGGCAGCCCACGTCACTATCTGGCCTGCCAGCAGCCCGGCGGGAACCCCCTTCGCGCTCTGCCTCAGCCCCTGCAGAATTACAAAATGCCTTACCTGTTTCCTGGATGCTCCCAGGCAGCGCAGCAGCCCATAAACTCTCGTCCTCTCCAATACATTGGTGTTAAAGCTTGCAGAGATCATCACCGTCCCCGCAATCAGGACAAGGAAAACAAGGATTGCCGCAATCAGATAGAGAGCCTGCATGATATTGCTCTCGCTTTGTCCCATCAGGCCTAATAAAGCGGTATTTTCTGAAATCTGGCCGTCCGAAAGAGACAACTGTGCCTTGATTTCCTTTATGGCCTCCTGGATATGGGTGCCCTCCTTAAACTGGATGCGATAGGTGGTGCCGTCGGCTGCGTTTTCATCCGCAATGGCCAGAAACCCCTCCTCGCTCAGCGCCATCCCGCAGATATCCGCTTTCAGCATGGAACCCATATCCGCAAGGACGCCGGTAATCCGGTACTGTTTTTGCGAGCCGTCCGGAACCGTGACCGTCACGTTATCGCCAATGGACAGACCCCATTGCTCCATGGCGCTTTCATTCAGCAATGCCTCGTCCGGCAGGGAAGGGTATGCCCCGTCCGTCATATCCATTTCTGTCAGGGATTCCATGATTTCTTCCTCTGCCCCTACAAAGCTGACGGTTTTGCCGGACAACATCCCCGTGCTGCCCTGGCAGACCCATCCTGACAAAGCTACGTCAACCCTTGCCGATATCTGTTCTGCCGTCTCCGTCTCCACATCATGGAGCGCCGCATGGTACTCGCCGCCTGTCTTGATAAAATAATTTTTCTGGGAGCGCACCGCCATGTCCGCCATACTGAAGACCGCCATCACAAGGCATACGGAAAGGGCAATACACAGTACGGAAATCCGGTTGTTTTTGCGGTGGACCCTTTCATACCGGGGTATCAGCCCAAGATAACTTTTCATCTCGCCGCCACCCCCAAATCTTTCAGCCTGCCGTCCGTCATGCGCAGTACCCGGTCTGTTGCGTCCGCATGGTTCTCATTGTGGGTAATCATCAGAATTGTCTGCCTGTACTTGGCTGACATGGATTTTAAGAGGGTGATGACCTCCTGGCTGTTCCTGGAGTCCAGGTTCCCGGTGGGCTCATCTGCCAGGATGATGGCGGGACGGGCGGCCAGCGCCCTGCCGATTGCCACTCTCTGCTGCTGGCCTCCGCTCAGCTGGCTGGGAAGGTGCTTTCTGCGCTCCTTTAAACCCAGTATCCCCAGCAGCTCCTCCACATACCTCTGATCCGGCTTCTGGTAATCCAGCAGCAGGGGGAAGGTGATGTTCTGCTCTACATCCAGTTCCGGAATCAGGTTAAAGGACTGAAAAATAAACCCGATATTCTGACGGCGGAATACTGTAAGCCTTTTTTCGGGCATGGAAAAAATGTCCTTCCCGTCGATCAGCACTTTTCCGGAGGTCGGGTTGTCCAAGGCTCCCACCACATTTAAAAGCGTGCTTTTCCCGGAACCGGATTCGCCTACGATTGCGATAAATTCCCCTTTGCCTACAGAAAAGGAGACACTGTCGAGGGCCCGGACTTCCGCTTCGCCTTTTCCATAGGTCTTGCATAGATTCTGTACTTCAAGAATGTTCATAATCATTACCTGCCTTTCGGGAACTATCATACCCCATGCGTCTTACTCTCACATGAATTTCATCTTACTCTTTTGTAAGATTTACTCTTTTGTAAGATGGAAAAAGCTTAAGACGAATCTGCTGCCCTGCCCGACCTTGCTGGTTACGGAGACCGTCCCCTGATGGGCTTCCACAATGGACTTTGCCAGCGGCAGCCCCAGGCCGATTCCATGGGTATCCTGGGAAGCGCGGCTCCGGTAGAAGCGTTTGAAGATATTATGGATATCCTCCTGGCGGATCCCTTTCCCATTGTCCTCCACCATAATGTTCGTAAGAAGCGATGTCCTCTCCCAGCTGACCACTATTTTCCCACCTCTCCGGGTATGCTCCAGCGCATTTTTTACCATATTCCCCAAAGCCTCTGACATCCAGAGGGCATCACAGTAAAGGGAGACATCATGATTTCCGGATAACACAATCTCCTTCTCTTCCTGGGCGGCCAGTGTCTCAAAGCGTTCCGTCACGTCCCGCAGAAGCATTTCGATGTTTTCCTCCGCCTTTTCCATCCTGACCGTGCCTGCGTCCAGCCTGGCTATTTTTAAGAGCGTATAAACCACATCCTCCACCCGGCGTATTTCCCGCAGGGATTTCTGGCTGAATGCAAGGATGGTCTCCCTATCCGTACCCTCCTGCGCCATAATCTCATCATACATCTTTAGCGCTGCCAGGGGCGTCTTTAACTGGTGGGAAACATCTGAGATCATACCCTGCAGAAATTCGCGCGTCTGTTTTTCATGTTCTGCCTGGGCAGAGAGAATAGAGGCAAGCTCATTGATCCTGTGGAACAGGCTGTACCAGTCCCCGGTTTCCTCACTGTCGATCCTCTGTCCCGTATCCCCTGAAAGGAACCGGGTGATCACAGTATCCGCCTTTGCTATCGCTTTGTTTTGTTTCCGGATGTAGATCCAGACTGTCAGAAAAACAGCCAGAAAAACGCAAAAAAAACAACCTGCGAACCAGGCGGCGGTATGCTTTCGGTAAGCGTATACAGCAGGAATCAGTCTGGGATCTGTATTTTCATGGTAGCCCGCTTCCTTAAGGATCCGCCTTCCGGCCTCCAGGTCAGAGTCCGTTTTGTCTTTCGTAAACGCGGCTGCCACATTTGTGTCCGGGTGGTTGACCAGATACCCTGCCGTCCCATAATCATGCTCCACCATTGTTTTCTGGAAATCATTCGTCATATAAGACAAAACGACCGTGAAACCTGCCGCCGCAGCCAGACAGATGGCAAGCAGCCAGCACAGCATCCTCCTTGTTTCTTTTCCCATTGTATTCATCTTCCATCACTCCCCGGCCCATTTATAGCCAAAACCGATTTCCGTCAGAAGCTTTGTGGGGGAATTCGGGTCATCTTCAATCTTCCTCCTCAACCTGCGTATATAGACGGAAAGGGTATTGTCATCCACATAGCTGCCGTTCCCATCCCAAAGGCGGTCTAAGATCAGTTCCCTTGGCAGGATGCGGCCTGGATTCTTCAAAAACAGGCAGAGTAGCTTATATTCCACCAATGTTAAGGGAATCTCCGTTTCCCCTTTCCAGCAGATCCGCTCAGACAGGTCAATCCGGATCCCATCGGATTCCAGAATCGTATCATTCTTATGAAATTGCTGCCCCGAACGGCGCAACAATGCGTTGATCCTTGAAAGAACCTCCCCCAATTTAAAGGGTTTGGTAATGTAGTCATCCCCGCCCATGTCCAGCCCTTTTACAATGCTGATCTCTTCATCTGAGGCTGTCAGGAATATGATCGGAACAGCAGATGTCTTTCTTACTTCTTTACAGATATCAAAGCCTGTCCCATCCGGCAGCGTGACATCCAGCAGCAGAAGGTCATACTGGCCTGCCCGGAAGAATTGATATGCTTCCATTACAGTACGGGCATTATCTACCAGAAAACCATTTTTCTCAAGTGTGTATTTCAGGCCTTCAATCAGGCTTAAATCATCTTCTACATATAATATCTTTTTGTCTTTCATGATAATCTCCAACACATTAAGAAACTGCCATCTTTTTACGAAACATATACCAAAGTATAAAAACTGGGAACAATGCGCATGCAGCCACCACTATCGCATCTGTCACCACAAACATCCTGAAAAACGACTCCTGCCTATTTATACTCAAAACGGCCTGCACGATTACTGACATTCCTACTGCCATGCAACCTTGACGCATCCCCTCTTTCATTGCCATCCAACACATCTCTTTTTTCCGGATGCCGATTTTATGCATGATTTTAAAATCATTTCTTCTGTTCAGCAGGTTTGTAAATATGGTATTGAAATAGACCAAAAGGCCGATCACCGCAAGAATGATGATAAAAAAGCATCGCATCACCTTCTGGCTGTGATCCGAATCCACATACTTCTGTATTTGGCTGTTGGCATTGCGGAAGGAATATCCGTTCGCATCTGAAATACGCTCCAAATTGAATGCGGCAGCTGCCTCCACGCCCTCCTCAGTCCACACATTGACAACCTGCCGATACAGACCGCCCGGAAAAGCCCTGGCAGTTTCCCCATCTACAACCAGAAGATTTCCCCCGATATGATTTTCCGACAATATAACATTTCGTATGTCCAAAAGCTTTACACAGACAGACTTACATCCCTCTTTCGATCCGTTTATGATCAATTGCTCATCATAGATGGTAAACGTATCCCCAATCTCCAGATTCAATGTCTTTGCCAGCTCTGGTTCCATGATTGCAGCGTGGCCGTCCTCTTTTTCGTCATACCCCGGCGCCAGCGCCTCCATATTATCCGTTGTCGCCAAAACCAGATTGTATAAGCATTGCTTCTTTCCGTCAATATCCTGTTCCATAGCGAGCATCGACTCATAATTCCCGCTGTCAGCGTTTAATTTTTCCCTGTCCTCGCACAGGAAGATTCCCCTGTCGTAATTGATTTTATAATCCTGCACCTGCCGGATACCCGGAGCTGCTTTCATTTCCTGAAAAACCGAATCAGATATGGATGGGATATCCCCGCTCTGTATATTTTCATAAATGCTGCCTGCCGTCACCTGCAGATCCCCAGGGACATATTCCTTAACAAAAAGAATCCCTTCGTCACTGTGGTTATCCTGGATTCCCAGGATGCTGATCAGAATTGCAGAAAGCGACACAATCAGAAGCGCCAGTATCTGCTTCCTTGTATTTTTTCTTTTACTGCACATAAATTCCGTTGGCATAACATTTTGAAGTTGGAACATAATGCCTGCCATGCTCGGTATTGCCATGAGCAGGAGCATCACTGCCGTATTCCCTACGCTGTCCCACGACAATTCAGAAGAAACCAGCCCCTCAGCGTCATAAGCATGGGCGAATGCTTTCATGATCTCACCATATACCGCCTGATTCAGGAAATACCCTGCCAGGATTCCTGTCGCAAATCCGATCAAAATGAATATCAGGAATTCCATCCCGGCAATTTTCATCAGATCCTTTGTCTGAAACCCTATTTTTCTCAGAGCAATAAAGTCCCGTTTCTTTTCAAAAAGGCGGTTATAAAAAATGTTATACACAACCAGGATGCCTACCAGCCATATGGTAAAATTCATGGCTGCATTCTGTTTTTTCAAGGTTCCTCCATCCGTGACAGTTTCTGCAAGCATATCATTGATCTGCGTTTTTAAGGTTTCTGACTCTTCCTCTCCATAGCCTAAATAAGCATTCAGCTTATTTAGATTTTCCGGGATTTTCTCCTCATCGGAAAATCGGACCACGGCGTTTATCCGCCCGTTTTTCTCTCTAAGGATTTTTTCTGCAAGCGCCTCTGAGACATATCCGCTTTTCCGGTCCGTAAACCCAGCCACATTGTCAATGACACCGATAACCGTAAGGGTAAGATCTGGTATGCGAAATGTCACCTCCCCTGTATCTGCGTCTGCAGCTGACAGGCTGACAGAAACCGTATCGCCTAATTCCAGTCCATATTTTTCCATATAATTTTTTGTAACTACAATTTCCTCTTCTTTTTGTGCCCAGCGCCCGTTTATAACCTGCTTGATATTCGCCTCTGCTACAGTTGCTCCTAAATCCCGGAAACTTTCATCTATATAGTCGAATGCCGTCCCATCCTCCGCCTGCCCCAGGTGGAAGCTCAGCCCGGCATCTGCGACGAAATCACAGGCTTTCATCTTCTGAAACTCTGCCTCTGAAATATCAGAATATGTTACATGCTGTCGTCCCTCCAAAGCCTCCGCATTCAATCTGTTTGCCGTCTGGACATTTGCAAAAAGCTGATTCCCAATTAGAAGAAATACCGTGACAAAACAGAGAAACAGGCTTGTCAGGACGGTATTCCTTTTCTCTTTTAAAAGATATCCTCTCACTACAGATAAGATTTTCTTTCTATCCATTGACAATTTCACCGTCCTCTAAGCGGATCACACGGTCCGCATCTTTTACAAGATCTTCATTATGCGTAACCATCAGGATACTGGTTCCATACTTTTCTGCCAGATTTTTTAGCAGATCTACGACGATTCTTTCCGTCTTGGAATCAAGATTTCCAGTCGGCTCGTCGGCAAAAAGAATGAGCGGATGGTTGATCAGCGCCCTTGCAATGGCCACTCTCTGCTGTTCTCCTCCCGATAATTGATCCGGATAACATGTTTCATATTGCCTGATTCCCAACGCCTCAAGAAGCTCCCCTACATAATCCGCGTTTGCTTCTAGCTCCGGCAGACGGATATTTTCAGTAACAGTCAATGAGTACAGTAATTCATATGCCTGGAATACAAAACCTATTTTTTTCCGCCTAAGAAGCGTCCTTTTTTCTTCACTCAGATGAAAAATATCCGTACCATCAATATAGACCTTCCCCTCTGAAGGTTTGTCCAGACCGGCAAGAATATTTAAAAGCGTTGATTTCCCTGAACCGCTTCTCCCCAGTATAGCTACAAATTCCCCTTTTTGAATCGTTACCGACACACGATGCAATGCCTGCAATGACACCGCATTTTGGCAATATATTCTTGAAATGTTCTCTGCTCTCAATACTTCCAATTTTATTTACCTCCAACATATACTTAATAAAACTATGGTTTCTAAAGTCAGCAGAGCCAGCAGGACACACAGCAGTACCGGCCAGGCTGAGACGGCTCCCGCAAGCAGCAGCATTACCACCGGAACCACATATTTCCGGGGATGATGCCACAGGTCACTTTCAATCTTCCAGCCACGAATGGGATAAAACCATTCCAGGAGCACAGACAGCACCGCACTCTGCAGGGCAAAGAAAACAGCCCCGGCAATCATCAGGACAGTGACACCGCCGTTTTGTATCTGCCAGCTTAAGAGGAATATCACATCCGCCGCCATATTACAGGAAAAGATAAACAGGCAGTATGGGATGCAAAAGCGCCGTTTCTGTCCGGGCAGGAAACGGACTGCCTGCTCCAGGTCACGGTCGCAGGACAGCAGGATACAAATAGGGGTATTTAAGGATAGAATCGCAAACCCCACCGGGACAACAAACAGCCCAGCCATTTCCCTTAAAAAATACGGCATTACAATGGCTACGCACCACATCACAGCGGTATTGACCAGATAATTCCTGTGGCAGCTCAGATACCGGAAAAAGTACCGACACAAGGAAGCTTTTTTCCTCTGCCGGATAGCATGGTGTTTATCACTCTCCCCCTGATAAAAAGCATATCCGTCTGCCTTCCATAAAATCAGAATAGCAATGAAACTATTCGCAAGCAGCAACAGTCCAAACCATGTCCTACTTCCACAAAATATAATTGCGCACACTATGGCAACAGCCCAAAGCCCGCCCCCATACCAATATTTTCTCAGGGAATAGGCTGCGGCAGCCATAAGGACCGCATGAAGCATACTGATGGCCACTCCTATCATCTCTATGGGCTTCCATGCAGAAACGGCCAGCAGAACCGCCAGAAGCAGCCCTGTCTTTGTAAGAATCGTATAGGATCCCAGCGCCGCCACATAGGAGAAAACAAATTCCTGGGTCTGCCCTGGCAGCATCAGCATATGTTTCAGTTCCACAGCGTTATCTTTGGAAGAAAGGGCCTGCCACATCACGCCTGCGGTAAAGGCGTTTATCATCAGAATCCGTACAGAGGCTGCAACCTGCACCTGAAAACCTGCGATATACAGCCCCCAAAATATGATCACATCAAGTAAGATCGTCCGGGGCAGCCGTTCATATTTTGCCCCAAACAGTTTTTTGGCAAAGGCTTTACCTGTCATTTTCATCATGCAGCGCCTCCCGGATATCCGCGGCATTAATCTGCCCACCTTCAAAAGTCTGCCGGATCTTACCATCCTCCAGGACAAAAACCCGGTCAGAGGTCAGCGTAATGCTCTCCAAGATATGGGAGGAAAACAGTACAGTCCCATACTCCTTATACCCCGAAATCAGCTTATACAGATATTCCGTACCCTGGAAATCCAGGCCGTTGACCGGCTCATCCAGGAGGAGCAGTCTGGGTTTCAGGGCAAAAGCCGTGATCAGAAACGCTTTTTTCCTGTTTCCGGTTGACAGCTCCCGTAACAGGGTATCTGTATATTCTTCAAAGTGAAAGCCCTGTACCAGCTCCGACACATCGATCACCTCTTTCCCATAGGCGGCGCACACATAGGCCAGGTATTCCCGGAAAGTAAAATACGAAAAAGAATTGTCCTCGGCAAACACCGTATAGCGGCAGAGCTTAAAATCCTGCTTCCGGAAATCCACAGGAGCGCCGCCAAAGCAGATACCGTCTGAACGGAAAGTAGGGAGCAGGCCGGAAATCACCTTCAGAAATGTGGTTTTCCCGGCTCCGTTCAGCCCGATCAGGCCTGCCACTTCATGCTCCGCCAACGAAAAAGAAAACCCCGAAAGTATCTTTTTCTCTTCACTGTACCACGCACTCAAGTTCCCCACAGTCAGGAGCGTTTCTCCCATCTTACCTTCCTCCTTTGCCGTCCTTCTCTTTTTTCCATGTCGCATATGCGGAGTATAGGAATACACCTGCCAATACCAGATAAAGCCCCATCATCGGGAAGTTACCGGATACCCCGCATACAATGGCTGCAACCAGCCAGATCAGTCCAATGATTCCACGAATATAAATATGACGCATTGTTTTTTACCTCCTTCATCGTCTCTTTGTGTTCTCTATGTATCCTGCCGCTGTCTCCATATATATGCTTCTTTCAGCAGGCATTCTATGCATTCCTGCTTGCCCTCTGTATAGCTTTTTCGGTCATCTGGAAATTGTAACGCCAGTTTTTTCTTACAGGCATCGTATCTCATTGCTTTATCAGGATGGCAATTCAGATAATCCCGAAAATTGATATAGTTTTTCCATTCTGTCCCATTCCATTTGACTGCATGAATATGATGTGTGCGCGTATCTTTTTCAAAATCACCCATTACAAACAGCATTTGCCCGGCAACATCTTCCCCGCGAAAAATAAAACCGTGTTCTTCCAACAGTTGCATATAAGGTGAAATATCATTCAAATCACGGAGGCCAATCACAATGTCAATAATTGGTTTTGCATAAATGGAATGAATCGCAGTGCTTCCCACATGCTGGATGTCAACAGCGTCATTTCCGAAAAGCTGCTTCAATTCCAAAATTACATTTTCAGCATTTATATCCCATTCCTCCTGATGGGATATAAGCTTTACGCTTCCTCTTTTTAATCCTATCATTCTTTCCCCCAGGCAGCTTGCAGCTCTGCCGTATCCCTTGTACCAGTATGGCTATTCCGACAGGGCGATCCTGTAAATATCCGCCTGTTCTCCATCAATTTCAAAGCTGCGCTCATAGACGCCTCCATTCCGGATAATTGTTTTAACCGAAGGTTCATTCTTCCTCTCCACAGAAAGATACAGTTCGTTCATCCCAGTCTTTTGGGCAACTTCCAATAACTGCCGCAGCATTTCCGTAGCAAAGCCTTTTCTTCTTTCTGACGGACGGACGCTGTAACCGCAATGGCCGAGATCCTTCAGGAAGTCGTTCAGCGTATGTCTGAAATCAATGATTCCCACAATTCTATCCTCATCGACAGCAAAGAATGTGTCCGTCATGACCCAATTCGGATTAACGGTCTCTTCTTTCGTGTTTGCATCTGTAGTTCTGCACCATTCTGTGTAATCATCCGTTTTATCCAATAATTCACTTCCGTTGATGACAAATTCTCCATGTTCAAAAAATTCCTGTCTGAACTCTATGGCCTGTTCTTTCATCGCTTCTGTTGGTCTGACTAATTGAATCATTTTTCACACTCCTTTATCTGCTAAGATTTTATCAAATTTCTTTTCTGATCCTACTATAGGTATCTTTCATATATTTTAATGCTTCGTTTGCCTTGTCTATCGTTGTTTCATGTGGATACTCCCACATTCTTGCTATTTCCTCAATGTCGTTTTCAGTCACAGTTCGCAATATTAAGTCATTTGTTCTAATTTCCACTATTCATTTATTTCACTATCTACAATAGCTTTTATTTCATCAACTATTTGCTGAACACTTTTATTATCTGTATTGATAACATAATCGCTTTCGTATGTTTTTAAATGCAGCCAGAAAAAGGAGCATTCATTTTGATCTCCACGCTTTTTATGACGTTCACGCAAAGTTTCTTCTGAACAGGTCAAAGTAATGCCAATAACAGAATAATCTTTTGCTGTTATATCTTTTAATATCGCTTCTCGAATTGTTTTATCCACAACAACCACCGATGAAAAAAAGACATAATCAAAACCAGAGTTTAAATATGTTGATAGTGCAAACGACATTGTTTTATCACCATTTCTCAGTCTCGGATCATCAACCGAAAACGGATTGACACACCATGCCCAATCACCATCAAAATAAGCACTGTTTTCATAAGAAGTAAAAAGTTTCTGTGTCACTGTCGTTTTCCCCACACACGGAGAGCCTGCTATAATAATCAATTTTTGTTTTGACATCTATATTCCTCCCATTATTCATCTGAAGCTCAATGATTCCCACAATTCTATCATCATCGACAGCAAAGAATGTGTCCGTTATAACCCAATTCGGATTAACGGTCTCTTCTTTCGTGTTTGCGTCTATGGTTCTGCACCATTCTGTGTAATCATCCGTTTTATCAAATAATTCACTTCCGTTGATGACAAATTCCCCATGTTCAAAAAATTCCTGTCTGAACTCTATGGCCTGTTCTTTCATCGCTTCTGTTGGTCTGACTAATTGAATCATTTTTCACACTCCTTTATCTGCTAAGATTTTATCAAATTTCTTCTCCGACAGAATTTCATGGGTCACGAGCTGCCTGTCATAGAAAAGGGAAAAGGTGGTAAAGGGCGAAGGGGCATTCTGCGCATCCTCCCTGGTCTGGATATGTACGGACTGGAACACTGCATTCCTGGCCTTTGCCATCTCCTCCAGTATCGGTACATACTTTGCCGTAAAAGGGCATTGATTTGTGTAATACAGCACAAATCCCTCCGGCATATCTTCCTGCCTGCCCACGCTGTCCCGGAAGCAGGGAAGAGGTGCGCCCTCCTCAAAAGGCAGGACCATCAGCTCAAAATAAGGCTCTGCTGTATCCGCTGTCAGAAAGCCCTTATAGCCCATATATTTCGGGTCAGAGAGGAATCCCATCTTTTTCCTGGAGGACAGGATCACAAGCCCCTTTTTTCCTTTCTCTTTACTGTCCTTGATGCACGTTTCCAGCAGCAGGTTCGAGTATCCATGCCCCTTGAACTGCCCGGATACCCACAGGCAGTCAATGTACATATAGCCTTCTGCTTCAATAGGCGCCCATGCGTATTCCGCAGGGATATACTCAATGAAGCATTTTCCCCGGACATTGCCTTTTAGGAATACAAGCCCCTCGTCCAGCCTGTCTTTCAGCCAGTTCTTTTTGGACATGACCTGGATATCCTTGTTACCCGAGATCGCACAGCAGATGTGCTCCCTTTCAAGATTTTCGTGTGTCAGTTTTACAAGTTCCATATTCTATTGCCTCCTTTGATCTGCATTTCGATATAATAAAAGAATCAGCCCAATCAACACCAATGTGACAGCCGTCGCTATGGTGGAACTGGCACGCATAACGGGAAACTGCTCATATTTCAATATGTAAGTAACAAAAGCATTCGGCAGGTTCACAAAGAAGGATACAATCAGGTTATTACCAGATATCTTGTATGCAGCCGCAAATCCGACCCCTACTGCAAACAACAGAAGAATATCCTCCCAGGTGCGGAATCCCGGATAGCCCAAATGGTAAAGGGAGAACATTGCCCCGGAAACCAAAATTGCCGGTACCCACCCAAATTGCCGGTCGATCTGGCTCTGCACAAATCCCCGGAATAAAAATTCCTCAAAAAACGTGGTCATAATCAGCGGCACAATTCCCATAGGCAGCAAGTGCCATTGGATCTGCTCACCGACAGCCATCTTCGGGATAAGCTGCCCTCCAACGGAAAATACCACAAAGGCAGCCAAAACACCCCATTGCCGTATGCCCAGCTTTTTGAAACCGACTTCTGCCAATACTCTGCCGGAAACTGACGCTCCATTTTCCTTATACAAACAGTACAGCGGAATCAAAAGGCTGAATACCAACCCATACAGGAGATTGTAAAAAATAAAATATAGTATGGGCATTGGATTGAGATTCGCTGCCATAATGCAGATAATCAGCATGATTTCTATGCCGGCTGAAATCAGGAGCGTTTTTCCTTTTCCCCTGTTTGCTGTTTCCTTCATCCTAACCACCCCTGATAAAACGCAACTGCTCCAAAAATTGCACCTACAACCATCGCCGCTAATGTTACAACAATTATGACAGGATGCTCTTTCATCAGTTTCCCTAATTCTTTTAAATCGTTCATTGAACTTCACCTCCTTTGTCACACAACGGGAGTTTTGCTTTTCTTTTCTTGCAATAATAAATCGCTATCACAAATGTAAAGGAAATGATCTGTGCAGCCATGATCCGGACAATCTGTAATTCGTCCGCACCATTTTGCGAAACTACATGCAGCATATTAGTCGCAACGGTATTGTTAAATAAATGGTCGCCAAGCCCTGCTCACAGATTTCCCGTAATGCGGTAAAGAAGCCCCCATTTGATTCCCATAATTCCGGCAAGGATCATATAACCAATACCCATTAGGGCCATTGCCGCAAATGACATTTCGCCATTCACATAGCTTCTGATCGGCATTACAATGTGCCAGATACCAAATAGAAACGCGGCAATAAAATTCGCCTGCATAAATGGCTTTGTTTCAGAGAGCATTTTAAGAAACAGACCGGCACACGCTTCCCAATAATAAGCCTTTCAAAATACCCCTTACAAAGCCATTTTTTTGAAATCCGATATCACCCCATGTAAAATTTATCTTTTTCAATACCAGCGCCAATAAGATAATCCCAACAACTTTATGGAGCACATTTTCTCCAATAGCTGTTTTGTCTGTTTCAATTAGAAAGTATTCCACAAACCTTACAGACAGGCAAAGCATGAAGATTATCATGCATAAATGATTCGGTTTGCATTTTATGTTTCTTTCCATATACAGCCCTCCAATCATCACCATTTTCTTTTTCATATGCAGCTTTCTCTTTGCAGTGCGAAAATCTTGCAGAAATTCCAGCTTCTCGTTCTCGGCAAATTCCCGATAAACTAAAATTTGCATTATACTCTCATAGCTGCGTCAAAGCCAAATCCCATTAAATGCCGCTGCCATAATCATTATCAACAAAATAATAATCAGCACACATATTATAAAGCCAAATAAACAGATAACAAGCCCACTTGTCCATAACGTGGGGTATAGCTTTCTGCTCTTTCTCGTAACAATGGAAATAATCACGCCAATAAAGGAGAGTATCGGTCCTACAATTATAATGTCGGTGTATGCATAGGGTGCATGGTTTGCGCTGTAATAATAAAGCGCAAACGTGAAAAAAGAGGAGATTCCCAGTATAAGCGGTAACAGCGTTAATTTTTTGCTTGCTGGCTTTCTATACTTCATTATTTCTTGCTGTCCTCCATAAATTCCTATTTCTCTTTATATTTCTTCAGAAATTTCTTTGTTGTAATCCTCCGCATATTCTGCCATACTCTCAAAATGCTTTGGACAAATTCCCACTTTTTCATATTCTGCAAGATACTTATTCAGAGCCTGATTGAAGGCATCCACATTCTCCTTCAGATTTTTGGGGTTAAATTTATCCATATTTTCAAAGCCCTTTTTGTTCCTTTTCTGAAATACTGACCGTTATATAACATGACAGCATTTTCCATAAACTCAATAGCCGGCTTTTGCTTTAAGCACCCCTGATAAACCGGAGGTTAGCGAAGCGGTAACAATTCCATACTTTTTGCCCGATCTAGATTTGCTTTAAGGCCGCCATATGGAAACGGCTTTCCATGCCCCGGATATATTCGCTTCGGCCTAAGGGCGATGACCGTTTCCCAAGATCGCCAAAAAGCTGTTTTGTCCTCTGCCCAAATGGTTATTTTGTGTAAACTTGGCAAGCCATTCATAGCAGCATCACCGCAGAACAGAGAGCCGTCATTTAGCAAAAGGGATATGGAATCGGCGGTATGGCCTGGCGTATCAATGATTTTCCCCTGCAGCGAAAGTTCCACCTGCTTGCGGTTTTGCCCGGTTACCTGAATACATCTGCATTGATATTCCTGCTTTATTGCGGGAAACAAATGCCTGCCCCTGCCTACAAGCTTCATCAAGACGCAAAAGAATAGGGCAAGCCTGCCCGTACAGCCGCCGCAGAATGAGTTCTGTCCTCTATATAATCTTTCTAACGCCTTGTCACTCATAACAATTTCGGCGTCAGGGCATTGCGAAAGTATCTCATTCAGATAACCTGCATGGTCATCGTGGGCGTGTGTCAAAAAAACATATCGTATCTGCCTGGGATCTATCTGCATCTTTGCCAACCGTTTT
>OFFW01000561.1_pt1 | contig 26542 bp, 27 predicted proteins | sample 1521501 | NCBI WGS metagenome assembly OFFW01 (sample SAMEA3504107, study PRJEB24116) | mouse gut metagenome | biome: mouse gut; feature: mouse-associated habitat; material: faeces | place: Denmark | collected 2011
TTACAAGCTGCTCTTCCCCGTTCAGCACATATCCATAAGGCGCTTCTGTTTCCACAACACGGTACTGTCCGAGCGGAAGTCCTGAAATGCTGGCTTTCCCATCTTCCCCGGTGGTAAGCGTTCCTACAAGATCGCCTTTTCTGTAATACTTTGTCCTGTTGCCATCCTCGTCTGTCTGCATGTCAGTAGTATAAATGTCCTCTGCGGCATAGACCTCAAATTTTGCCCCTGCAAGGGAACCTTCCTTATATACAAATTCCTTTTCTTCAGAATCAGCAAATAAGCCGCCCTTGTAACCATCAAGGATTTCGCCTTTCTTCTCCACTGTCAGTTCCCCGACAACAGGTTCGTCCTCATATTCCACGGTGATGATTGCATCATAAGTGTCAGGATCGGTTTCATAGAATGTGTCAGAATCAACCGATACTTCCACATAGTTAGTGTTCAGCACATATCCATGAGGCGCTTTTACTTCCTCAATGCGGTAATTTCCAATCTTCAATACATCCGGCAGGATTAAGTCGCCATCCCCGTCCGTGAAGAAGGAAGTGTGCGTAACCTTTGACGGATAAGTTGTGACCATCTTGACATATTCGTTTTTGTCAAGGTTGAAAATCTTGAACTCTGTATCAGGGATAAGGACTGTCTGCTTTGTGTCAGCGTCCTTCTTGATCACACGCAGCTTTGCAGTAAATTCACGGTCAATGAATACACGCCATACCTGCGGCTCTGTCGGGTGGTTCTCCACAATCCTCACTTCAAAAGGTCTTACTGGCTGCATGTTGTGTGGAGTGACTGTTTCTATCACTACATAAGTCCCGTAAGGGATAGGCTGTGTCACGATATGCCCCTTTGCATCCGTGAAAAGGGTAGTCTCTCCCTTGCTGCCGATTTCCACGGGTTTTGCGCTGTCAAAGTCGTAACTTCCATCTTCCAGTACGGATAAGGAAGATTTCAGGTATGCGGTAAAGCCTGCGCCGGATAATACAGGAGCCTCCGTATCATCCCCGTTGTCGGATACTTTGATAAGCTGGAACGGCTGCTTGATGACCTGCTCTGCCGATGTGGTGCTTCTTGACACTTCCGCTACCAGATCGCCCTCATAATCGCATACAACATCATGTTCCTCTTCATCAAGGAGATACCCTTCTGACGGTGTGATTTCCTTTACATAGTAATCGCCAAGATAGAGGTTCTTTACCTCCGCATTGCCGCCCTCATCGGTTGTCAGTGTCGCAACAATATCTCCCGCATGGAAGATAATGCCTGTTGCACCGTCCGGGTGTACAATGTCGTTGCGGGCATATAAGCCGTAAACAGCGCCCTCCAGTTTTGCGTCGCCCTGCGGAACTGCCTTTCCTGTCTCCTTATCTATTTTGTAGATGTGGATTTTTGCGGTTGTCCTGTCATTTGCGAAAGTGTGTGTAAATGATGCTTTTGCAGTAGTCTCCGGCAGGTAATTGAAATCAAAGCTGTATATATCGGAGCTGTTCCTGTAATATGCGTAAGGAGCCTGTGTCTCTGAAATATAGTAGCTGTTTGCAATCGGAAGGTCTACCGTGTAAGCGGCGCTGCCATCCTCCCCTGTCGTAACGGTCTGTAATGCAGTACCCTTTGTCACAATGACCTGTCCTGCATAATTCCTGATGTCATTTCCCGCATAAAGCGTATACTGTCCGCCATCTAACGGGTTTGCTGTCTCGGAATCTTTCTTTGTCACGGAAACTTCCGCTTTCTGACGGGTATTAAGCACAGTTGCCGACTCATACTGCACTTCCACCATCTGATCCTTATATTCAATCTTTACCGTATGCGGCTCTGTATTGATGGTATATCCGTCAATGCTCTTTGTTTCCGTAACCACATACGTTCCAAGATGAAGGTCTGTAAGAACCACCTGTCCGTCACTTCCGGTCTGTAAGTTTTCCGCAATCAGGTCCCCTTTATTATAGACTTTTGTACCGTCTGCCTTGTAAATGTCTGCGCCTGCTGTCACTTTGAAAACAGCGCCCGGCAGTTTCTTTTTCTCATAAGTGAAGTTGCTGCCATTCCATCCGGTCAGGACTTCGCCCTCTTTATAAATGGTGATTGCCCCAAGCTGCTCTTTGTCCGTCGCACTGATCCCGGTTGTCTGTCCTGCCTTTACGGTCAGCGTGTGGACTTTGCCGCTCAGTACATATCCCTTTGGTGCGGTAATTTCCTTCACATAGTACGTTCCCGCCACAAGTGCATTGGATTTTGCATAACCGTTTCCGTCCGTAGTCATGGTGTCTACCTTATTGGTGCATCCGCTGTCGGAATAAATCCCGTATACGGCACCTTTCAGCTTCACGCCGCTGGACTCGTCGGTCTTTACAATCTCCCCGTAGCCGATGTTTTCCGTCTTTACCTTAAAATAGGCATGGATAGGATCGGCGCTAGGTCTTTCCGAGACAAACTCCTGATAGTTCGCTTTTTCCGTCAGCCAGAACACACAGCTTGAAGTCGTCTCTACTTCGCCTGCCGTGGAGTTCATGGTTGCCATTGTCGCTGTCGTGTTCACTTCCTTACTGGAAATGGTGAGGCTGTTCCCGTTCTTTTCAACTTTGAACCCGCTCAGCGAAATGTCAAAACTTCCAAGTACGCCGTTGCTGTCGTTAAGGGTTTTTTCAAAACGCTGGTTCCCCTCATTCCATTTCAGCTCATAAGTTTCCGCACCGCTCTGTGTCCTGCTTGCAAAACTCGGTCTTGTGGCATTATAAGACTTGCTGATGTTGTTTTTCAGGCTTGTATAATAGGCATAAGACGATGACGGATTCGGAGCCGTATCACACAGCTTTCTCGCTGCTGAATCCCCGCTGCCTGTGCCGAACAGGTTCCCCACGATCACCCACACCATTGCCTGTGTCGCTATGAACTGGTCACACTGGTCATTTGAAGGCGGCGTTGCGCTGTTGCTGTTAAAACCAAAATAGAGGCAGTAACTTAACAGCTTCTCCTGCTGTGCCGTCATGGAAGTGCTTGAATTAGGGTAGCTGTTCATGAGCTGCCCGCCATCTGCCGCCAGTCCGAAATTCATGCAGTAGGCGGCGTTTCCGTCCAGTATGGCATACAGGATCTTCCCGTGGTCATAGCCTGCCTTTAACTCGCTTACCTCACCCGATGATCTTGTCGATGCATACCAGAAAGCGATGTTTGCACTGGAACTTGCCGCAAAAGCAGTCGTCCCGTTGCTAAACAGCGTGGTAAAGACCGTAAGCAGGGCTAAGAATCCTGCCATAAATCTTTTCATTTTCTGTTTCATTCAGATTTCCTCCTTATAATAGGGCAAAAAAATAACAAGTCATATAAAATGGCTTGTCATTTTCCGTTTACTGTTATTCTTTTTTGAACTTCAATCTCTGTCTGTTTCCCTTTATATCCGGGCGGAACCCACATATCAAAATTTGATAGACAGATAAAGGGAAACCGAACATTTTTCTTTTGAAATGCCCGACCGCACTTCACATACCAGTGAGGGACTGTCCCTTACCGTCTGCCCGCCACGACACCGAACATTGTCAGTACAACCCTTGCAACAAGTGCAAGCAGCAACAGGAACAGTTTTGCTATCCCAAGTACCAGTTTCAGAAGCATAAGCACTGCCTGCAGCATCCATTTCAGTATGGTAAGCAGTACCACCGCCGCCTTTTTCAAAACCATTCCCACCATCAGCATTTCCTCCAATCCACGGTTATCAGCCAGTTTATCATGACTGAACCGCCCGCTGTCCTATATCAACTATCGTAATGCACGACAATACCAAGTGTACCCTCTGGTGCTGCCCGTTGTCAACATGTTTTCATCAGAACATCGGTATGCTCCCTTACCTGTAACAGCGGAACTCATAAAAATCTGTCCCGTTCAGGCTGTACACCCCTGCATATTCGATATAAAACACAGGCTCCGTTTCCAGCATCATCATCCCCGCAATGTAATCCGCTATCCCGTCCTCACTGCCAAGTTTCCTGCCGGACGTGGTGGACGCTTTGTTTAAGTCTGTCTCCACAAAAACGCTGTAATACCCCAGTCCGTCATACGGATAATAGGAATTGTATTCTTCCTGTGTTATCTTCCCCTCTGACAGAAGGTTTGCGAGGTTGTCCGTGGTGGTTATCATCCCGCCCGCCTGACACTTTGCAACTGCCTGACTGCATACGGATACGGGATTGTATGGCGATACGGTCACTGTCTGTTCCTGCTGTTTGATTTCTTCCGGTTTTGTCTCTTCCGGTTTTGTTTCTTCCGGCTTTGCTTCACACTCCGTCTCTTCCGGTCCTGTTTCTTCCTGCCCTGCTTCTTCCTGTTTTGGCACATCTGCACTGTTTGGTGCAGGTTCCGTTTCGGTTTTCTGCTCCGGCTGGCTTACAGGCTGCGGTTCAGGCGTTTCTGCTGCTTTCACATCCCCCTCTTCCGTTTCTGTTTCTTCCGGCGTTTCCTTTTCGGTCTGCCGCTTTTCTGTTTCCCCCTCCCCGGTCTGCACCGCCGCAGGTTTATTTGTGTCCCCTGCTATATCCGTTTCCTCAGTGTCTCTCACTGTTTCAGTCTTTTCCGTCTCCATATCAGCCATAAGATTGTCCTTATTGCCGCATCCGGCAAAAAGCATGATACCTACGGATAAAATCAGAAATAATCTCTTTTTCATATGAATCGCCTATCCTTTCCTCATAAGGGAAAGGCAGGCTGTGTCCGTGTGCCGCTGTTCTTTCCCTTATGAAAAGACTCTGCATGGTCTGCACGGGACACATATCAGTTTAGGACTGTCCCGTATTCTGTGCATTGTTTCCTCCTATCATTTTGCTTTGTTAAACTTACCCCAGTATGCAAGCATCCTTTTCAGCTTCTTGTCGCTTGCATATGCCTTGTAGAATTTCAATCTCCACATACCCATCACCTCCTTTCAATGCTGCCCTTTTTCGCCGGATCTCCTTGCTTTATCTTCAAGGATCAGCCGTTTCAGATAAGCGCCGCTTTTATTGTTCTTCTCAAACCATTCCCTAGCTTCTTTATCTGTTGTGGGATTGAATTGCAGTGTAAATCTCAATACTTTCTTGCGGTATGCCTCTGACATTTCATACCTATGTATTTTTCTTTCTTCTTCCGTCATCTTTGCTCTTTTCATTCGCAAACTCCTCTCACCGTCTGCCTATGGAAACGCCGACCATTATCAGCATAATCCTCATAACCAGAGCAAGCAGAAGCAGGAACAGCTTTACGATACCAAACACCAGCTTCAATGCCGCAAGCACCACCTGTAATATCCATTTCAATATGGTAAGCAATACCACCCCGGTCTTTCTTAAAACTATCCCTGCCATAAAACATTCCTCCTTGTTTTCCGTAGGAAAATGCGACTGCCCTTGCAGGAGCAGAGGAATTTTCCTCCTATCCCCAGTTATCAACCAGTTCCATCATGGTTGGATCTGTGGTTTCTTCTGTGCTATCGGCTAGTGTTTCCTTTGCCACGCTTTCCATGACCATCCTTCCCATGCTGCCCTCCGCCACCCGTGCCGCCCCGCCTCCGAGGGCAGCACCGAGCAGCATGATGATCTCATTCTTAACATCATTCTTTAGTTCTTCACGGATACCATCAAGGTCACTCTTTGAGATATACTGTTCTTCCTTTTTCTTCCGTTCCGCTGTCTCTTTCAGCAGATCTTCATTCTCAAAACTGTTTGCATAGAAGTCTATGGCATCCGTTATGAACTGGTTTACAGACTTATGGATCTCTGTATTCAGTTCCGCAAGCACCTTGTTTACCCTGCGCTGCTGCTCATTGTCAAGGTTGAGGCGGTAACTTCGGTAGACAATATTTGACTTTGCCATATACCCCACCCCTATCCTATCTGGTTACGGTGCTTTGCAAGGAAAACCCTGCCGAGCTGCTCATACCCCTTTGCATTTGCTTTGATGTCCTCAATGTAACGGATATTCCCACCGTCATGTGAGCCGAACAGCCGCATGACCGCTGCACCCCCGCCCACGAACACAATCGGTATCACATCAAGGTTGTAACCGTGTTCTTTCAGGGTATTGTAGACTTTTTGTGCAAAATCACGCAGGCAGTCCCTTACAATGTTCATGTACTTATCCGGCAGCGCCGCTTCTCCGGTTGCCATGACCTGCTGTATCACGTTTTCTTCAAGCTCCTGTCCGATCTGCCTGTTACATTCCTCATTGATTGTCCTCATGCAGCGGATAAGCCCCTGCTGGCTTGTGATACACTCTGCCTCATTCGGCTTGCCGTTCTGTATCGGCATGATGTCAATCGTCCAACTGCCTATATCTACCACCACCACACGCTCCGGCAGGGTTTTCAACTGTTCTGCAACCGCCGCATAACATTGTGGGAACACGGACACCCTTGCTATCCTTGCCGTATACTTCTCTTTCTCAAAGAAGTAACTGACTTCTTTATTCTTTGACAGATAATCAATGAAGTCCTGCTTCTCTGCGCCGAACCTTGTCAACGGAAGTCCTACCGATAAAAGGATATCTGTATTCCTCATTCCACGCCTGTTCAGCTCCTTTGCAACTGCCGCAAGGGTAAGCAGGTAGAAGTTATCATTCTCAACTTTTGTATCCCTGACTTCAAGACGTTTCCCGCCTACCTTGTAATACCTTCCGTCCAGTTCCACCAAATCATCATAAAATGCAGGTTCTGTCGTTATTTCCTTTACTCCTGTCGTAAAAATCTGCGTTGCTGTTTTCATGTTCGACCAGCCATGATCGATCCCGATTACTTCAATATGTTTTTCCATCGTGTTCTTCCTCCATATTTTTTTCATGTAGACTTATCTCCTTAATATCTTTTTCATGCAGGGAAAGCAGTACTTATCTGACTGTCTGTACGGGCATCCAAAGCACATATCTTCTTTGTCCTGCTCCGTGATTTCAGGCTTGCTTTCTTCCTTAACACATTTCTTAGCGAGACACTGACGGTTGTTTCCGTGAAAGAATTGACAGCGCATACAGCTTCTTAAATCGTTTTCCAACTTTACCTGTGCCGTAATAATTCCATCCGGTTTTGGAGCGTTCTGCATCCTTACGTTAATTCCCATCCACGCCACCCGCCTCTCTTGCGGCGGAAAGCCTGTATATCTCTTCTAATTTCCTGTCTGCCATCCCTGCTGATCTTGCAAGGGAAAAGTATAACAAAAGTACTACTGTTACAATGATTACTGCCCCTATCATCTGCCGCCCCTCCTTTTCTGTTCCGCTTTCTTCCTCTGTTCCGCCTCCATCTGCCTGACATACTCACGAATGTCAATCAGATCCTCTAGGTCATAGATTTTGGAACCCATAGCACGGTCAACATTTTCAGGAGTGCATTCGCCATGTTCTGTTAATGCTGCTATTACTTTCTGCTTAATTTCTTCCTGCACAGAGTCCGGCATTGCTACTATATAGTGTGGCGGCAGCTTTGAAACTTCTGTTATTACCTCCTTTTCATATCCATAACTCTTTTCAAAGTCACTTAGAAACTGTTCTTTTACCAAGACTGCATTTGCCTTGTTTTCCTCACTGGCTAACTCCACCAGTCCGTCTAGGAACTCAACTAGCTCTCTCTTTGTAAAACCCATCTGTTAATCCTCCTTCTCCCAAAATAAAAAGGCAGGAACAGATTAGCGATACACAAACGGAATATCCGTTTTAAGAGCTAATTTAGTCCTACCTAAATAATCGTTGTATTAAGTTTTCACCTCTCATTCCACTAAAAGCCAAAGCCCGACCATATTTGTATCGACCATATTTGACTTCCGTAATGTAGGTTTTGAATTGTTCAGCGCTGCCCATTCTTAACCCCAATTAGGTATAAAAAATAGGACTAAATTAGGCTTAACCCCTTGATTTTACTGGGTTTCTTCTAACTTAGCCCTATTATAACACGGGCATCGATATAATCCGTCTTAAGCCTGCGCAGTTCTTCCTGAAATGTTTTTTCCACGCTGTCTATTGATTTTATCAGATAATGCGGCAGTTTCGTCGCAAGATATACCTGTGTTCTACAGTTGTTTTGGCTTAAGATTTCCCCTACCGCCGCTTCGCTTCCCGGATATATATACGCCGTATCCAGATAATTTACGCCGCAGGAAATCGCATACATCAATTCCTGTTCCGCTTTTTTAAGGTCTATTCCCCCTCCTTTTCTCGTAAAACGCATACAGCCATAGCCCAGAACAGAAATGTCATTTCCTTTTCGGTCTTTGCGGTACTGCATATTCTCCCGCCTTTCTTATTTTATTTTTTCAAGCTCCTTAAGCCAGACAGCCGCAGAAGCGTCTGAGGGCATCCGCAAATCCCCCCGCGGCGACACGGCAACCGTCCCGACTTTCGGCCCGTCCGGCAGGCAGGAACGTTTAAACTGCTGTGAGAAGAACCTGCGGTAAAAATTACGAAGCCAGTGTAAAATCACATCTTCTTCATATATCCCATAAAACGCCAGCTTTGCCAGACGGTATATTTTTTTTGGGGGAAACCCAAACCGCAGCATATAATATAAGAAGAAATCGTGCAATTCATAAGGCCCGACTAAATCTTCCGTTTTCTGGGAAATTTCCCCTTCCTCCGGCGGCAAAAGTTCCGGGCTGACCGGAGTGTCCAACACGTCAAGCAACGCTTCTTTTAGCCCGATGTCCTTACAAATATCCGCAGAATAACGCACGAGATGACGGACAAGCGTCTTTGGCACAGATGCGTTTACGGCATACATCGACATATGATCCCCGTTATACGTCGCCCACCCTAACGCAAGCTCAGATAAGTCTCCCGTCCCAATTACCATTCCGCCTTCTTTATTTGCTATATCCATTAAAATCTGCGTCCGTTCCCTCGCCTGCGCATTTTCATAGGTCACATCATGCTTTGACATATCCTGCCCAATGTCCCCGAAATGTACCTCAACCGCTTTTTTAATGGAAACTTCCTGAAATGACGCCCCAAGGCTTTTTATCATTTTAACTGCATTTGTATAGGTGCGGTCCGTCGTCCCAAATCCCGGCATTGTAACCGCCCGTATGCCAGAGCGTGGAAGCAAAAGGCTGTCAAACGCCCGTACCGTCACAAGCAGGGCAAGCGTGGAATCCAGACCACCGGAAATTCCCACTGCCGCGCATTGGCAGCCTGTATGCAAAAGACGTTTCCTAAGTCCCATTGCCTGAATCGAAAGAATTTCCTCACACCGTTTGTCCCGCTCCTCTTTTCCATGGGGAATAAACGGAGAAGGGTCTATCTTCCTAGTCAGCGCCGTATGTTCTCTTTTCAATGAAAACGGAACTATCTCATCTTCGTTTGCCGCATCTATGGGTTCAAATGTCGTATTCCGCCTGCGTTCCGCGTTCAGTTTCTGCAAATCGATCTCCGAATAAACCACGCCGTTTTCATACTTTGCTGACTCCGCCAACAACACGCCGTTTTCCGCAATCAAGCTATGCCCCGCATAGACTACGTCCTGCGTGGATTCCCCGATCCCTGCGCCTGCATAAACATACCCGCAAAGCAGCCTTGCCGACTGGCCGCAGACTAAAGCTCTCCTATAGTCCTCTTTCCCAACCGCTTCATCGCTTGCCGACAAATTGACGATTAACGTCGCCCCGAAAAGCGCCTGCCGAATGCTTGGCGGGTTTGGCGCCCACAAATCTTCACAAATTTCCACTCCGATGACAAATTCCTTCATCGTGTCACAGGCAAACAATAAATGTTTCCCCATCGGGACTTCCTCATCTCCTAATTCAATGAAAACTGTCTCCTCCATGCCTTTTGTAAAATAGCGCGCTTCATAAAATTCGTTGTAATTCGGCAGGAATGTCTTCGGGACAATCCCAAGAATCTCTCCGTTATGCAGAGCGGCGGCGGCATTATATAATTTCCCTTTCACACAAAGCGGAAGGCCCACAAAGACAATCGCGTCGATTCCCTCCGTACATTTGGCAATTTTTTTCAAACCCTTTACCGCTTTATTTAATAAAATATCCTGTAAAAACAAATCCCCGCAGGAATATCCCGTAATGCAAAGCTCCGGAAACGCCATTGCTTTTGCGCCGGCTTGGCTGCATTCTATGATTTTTTCACAAATACGCTCTGTATTATAATTGACGTCCGCCACACGCAAATCCGGCGTAATCGCGGCAACTTTTATATATCCGTCTTTCAATTTCGAATCTCCTTTAACTCATCTGCGCTGAATGTATAGTCTGTATTGCAAAAATGGCATTTCACTTCAATTCCCTGCCCTTCCGCGATCATCTCGTCCAACTCTTTTTTGCCAAGCGTCGCAAGGGATTTTGAAATCCTCTCTTTTGAACAGCCGCACCAAAACTTTGCCGGAATTGTCTCCGTCACTTCAAACGGAATCTCACCTAATACTTCTTTTAACAATAGCTCCGGCGTATCGCCCTTTTCCAAAAGCGCGGTAATGCTTGTCAGTTGTGAAATCCTGTCTTCCAAACGGCTGATCGTTTCTTCGTCTGTAAAGGGCAGAAGCTGTAAAATAAAACCGCCGGAACGTTTGACCGTATTTTCTTTGCTCATTAAAACGCCAAGCCCGACGGAAGACGGAATCTGTTCCGACGAAGCAAAATAATACGTCAAATCCTCCGCTATTTCCCCTGTTTTTAACTCAATCTGCCCCACATACGGCTCTTTCATGCCAATATCTTTTATCACCGACATCACGCCAAGCCCCAGCGCCCTGCCCACGTCTAATTTCCCATTCGCATTTGGCGGAAGGATTACGTCCGGAACGCTTGGATACCCTTTGACATTTCCTTTTGCATCTGCCGTTACCGTCAATCCTTTTGCCGGGCCGCTGCATTGGATTTGTATCGTCAAAAGGTCTTTTTCCCCTTTCATCATTACGCCCATCATTGCCGCGCCAGATAACAGCCTTCCTAACGCCGCCGTCATCACCGGACTTGCGCCATGATGTTTGCGCGCTGTTTCCACAAGATTCGCGGAAGTAATGGCAAACGCCCGTATCTGCCCATTTGCCGCCGTCGCCCTTACAATATAATCTTCCATATTATTTTTCTCCCTTCTTGCCGCGTTCCCTAACCACTGCCAGAATCCGCTCACTCTGTACCTTGCTTTGTATATTGAAAGGCTGATTTGTATATGCCTCATAACAGCCAATCCATTCTAATCCGGCCCGTTCTGCCAGCTCTTTAATTTTATCCGGCGCATATCCACGCTGAAAATGCGTTTCCTCAAATTTTTGGTATCTGCCATCTGCTTCCCGTATAAAAAACGTCATATCATATTGATTGATCTGCGTTTCTTCATCAAAATAGTTTTCCCAGATAAAACTCCCTTCTTCCCTATTCTCACAAATTGTCTGCTCGCCCAGAATTTCCCTGTACTTATATAGGGTGTTCATATCAAACAAAAAAATACCACCCGGATCTAAATAATTATTCACCAGTGAAAACACAGCCAAAAGCTCATCTTCCTCTAACATATAATTCATTGAATCACAAACGCTTATAACTGCCCGCACTGTGCCATAGAGTTCAAACTCCCGCATATCCTGATGTAAATACAAAATGCCCGCATCTTCCTGATGTTCCATGGCAATCCCAAGCATCTCCTCTGAAGAATCCACCCCTATCATATCATACCCCGCCTGCCGCAGAAGACGGGTCATTTTCCCTGTGCCGCATCCCAAGTCCAAAATCAGCCCATCTAAAATCCCATATTGTTTCAATATGCTTCGAATAGACATACACCATTCTTCATAAGGCGTCTCGTCCATAAATAAATCATATACCCTTGCAAAACCGCCATATGCTTTTAGATCTGCTTCTGTTTTCATTTCGGCTTTTATTTCCGTATCTGTTTTCATTCTTGAATCTTCTACCATTCCTTTTCCTGTTTTTCTTTCTCTTTTTCCCGTCTTGCTTCTATTTCATTTCCAATCCTGTTTCTTCCATCTGTACCATTATACGCGTTTTCCTTAAAACCCTCAATCCCAACTTATACAAAATCCACATTTCCTTTGCCTTGTCATACAGACAAAATCTTTTTCAATCTTAACAAGCCCCATTCTTCCCGATAAAGAAACACGCATCTGCTGCTTGAATATTTCCTTTCCTTCCTATATACTAAACATACATTTTATTCTACAGTTTTCGACAGGAGATGCCTTTTCATGCAAGAACAATTCAACCGCCATATATCCAAAAACATTCAGAATTTTTACCGGAAACGGCTGATCTGCCCTATCCTTTATCTTTTATTTACGCTGGCTCTGTTTCAGATTTTTCCGGTTTTATCTGTCATCTCGCCCGCAAAACTCACCCATATTTCCAATATGGAACAACAAAGCCAAAAAAATCAGGTTTATGTATCCGCCACGTTAAGCCATTTAAAATTTACCGGATACACCAAAAGCCGTTTTCACCGCGTGATCGGATATTATTACTACATGGAAAACAAGGAAAAACGGGAATGCAGTATCATTCTTTTAACTCCAAACGCCTGCGAACAGGGACTGCCGGAAATTGAAACGCTTACCGTTTATGGCAAAATTCTATCTGTGGATGCAAGCTTTACTTCCCTATTAGAGCATCTTTCCGACGACCTGAACTGGACAGATTCCGGCATTCAATCGAAAGTAACGCCTTATTATCTGAGCGAGCCGGACTTTTGTTATGGTTTCGGCATATTTTTATTTCTGCTTCTTGCAGGAAGCGCCCTATACGCCGGACTTCAAATTCTGTTTTTCCTCTCTTTTATCCTCCGGCCGGATTTTTCGCCGCCCTGCCGGAAACTCGGGCATTTCGGAAAACCCAAAGAACTGCTTGCGCAGGCGGAAAAGGAACTTGCCACACTGCCTCAGCTTGCGACGGAAGATATGTTTATCACAGAACGCTTTTTTATTGAAACCTCTAAATATGGGATTGCGATTGTGCCAATCGAAGAAATCATCTGGATTTACAAACATTCTACGCTCCATAAATTGTTCTGGCGCCATTTTAATATTTCTTACACGTTAAATATTACCGCTAATAAACATGTCTATATTCATTGTCCGAAGAATATCAAATCCGATATTGACGGCATTATAGATTATCTGTCAGAAGCGAACCATGCGATTTTAGTCGGTTTCAGTGAAGAAAACAGGCAGAAAATCCATGCAATGCAAAAAAGCTGGCATTTCCGCAAAAAAAGAGCTGCAAAATAAAAGCAGCTCTTTTGATTAATTTAAAACAGTTCTTTGATCTTTTCCCAAATCGCAGACAAAAGTTCCTTGATTTTACCCCAAAAACCGCCTTCGGCAGTGGATATTTTATCATATATCGACTGCGCCGCATTTAAAAGGCCGTCAACGTCCAAATCAAGCTCACTGATTTTTTTCATCAGTTTGACAACTTCATTCACTTCTTCTTCCGTCAATGTAATGCCAAATTTATCACAGCCTTTTGCGATTACTTCGCGGATTTCTGATTCGTCAGACAAATCATGCTCCACAACTGCCTGTTTCACATAGGCAATCATGCCTTCCACTTCATCGGAATCCGCCCCGCCCGCTTCTAACTGGCCGGTCATTACAAGCTCATGTAACGCCGCATCGATATTTTCTTCGTCAATTTCATCGCCTGTCATTTGCTTATAAGCTTTAAATATGCCTACTAAAGCGGCTGTCCCCGATATTGGAAACGGCGCCGCCACTATAATGTCTGCATTCTGGATTCCTGCGGTCGCCAAAGCATTTTTATACATGCCTACCGTACAATAAGTGATATTATTCGTGGAAATATTGATCCCGCTTCCACTTCCACGCTCTACAATTACGATAGACGAAAGCGATTTCGTCCCGATTTTGCTTTTATCAATATAAGAATCCAAATACTGGTGTTCTTCTGAATTATTGATGTACGTCACATCATAATCCGCCAGTTTATTCTGATCAATTCCCATAATTGCAAGCACTGTCGCCTGCTGCTGCGCGCTCAGATCCGAACCAAGGGCTAAGTACGGCTTATCATTCTTTTTGATTTCTACATTATCGTCATTTTTATCCTGCTCTACCGTAATCTTTCCGGAAATGTCCTCATTCCCATCTACGCTGATTGAACCGGATACATCGCCGGATTTGTCGTCAGACGCATTATTTCCACCAGTTTCCGTCGATGGCGTTTCAGGCGGCGTCTGAGCCGGATCGTTTGGCTGTTCCTGAGACGGAATCTGGCCGCCCGAACTGTCTCCCCCGTTTGCATTTTCCTGATCCTTTGAAGGCTCTCCTCCATTCGGCAATTCCGTTTGTCCATCTGACGGACGGTTGCCTGCAGAACTGTCCGGATTTGTATCTGGGGCTTTGTCCGGGCTTGCATCCTCGTCCGGCGCGCTGTCGTTTGCTGACGGAGCTGTCACGGGAACGGAATCAGACGGCTGCTCTGGGACGCTTGCCGATGCCGTTACCACAGAACCACATAGAATCGTCAATGTTACACATATACTTATCAAACGCATTATTTTCTTTTTCATTGATAAATTTCCTCCTCTCACTGACGCAATCATTTTTACACAAAATTTAAGGTTTGTCAAAGAAAACAGGAAAACTTAATACTTATTTAAGATTGCCGGTTGAATCTTCTTTACTTTTGAAGTTTCTTCTCCACAACAATCACAAATAATGTTCTCCGCTATATATTTCTATATAATGCCTAATGAATCACTTTTTCAACTGCAAATGGTTTCCCGCAATTTGGGCAAAATTTAAGTTTTCCTCCAATTCTTTCCCACAATGCTTGCAGAGTATTTTTTCTTTATAAAAATCCACTACTTCTAAACTATATTCCTTTTCAGTTGCAAAATACTCTACATTCCCTTCTGTAAAAATCCCACATTCCACATATTTATAAGCAAGCATCTCATTTCCGTCATCAAGTAATACACCACACCCCGGACATTCCGCCATACTTCCTAATAGCAACAATCCGGTTTTCGTATTTCGTCATGCCTTGCCAAAAGATAAATAATACACGTCCATACACCCCCACATTATCCATGCTTGTTTTATGCAAATTAAAAAGGCGCAAAGCCTTTAAAATTCTATAAAATTTGGTGTAAAGCCTTTATTCAGTTATCAAGTATTTTGATAAAGTCCTCTAAACCCTTGCTGTTCCTTGCTATTTCCCCACAATCCCCGCCGTACTGATAAAATCATACGGGGTCTGCTGGTAGACGTAATAATTCAGCCAGTTCGAATACAATGCGTTTCCATGCGAGCGCCACTGTAAATTGGGACGCATATCAGGGCAGTCGTTCGGATAATAATTCCGCGGCAGCGCAATGTTTAACCCTTTTTTCTGATCCCGCTTATATTCTTTATCCAATGTATATCTGTCATATTCCGGATGCCCCATCAGAAAAACTTTCCGCCCCTCGTCTGCAATCGCAAGAAATACGCCGGCTTCTTCGGATTCCGCCAAAATTGTCAATTCCCTGACTGCCTTAATGTCTTCTGCGCGGTTTTTGGTATTCCTTGAATGGGGCGCCATAAAATAATCGTCAAATCCACGCACTAGGGGAACTTTCCGATTCATAACGCGGTGCTCATAAATTCCAAAAAGTTTTTGTTCTAATTTATATTTCGGGATGCCGTAATGATAGAATAAGCCCGCCTGCGCCCCCCAGCAGACATGCAAAGTCGATGTCACATTCGTCTTTGTCCAATCCATAATCCCACATAATTCCTGCCAGTAGTCCACTTCCTCAAATTCCATCATTTCCACTGGCGCGCCCGTTATAATCAAGCCGTCAAAACACTGCTCTTTTACACAGGAAAATGTCTGGTAAAATTTATTCAGATGGCTTTTCGAGGTATGTTTTGACTCATGGCTTGTCACCGTCAGGAATGTAATATCCACCTGTAGAGGCGTATTAGACAGCGATCTTAAAATCTGCAGTTCCGTGTCCTCTTTTAAAGGCATAAGGTTTAAAATCGCTATGCGGATTGGCCGGATATCCTGATGCATCGCCCGGTTTTCATCCATTACAAAAATATTTTCTTTTTCTAAAATTTCTTTTGCCGGTAAATCGCTTTGTGTGCGAATTGGCATATAAACCGCCTCTTTTCTTTTTGTTTACTTTCCGCCTGTCATTTCAAGGAGCATTGCTTCTGAAATTACCGGAATGCCAAGGCTTTCCGCTTTCGTCTGCTTGCTTCCCGCTTTTTCTCCTGCCAAAAGATAGGAAGTCTTTTTGGAAACGGAATTTGTCACTTTCCCGCCGAATTTTTCAATTAATGCCGCCGCTTCCCTTCTGTCTAAATTAGGGAGCGTCCCTGTAATGACAAATGTCTTTCCTGATAATCTGCCGTCCCCGCCGTCCATGCCATCTTCCATATAGCATTCCATATTTACGCCCGCCGCTTTGAACCGTTCCATTAATTCCTGATTTTCTTTTTTTGCAAAAAAACGCAGAATGGATTCTGCCGACACGCCGCCAATATCCTCCACTTCCTGCAATTCTTCTGAGGTTGCGCGAATTAAGCTGTCAAATGTCCGAAACTTCCGCATAATTGCTTTTGCGGCCGCTTTTCCTACATTTGGTATCCCAAGGCCCGTCAAAAGCTTATAGGCATCGTTTTCTTTGGATTTTTCAATGACTGACAATAACTTATCTGTATTTTTCTCTTTTCCGATTAACCCTTCCTCAATTAAGGCATCGCGGCTTTCTTTGAGCGAATAAATATCCGCCGCGCTTTTTATATACCCCTTTTTTATTAGTTCCGTGATATAGACCGCTCCAAAGCCTTTCATGTCCATTGCATCCCTGCCGACAAAATTAATAATCTGCCGTTCAAGCTGCGCAGGACAGCTTTCATTGATGCACTTCATATCTGCCGTATCCTTGTCCCGGACTAATTTTTCCCCACATACCGGACATGCATCGGGAATCTGAAACTTCACCCAGCCTGCCGGACGTTTCTCTTTTTTTACTTCTTTTATTTTTGGGATAATTTCGCCGGATTTATAGACCACAACCGTATCTAAAACCCCAATGTCCAGTTCGTCCATAAAATCCTGATTGTGGAGCGTCGCCCTTGAAACTGACGTTCCGCACAAACGCACCGGATCAAACACAGCCGTCGGCGTAATCCGCCCAGTGCGTCCAACAGAAAGCTCAATTTCCCTTAATACCGTCTCTTTTTCCTCCGGCGGGTATTTATAGGCAGCCGCCCAGCGCGGGACTTTTGAGGTCGCCCCTAACTGTTCCCTGTCCCGATAGCTGTTGACTTTGACAACGGCTCCATCTATATCGTAAGGGAGCTTCCCCCTGTTTTCCCCGATTGCCTCAATCGCCTTCCAGACTTCTTCTCCGGTTTTACAAAGCCGGTAGTCATCTATAACCGGAATCCCCTGATTTTTTAGAAATTCATACCCTTGCGTATGCGTCTCAAACACAATGCCGTCCACCTGCTGGATATTAAATACAAACATAGAGAGTTTCCTCTCTTTTGTCACGGAAGGATCTAACTGCCTTAACGTCCCCGCCGCGCAGTTTCTTGGGTTTGCAAACGCTTTTTTTCCCAACAGCTCCTGAAGTTCGTTTACTGCGTCAAAGTCTTCATTTTTCATATAGACTTCTCCACGGATTTCTAAATATTTTGGCTTATCCCTAAGAGTCTGCTTCACGTCCTCAATTACTCTGGCATTTTCCGTCACATCTTCCCCGAATGTAACGCCGTCGCCGCGTGTCTCCGCAAGTTTTAATTTCCCGTATTCATAACGAAGCGATAGGGAAAGCCCGTCAATTTTATATTCCACGACAAATTCCGGATCTTCAAGCTGTTTTTGCATATCTTCTACAAACTCTAAAATTTCTTCTTTGGAAAACATATCCTGGAGGCTTAACATCGGCACGTTATGCCGGACTAAAACGCCAGCCTGCCGTTTCGCAGTTCCCCCTACTTTCTTTGTCGGGGAATTGGCGTCCTCATATTCTGGATGCTCCTTCTCTAACTGTTTTAACTTTTGCATCAGCATATCATATTCATAATCGGACACTTCCGGATTATCCTCATTGTAATACCGGTTATTGTGGTATTCAATTTTCTCCCGCAGTTGTTCTATGTTTTCTTTTATGCCCATTGTTCTTGCTCCTTTTTGTCATTTAGAACTTCGGAAGGCTGCTGGAATCTGCAATTAATTCCAAAAGCTTCCGGTATTCCCTGCCTTCCACGGGACGGTAAGCCCCCAAGGCTAAATCCCCCAGCTCAATATTCATAATCCGCGTACGTTCCAACGCTTCCACGCGGTAATTAAAATACTCACACATTCTGCGGATTTGGCGGTTAAATCCCTGCGTTAAAATAATTCTAAATTTACGTTTGCCAATCTGCTCTACAAAACATCTGCGCGTCATCACGCCAAGTTCCGCCAATGGCACGCCGCCTGCGATTCCACGCAAAAAAGGCTCTGTCAACGGCTTATTGACAGTCACTAAATATTCCCGCTCGTGCATATTCCCCGCGCGCATGATTTTGTTGACAATTTCCCCTTGGTTCGTCATTAAAATCAAACCGGAAGAATCTTTATCCAATCTGCCAACCGGATAAATCCGTTTTGGATAGCGGAAAAAATCCACGATATTATCTTTTTCACGTTTTTCCGCCGTACAGACAATCCCGACTGGCTTATGCGCCGCAATCAGGATTTTTTCTTCTTCTTTTTTCACAGGCTGTCCTAAAAAACACACTTCCTGTCCCTCTAAGACGCGGCTTCCAATTTCCGCTCTCCTGCCGTCTATCGTTACGTTTCCATTTTGAATCTGCCGGTCCGCTTCCCGCCTTGAACAAACTCCGGCTTCACTTAAAAATTTATTGATCCGTTTCCCTGTTTCCATTTTTTCATCCTTATAAAATACGGAGACTTAAAAAGTCTCCGTAAAATCTGTATTTGATACGAACTGTTACTGTAGCAGAGCCGTTTTTATAAACCCTGTTTTTTCTCCATAGCTTACTTTTGTCCAGCCCTCTGCATAACTCATAATGACAGTTATTTTTTCTCCTGCAAATACCGTTGCTATCTTCTCCGAATCCTCACCCATGCTCTTTCGGAGAATAACGCTTTCCTTTGCCGTAATCACGGAGCCTTCCGCTAAGCTTTTCGCCGGAGCCTCCTGCTGCGCATCTGCATCCGCATTCTCTGGCGGAGCCTGCGGAACTTCTAATGACAGAAACTCAGACTTTACATATCCCTGCTGACCCCCGTTATAATCCACCCTGCTCCAGCCGTCTTTTTCTTCTAAACGCGTCGTCTGAGAGCCAAATTCCAGTTTTCCAATGATTTCAGACGTTTCATTCGCCTCAGCCCTGACATTGACTTTATCCGTTGCATAGACAACAACCGCAGATGCAAGCTCTGCCGCCTTTTTTTCTTCTTCTTCTTTTTTCTTCGCTTCTTCTTCCGCCGCTTTTTTTTCTTCTTCCGCTTTCTTAGCCGCCTCTGCCTGTCCATACGCCCACAGCGTAATCGAATCCGGAAGCTTCGTCTCTACGATATTTTTTAAATTTTCATCTGCCGCAAACGCTTCTTCATATTTTTGCTGCACTTCTGTCTGAAGCTTTACAACGTCCGGCTGCTGGCTAAACTCTGACAGCAGAGCCGCTATGTCCGCATCCACGTCATATTCTTCCATCTCAGAATTGAACATGCCGTATAAATTATTGATATAGTAAGCGCCGTCTTTTTATATAAAATGTCTCTAAGCCGGGAGCCACCGTATCGGCTTCTTTAAATTTAATTTCCATATAAGCGGAAACAATAAAGGAATCTTCCGAAATCCCTTTTTTGGTGTAGCAGGCAATATTGCGGTATTCTTCCACATATTGGCTAAATTCAGCAATATAGCTTTTCTCCGCTTCGGAAATCGGATCTGCAAGAGTCGCTAACTTGTCCGTGTTCCCTTTTGCAAACGCTTTATGATATTTCCCAATTAATTCATTGATTTCCGGATAAGCATCCTTTTGGTATTCCTCCACAGTTTCGGTCGATTCTAACACCGCCTGCGTTTCCTGTGTCTCTGTCTCCTTCTTCCCATCGGCGCCGTCCGTGTTTCCCGTATACTTTACAAGGACGAAAATTAAAATTATAAATAGCGCCGCTGAAGTGATATGATAAAAATGCTTTTTGCAAAATTCCATAATCCCAGTTGGATTTCCATTGTTATCAGTATTCATATTTGAATTATTTTTATTACTATCATTTGTCTGAGAGCCCATTCTAAATTCCTCCTAATTAATTCTAATCCCAATCCCGTAACAGGAGCGATTTTCTTCCTATGATATGTCCGTTTTTTAGAATAGCAAACCATACTTTAAAAGTCAACCCATTCTTAAAAATTAATCGAAATCAATTCTTTACAAGAAAAATAAAAACATTTATTGACATTTCTTCCACTATGTATTATGATAAACACGATTTGCAACCGTAGTCTAACGGATAGAACACAGGACTCCGACTCCTGCGATGTGGGTTCGATTCCCGCCGGTTGCATTTTTATTATGTGTAAAAGGAGTGAAAAGTATGAGTTTTTCCTATTTAAAGCAGCTTCCAAGCCCGGATGCGATCAAAGAACAGTACCCGCTCCCAAAAGAGCTGGCCGATTTAAAATCGAAACGGGATCAGATGATTTCTGACGTTATCACCGGAAAAGACGACCGATTTTTAGTGATTATCGGCCCATGTTCCGCGGACAACGAAGAAGCCGTCTGTGATTATGTCAGCCGTCTTGCCCCTGTTGCGGAAAAGGTAAAAGACCGGCTGATTTTGATTCCCAGAATTTACACCAATAAACCGCGCACGACCGGAGAAGGATATAAGGGAATCGCTTCACAGCCTGACCCTGAGAAAAAACCGGATATGCTTGCCGGACTAATCGCCATGCGCAACATGCACATCCGCGCCATTAAAGAAAGCGGCCTGACATGCGCAGATGAAATGCTTTATCCGGAAAACTGGGGCTATGTGGAAGATTTACTCTCTTATGTCGCTATCGGCGCCCGTTCCGTGGAAGACCAGCATCACCGCCTGACTGTCAGCGGTTTTGACGTGGCTTCCGGTATGAAAAACCCGACCAGCGGTGATTTTACCGTTATGTTAAATTCCGTCTATGCCGCGCAGCATCCGCATCACTTTGTTTATGGCGGATATGAAGTGGAAACGACCGGAAACCCGCTGACGCACGTAGTACTACGCGGGGCTGTTTCCAAACATGGGAACAATGTCCAGAACTATCATTATGAAGATATTATGCGGCTGATTGACCGCTATCAAAAGATAGATTTGGTAAATCCCGCCGCCATTATCGATGCAAACCATTCCAACTCTGGAAAGAAATACGAAGAACAAGTGCGTATCGTAAAAGAAGTCATGCACAACCGCAGGATTTCCCCTGAAATCCATAAAATGATTAAAGGCGTGATGATTGAAAGCTATATTGAACCCGGCGCCCAGAAAGTTGGCGAACATATCTATGGAAAATCCATTACGGACCCATGTTTAGGCTGGGAAGCTTCCGAACAGTTAATCTATGACATAGCAGAAAAAAATATCTAATGAAATGCCAAACCGGAAAGGAGCTGTCTGCCTTTCCGGTTTTTTAACCGACTATACGAATTATATTCTGCAAAAAAAATGGGTTGACGTAACTTTCCAGAAAAAGCCCAGAGAAAAGCAGGATTCCGGCAAGCATCAAAGATACGGCAAGCTTGATATGCTTTTTATTTTTCTGTTCGCCATATGCCGCCGTCCTGCCAGCCCCTTTGTAATACCTCACTTCATAATACCAGAGAATCAGAGCCGGGACATAAAACAGCCATTGCGGAAAAAAGAACCCTAAAAGGAGCAAAACCCCCTTAATCCCATAATTCATAATGGCTATTACGGATAAAAACCCGACGGAAAACCCAAGATAGCCGATATATCCATCTACGATGAATGTCCCAAAAATCCCAATGCTTAACAACAGCAAAACCAAAAACTTTGGCGCCCGCTCATAAAACAAAAATGGAAACAATTCCTGTCCCTGTATATCCGCATACATATACCGGTTCATAAAATATTCATTCATTGCCCCCAGTTCTTTTCCGGCAACAACCCCTAATATATTTGCGCAAATCACGCCGCCTAAAAAAACGAAAACAAACAGAAAAGTGCTTTTCTTCACTTAGTACACGTCCCAAATTATTGTTACCTTAACTTATGCGCGCCTAAGTGTCATTATTCCTGTTTTCTCTTATTCGCATACGCCATGACAGCGGCAACCGTTTTCGCATCCTGAATTTCTCCGGCATATATTTTCTCACATAAATCTTCGAGCCTGTAACCTTCTAAATCAATAAATTCATCTTCATCTAAATGCTGTTCCCCTTTCGTCAACTCCGTCGCTAAATAGACGTCTATCAGCTCGTCGCAAAAAGCAACCGTTGATTTTAAGGAGAGTAATTTTTCGATTTTCCCACAGGAATAGCCGGTTTCTTCTTTTAATTCCCGCTTTGCGCAGACTGCCGTGTCTTCCGTTACACTGTCTCTCGCTCCGGCTGGAATTTCCAGCGTAATTCTGTCCAACGCATTGCGGTACTGCCTTACCATAAGTATCCGTCCATCCGGCAGTACCGGCAGAATCGCCGCCGCCCCTTTCGGATGTTCGATAAAATCCCATTTCACAACTTTCCCATTTGGCATTTCAATCGAATCTTCATACATATTTACGATTGCGCCACTATGCGCCAATTCCCTTTTTAATCTTTTTAATTTCTGTACCATAATATCCTCCTTCCAATCCCATACAATTTCTAAACTCTATTGCCTAAATGATAAAAAATGGGAAGCGATTGAAAAAAATCTTCAACACTTCCCTATTTTTCGAAATTTAAAAAAACTTATTTTGCATAATCCACTACACGGGACTCACGAATCAAATTAATTTTAATCTGTCCCGGATATTCCAATTCAGATTCTATCTGTTTGGAAATATTACGTGCCAATAATACCATATCAGCATCACTAATCTGTTCAGGAACTACCATTACCCGAACCTCTCTGCCCGCCTGAATGGCAAAAGATTTTTCTACCCCTTTAAAACTATCTGTTATATCTTCTAACTGCTTTAACCTGTTGGAATATGTCTCTAACGTTTCACGCCTTGCTCCCGGACGCGCCGCGCTGATCGTATCGGCAGCTTGTACCAGACACGCAACCAGACTTTCCGGTTCCACATCGCCGTGATGCGCTTCCACTGCATTGATAACCAATGAAGACTCTTTATATTTCCTACATAATTCAACGCCAATCTGGATATGTGAACCTTCCATTTCGTGATCCACGGATTTTCCAATGTCATGCAGCAGACCTGCGCGTTTTGCAGTCCGAATATCTATACCGAGCTCTCCAGCGAGAAGTCCGGCAATCTGCGCCACTTCAATCGAATGTTTCAACGCATTCTGTCCATAACTGGTCCTAAATTTCATACGCCCAAGCAAACGCGCTAACTCGGGATGGATTCCATGGACGCCTACTTCTAATGTAGCGGCTTCCCCTTCTTCCCGAATCATCGTCTCCACTTCACGCTTTGCTTTTTCCACCATTTCTTCAATTCTAGCTGGGTGAATACGTCCATCCACGATTAATTTCTCTAAAGCAATCCTAGCTATCTCTCTGCGGATAGGGTCAAATCCTGAAAGGATAACGGCTTCCGGCGTGTCATCAATGATTAAATCTACTCCGGTAAGCGTCTCTAAGGTACGGATGTTCCGTCCTTCCCGCCCTATAATGCGTCCTTTCATTTCATCATTTGGAAGCTGGACAACGGAAATTGTAGTCTCGGCGACATGATCTGCCGCGCATTTCTGAATGGCAGACACTACATAATCTCTTGCCCTTTTGCCGGCTTCTTCCTTTGCCTGATGTTCCAGTTCTCTGATCAACTTTGCAGTGTCAAGTTTTACATCTTCTTCAACAGTTTTGATAAGGTATTCTTTTGCCTGTTCGGAGGTAAGACCTGAGATTCTCTCTAATTCCTGTACGCGCTCTTCACTCAGTTTTGCAATTTCTGCTTTCTGCCTGCTTAGTTCTTCTTCCCTTGCAACGAAACCCGCTTCCCGTTTCTCAATAGATTCCATTTTTTTATCAAGATTTTCTTCTTTTTGCACGATGCGTCTTTCATTGCGCTGGATCTCAGCCCTGCGTTCACGGATTTCCCTATCCAAGTCATTTTTACTCTTAATCGTTTCTTCCTTGACTTCCAATAAGGTCTCGCGTTTTTTCGCTTCGGCTGACTTAACTGCTTCATCGATAATTGCTCTGGCTTTATCCTCTGCGCTGCCGATTTTCTGCTCGGCAACTTTCTTGCGGTAGGTCACAGTAACCAGATACGTTATCGGTATCGCTAACGCCAGCGTGACTATCACAGCAATAAACACTGACTGCACAGGAGCACCTCCTTTATTCAATTTTCATTGTACCTATAACAAAAATAACAAAATACAGTTTTATCTGTCATAATTTACAACAGTTAAATTTTAAACTTTATTCACAATTCTGTCAAGTATTTGTTACAAGCCGCTCCAGAAGCTATCTAAGAGCCGACCTAATGTCGGAATAGGAAAACCCCCTGCGCATAAGAAACTGGCGCATCTTCATACGCTCTTTTTGATCGGCGGTTTCATTGCAAAAATGCTTCTTTTCCATTAAAAGACGGATCTGCGCTTTTTCGTCCGCTTCAAATTCTTCCTCTATGCACTGCTCTATGATATCCTTCGGAACGCCGCGCCGCATTAAATCCATCTTGAGACGGTTTCTGCCGCGTTCCTCTTGATGGCACTGGATAAATGTCCTTGCATACCGTTCGTCGTCAAGATAATGATACTGCTCCACATACAATATGGCGTCTTCAATGGCTCCTTTTGGGTATTCGCTCTGCAAAAGCTTTTCCCGAAGCCGGCATTCCGTCCGTTCCTGACGCTCTAATAAGCGCATAGCCCGTTTGATGGCCCGCTTGCCGATGACTTCATGAAGAATATGCTGATAGTCTTCTTCTGACAGCGTTTTGCCTTCTTCTAAAGACAGCCGCTTTGCTTCACCCACATAAAGCCAAAAGCGGATTGTTTCATTGAGGACAATGTCCACACGGCGTTTTTGGGTTTTTTGGCAATCTGTAATTATGTACTGCATAAGGGTTCCTAGACTTTCTTATTTTCTTCCGGCGCCGGTTTCATTTGATTGTCTATGTTTTCCGGCTGTCCTGCTTTGTCTGTTTTTTTGTCAGGGACAGGTTTCTCTGATTTCTGCGGTTTTTGCGGCTCCTCTGGTTTTAGGCCGTCTTTTGCTTTCTCATTTTCCGTTTCTTCCGCTTCTGCCTGCTCAAACTGTTTGCGCGCTTCTTTCTCAATTTCCATGCAGATTTCCTGATGTTCTTTAAGAAACTGTTTGGAATTTTCACGGCCCTGCCCGATTTTATCTCCTTTATAGGCATACCATGCGCCGGATTTATTGACTATATCATATTTTACGGCTAAATCCAAAATATCCCCTTCTCTTGAAATGCCCTGCCCAAACATAATGTCAAATTCCGCTTCCCTAAAAGGAGGGGCAACTTTATTTTTTACAACTTTTACACGGACGCGGTTTCCGACAAAATCGCCAGCCTGTTTTAAAGTCTCGATTTTCCTTACGTCTAAACGCACTGTCGAATAAAATTTTAACGCGCGCCCTCCGGTCGTCGTTTCAGGGTTTCCAAACATAACGCCTACTTTTTCACGGAGCTGGTTGATAAACAAGACGATGCAATTTGATTTGCTGATAATAGAAGTCAGCTTCCGCAATGCCTGTGACATCAGCCTTGCCTGTAAACCGACATGGGCATCGCCCATATCGCCGTCAATCTCTGCTTTCGGGACAAGCGCTGCGACGGAATCGACGATAATAATATCCACTGCTCCGGATCTTACCATTGTCTCTGTAATCTCTAGCGCCTGCTCGCCGCTGTCTGGCTGGGAAATATAGAGATTGTCTATATCTACGCCGATTTTCTTTGCATATACGGGATCTAGGGCATGTTCCGCATCGATAAATCCGGCTATCCCGCCGGACTTTTGCACTTCTGCAACGACATGCAGCGCCACTGTCGTCTTACCGCTTGATTCCGGTCCATACACTTCTATAATGCGGCCCTTTGGCAGTCCGCCAATGCCTAAGGCAAGATCCAAGCTTAAACAGCCTGTCGGAACTGCATCTACATTCATATTTTTCGCAGATTCCCCAAGTTTCATAATGGAACCTTTGCCATATTCCTTCTCAATTTGTAAAATCGCCGCGCTTAACGCTTTTAATTTATCTTCAGGATTTACTTCTCTTTTTACTTCTTTTTTGGATTCTTTCGCCATGGTAATCTCCTTTATACAAACTTATGTTCGCTTCTATGGTTATAATAGTATATTTTCCAGAAAAAGTCAACTATGGATTTTTGAATTTCTAATTGGGATTTTTGTCAAAGAAAAAAAAGACAGCCAGATATCAGC
>OFFW01000567.1_pt1 | contig 26240 bp, 36 predicted proteins | sample 1521501 | NCBI WGS metagenome assembly OFFW01 (sample SAMEA3504107, study PRJEB24116) | mouse gut metagenome | biome: mouse gut; feature: mouse-associated habitat; material: faeces | place: Denmark | collected 2011
GCCGTCCCGGCGCTGAAAGAACCTACTGCCCCGGCGGCGGGCGGCCTATTCCTCCCCGTCTTCTCCGTCCGCCGGGTCAATGTTAAATTCTCCCGTTGCCTTCTGTCTCGCAAGGTCATATTTCAGCTTCTCCAACTCAATGCGCCGGGCCTCCATCTCCTGCGCCCTCATGCTGTCTAACAGCTTGATGATACGGCCATTCAATCTGTTTAGTTCAGCCTCCACCTTCATAGCCCTGTCAAAAGGGCTGGATTTTATGACGGTTTTCATGGCGGGTTTCATGGACTCTTTCCCGCCCTCCGGGTCCGTGGCCTGCCCTATGTCCACCCCCATTCCCTCTGCCTGGGCTTTATCCTCTACAGACATGGGTACAATCATATGGACTATTTTGTCCGTATAATATTCCCCCTGCTTATCTGGGGCCGTATACTGGTTTAAAAGCCCTGTTAAATATACCTTGCGCACCAGCAGGCCCTGTAATTCCTCATTCATTCGCAACATAGTTTCGCCAGGCTCCATGCTTTTGATTGCCTCCGCCTGGTCCTCTGGTATGTCCTCTATGCCCACCTGTGCAAACGCTCCGTGGGTTACGGCATTTTTATTCCCGTTTTTTGCGGGGGTCTTTCCGGCAGCATTCTGGTTCCCTGGCTGGCCCCCTCTTTTTTTGGGCTTGCTTTTTAATTCATCATTCCATTTGTCTTGTGACTTCCATTTCCTTATACGGTTTTCCGGGACGCCTGCTGCCGCCGCCAGGTCTTTGGTACTGATCTGGCCGCCGCTTTCCAGGTATTTTTTCCGTGCTTCGTCCCGCTTCGGGTTCCGTGGTCTTCCCATGGCTCCATCACCACCTTTCGTTTGTTTTCAATCTTTCAACCTCCCCTTGTGTGCGGAAATAGTAAAAATGACAGACTTCGGAAACATTGTTCACAAAGCCTGTCATTTCTGTGGGGGCTTGACTTCAAAGGCTTCCACCTTTGCTTCACTTGCCATTATAGCAGAAAAAACGGGCAATGGCGGGCAATCTTTATGCCTTTAATTTGAAACCTGCAATAACTGGGTTCTTTTCAAACTTGCCAGCCAGATTTTCCACGGCTGTATTGCGGATATTCTTACACTGCCGTTCAGAATAATGGTTCCGTGCCGAAACTTGCTCCCATTTAAGGCCGTGCAGGTAATAGTCTGTAATAATGCTCTTGAATTTCAGTTCCAGGCAGGAAACTTCCCGCAGGATTTCCGTTTTCAGCCTGTACAGGACATTGATTTTTGAATTGTAAAACTCTATATCCTCCCGCAGGCTTTCCGGCAGGTTCAGCGCCGTGTTTTCTGTCGGGCTGGATACGTTATACTTCGCCCTGGGCTGTCCGTCCATGCTCTGGCCGCCCGTTGGCTCATAGTAATTTTCCAGATCAGCCACCGTGGCTTTATACAGGCGGATTTCCCCGTCAATATTGCGGTAAAAGGTCAGCAGCTCAATTACCATGCTTTTTTTCATTTCTGCTGCCATTGCTCATTCCTCCGTTTTGGTTTACGGCGGATACCTTGAAGCCATACAGGCATGACTACCGCCCCCAGTAGCCATGCCGTAAAATCACCTTGTTAAAATCCGAACTTTTCCACGCATTCTTTGCATATAGTCAATTCATTTCCATTGATACGGTTTTTAATGATGGTCCATTTGCCGTTCAATCTCTTTCCGCACAATTCGCAATGTGTTTTATTTTTTTTGCATTCCCTGCAAATTTTCATCTGTCTGCCCTTTCCTGGCGTAATAGAAAATGTACTGCTGGATAACGCCCGCAAATCCACTGTACATCTCCACGGGAAACTTTCCGTTGTATTCCGCCGTTATGATCTGCTTTATCCAGGTATCAATGGGGAAACTGTCCAGCTGGTGAAGGGCAAAAAGCTGGATACATGCCGCCACCTTTGCGCCCACTCCATATATGCTTTTCAGATAGTTCCCGGCCTCTTCCGGCTCCATTGCCGCCAGGTCTTCCAGATTAACCACCCCGTCCACCACGTTCCTGGCCAGGCTGGCTATGTACTTCGCCCTGTACCCCAGCTTTGCCGGGGCCATGGCCTCTTCGTCCAGCAGGCTTTCCGGGCTGGGGAACTCATACCACTGGCGGCCCTCAAATAATTCACCATGGGCTATTCCGCATGACACGCACAGGCTTTCTATGCTCTTCTTTATCCTGGGTATGCTGTTATTCTGGGATATAATGAAACTTACCATTGTTTCCCACAGTTCCTGCCGCAGTATCCGTATTCCGCCCCCTGCCTGCACCGCCCTGGAAAGAAAATGATCGTCCGGGTCTATATGGTCTATGTAATAGCGGTAATTCGTTTCAAGGTCAAAATACCGCTTCCACAGGGTTTCATATTCCTGCCTGCTACAGCACAGCGCCACCGGCCCATTGTCCTTTTCCTGGATTATGTGCAGGCGCTTCCCGTATGCGATCACCTCAAAAACTCCCGTTTCAATCTCATTCAAGCGGAAGCACTGCCCAGAACGGGCAATCTGCTTCACGCTGAAATTTTCATGTTCCACCTTTACCATCTCCGCCGCCTCCTATTCCAGTTTCCTGCCGCACATTGGACAGCAATGGAAGACAATGCTTTCCACGTCCCCGGTTACTTTACTGATTATCTGTATCATATGGCTTTCGGGGTCATAGGCCAGCAATACATTTCCTTCCGCCGTACTGATTTCCCGGTGGTGGTGGGGGTGACAGAACGCACAGCCATGCACTTTTTCCTGCTGCCGCTCCACATACACCACTTTTCCCTGGCTCTCCTGGGGCTTTTCCTGGGTTTTTTCCGGCTCCTGGGTATTTTCCCCCGCCTCTTCCTTTTCCGGCGCTTCCTGGCCCTCCTGGACGGCTTCCTGGGCCTCTTCTGCCTCCTGGGTGGTTTCCTCTTCGGCCTCTTCCTCTTCCCGGCCTTCCTGGCCCTCCTGGACGGCTTCCTGGGCTTCCTGGACGGCTTCCCGGCCCTCCTGCCACGCCTGCTGCCCTTCCGGCTTTCCTTCCGGCTTCCCAAACTCCATTTGCCCCGGTATCTGCTGGGCGTCCTCTTCCTGCCTTTTCAGCGCTTTGGCGTCACTGATCGTCAGGCCGTTGTTTTCCTGGTACAGTTCGCAGGCCCTTTCCTGGTATTCGGCAGACAGGCCGGACAGTTCATAGATCACCGAAATGCCTATATTGTCCGCCTTAAATTCTTCCATCAGCCGGGGGCACAGGTTATTCTTGATTGCCTTATACCTCCCCAGCTGCGCTTCCTTTATCCCCGTAAACTCCGCCAGTATGGCACGGGTCCGGCCTTCCAGGCTCACTTCCTTCCGCAGTTCCACCACCAGGGCTTCCGTCTGCAATACCTCTTCCATCTTCTCCCAGTCCGTCTTTTCCCGGAAGCCGTTTGCAAAGATTAACGTCAGCCGGTCCAGAATGGCGTTTATGTTCCCCTGCTTTTCCTCTTCCGTCTCCTGGCGGATAACGCAAGGCACAAAGCGGAACTTTTCCTGCCCTTCGTCCGCCAGGGCCATGCAGGCCAGGCGGCGGCGGTGCCCGGCCTTAATGCGGTATTTGTCCCCGTCCCTCTTCACCAGTAGGGGCTGTAATATGCCCACCAGGGAGATGGAACGCTTTAAATCCTCCACGTTTTCCGTGCTGTAGAAATTTTCTTTTGACGGTATCAGATCATACACGTCCAGGGTCAGCTGTTCCATGTTCTCCGCCTGCTGCCCGCCGTCCTGTTTCTTCTCCTGGCCGTTTTTCGCCTCCGCCCTTGATCTCTCGTTTAATAACTGGTGCAAATCAAAACCCGTCTTTTTTGCCGTCTTTTTTGCCATCTTTCCTTCCCTCCTTTATGTGTCCAAATCGGTCACATTTCCAGCATTTTCAGATATTCCTTGACCAGTTCCAAATAGTCCATAGAGGCGGCGGACCGGCGGGAATATAAGAAAATCGGAAGCCTGGCAAATGTGCTTTCGCTTACCTTCCTTGACGCTCTGATTTTTGTATCAAACATGGGGTATTTCCCATCTGCTTTCAATTTCTCCGCCCCCTGGGCGTGTGCTTCGTTTCTGGTGTCAAATTTAGTGATAAAACAGCCTCTGAACGTCAAGCCGGGGTTTAAATCCTCCCTGGTGCTTTCGATCTGCTCCGCCAGTTCCGCCAGCCCTTCCGTGGTGTTGTCGTCCACTTCCAGGGGGACGATCACGTCATTGCTACAGGCAAGGGCATTTATGGTGGAAATGTTTATGTCCGGCGCATTGTCGATCACACAAAAATCATACTGGTCCGCCACTGCTGCCAGCGCCTTCCCTATTCTGGTCTGCTGCGCCCTGGACTGGTCCAGCAGCACTTCCAAATTTGCCTTTAACAGTTTCATGTTGGAAGTGATAATGTCCAGGTTTTCAAAATCCGTATGCTGTACCAGCTGCGCCATTTCCGGGCGGCGGGCGGTCATGATCTCCGCAATGCCCCTGCCGTCCTCGCTTCTGCGGCGCAAGCCACGGGAAGCGTCCCCCTGCTTGTCATTGTCCACCAGCAGGACCCGGAAGTGGAAGACTTCCGCCAGAATGTAGGCAATAGCCACGCTGGAAACGGTTTTCGCCACCCCGCCTTTTAAGTTGATTACAGATAAAACCCGCATTTCCTTTCCGTTCATGTGTTACCACCTTTCTGCCCGTTTTGCCGTTAGCCCAGCTTTATTTTGTTTGTTTACTTCCCTTCGCAGAGAATGTGCATACACAAAAGCCCTTTAATTGCCGTTGGTATGTCATACGGGACCGTGCCCGTTTCATTGCATTTGTCCAGCATTGCGGTGATACCAGCCAGCTGCCAGTCCTCTATATCGTTTTCCGGGTTTCTGATAAAGTTAATAGCGTCCCTGGTTTCCTTCATGCAGGTTTTCATGACCCTGGCATTGTTCGTGCTGGTGTCAATGTACATAACCTGCTTTCCGGGGTTCTCCCTGCACTCCTTTTCAAATTCCGCCTGGGCCTTCTCCCCTCTTTCCTCTTCGTTGAACATTTCATCAGCGAACCAGTACAGCCACTTGCAAAGTCTGGTATATACCTTTTTCCGCTCTTCGGCGTTCTTCGGTTCCTCTTTCTGGGCCTCTGCAACATACTTGCGGCTTTCGCTGTGCTTTGTACTCCAAAATTCCGTTACGCCGTTTTCCGTGATCTCCCAGAACGTGTTCCCGTCCTTACAGCAGAACGTTTTATGGTTCCTGCCGTATTCGTCCATGTCGGTATACTCCTTGTATTCCCTGCCCTTGATGATCTCTAACTTTGCCGCCTCATACTCCGCAAAACTCACTCTTTCCATTCCTTTTCCCTCCGTGTGGTCTGTTTTTGTTATGCCTCAATTATATACTTACGGAAGTATATTTTCAATAGGCGTCTTGCACAAAGTTACGGAAGTATATTTGTGCAACTCTTATACTTCCGTAACACGGAAAGCCGTTTCTCCCACACGTTCCACCTTGCCTCTGATCTGCTCCTGGTGCCCGCTGTTGTCCAGTTCATACAGGAAGACAACCTGGCCAGTCTTAAGGCTATGCACCGTCAATATGTCCGTGACGGTCTTTCTTATGCCGTCTTTCAAGATGGTGTCCCCCAGTTCAAAAGGGCAGACTGCCATAAATGCCGCTTTCTGCACTATTCCGCCTCCTGTCCTGCCTGCCGCTGTCTGGCCCGCTTCTCACGCTCCACCGCTTCCGCCACTCTGGGCTGTATCCTGTTTAACAGTTCCAGCTGCTGGGTCAGCCAGCTGTTTCCCTGCCTGGGTGCCGCCTGCTGCCGGAAAGCCTTCTGGGGCGCTCCCGCCTTCCGTTTATGGTGCTTCTTTTTCTTCTTTGCCATCTTCCCTATTTCCTCCTTTTGGGGCGGTATTTCTTCTTTGTGGCACGTTCCCGCCGCCGCTTCTGATATTGTGCCTCTTTGGCCTGCCTTACCGCCTTCTGGACCCGTTCATGGTCAATATTGTTTTCCTCTTCCTGTAATACCTCCAAAACCTCAACCTGGTCATGGGTAAACGTATATGTGCCGCCCGGCTCATACTGTTCGGTTTCCCAGTCCTTGCAAAACCCTTCAAAGTCATCACGGTATGCGGGGAAGGGACTGAACTGCTCCGCATGGTATAGGGCCAGCTTCACCCTTTCGTCAATGCTTTTATCCCAGTTATACAGGTGCCAGCTGCTGTGATGGTCATAATCCCAGGAAGACAGGTACAGTTCCAGGCCGTTGAAATACTGATCAGCCTTCTGCATATTCTTGTAATCGCTCACCGTGAAGCCCTGGCCCTGGTACTCTTCCCTGTATCCCTTCCAATCCCTGTATGGTATATTGATCTTCCCCCGTATTATTTTGGGCTTATACTGTCTTTCCTGCTCCTTTGTCATGTCCTTTCCCTCTTTCCAGCCGGTCCGCAATCCGCAGAATGGCTTCCATTGATCTTTTTATATTGCCGTCCGTGTTCGCCGTGATCTTCAACACTTCCGCTATGTCCCGCAGTTCCTGGGCCTCTTCCCCTTCCGCCTGCTGCCCTGGGCAGGCCAGACAGGCTATGCTGTCACGGCAGGAAAACGGGCAGGCTATGCAGTCCCTTTGCGCTCTCTCCGCCATTGTCTCCACCTACTCCCAGCCCTCTAATTTTTCCACCCTCCGGGTCAGGTTCCGTTCCCTCTCCATCAAGTCCAGAACCTGCTGCGGGGTCAGCCCCGTGGCCTCATATGCGTTCAGCTTCCTTGCGGCCTGGTTTACAGACACGCCTTTCCGCAGGACCGGCTTTCCTTCGTTCTGGCTCCGCTCCGTCAAGAGACGGGGCTTTTTATTCCCAGGGGTTTTGTTCTCCCTCTGCCGCCCGGCGTTCACCTGGGGCATGGCCTTTTTTATGTATCCGTATTCCGGGACGATCTTTTTCATGGTGCTGTTAATCATGCTCATGGGCTTCCCCCTTTGTCTTTATCCGCATAAAGCGGAACATGTGGGTTTCGTCATTGATAAGGCGGGGTTCCCCGTCCTCGTTAATGACAAGTACGTCAAGAAACGTGGGGGCGGGCATAAACCCGGTTTCCCCCTCTTCCCGCCGCCTGCTGCTCTCCCAGATCATGTGCATTTCCAGGGCGGGGTACACCCGGCCTTTATATGCTACCTCATAACCTTTCATGTCCGTTCCCATTCTGTCTGCCTCCCTTCATCTTCGCTATAAAGTTTTCCCACGTCTCACGCTCAAATCCCTGGTTCAAAATCTGCTGCGGGGAAAATCCGCAGTCCTGGCGGGTTTCGTGCCCCGGAATATAAGGCTCTGCCGCCTGGGCAATAATTTTGCATGTATACAGATCACCCTGGCAAGCCTCACATACCCCTTTATAGCGTGGCCTGATATCATGTGCCTGGTCTTCCTTCTCCACCTGCGCCCCTCCTTTCCCTGTCCGCCTTGCATATTCCTACAAAAACCCTTTCGGCGCACGGAACCGCAATGCTGTTTCCCAGCGCCATATACCTTGCATTGTCGGACATTTCTTTCCCGCTGGCCCCGTACCTGGTCCACCCGTCCGGGAACCCGTCCAGGCGTTCACATTCTGTCGGTGTCAGACGGCGGACCCGATATTTTACCGTTTGGGCAATCTTTTTTATGGCTTCCACCACTATGGTTTCACTGCCGCCGCCTGCTGCCCCACGGCTCTTTTTCAGCGTCCCCACGCCCTCTTTAAATTCCGCATATCCGTTCTGGGTATATCCCACCACCACGGCGGACTGCTGCCCAGACATAAGCGTGGGTGTCTTTTCCTCCGTGTAGCCCAGTCCTCCCGCTTTGGGGCCTGCCTTGTGAAGCATACCCGCCGCATATACCACGGCATGGCGGTCATTCGTTGTCAGCGTGGGGGCGGTGTCCTGGTTAATCCCTAACTGGTTCCCGCCGTTCTCTTCGCTCCGCCCTATGACGTTCCCGGCTATGGTGTACACGGGCAGGAGATAAAGCCCCGTTTTCCCGCCGCCACCGCCAGCCCTGCCCATCAGTGTGACGCTTTTCTTTGCGTTTATATATATCCTGTCCGCCGTCCTGCCGAAATCCAGTGTCAGCTGGCCGTCTGGCTCTTCTGCCAGTCCTCCGCTATCCGTTCCAGCAGCGCTATTTTCAAGATCAGCGGGACTTCCTTCTGGCGCTTCCGTGCCCGTTCCAGGATACCCCAGCAGGCTTTCGCACTCAAAAAGTATTTGTCCGGCGTCTCCGCCTCTAAAATCGCAGACAAGATTTTTCCTCCTTCCCGGCCTTAAATTCTTCCAGGTCAAGCCCCGGCCCCTTCATCATGCCTGCCCTTCCAGAATAATCCTGGTATAGATCAGCATTTCCAGATCACTGAACTGGAAATCACTGATACTTTCCGCCGCCACTGCCGTTTTCGGTTCCTTCTGGCCTCCCAGGTACTTCCCCCTGTTCTCTCTGCGGAAAATGTCCGTTTCCAGGCCGAACTGCTTCACTTCCCTGGCGGGGTCAATCTCTCCGTGGTACTGCATACATGCCACATAGCCCCGGTATATCTCCCGCCCGTCCGCTTCCCGTATGATCAGACGGTCACTGTGTACCGCCCTTTTCAGCATTTCTCCCAGCGTCACTTCTGCTTCCCTCCCTTCCCTTTCGGTTTTTTCTTTTTCGGCTTCTTTGCCTTGCGCCACATTTTCAGATAAACATGCCACCCGGTTTCCTCATAAAATTCTGTCTTGACTTCACTGATCGTATAATCCGGGAACTGCTTTTCAAAATACACCTTCCCCAGATCATTGGACTTTGCCAGTTCTTCCACCCTCTTTTTGCTGTACTTGTGATCTGCGTCCGGCTGCCTCACTGGCCGTTCCAGGTTCCGGGAAGAGGACCAGCGCTTTTTCCCATTGGGGTTCTTTGTCACATACATGCAAAGGGCCTCTATGCCGTTTTTGTCCACTTGCAGACGGTCCGCATTCACCCACCCCAGCTTCCCCACCTGGTCCATATATTCCGGGTCCGTGTCGTACTTGTGCCAGTTTATCCGCTCTACGGTCCACATCATTTCCACTTCGTCCCGGCTCATGCCTCCATTCATGATTATGTGGTGGTGTATCCTGGTGATCTTGTCCCCGTCCTTGCTGTACCCGTATTCCGTCACCAGTATGTATTTTAAAGGGGGCAGTTTCAGCTTTTTCCGCCTGTAGGCAATCCGCCGCAGGTAATTCCCCACCACCCGTTCCGCCTCTTCCTCTGTCTCCGGCAGCGTCCCCTTTGCGTATGTGCAGGTGACATGCAGATCACCTATGCCAAAATTGCCATTCCCCAGCTGTACCAGATACCGCCTTGCATTTTTATCATTCAGATTTTTCTGCTTCGGCTCTGTAACCTTCTGCCGCTTCCCCCTCTTCCCCTTGACTGCCCTTTCCGCATTGTCTGTCCTGGGTATTATGTCCACTTCTCTGTAATCCCGGCAGTCCACTTTCTTTTCCCGATAAAACATTTTCTGCCTGCCTTCCCTTGTACCAGGGGCAGGGGTATTCTTACCAGGCCAGCAGGGGGTCTTCTCTCCCCTCCTGTACTACTCCCTTATATTCACCTGTTGACAGTCCGGCTTTCATGCCACTATATTTTTCTGGTATGGTAAGAATGTTAATACCCCATACAAGCCCGCTTTCCGGGGCATTCTCCCGGATTTTTGCTTGCCTTTTTCCTGCCAACATGGTACAATATAAGTGTGATTTATATATCTGTTGGCAAAAAGCCTTGACCGTGTTTCCCGGCACTGTCAAGGCTTTTTTCTTGCTTCCCGGCTTCCTGCGGGGCGTTATCACGCCCCGATCAGTTTGCCAGTGATCTGTTTCCAGTCTTTCACGTACAAAGCGGAACGGAAACCAATGTTCACATTGACGCTAGAACGGGGGTAGTAAAGATTGACAGCGGACGCCCCGGCGTCGGAAGTGAAGTAGAAACTCGACCCCCGGAACGGCACAGCTTCTGCCAGTTCGCTGTCCACATATATTCCGTCTTTGCGCTCTTTGTAGTCCGGCGGCAGGATAGCAAGGTCAAAAATGATCTGCGGTATGCTTTCCAGGCCGTCAAGCCGTATGTCCCGCATGTGCGCCCCGTCCCAGTCTTCCTTTGCCTGGTCCGTGGTGATCGTCACGCCGTTACCGCCGGAAAGATAGATGGTCTTCCCGTCCTCCGTCTTCGCCTGCTGCCAGGCGGCGCTGTCGCTGGCCATGCTTACCACTGCGGCGTCATTGTTGGGGATATAGTCCACCCGGCCTTTTTGCAGGCGCAAGCCCGTTACCATCTCCCAGACGTTCCCTTTCAGCCCATACACGCCGTTTTCCGTGTGGTCATGGCTCCACGTCACCGGGTCAAGCCCTGTCAGCGTCCGGCGTCCGTCATATGTAACGCCGCATTCCTCCGGGAAATCATAATCCCTGCCGCCTTCCGTGTTCCCGTGCGGCTCCGTGCCCAGGTCCCGGCTTTCCGCCAGCAGATAGGCATATTCCGTATTGGTCAGCAGGTGCCAGCCTTCCCCCTTCGCCCGGCAGGCCCTGGCGGCGCTGTCCAGATCAATCTTCGTCCAGGGTTCCCGATACGGCAGGGAATGCGGTATGCCCTCTATGTTGGTGTTGTGAAACTGTGAAATCAGAATGGCGTCCACAACCTCCCCGCATACCACGAACATGGGCGGGGCCTGCGCCGGGTCCTTGCTGCCGGTCCAGGAGAATGCCGCCATATAGTTGGGCACCCCTCTTTCGTCCTTGATGATCAGTTTCTGTCTTCTTACCATTTGTCTTGCCCTCCATTCATTTTTTATCTGAACCCCTGGCGGGGTATCATTCTGTTACAGTTTTCTTTCTCCCCGGCCCGGCGTCTTCAAAACGGTATGTGAAGCCGTCCAGGGCATAGGGGTTCTTCACTTTCCCGTTGCACCGGTCCAGTACAGTCTGATAACTCATGTGGTTAGCTTTCGCCGCCTCCCTGGCCGATCTGTAAACCTCCACTTCCCTGCCGTCTCTGTCAACTTTAAAGACGGCTTTCCTCTTGCTGCTCATGTGCCCCGTAAGCCTGCCCAGGCTCACCCGGTCAATGAACCCGATATTTTCCAGGCGATTGTCCCAAATATTCCTGTTGATATGATACGGCACCTTGTTTTCCGGCCATGTCCCGTACCAGGTCACGGCCATGATCGTTAAAAGCTGTACTTCCGTGCTTTTCCCGTCCTTCGTCAGCTTGACAAAAAGCCTCTGCCGGAATTTCTTTCCGCTCTTCCTGTATGCGGCCATATCCCGCACCAGACCGGAAGGGAAGACACGGCGCACGTCAGCTATTCGGTTCACCTGGTATTTCCCATCATATCCGGGAATATCCCGCCACCAGCCCGGCCCGGCGTCTTCTGGTATGTATGCCTTCATGCCTGCTGCCCTCCTGGCATTAACATGGCCCGCCCTCTGCCCCTCCAAACGCTCCGGCAGGGAACCGCCAGTTTTCTGTATACATGCGTTCCGCAGGGAAAACCCCTGTCTTGATTTCTTCTATGGCCTCCCGGTCCCAGTAGACGCAACTTTCAGCGCTGCCTATATAGGTTTCCAGGTCTTTTTTGTTATCCAGGGTGAAGCCCAGCGTTTCTTCATCACGTTTTACTGCCTCCACCTCTTCCGGGAATATGTCCCGTATTCCCGCCCAGTGTTTGGGCAGGGAGAATATGCACATCATACAGCTGCACCTATTCCAGCCCGCCCTATAGCAGGAATGCGGGGTCACTTTATGCCTTTTGATGATCTCCCATATATCCCTTTCGCTATGGTCTATCACTGGCCGCCACTGGTGAACCAGCCGCCGGGCCTTTTTATATGCAAACGTGCGGTGCAATTCCATTTCATTCAGTTTGGAACGGCAGCTGCTTTCCCCTCTCCGCTCCCCGGATACCACCAGGATTTTGGTATTCGCTTTGGTCTTCTCCAAATTCGCCGTGACGCTGCCTTGCACCTGCATTTTCAGCGCCCCACTGCACCAGCGCCCAGACTGCGGGCTGCTCTTTGCGGGAAACTTCATTCTTTTTCCTAACAGTTCCAGATCAGAAAGACTTTCCAGATTGCGGATAGTGCTTTCCGCCACCATAACTTTCAGATAGGCACTGCACCAGCGTGTTGCCAGGCTCCCGGCTTTCGCCGGAAATTTCATTCTGTAGCCGTATTCTTTCAGTTCCTGTATGTCCTTTTCCTCTGCTATCCCTTCCAGTATCTTTTCCCGCAGTTCGTCACTTCTTTTCTGCTTTTCAGTCAGCGGCACCGTGGCCGTCTGCCCTTCGTCATCTTCATACTGTACAGGCCAGGAAGCGCCCTGGCGGTACACTTCGCCCCAGAACCCGTTCACCCTCCAGGACTTCCGCAGGTGGACCCCCTCTGCCTTCGCAAAGGCTTCCACATAGGACTGGGTAACAGGCCAGTCCATGCGCCGTTCCGGGTGCCCGCCGTCAATGTCATGGTGCCACAGTTCAATTTTTTCTTTGGGCACTCCCCATTCCAGCAATTTCAGATATGCCGCCAGGCTGTCTTTGCCGCCGGAAAAAAGGACAATGATCAGATCATAGTTTTCCAGCGGTAACAGCCGGGGCAGGTATGATTTTTTGTCCGTGGCCGTCTTCCGCTTCCCAGGGACACGGGGGCGGAAGCGCACCTGGCGGCCATATATGGGGCGCTCCTGCCAGCCGTACACCACCGGGGTGTCTTTGGTGCAGTCAGCGTCTTTTATGAAATTAACCACCTTCTGTTCTGCCTCCCGTCTTTCAATCTCTGTAATTGTCAGAAATCCGTATGCCGTGTTCCGGGTCTTCTCCGGGTACAGGCTATAATCCGGGTAAATGTGTTCAATTTCCGGGGGCAGTAGCGTGTCACGCTCTCTTTTGTATACCTCTTTCCCGTTTTCCAGTTCTATGCAGTACCCGGAACCGCCCCTGGCCACTTCGTCCGCATATATGGGCGCTGTATAGTCCGGCGTGAAGGAAAATACCTTGCTTAAATACACTTTGTCCATGTGGCCGGAAAACATGGGGTGATACCATTCGACATGATCACCCTGGGCCTTGTGCCAGGCGGATATTTTCATCAATGGGATATTGGGGTAATTATGGCCGTCAACGTCCACAAGCCCTATCTTCATGCCCTCTGCCCCCTATTCGTCCGCATTGCCTTCCCCTTTCAGTCCGTCCACCTGGAAATCCGGGTGTGTGCTTCCCTCTAACCAGGCGTTTTTCATGGTCACTTGCGGGCAGCCGGTCCTGTCATATGTAACCGACACTTCCCCATAGTATCCCCAGACGGTGCCGTCATTCAGATACACGGTGACGGTGCCCTGGGTGTCCTCCTGCCCTGGAAAGCGGGAAGACAGTGCCGCCCTGGCGATCTGGCCCAGGAAGACAATTCCCAGGACCGAAAAAATCCACAGGACCAATACGGCCACTTTTTCTTTCACCCTGCCGCCTCCTATCCTGCGGCCCGCACTGGTTCTGCGGGCCGCTCTTTCTCTGTCACTGTTACCGTTATTTTCACCCGCTCCCGTTTTGACAAAATCGCCGCCAGGGCGGTGAAAAAAGCCTGGGCATTGAATGTGCCCTTTACTTCGATTTCTGCCATGCCTGCTGCCCTCCCTTACCCTGCCACGGCAGTACCAGCCCCCATGCGCTTGCCAAACTGTACACCCCGCAGGAAAGCCAGCATTTCTTTTTCTTCGCCGTCTTCCAGCGTCCGCAGGAAGTCCAGCACTTCCACAGCTTCCTGCCTGTTGTCCTGGGGTATCATGGTTTCTGTCTGCCCAGCGCTTGCTATTGTGTTTGCCTCTACATTGTTTCTCACCATTTTCTGTACCTTCCTTTCTGGCACTGCCGCTGCCGCTTTCACCTTAAAAGCCGCCTGCCCGAAAACCTGTTGACCGACCACATGCTTTATAGCTGGCATGACCGCTGCCATTTGCAGTGCCTTTTCTTTTGGGTGGCGTCCCTATTGCACCCGGCGGGGATTGAACCCGCTCCGCAGGCTTTCACGCCTGCTGCCCCTCCGGCTCCCGGTGCCGTGCTGGAAACTCTTAAAACGGTTTGAGTCTCACCGCCGTTTCTTCTACTGCTAATTTTGCCAGTTCTTTTTTTGCGTTTTGTAGCTTTACTGAAAGATTTAGCAGTAATGCGTCCATTTGTTGGAATGAAAGTCCTTGTTTCTGGCACTGCTCTATAATGTCATTTGCAAAGGCTTTTGTTTGTTCGTCCACCCTCTCACCTCCCTTTCCATTTCCCCTTCCCTCTGCTATACTGTACTTGCCAGCCGTGCCGGGCTGGACTATAGAGGGAAGGGGGTGTATTGCTTTGGGTGTAGGTGTCTGTCTTCCCGTTTTTGACAGCAAGACGGGGAAGCCTACTGTTTTAGAGTGCGGTTCGTGGTTTTGCTATGGCTGTAACAAACTTCGCAAAGTCATATATTATCCGCACATTGGCACCATTGATGGAAGTTGCAAAAATGCGGCTCCACTATGGTTTTTAAGCAGGAATGAACCTGCCTGCCCTGGCTTATGCCGGGGCATTATTTTTTGAAAAGTGCGTCAATCTTTTCCGCCGCCTGCGCCTGTATCCTTTTGATTTCCAGCAATTCTTCATCTGTCACCGGGCAATCCTGTATTTGCGTGAATACTTCCAGCGTCCCCACGGGTTCCCCGTTTTCTCCCTCTCTTGTGATCTTGCTTGCAAAAGAGATAAACAGCGGCCTTGATGTTTCTACCATGTTCCCTTCTCACCTCCTTCCTGTAGTTGGCCTAAATTCTCATACTGCTGCCGCTGCCAGCTTCGCCTTTTCAATCTTTTGCCTATCAGATAAGGCTGTCATATATGTTCTGGCCAGCACTATGGAATTTTCGTCCAGCGTTTCAAGGATTTTCGCCACTTCCTTTGTGTCGGAAGAAAGCATTTCTTTTCTGGTTTCCTCTGTACCCTTCATGTTGTCCTCCCTTCTATGTCGGTTGTTGTTTCATGACTATGGTCTTAATATATATGACTTTGGTCAGTTTGTCAAGATATTTTTGCTTTTTTCTTGACTATGGTCAGTTTTTTTGTTATTCTCTGTTTAGGCAAGTCAGAAATGGGGGTGATAATTATGAATGAACGACTAAAAGCCATTAGAAAATCTTTGTCTTTAAGCCAAGAATCCTTTGGGAAAAAATTAGGAGTGACTGGCACAGCAATTTCCCGTATAGAAATTGGAAATAGGGCTGTAACTGAACAAATGGTGCTTGCTATTTGCCGGGAATTTAACGTGCGAGAAGAATGGCTGCGAAACGGCAGCGGAGAAATGTTTCTTGATTTCACGGAAGATGAATTTGCAAAAGCGGCTGCAACACTTTCCAATGACGCTTTTGTTAGAAGTCTGATTGTGGAATACTGGAAACTTGATGATGACAGCAAAAAATTATTCCAGGATTTCATACATAGGCTGTCAGACAATATGCGGGGCCAGGAATAAAGCCCCACATATCACCAGCGGAACTACTTACTATTTCAGATACTTAATGAACGTGTAAATCTTGATTAAAATGTTCATGTCTGAAATAGCGTCAACCATTCTATGAATGGCTGCTTTTAACTCGTTTACCAGCATTGTTCTTCCCTCCCTTCTCCCTGCGTAATGCCCATTTACGGCATTGTAATTTTAGGTTGCCGGAAGAACACAATACACACATACCATGGAGGTGCACAATGAAAAGATTATCTTCTATCCTTATGCTTTTAATATGTCTATTGCTTTGCTCATGCGGCTCTGTTACCCCAAAATCGGCAGAACTCACCGAAAAATATGATTTTTACAAGTCCAGCATTTCCGGCTTAAAAACTGCAACTGGCGTTACTGCGGAAGAAGCAGACGAAATTTTTATTACCCTCGCTTCTGAATGTGGCGTAGACAGTTTCTTTACGGTATCAAAAAATACTTCTGGCGGTTTTTATAATGTTAATTACGGGCTTAATACCTTAACGGTATATCTTGATGGTGTCTCTGTTTCCCAGGTCTTTGACGGAAAAGATCAAATATACCCGGAAACCATACCCCATAATTTCTTGATGGATTTTGAACCGACTACAAAAGACGTGATGAATGGTTCTGGCGATACTGTTTTGGGTCAATATGCCTTTATCCGTATAACGGATGATAACCTTGAAAAAATCACGTCTGAAATGTTAAGGGAATTTGCCGACAATGTAGTTGCAAATTCGGGCTATAATTGGGTATCCATAATAACTTATTCAGACACTGGTATATGTTTTTCTGGTTCTGATGTCTCATCTGCTATTTATGGTAAACTTGATAAGGATGGCAGTGTACTTGAATCATATGGGCTTTGGGTCCGTGACGAAAACGGTAATTATAGCTATACCGAGTCTTGATATTTTCTCGACACCACAAGTAATTATATAATTGCTATAGAGGGGGTATTATGGACAATTTACGTTATGAATGGAAAACCCGTGCCCCGGAAGGCGACTGGCAAAAGACGCCTGCCGGAAACTATACCACAAATGCAATTTACAGGACTGTTATAGGCAATTATATTGCTCTATCCCTGTACCAGACAGACGGCGGGTGCAAATACGGCCTGTTCCTCTCCATAATGGTGTGGAAGGAAGACGGCTGCAAAGAAAACAAGACGTGTCAGGCCCAGCGGGTGGCGTCCTTTAGTACCAAACTTTCGCCGCCTGCTGCCCTGGCCCTGGCGGAAGAATGGTTTTCCGGCTTTCTTCGGGACCAGATCAGTTTTTCCGGCCTGGGTCTTGCTGAACTGTTAAAATAAAAAATGTCCGGGGGTGCTGCGAACACTCCCGGACGGTGCAGAAATATATATATCCACCAGATACAACATACCGCTGCTCCTATAGTATACCACATAGGGGCGGGAAATGACAGGCAATCAAAAGGTGATCTTATGAATAAAAAAGCTGAAAATGCCGCCCTCCGTGTGGCTCTATATATCCGGGTATCGGGAGAAGAACAAAAAATTAAAGGCTTATCGCTGGAAGCCCAGCAGGAGCGGCTGGAAGCATACGCACGGGAACGGGGCTGGGTAATCGTTGGGGTCTTCGTTGACGCCGCAAAGACAGCCAGGAAGAACATTCACAAAAGAACGGAATTTCTCCGCATGATGGATTTAGTCAAGCGGGACGGCGTTGATCTCCTGCTGTTCTGCCGCCTTGACCGCTGGTTCCGTTCCGTGGCGGACTATTACAAGGTTATGGAAGTGCTAGAAGCCCACGCCTGCGGCTGGAAAACCATTGATGACGGGGAAGGATACGACACCACCACCGCCAGCGGGCGGTTATACATTAACCTGCGGTTATCCATTGCCCAGAATGAAGCCGATCTGGACGGGGAAAGAATTGCCGTTGTGTTTGACAGCAAAATCAACCATGGCACCGTGGTTTCCGGGTCCTGCCCCTTCTGGCTCCGGGTGAATGACCAGAAACGTTTTGAGGTTATCCCGGAAAAGGCAGCCATATTGCAGGACGCCTTCAACCATTTTGAGGCCACGATCTCCCAGCGGGCCACCGTGAAGTATATCCGGGAAACCTATGGGGTGAACTGGTGTGACGCCACTTTCCGCCGTATGCTGCGGGACAAACTGGCCATTGGCGTATACGACAAAAACGGCAGGTACAATGAAAATTTCTGTGAAGCCGTGATCAGCCCGGCGCAATTTGAACGGGTCCAGAAACTTCTGGGGAACAATGCGAAAAGCACCCCCACTGGCCGGGTATTCCTTTTCACGTCCCTGCTTGTCTGTGAGGAATGCCGCCACAAATTAGTGGGTGCCTTCACAAAAGGCTATTATTATTATCGTTGTAATCAATATTTTCAGCGTGGGCGTTGCTCTCATAACAAGTTTATACGGGAAGACGTGGTGGAAAAGTGGCTTTTTGACCACCTGGGGGAAGAACTGGAAAAATACCGCCTGGCGTGGGAAGTGCAGGAAGAAAAGCGCCGGAAGGCTGCCGCCTCCGTTGACCGGGCCGCTGTCCGCCGGAAGCTGTCCAGGCTTAAGGATTTATATGTCAATGATCTAATCGACATAGAGGAATACAAACGGGACTATGACAAATATAACGCCATGCTGGAAGAAAAGCCGGAACCCGCCGCAGATCAGCGCCCAGACTTTGCGGCAATAGAGAACCTTCTTTCCCAGGATTTCAAAACCATCTATGACGGCCTGGAACGGGAAGAAAAGCGGACCCTCTGGCGCTCCGTGATCTCCGAAATCAGAATGGACAATGACCAGCACATCACGGGCATTTCTTTTTTGTGATCATAGTTGTACCAACTTAACAGTGCCCGTGGGCTCGTCCAGGAAAATATACTCCGAATCCCCAAGCAGGGCCCGGGCCAAAGCCACCCGCTGCCACTGTCCTCCCGAGAGTTCTCTTCCGTCTTCAAAAAGTTTTCCCAGTGGAATGTCCAGATCATAGCCAAGTTCCTTCAATAAACCGGAAAGTCCCACACGCTCCAGCGCCCTGATGATCTGATCGTCGGATACGTCTGCCTTCTGCATGTGCAGAAGCACCAGGCGGCGCACCGCATTTTTCTTCTCCAGCAGAAGCCTTTCCCGGTTTATGAAACTGCTCTCCTGATCCCACCTGTCTATAAGCACTGGATAAAGTCCATAGGCCTTCAGTTCTTTTGCATACGCAACTTCCGTCATTAATTCCGCATAATACCCCCTCACACGGTTCCTGGCCCCCAGCTCCTGATCCGCCCTTATGGCATTTTTCATGGAGTAAATCAGACTGAAAAAGGAAGGCAGGGTTCCACGCACAAAACCAGAAGAATCCACGGGCTCAGCAGCGACACCGCCCCCACCATGGAGACCATCATAATCCCTGACCGATAAATCAGCAGCACCTTGTTGGCTTTCTGGGATATCTCCCCGATAAAGGCGCTGCAGATCTCCATCTGATTCTGGCATTCCGCACTCTCCCGCACCACCAGCGGCAGGCGGCTGCTTTTGCGTATCAGCTGTACTTTCAGACTGTTGCCTATATTTTCAAACCATTACCTTAAACATTCCATGCCTGTTACAGTACCCATAGACCATGCCATGCCCTTTTTTCCTGAACCTCACGGATATTCCCTGCTCTGGATACAGTTTCACCAAGTCCAGCCCGTCCGTTGTCACGTATGCAATAAAAGAAATATAATGCCCTTTATCCATGGGATGGCTCATGGTTATACAATACTCATTGTCCACTGTCTCCACACAGATACAGTGGTCTTCCCCATGTTTTTCAGCCTCCACCTCCGGCAGAACAATCCCGCAGCAGGAAAAAGCGCCATGTCCCACTGAGGTTATAATATTCCCGCACACTGGACAGACATAAAAACACATCTTCCGCATATTGGCCGACTGGTTCCCATTTTCTCTGAGCTCTCCTGTCAGCAGTTCTGCGATAGACACCCCCAGAGCCCTTGCCAGTTCCTCGATTATTCCTATGTCCGGAAGTCCCTTGCTGGTTTCCCATTTTGATACTGTCTTGTCGCTGACACCGATCTTGTCCGAAAGTTCCTTCTGGGTGATTCTTCTTTTTTCCCTTAATTCCTTAATGGTTGCCCCCGTCACATAACTCATAGCTGTACCTCTCTTTCTGAATGTAATTTCATCTTACAGCTTCTTTCCCACCGGTGCAACCTACGGATCGTAGAGCTGTTAATTTTTCCAAATCTCCCCACAAAAAACTCCCGCTCCAAGACCTCTTTCCATTTCAATATCTCTGGAACCATTCATCAAAAAGTGCAGAATAAACTTCTGAATCCATTCATAAATCATCTGGGGTTACGCAAAAATATTTATATGCTGGCAGCAGTGCAAACTACAGGGGAACCTTGCGCAAATTCAAGATTCCCCTGTCATTTTCCGGTACAAACATCCTCTATAGTTTAGACCTTTCTCAAAAACGCTTTATTGTCCCAGGTGAGAAGAAACTGCCTTCCGCTCCCACGCTTCTGCCTGCTTTAAGAGTTCTGCCAGCGATCCCCTGTTCTCCTGAACAGACATGTCCAGCGTTTTTTTCATCTCAAATGCTTTCTGCCAATTTTCATAGACGGATTTATACAACACCGCCAACTCCTGTAATCCATGGCTTTCAAAAAATTTCCAGGCATACCACTTCAGCGGCGCATAAGTTCCCAGAAAATACTCCAGATTCCAGGAACATGCCATCTCTGTGTCCTCAGCCTCCAGATGCTTAATCAGGGCAGAATAGGCTTCCAGACCACTGGCATTTTCACACCATTCCTTTCCCTGCAGATGATTTTGAGCCGTTTGCAAGGTATTGCTGACAATATCTTCCTCCGTCTTTTCTGCCCTTCCCAAAACCGTCAGCACATTCAGGATCGGAAGCTCCCTCTTGCCCAAACAGGCATAGTCCATCTCTTCCTCCTGCCCGGTGATGGGCAGCACCGCAAATTTCTCTGCCTCATCGTCATAGCCAACGATCAGCCCCCACTCGCACACACCGATATCCCAGCTTATGGCGGGAATACCACTGCCTATGCTCTGTCTGACTATATCAATCGCCTCCAGACGCCGTTTTTCCTCAATCTCCTCCTGCCCCCACAGCCTTTCGATGTAATTGCAATGCAGACCCCCATTTTCCACACAACTTTTCTGCAGGTTAAACTGCCATATGCTGGTGGCGCTGGGGCAGAGATCCGGTGACACCCACATGCGGAATGCAAACCCGCTGGAAGCTACAATATCTTCTGCCATCCCCGAAAAAGGACTGTTTTTCACAGCGCAGCACAAGGCTTTTGCAAATGAAAACATATAGCCTGTGGAATCAAATATCCCATCCCATGTTACATTCAACTTCTTCATCATGTGACTTTCCTCCTGATTTGTAACCGCTCTCCGCTCATTTCTCTTATATAAAAATCTCTCTTTCATGCAACTCTCTTCCTTGCCCCTTCCTGGATAATTCCAAAGTCCGGAAACCCTCTTCCAGTCTTCCAAACACAAAATATATGACGTGTGTCAGTGGATTTTTCCGATCAAACGGCAAAAGAACTATGTGAAACTGTTTTACGCTATGGTAACTTTCTGATTGCGCTGCTTGCCTATTGATAGAAACAACAAGCGAAAATAAATGAGCCTACCTTGTACTTGGCGGTCTAGGTGGGCTTAAAAACTTATCTCGGAGGTCAACCACTTTGTGGGCGGTTGTATCCTCTCTTAAATCTATAATATAGCATAATCCCCTGATAAATTCAAGAAAAATTTCCGTTAATGCAAACAGTCAGGGAAGTAATAGACTGCTGCCCTTTGTGGCTCTATGGGCTTGAAATACTCGTCTGGAGTTTGTCAGGATATTATGTTCCAGCGCCTGTATCCTGGTCATTTCATCCGTGGAAACAATGTGTGCACCTTCCCGGGCACTTTGATAGAGACCGCAAATTTCGTTCACTTTCCGCGCAAAAGGTTCCGCTGCTTCCGTTTTTTCCGAAGAATGAAGCCAGGATCGGATTTTATGGGAGTGTAAATCCTTATTTTTAAAAAACGGCTGACAGATTTCTCAGAAATCTGTGCTGCTATCCCCTGCTTTTTAATTTCTGCCACTAACAGCGGGAGGCTCCACTGGCTTACTTCGTATCCGAAATCGTTCGGGTTGCCGCAGGCGAGGTCGATGATCCGCATAATCTGGTCCGGCGTAAAAACAGACGGGGCACCGGGGCGTTTTTTATCGGACAGGACTGCCCGTATCCCATCTTCGAGTTTTTCCGGGTCGTCCGTTTCAATCTTCCGCAAGGCCGGGAGCGCCGCAAGGAACCGGCTGCGCCAGGTGGCAACATTATTATAATGAAGCCCGACCTGTGATGCAATATTCTGGTTGAGCTCCCCCTGTGACGCAAGCAGGACAATGCTGGCTCTTTTGACCAGTCCCGACGGAAGGGAGCAGCTTTTTGAAAAAGCGGATAATATGTTTTTCATGGCGTCAGATAAAACCGGGATCGTGTCAATTGTTTTCCTTCGCATAATAACCCATCCATTCTTTAGTGATAGAATTATTATGCACCGACTACAATAATAAAGCAACATTTATTCATTATTATTTAAGCAATGTTGTACTAGTATAATCTATGATAATTAATGTTATAATACATAACAAGCAGGACAATTGTCGTAGGCTGCACTAGAGTTTTCTTTTACACTTTAAACTTACTACTTTTTTACTACTTTTGAATGGAAAAACAGCAACGAATTCGAACATAAGTTTGTATTTTGGCATTTTTTAAAGATTCTTTGATTTTTTCTTGTGTTTTTGCCAAGACATTGCTACAATAGGTTGTAATATATTTGTAAATGAAATGGTTAACTTTTATATTAAAATTATATACTTTAACTCTCTTTACAACTCAAACTACGCAAAGGACTGTCCTAAATGCAGGCAGCTTATATGAATAATGAAAAATTATATTAGTTCTTTTAATCGTGCTTTAAATTGGGTACGGAATAACACGATTGAAGATAGCGGAATCGCGGTGACAAACCTAAAACAGCAGATCTATCCGGAAGTTACTGGTTACTATATCCCGTCCCTTATCCAATGGGGCGAACGCAGACTCGCAAGAGCTTACGCTGAATACCTGTGTTCTATCCAAAAAGAAGACGGTTCATGGTATGATTCCGATGACAGTGCACCTTATGTATTTGATTCCGCTCAGATACTAAAGGGACTACTCGCGGCAAAAGATATGCTCCCCAAATTAGATGCATATATCATAAAAGGCTGTGATTGGATTTTGTCGAACATACAGTCTGACGGAAGACTTACCACACCGGCTCAGGATGCTTGGGGCTCTAATGAAGATTTCTGCTCCGAACTCATCCACATCTACTGTTTATCACCCATCAGGGATGCCGGAAAGATCTACAATCGTCCAGATTACCTTAAGGCAGTTGAAAAAATACTTTCTTACTATAAAAGAGAAAAACTTGAAAAGATAAAAAATTTTAGTCTGCTCTCCCATTTCTATGCTTACGTCATGGAGGGACTGTATGACCTTGGGGAAGTAGATCTGTGCCGCGAATCCATGATGCGACTGGAAAAATACAGGAACCGCAGGGGGGGTATCCCCGGCCTGAATGATGTCCCTTGGGTATGTTCTACCGGCCTGTTCCAGCTTGCACTCGTATGGTATAAGCTGGGGGAATTGGATCGTGGTAATCCGCTCTTCTATTATGCGTTATCACTACAGAACAGTTCCGGTGGCTGGTATGGCAGCTATCCGGCTCCAGGCCTTCGAGGACAGCTGTATCGTGGCCGTAAAAAACCATATTACTTTCCAAAGGAAGAGATCAGCTGGGCTAACAAATACTTCATGGATGCGCTTGCCTTAAAGGAACAGCTGGAATTCGAACGTATGGCGCCCATTTTCATGGACAGCATCGATAAAAACGATGGACGATATATCATAATCAGAGATGAAGTTGCCAGCTATGGGAGCGGTGCGGCAATTTGTGACATTGGCTGTGGGAAAGGGCGTTACTTGAAGCGTTTGTCTGTAGAGCATCCGGAGAATGAATACTACGCAATGGATTTGTCGAGTGCCGTTATGAAAGAAATTAACTATGTACAGGCGAAGCAGGTTGGCCGATTAACGCAGATACCGTATGGTGACGACCAGTTTGATCTTGTTTATGTCTGTGAAGCACTTGAGCATGCAGTCAATCTGCAGGGAGCATTTATGGAGTTATACCGAATCGTGAAGCAAGGCGGAAAACTCGTAATCATAGACAAACCTGAAGACAGAATAGGCAGCCATGAAATTTATGAATGGGAACAGTGGATATCCGACGAAGACATCCACAGGTTCGTTCAAAGCTGTGGTGGCACACTACGCATCATAAAATCTGTGCCATATGAAGGAAAAAATGACGGCCTTTTTCGCGCTTGGATCATTACTAAAGTGAGCAATCAACACTAGATACGGGCTATATATTTTGTATGTTACATCTCAACCATAAAATTTGAAAACGGTATATAAAACAATGTCAGATACGGTGATCAAGATAGAAAACCTAAGTAAACAATACAGACTCGGCACAATAGGAGGATCGACCCTGAATGCAGAACTCCAGAGTTGGTGGGCCAGAAAGCGTGGCAAAGAAGATCCTAATTTAAAAATTGGACAGGAGTACAAAAATGCAGGCGAAACATTCTGGGCATTGAACGGAATCAGTCTGGAAATAAAGAAGGGTGAAGCATTAGGGGTCATAGGTGCAAATGGTGCCGGTAAGTCCACTCTTCTCAAAATACTCTCCAGAGTTACAGCCCCGACAAAAGGCGATATATGGATCAATGGCAGGATCTCCAGTATGCTGGAGGTCGGCACGGGCTTCCATGGGGAACTGACCGGACGGGAAAATATCTATATGAACGGCGCCGTTCTTGGAATGAACAGAAGGGAAGTTGATACAAAGATAGAATCCATCATAGATTTTTCTGAATGTGGGCAGTTTATTGATACGCCTGTAAAGAGATATTCTTCCGGGATGTATGTGAAGCTGGCATTTGCGGTCGCATCACATCTGGATTCAGAGATCATGGTCATGGATGAGGTACTGGCAGTGGGAGATATGAAGTTCCAGAAGAAATGCCTGGGAAAGATGGGGGACGCAGCCAGCAATGAAGGAAGGACCGTTCTTTATGTGAGTCACAATATGGCAACAATTAGAAATCTTTGTACAAGGTGTATTGTCCTAAATAAGGGACAGATTATTTTTGATGGCGATGTAGAAGATGCTATCGGTTTATATATGGATATCGATTCGGAATTGGCGGATGCATATTTGCCCAATAATATAGATTACATCAGAAAAGGAACGCAACTTGGAACTAAAGGAAGGATAAATTATATTAGTTTTTCAAATCGAACTAAACTTAGTTTTATGAGTTCTGAAAATGTCAAAATTCAAGTTGAAGTTGAAGCATATAAAGATTTAGAAAATCTTTTTATGGGTATGGTCATTAAAAGTGCGGATACTACAGTAATAGGATTTGAATATGTGGCGATTCCTAATCTTGAAAAAGGAGAAAAACGTGTGTTAAATTTTGAAACTACTTTTTGTGAGTTGCCTTCTGGTGCTTATTATTTACATTTGAATTTACATCAAGAAAACGAACTCGGCATTTGGTCCACTAGTATTGACCAAACTGCAGATGCGCGATTTTCTGTTGAGGATGATGAAATTAGATTGCAATGGCGAAAAGATTGGTTCGGGTATGTTGATTTCAATCAGTTAAAATATATAGGATCGGAACAATGAAAATACTTATTTATCAAGAAAATAATCGTGGTGGGCACACGGATATATTTCGAACTCTAGACTATGGGACATTATATACAGATGTTCGTAACTGCTGCAACAGTATATGGACGAATTCAGGTAATAAGATCTGGTTACAAGGTATAGTATCCGAACTGTCAACAAATGATAATGAAATACACTTTTTAGAAAGTAACTATACATGGGATTTTATTAATGAATACTTTGATGCAATAGTTTATTCTACTGCAAATTTATTTCAGAAATCATATCAAGAAGCTATAGGAAGAAGAACAAACGCATTCAATAATAGCAAAATCCCTGTATTTGTTATATCCTGTGGGGCACAAGGTGAATTAAATGAATCACCTAGAGAGGTAGTAGCAGGAATAGAATATACTATAGCATCATTTCTTGATTCAATCTATTCCAGTGGCGGTGAACTTGGGCTGAGAGGGTACTTTACAAAAGAAGCTCTTGATTATGTTGGGCCGAATACAGCCAGAGTTATAGGTTGTCCCAGTTTGTTTCAAAATGGAAAAGACTTGCATATCACAAATGAAAAAGTTGAGCCAGAAACATTTTGTGCTGCAATAAATGGAGATTTGTTTTCTGAAAAAAAATTAGTTTCTGGTAATAATTACTTTATTGATCAGGGCACCTATGCTGAAGAATTATACGATGCAGGACTCTATGAACTATCGAATGCTGATTTTGTTAATCATTGTCTGAAAAAATTTGAATTAGAAAAAACAGAATTAATTCTAAAGAAGAGAATAAGACTCTTCATGGATGTCTCAGAATGGATGTGTTTTTTAAAACGTAAAAATATCTGTTTTTCATTTGGAAGTAGAATTCATGGGAATATTATATCAATATTGGGTG
>OFFW01000569.1_pt1 | contig 26129 bp, 20 predicted proteins | sample 1521501 | NCBI WGS metagenome assembly OFFW01 (sample SAMEA3504107, study PRJEB24116) | mouse gut metagenome | biome: mouse gut; feature: mouse-associated habitat; material: faeces | place: Denmark | collected 2011
CTTTCCGTCAGCGGACGAGCCACATCCTGAAACGGTAAGCGCCATTGCCGCACAGCATACTGCCAGTCCCAGCCCTTTCATCCTTTTTCCTTTCATAGCATTTTTCTCCTTTTTTAATAATCCGATTATAAAATTTTTATCGGAATTTTATTTTTTACATTATAACATGCCATTTTGCCGCCAAAAATAGCATGGTTTTGCACGTTTTATACCTTTATGCGATATTTTATCTCTATAGTGGAAATCAGATAGCATTTTGGTATATAATGAAAAAGCAATACTTACATTCATATTGACGCACACAATCATGGACAGAAATGAGGAAAATTATGAGCGAAGTAATCTTCACCGTTTTTCCAAGCGAAAACTTTATTGATATGGGACTTTACCAGTTTGGCTGGGAACAGTGCGACCCCTCCCACTCCTTTGGCCCCGCCGCCCGGAATCACTATCTGTTCCACTACTGCCTCTCCGGCACGGGCGTTTTGCTGGCCCAAAATTCAAAGGGCGACTCCGTTTCCTATCAGATAAGAAGCGGGGAGGGATTTATGCTATTTCCCAACCAGATATGTACCTACATTGCGGACCGCGAAATCCCCTGGGAGTATACATGGCTTGAATTTGACGGTCTCCGGGCAAAAGAAACCATTGAACTGGCCGGCCTTACCCCGGACCAGCCGGTCTATAAGGCCCGCTACAAGGACATTGCCGCTGAAATGAAGGAAGAAATGCTCTACATCGTGGAACACAGGGAGGAATCCCCTTTTCATCTGATAGGCCATCTCTATCTTTTCATCGATAAGTTTGTGCGTTCCGCCACCTCCACCAGAGTGGGGAAAGGAAACCGCCTGCGCGATTTTTATATCAAGGAGGCCGTCTCTTTTATTGAGCAGAACTTCCAGAACAACATTTCAGTGGAGGACGTGGCCGCTTCCTGCGGCTTGAACCGGAGCTATTTCGGAAAAATCTTTCACGAGACCACAGGGAAATCTCCTCAGGAATTTCTCATTTCCTACCGCATGACAAAGGCAGCCGAGCTCTTAAAGCTTACCGATTTGCCCGTTGCGGACGTGGGAAACGCCGTAGGCTATCCCAACCAACTGCACTTTTCAAGAGCCTTTAAAAATGTGTATGAAATTTCACCGAAAAAATGGCGGAGCGAGAAAGCGGCGCCCAATACCCGCTGAGTTTGCCTTTTTCTGTACTTTTCGCACTGATTATTCAGAATTTGTTAAAATTTTACTTATACTACAGGGAATAAAGATTGACCGTTAATACCAATGTCAAGTATAATATTTCCTGACTAGCATTTACTACGGGAAAAGGAGGAATCATCTATTGAAACAGTTTTTTGGAATGAGTCAGCACGGGAATTTATCCGAAGCCGTTCGGGGATTAAACGCGCCCCAGTTCATCATGCTGTTATCGAACGGCGAACAGTTTGAAGCCCATGTAAAGGAATTGGAACGACTCTATCCCGGAATCCCCAGCATCGGATGCATCGGAATGAGTTATGATACAAGAATAGTAGAAAAAGGAGTTGGCGTTATCGCCTTTACAGACGGAATAACCGCGGCGGCTAACGTACTGGAAAACGTATCCGTTATGCCGGTAAAGTATATTAACCGGTTGGAAGAAGACGTCAGAAAGGTAAACGGCTCCCAGAAGGACACGGTCTGCATTGACTTTTGTTCGGGAAACGACGCCTGCGTGCTTACCACCATATACAGCGTGCTCAGGCAGAAAAACATTTCGCTGGTAGGCGGGACCGGAGACGCCGGTAAAGTGTCCGCCAACGGAGTCATCTATGAAGACGCCGTTGCCTATGCAATCGTAAAGAACAACAAAGGCCGCGTAAAAACCTACAAGGAGAATATCTATCACCAGATGGGAAATTACTCCTTTATCGCTTCCAAGACAGACAAGGCCAATTACATAATCGGAGAATTAAACGGTAAACCCGCAAAGCAGGTATACCAGGATATTCTTCACGTCACGGAAAAAGAAATCTTAACACAGACCTTTAAAAATCCCTTTGGCAAAATAAACGGGGACGATACCTGCATCATATCTATTAAGGAAGTAACCGGAAACGCGTTAACCTGTTTCAGGCAGGTGAATGATTCCGACGTTCTCATCCTGCTGGAACTGGGGGATTTCAAAGAGACCGTCAAAAATACCATCCGCACCATTAAACAGGACTTCCCCAAGCCTTCCGCTGTTTTTTCCGTAAACTGTCTTTTCAGATATCTTTTGTTTACAGAAAATAATTACATGGGCGATTACCTGCGGGAAATGAGCGCCCTTGGCAGTCATGCCGGATTTGTCGGCTACGGCGAGCATCACAATAACCAATTTGTAAATCAGTCTATGACTTGTGTCGTATTTGAGTAGGGAGGAATAAAATGTTATTTAAGAAAAAATCCCAAAACACCAAAAAGAGCCTGTATCCCATAATCCATGTGACAAACAGCCTGAAAGGATATCACACGGAAATGGTGCAGAAAGAAGTTGCTTCCCTGACCGAGCTTGGCCTGGTAAGCCGCTCTTTCGGCAACGTTCTGCGCGAGGCGGACAGTTTCCAGAATACCTTACAGGATTTTGACCAGACCTTTTTAAGCATCAGCCAGGTATCCGGCCAGTTTGCGGAAGTAAAACAGGAAATAGCCCGTTCCGTTGACCTGGCCCAGAGCGAAGTGGAGGAACTCAAAAACAGCTCCATTCAGGTTGAGACCCACTTTGACGCCATGGGCAGCACCTTTGACGATTTTCAGGCGGCAGTAAAGAAAATCAAAGCCTGCACCAGCAAAATCGCAACCATTGCGGACCAGACCAACATCCTTGCACTGAACGCTTCCATAGAAGCTGCCAAGGCCGGCGAGCGTGGAAAAGGCTTTGCTGTGGTTGCCGAGGAGGTAAAGACCCTGGCGGAGCAGATTAAAAACCTTGTTGCCGAAGTGGACTCCGGAGTAGGCGACGTGGAACAGGGCACCGACAAGCTCAGCGTCAGCATCACCTCTTCCCGCCAGGCCCTGGGACAGAGTCTTGACAAGGTGGATGAAACCTACAAGATGTTTGACACAATTACCGAGGCGGCAGAAAGCGCCACAACGGTGCAGATGGAAATCAACGACGTTATCAGCGAATCCAAAACAGCCCTTCAGACCTTATGCGGTTATTTTGACAAAATCAGGAAACAGTATCAGGACGTGGTGCGCCATATCAATCACGCAAGAAATCTCGGCACCACCAAGAGCTCCATGTTTGAGGACGTTGACAACATGATTTCACAGATTGCGCCTATTATTGAGGATTATAATTCCTGATGTGGAAATGAACGGAATTGCAAGCCGCCACAGATGCGGCGGCAAAATATACGCGTAAGCGCAAATTGGCTGGCCTGTGTAACAGAAAAAAGCGTGGGATGGCATTGGATTGACCAGTGCCTCCCATACAAGCGGCTTCTTTTTACGATGATATTTATTTACCCATTTACATTCCGTTTTCCCGATACAGTTTTTCCCGGTACTCCCGGTCTGAAAGAGCGCATTGCAGCTCATTGATTTTCCCGCCATCCATAAGCTTTTTGAACAGCCTTGCAAGCCTGTCCTCCCCTTCCTCCCGTTCGCTCTTCATATGTTTTTCTTCATCATATTCAAAAATGCTCACCGCTATCGCCTCCGCACGATTCTTTGACAGAAAATCCGCAAGTATTCCCTTTTCAGTGCAGTAATCAACCGCACATTCAACCGCTTCCGGAAAAGGCATCTTCCTTGCAAACCTTCTGACCTGCTCCACATACTGCGCTATAGTATTAATGGAATGTAAAGCATGGATTTTCTGAAACTTAGAATGTAGAAATTACCTGAATTGTTCTGAAAGAAAATATGCTTTTTATTATCATAACACAGTATGGATAAAGTTGTAAATACGCATTTTTATATTTTAATCAAATCGGAAGCCGCTTATCTGTCAATAGACGCATAAAAATTCAACCCGGCGGCTCATCCGGCCGCCGGGTTTCTCACTCATCAATCCGCCATCTCCTCCACGTTCCTTCTCACACCATCATATTCCGCGAAGCCCGTGCATTTGGGATATCCGTCCGCCCCAACGCTTCTGTCCGGGTGAATCTGGAATCTCTCATCCGCCTGCAGCACGATACGAAGCTTCATCTGACCCGTATGTTCGCCCGTCACATTGATATCGCTGTGGATTACGGTCTCTCCCGGCATAAACATGTTGGCCGGGGATTTCACCCGTATCCAGCCGTCATAAAATGTTTTTCCGTCTTCGCTGTAATTTTCATACAGGGTTTCAAAGGTATCTTCACCGACGCAGGAATTAGTCACAACGCCGCCGCCCGCTCCCTTTATTTTGACAGGCAGTTTCAGCGTCCCGGCCTTTAAGGCGTCGGAAACAGGCCGCGCGTAAGGTATTTCCTCTTTGTCCGGCGTCCGCGCGGCCAAAACCGGTTCGGTGGGTTTAACGTCCAGCAGCCTGCATCTGCGCAGTCTGCTTTTCACATTGCCCGCCGCCAGTCTGGTGCTCTCGTTCCACATTGCCTTGGTGCTGTCGGGATGCCAGCTTATGGGAGAATAATACACCCATTTTCCCTCGGAATCGCTCAGGTCGGCGCCCACGTACTGCCTGCCCTCTTTCATGGAACGTTCCACATCAATCAGCGCCGGGCCGATATTGCCCTCCCTCTGGAAGCGAACGCCGGCAATCGCATACTGATACAGCACATTCAGGTATTTGCTCCGGGTGACAATATCATTGTACAGCGGAACCACTCCCAGCACGCCGCAGTCCGTCTTTGGTGAAAATCTCGGCGACATGCAGACAGCATACTTCTCATTGGGAGAAAAGATTGCGGTCTCTTCATAGCCAAGGGTATCCGTGATTTGGACAAATTCTTCGCTGTCCAGCATCTGCAGCGTGCTTTCACTGATACTTTTTCCGCCGCCGGCCAGCGTAATTGCCCTTCCGCCTTTTACAAACTGCTTTACTTCCCCGCCTCTTTGCGTATTCTTTCGGAAAAAGCCCTCCTGCTCCGGGTCAGGCGTGATATCGCTTACAGAGCTTATAAGGCACGCGTCCTCCACAACGTACTTCTCCTCCTGCCGCACAAGTCTTCCGAGGAAATTAAAGGCGCCTGTCCCTGTCAGCGTGGAAAAACAGATATGTTCGTTATCCGGGGCAATAATCGGCTCTGACCAGCGCATGAAAACACCGGGAATCCTTGCAATCTCCTCCGGCAGCACAACCTCCACCAGTTTTGAATGGGTGCAGCTATCCAAATCCGGCGTACATTCCAGCACATAGTCGCCAAGCAATATTCTCCTGTTGTCCGCGTAGCACATCCAGCGGATGCCGTTGGCTCCCTTTTTCTTCCTAATAACTCCGTCAAACAGCTCACAGAGCGCCGTTCCGTCGTCTTCCATTGTAAAGACTCTGTACCAGTCCTCGTCTTTCTCCGGCATTCTGACCGCCGCCAGCACTCTTCCCGAGGGAGTGTACGTCCCGTTTACATTGGAATCGATTCCTTCCGGCAGCGGAATATCCGTCACCTCAATGCGTCCGAATTCCTTACTCTCAATCATCATAGTCCTCCTTATTCCTTATCACATTCATTCCGCGGATTCCCTTCCCGCACGCCAGGGTTGGCTTTAAACAGCCGACCTGCCCGCTATGCGCAAAAATCCATTTTGCTCCCCTAAAATTGGTAACTTCCCGCCGTTACCCTTTCTTTCCTTCCGTCCGGTAAAATAATCTCAGCCTCCGTATTGGCCGGTATCCGGATTTCATAGACAATACCGTCCCCCTCATACTTCCAGCCGCTTGTAATTTCCCCTGCCGGAGAGCGGTATACGGCCCGGGCATATTGCAGGGCTCTGTCAGGCTTCGGCTTTATGGTAATCTTTCTGCCCTCCATGCGGATTCCGCAGACGCCGGAAAACAGCCACCCGCTGACGGCGCCGTAGGAATAGTGGTTTAAGGAAGCCTTCACCTCTCCTTTTTCGTTGATGCCGTCCCAGTTTTCCCATATGGTGGTGGCGCCCTTTTTCACCGCGTAGAGCCAGCCGGGCATGGTGTCCTGCAAAAGAAGCCGGTAGGCGCTCTCCCCATATCCGTAATCCGCAAGCACGCCGCAAAGCGCGGGGGTTGACAGAAAACCGGTGTTTAAATGGTATCCGCCGCTTACCACCAGACGGTTTAAATCGGCCGCGGCCTGCTCTTTTTCCGGTTCCTCCAGCAAATCAAAGGAAAGGGCCCGCACATAGTCGGCCTGTCTGTCGGACAAAATCTCACCTTCCTTTGTGGCGATGTGCCGGAAAGCCTTCCGGGCGCTGCCCGCCAGTTTTTCGTAAGCCTCCGCTTCCTCCTTTTTTCCCAGAATCCGGGCAATCTCCGCCAGCATTTTTCCCGACCATGCAAACCAGGCCGTCGCCACTTTGCTCTGGGGCGTCCGCATGGCGGAGGTGCTTTCCACATCGGGCTCGCACCACTCCCCATAGTCGATTCCCGTCTCTATGGTAAATCGTCTGTAGGGATTTCTTTTAAGGCGTTTTACGGGATTTAAGGGCTTCTGTCTGGCTCTGTTTTCCAGAAATCCATACCATTTTTGCATCATCTCATAATTTTCTTCCAGAATCCGCCTGTCCCCGAAACGTTTATAAAGCGTGTACGGCACTAAAATGCAGGCGTCGCCCCATCCCACAGAACCTGCCAGCAATCCGGAAAAGAAGCCGGGCACATTATTTTTAGGAGCGATATTCGCAATTTTCCCGTCCGGAAACTGGGCCATGCGGCATTCGGCCAGCCATTTTCGGATAACCGGATAGCAGTCCATGAGATAAAGGCCGGTTTCCGCAAACACGCCCATATCCCCCGTCCAGGCCGCCCGCTCTCTTGTGGGGCAGTCCGTAGGCACGTCGCAGAAATTGGATTTCTGGCTCCATATGCTGTTTTCCACCAGCCGGTTTACGTATCTGTCGGAGCTGGTAAAGCTTCCTGTCTGCTCCATCCTGGAATATACGGCGATAGCGGTAAACTCCGCCCCGGCAAGGTCCGCAGTCGTTTCCACTTTCGCGTAGCGGAAACCCCATATGGTAAAGCGGGACTTGTAATGATTTTCCCCTTCCCTGCAGGTATAGACGACCTGCTGCCTTGTGCCGCCCTCCTTATGACGCTTCCTGTCCTGAAAATTCTCCTGGGTAAAATTTCCATTTTCGTCCAGAGTCTCTCCGTGGGTTAAGACAATCTGCTCCCCCGCGTGGGCATATAGGGTAAATTCTATATAGCCCGCCAGATTCTGCCCGTAATCAATGACGGTTTCCCCGTTTGGCGTTTTCTTCACGGTTCCTGCAAAGCGCTCCATCTCCCCGACCGGCATACAGTTAGAGCAGGCAAAATTGTCCACGCCAAACTCTTCCACCCTGACTTCGTGATAATCCCCGATTTCCTCCATGCGGGCGTCAATCACCTCTCCCTGCTGCATGTCGTTTTCCCGGATGGGGCCGGACTGGGAGGCTTCCCAGCTTTCATCGGAGACGCACACCGCCTTTTTGTCAATCTCAAGCTGAAAGTACAGCGCCACATCCTCTCCGTACAGATTTCTGTCGCCGTCAACTCCCGACACGCTTCTGTACCAGCCGTCCCCTAAAATCACCAATACCTCGTTTCTTCCCTCTCTCACAAGCTCCGTCACGTCGTAGGTCTGGTACGCCAGTTTTTTATCGTAATTGTAAGAGCCCGGCGCCAGCACGAAATCCCCGGCACGGCCGCCGTTGATGTACGCTTCGTACAGGCCGTGGCAGGTGATGTATAATCTGGCGCAGCCGCCCTTTTTTGCATGGAAGGACGTGCGCAGGTAACTGGCCGGCTTATGCTCTTTGGGATTGCAGACAAGTTCCGGGTTAATCCATTTCGCCGCAAACTCCTCTTTTTCCAGAAGCCCCATTTCAAACCAGGCTTCTTCGCTCCACTCCCCCGGCACGTCGTTTTCGTCCCACAGACGCACTTTCCAGAAAATCCGCTGCCTGCTTAAAGCGTCGGTTCCAAAGACAGCGTTCATTTCCCCGCCCGCCGTCTTTTTGCTGTTCCATATCACCCGGCCGTTTTCCGCCGCTTCAATTTCATAGGCGGTTTGTCTGATTCCGTCCTCGCAGTTCCATGTCAGATAGGGACGGACAATATCAATCCCCATGGGATTTATCAAATGTTCCGTTTTTAAACGAATGGCTTTCATCTTTCCTCCTCAGGCCCTTATCTTACATGCTCTTTCATAAAAGCCGCGCTCATCTGCAGGGATTTAAGGGGGGATTTCTCCGCCCAGTTCTTATGGCTTTCCAGAATCACCGCGTCCACATTTGCCGCAAGGGCCTGCGCGGCCAGTTCCGTCAGATTCATATTGCCATATCCCAGTTCCATACTGTCGGATTTTAAAATCGGCGTCATGGACGGCCCCGTCACCTTTGTTCCCCTGTCGTTGATGTGGTAAAGTCTCATACGCTCCCCAAGCCGCCTCATAAGCGCAATCGCCGAAACCCCCGCCTCTGTGGGCCAGTAAGAGTCCAGCTCAAAATTTACATACCGGGAATCCGTCTCTTCTATCAGCATATCATAAGCCGTCCGGTTTTTCTCCACCTTCCGGAACTCGCAGTTGTGGTTGTGATACAAAAGCCCAATCCCCGCTTTCGCGAGTATTTCCCCAAAAGCGTTTAAATCCTTCGCCAAATCCGCCACGGCTTTCCTGTCGGAATAGTCGAACCGGTACATTCCCGTAATCACTATCTTGTCCGTGCCAAGCTCCGACGCCTTTCGTACCACTGCCTCCGGGTCTCTCTTAACGCTCCCCAAATCCTCATGGAGGCTCACCACGCAAAGCCCGGCTTCCCGAAGCATTCCACTCCAGTCAAAACTGCCGCCCGCTCCCACCGGCATCCCCGCCGCCCGGGTCATCATCCGCACCATAAGGGAGGTGGGCCGAATCATAAAGCCGTTTAACTCCAGGCCGTCGTACCCCGCCTCCTTCACCGCCTTTAAGGTCTCTAATGTCTGTCTCTCATTTTTACATACGCTTCCAAGCATAATCTGCTGCACCGCTCTTACCGCCATCTGTAATCCTGCCTTTCTGTTGCTGATACTACGCTGTCCTGCCGACCGCTCCCGGCGTATCCTCTTTAGGCCCCTTCCTGTCAGACTCCGAAACCGGATTGCCTCCCTTATCCATTTCCTTTATAATGATATCAGAGAAAAAAGGAGGTGCGCCGCCTGTGAAATCCGAAAACCGGCTTGCTTTTTACCACGAACTGCTCAACTGTAATTACCCTCTGTCCCGCTGGGAATACGATAAGGATTTTCGCCTTATCTACACCGACTATACGGAAAATCTCTTTGCCGACGGCTTTCTCGTCTACACCGGCCTCTCGTCCCGGCTTTTGGCGTATCTTGCCGCCGGGAAAACCATGCCCGTGATTTTGGAGCTCCCCGGAAATCTGCTCTGGGTATGCGGCTTTGAACGGCCGGATACCGCGGACCTGCGCATTCACCTTATAGGCCCCATATTCAGCGGGCGGGATTCCTGGCTGATTGTCAAAAAGCGCCTGGATGCTCACAATCTCTCCGTAAAAACCAGAGCCGCCGTGATGAAAAATCTTGAAAACATCCCTGCTATTCCCGCCAACATCATCACTCAATACGCCGTCATGCTTCATTACTGCCTAAACCAAAGCAGGGTAAAGTCCGGCGATGTGGCTTATCTGTGCATGGAAGACGACTTATCCTCCCATATCCCCAAAGCCGACAATTCAAACCGTGACAGCAGTTGGTACGCGGAACAGCAATTATGCAAGATGCTGGCAGACGGCGATTTGAGATATAAGGAAGCCCTCTCCAAATCCTTTTCCTTAAGCCCCGGCATCGGAGCCGAATACGGCAATTCCTTAAGGAGCCACAAAAATAATTCCCTGCTCTTATTAACGCTCTGTTCCCGGGCCTGTATCCACGGGGGACTGCCCCCTTCTGTCTCCTACGATTTATATGACTGCTACGCCCAAAGGATTGAAGAATGCACTTCCATGACCGCCACAAAAAACGTGTGCGATAAAATGCTGGAAGATTACATTACGCGGGTTCAGGATATCCGGCGGCAGACCGGCGTTTCCGCCCTTATTGAAAACTCCTGCGCCTATATCAAAACCCATATCACGTCTCCCCTTCCCCTCTCCCATCTGGCAAAAAGGGTGGGTTATACGGAATACTATTTTTCCCGTAAGTTTAAAAAGGAAGTGGGATGCAGCGTCGCCGACTTTATCCTGAGGGAAAAAATCGCGCAGGCCAAACTGATGTTAGCGGGTACAAACGAAACCGTCCAGTCCGTCAGCGACGCCTTATCCTTTGGCAGTCGGAGCTATTTTTATGCCTGCTTTAAAAAGCTGACGGGAAGCTCTCCCAGCGAGTACCGCCAAAGGTACGGGAAGCTGTGACCCGGCGGCATTCGCCGTTTGCGCCTTGTCCTTTCCGCCCTTTTTGCGGTTACCTGCCTCTCGCCGCCGCTTTCTTTTCCGCGATGCGCTTCTGGACATTTATCATCTCTTCCTTATCCAGTGTGCAGAACTTCATGGCAATCAGGGTAACCGCCCAGCCCAGCATCGGCAAACCGAAATAGATTGCCATGGTCATCCAGAAAATCGCCGCCGTGGCCGCCTCGCCGGGCTGGGGAACGGTATGCTTATATCCAATCAGCGCTACCGCTCCCGTGGCAATCAAAGCGCTGAAAGAGGAAATCAGCTTGTCAATCAGGCTGCCGGTACCGGTAACCACAGCCGGAACATATCTGCCGCTTCTGTCCAGTTCGTAATCTATGATATCCGCCATAAAGGAACTGGCCGCCGTCGTGACGCACATTTTGGAACCGTTCAGTACCAGCGTAAAGACGACATACAAAATCATTGAAGGCCCCATCACCGCAATGGTGGACGGCTCGATTACCACAAAAAACAAAAACATAAGCACCGCCACCACCATACATATTTTTGTCCATGTGACAATCGCATTTTTACTGCCGCATTTTCCCGCATATCTGGCGCCGATTACCGCAAATATGATGGAGGGCGCCATTCCGATTACGCTCAGCATGGTGCCAAGCCCCATATTTCCGATAAGAATGCCCGAAAGCATGGTGGTAATCACCGCCTGGGAAGCCGTCTGCTGCGCAATCTTGTCCGACGCCTGTGCCGCAATATAGCACTGCAGCGGTTTGTTTCCTTTCAGAACGCTAATGATATCTTTCAGCTTCAGCGTTTCCTGCCGGCCCACGCCGCCGTAGTATTCCGGCTTGTCATAGGCGGAAATACCGATGCTCACAAGCAAAATGCCAAGCGCGCCTGTTAAAACCGTAACCCACACGGCAGCGGATAAAAATCCCTGATTGTATTCCCCGCCGTACTTAGGCAGAAGAACCATATTCAGCACAATGGACAGCACCATAGGAACCAGATAATTAAAGGCCGTTCCCCACACGCCGATAATGGGACGCTGCTTCGGGTCGTTTGTCATAATCGCCCCAAAAGTCTGGCCCGTCATGTTGGTAATGGTATAGCCAATCACGTATACCACATACAGCAGGGTAAACACAACCCAGCCAAAACCTTTCGACGACATAAAATCAAACATTGCCAGAAGCGCAGCCGCCTCAATCACGAAGCCGGAAACCAGAAGCACCCGTAGTCTGCCGAATTTCGTGTCAACCTTATCATACAAAAATGCCACCAGCGGGTCCGTGACTCCGTCCAAAATCCTTGTACAGGTCAGAATAACCCCTACCACCGCCGTGGTAATGCCGTAGCCCACGCTTGCGCTGTAGCTGGCCATGCCAATCAGGCTGTAAACGCTCATGCCTGTAAGCGCATTGCAGGCAACCAGAATAATCTGCCATGTTTTTGCTCGACGGTACTGTACACCGTCAATTTCGCTTTGACTTTGTTTTGCTTTCCCTGCCATAAAAAATACCCTCCCAATACCGTTTTCTCATTTTGCCTGCCAAAAACAGGTTTCGTAACACCATTCATTGTAGAGCAGTTTGGACCTTCATGCGTTAGAAAATTAAATATATTGTCAGATAATTCGTTTTGTTTGGAGAGTTTTTACTTTCCGCCAAACGGCGCGGCCTTCTGCCTGTTTTTTTCTTAAGGCGGTAGTTAAAAAATCCGTTTTAAGGTATAATCTTTTTAAAACAGCAAATCTGTCATGCGTTTAAAAACAGCGCGGAAATGAGAGAAAATATGATTTATATCGTAACGGCAATGTACGCCGAGGCCCACGCCCTGATTAACCGTTTTCAGTTAAAAAAAGACATTTCCCATACCCGTTTCCAGGTGTTCTTAAACCGGGAGGCGGATATCTGCCTTTTCATAAGCGGAACCGGACTTGTCCCGGCAGCGGCGGCAGTCAGCAGCATTTGTACGGAATACGGCGCGGGGCAGGGAGATTTTCTTTTAAATATCGGTATCTGCGGTCAGATATGGAATAAAAACGGACAGGTGGAAAGGAACGACTGCCAGACCGGAAGGATTTTCCTTTGCAGCAAAATCAGGGAATTGTCTGCCGGCAAGACCTTCTATCCGGATATCCTCTACCGGCACGGCTTTGACGAGGCGCAGATTATCACAGGCCAAAAGCCCTATGACAAAAGCGCCCCGGCCCAAATGGAGGGAACGGATTTTTTTCTCTACGATATGGAAGCTGCGGCCGTTTATCAGGCGGGCGCTTACTATTTCGGCCCCCATCAGATGAGCTTTTTAAAGGTCGTCTCCGATGACGGAAATGCCGCGGACGTAACGCCTGAGCAAATTGAAAAACTCATTGACAATAACCGGGAGCGCCTGGCCGACTACATCGCACGCTTAAAGGATATCGGCTGCGGGGAGCATCAGGACGGATTTATGGAGGACGCTGAGAAAAAGGCGGCGTATGAGAAGCTGTGCGCCGATATGCACTGTTCCCGGACCATGCGGGAATCCCTGCGCCAGTATCTTTGCTACCACGCCCTCTCAGGCGCCGATTGCGCTCCTATTTTAGAAGAAATGTACCGGGAGGGAAAACTCCCGTGCACAGATAAACGGGAAGGAAAACAATGTTTTGAAGAACTTAAGAAAAGACTGCTATAACCCGTTTTTTTCCCATATCTATGTGGAAAAGGCGGTATCAGACCACCCGAGAACCACCCGGATTCTCCGGCAGTTCCCCCGGGCGGACGTGATTTTAATCGACCACTATAAAGACGTGTTCTGCCGCAGGGGACAGGATTTCATTGCACAGCAGCGGGCCCAGAACCTGATTTTGGGAGCAAAGCACGGGAACCTGCTCTACAAAGGCGCACCGGTCTGCCAGAGCTTTGGAAATGAAAATTTTTATTATACCTCCTGCATTATGAACTGCGTTTATGACTGCGAATACTGCTATTTAAAGGGGATGTACCCTTCCGGAAATATGGTTGTGTTCGTCAATCTGGAGGATATCTGGGATGAGGTCAGAGCCCGCCTGAATGAGCATGCCATGTATCTTTGCATCTCCTATGATACGGATATGATGGCGGCGGAGCAGATTACCGGATACACGGCGGAGTGGATTGCCTTTGCCAGGACCGTTTCCGCCGGCGCGCCGGGAAAACCGCCTCATCCCCTTAAAATAGAAATCCGCACCAAATCGGCAGACCCCCGTTTCTGGCAGCGGCACAATCCGGTTCCCGGAATCATTTACGCGCTCACCCTCTCCCCTCAGGCAGTCATTGACGCCTTTGAACATAAGACGCCCTCGCTGCGCCAGCGCCTTGCCAGCGCCAAGGAAGCGCTCCGAAGAGGCTTCTCCCTGCGGCTTTGCTTCGACCCCATGCTCTACTGCAAAGACTGGGAGCTGCAGTACGGGGAAATGCTCAGACAGGTATTTGAAGAAATCGATATGGAAAAAATCGAGGACGTAAGCGTGGGAACTTTCCGCATGTCATCGGATTATCTGAAAAAAATGAGGAAATGCCAGCCCGGCTCGGCGGTGGTACAGTTCCCTTATCAGAACGATAACGGCGTGTATCACTATTCCGGAGAACTGACCGAAAAAATGGAAGTTTTTTTGTCAAACAGGCTGAAAGAAAAAATTCCGGAAGAGAAACTGTTTCTGTGGTAGCGAAAGGAGTATTGCGATATGAAAGGCGACGCGGCAATTGTCACCGGAGCCTCCTCCGGCATCGGGCTTGCAATCAGCAGGGTCCTCTGCCGGCTGGGCTATGAGGTGTTTGGAATCGGAAGAAATTTTAACACGGAGTTTGAGGCGGAGAGCTTTCACAAAATCATCTGCGACATACTCGACACGGACAGGCTCTGCGATACGGCAAAACAAATTGCGGCCCAAAACCGGGTAACGCTCCTTGTCAACAACGCCGGTACGGCTTACTACGGCCTGCACGAGGAACTGAACCCCCGGAAAATCAGTCAGATGGTGAGAACCAACCTCGAAGCGCCCATGATTCTTACCTGCCAGCTTCTCCGGGAACTGAAAAAAAACAGAGGATATATCATCAATATATCCTCCGTCACGGCAGGCGCGTCCAATCCCCACGGCTGCGCCTACGGCGCCACGAAAGCCGGGCTTTCCAGCTTTTCCCGCAGCCTGTTTGATGAAGCCAGAAAATACGGGGTGAAAGTAGTTTCCATTTCCCCGGATATGACCAGAACCAATCTCTACAGGAATGCGGATTTCAGGGAGGGCGCCGAAGCCGGTTCCTATCTTCTGCCGGAAGAAGTGGCAAATGCCGTGGAATATGTTTTAAGCCAGCGGGAGGGGCTTGTGGTATCGGACATAACCTTAAAGCCCCAGCTTCACCGCATTATGCGGAAAAAGTAAAGCCCTCCGCCCGTATTCGTTTAAGCCCGGGCCGCTTCCTTTTTATCATCCCTGCTATAAAGCAGTTTTAAGATAATCGGCGTCAATATTGACGATACCAGTATCAGCAGAATAACGGCGGTAAAATAGTCTGCCGTGAGCAGTCCGGCCGCCAGTCCTTTCTGCGCCACAATCAGCGCAACCTCTCCCCGGGTCATCATTCCCACGCCTATTTTCAGCGAATCGGATACGTTGTATTTGCACAGCCTCCCTGTCAGACCGCAGCCAACCACTTTCGCCAGAAGCGCCACAATCACAAAACAGATACAAAATGCAATCATCTTCCCGTTTACGCCGTCAAAAGAAGTTTTCAGACCGATGCTGGCAAAGAAAATCGGACCGAAGAACATGTAGGAGCTGACGTCCACTTTGCGCTCTATATATTCATTGTCGCTTAAATTACACAGCACCACGCCGGCCACATAGGCTCCTGTAATATCCGCTATGCCGAAATACCGCTCGGCGATGTAGGCCAGCGCAAAGCAGAAAGCCACGCTGACTATCGGGATACGACGCGTGTGGGGATAGCGCTTATCCAGCGTGAGAAATATTTTGTAAACCACAAATCCCCCGACAACCGCCACAACAAAAAAGGCGATTGTTTTCATCACGACCATGCCGGGATTGGAATCCGGGTTTTTAAAACTGATAACAAAAGTCAGAACAATAATACCGATAATATCGTCAATGATAGCCGCGCTGACGATGGTAGTTCCCACCTTGCTCTTGATTTTGCCCAACTCCTGCAAGGACGCCACCGTAATGCTGACGCTGGTTGCGGTCATAATCGTGCCCATAAAAACGGCTTTGTAGAAGTTCTCGCTTCCCCAGGGCGCCATTCCATAAAATCCCATATACAAAAGCGCGCCGGCCACCAGCGGGATAAACACCCCGAAGCAGGCAATCAGAAATGCCACAGGTCCTGTTTTAAGCAGTTCTTTCAGGTCAGATTCAAGTCCCACAGAAAACATTAATACGATTACGCCCACTTCCGCCATCTGGGTAATAAAATCATTCTGGGATATCCATCCCAATACGCACGGCCCCACAAGAAGACCTGCCAGAATCTGTCCCACAACCTGAGGCGCTTTGAATTTTCTTGCAAGAATCCCCAGGCATTTGGCAACGAAAAGGATAATCGCAAGCTCTCTTAAAATGTCAATCGTTTCCATAATATTCTCCTCTCCTTTTTCGGGTACTCTTTCGGCATATGACAGACGCAGCAGATATGATATGCCAAATTTCCCATAAACAGTTATAGTCTGAAAAGAGGATATTGTCAATGCCTGAAATGTCTTTCCCGGCCATTTTTTCTGCCTGCGGTAACAGGCAAAAATACTTATTTCAAAATAGCGGATTTTAAGGTATAATTCTTTTAAAATTACAAGGGAGCGTACAGGATGGAACCGAAAAAAATAGTAATCGTAATCCCCATGACTCAAATTCAGAAAAACAGACTGGAACAGATTTTTCCGCGGGCGGAATTTCTTTATACAAGTATCCCCGAAGTAACACGGGAACAGGTACGGCAGGCGGAAATTATTCTGGGAAACGTACCGCACGATATGATACAGGAATCGGAAAATCTGGTCTGGCTCCACTTAAATTCGGCCGGCTATGAGCCTTATGTGCAAAAAGGAGTCCTTCGCCCCCATACCCTGCTGACTGGCAGCAGCGGCGCTTACGACAAAGCCGTTGCGGAGCACATGTTCGCCATGCTCCTGTCGCTGCAGAAAAAACTGCACCTGTACAGGGATGACCAGAAAAAGCGTCAGTGGAGCGAGGAAGGCAGCGTTGTCTCCATTTCGGATTCCACAATTTTAATTCTCGGCGCCGGTAACATCGGAAAATATTTTGCCGGGCTGGCACACGCCCTTGGCGCATACATAATCGGCATCAAAAAAACGCCCGGAGAATGTCCGGCCTGTATGGACGAGCTTTACACAATGGAAAAACTGAAAGACCTTCTTCCCAAAGCCGACGCCGTGGTTTCTTTCCTGCCAAGCTCAGACGAGACAAGAGGCCTCTTTGACAAAGAACTGTTCGGACTTATGAAGCCGGGAAGCTTTTTCCTAAACGGTGGAAGAGGAAACCTGGTATGCACCGAAGCCCTATGCGGCGCGCTGGAATCCGGCCGTCTGGCCGGTGCGGCCCTTGACGTGACGGAGCCCGAGCCGCTCCCGGAAAATCACAGACTCTGGGACATTCCCGGTGCTTTTATCACGCCCCATATTTCCGGCGGCTATCATCTTCCGGAAACGCTGCATAACGTGGTGGAAATCTGTCTGGAAAACGCACGGCGGTATGCACACGGGGAAACGATGCGCAATTTGATAACGCACTGACCAAAAAAGCGCATCACAGGCTTTCTCCACCGTTACCTGAAAGAACCGCATAGCGTTTTCAATATCCACCACAAAGCGTTTGGCCTCGCCGCATTTTATTCCCTCGATAATCTCTTCCTTTCTTCCCTCTTTTCTTCCCGCTGCCAGACTAATATTCTTTCAGTGTGCCAAAAATCATACCTCCTCCTCCTAAAAATGAAAAATTATCGGGCGAAGGGTTCAGCCGACCATTCGCGTATTGTCCCGCTGTAAGCGTCAATCTCAAATTCGTATTCCATTCCGCTATAGATAATTTTTCCTTCATACAAAAGAATCCCATCGTCAGTATCAACTTTAAACTTCCGGATATCTCCCTCAGCCGCCCCGGGAACCTGGTCAAGAGCCAGTTGCTTAGCCTGCTCCGTCGTGATGGTGCCGGAGTCTTTTGTCTGCGGGGAATAATACTCCGCATCATAATCGAAACTGATTACCGCTCCGGTATACGCGTCAATTTCATAGTCATACTCCTCATAATTCGCAGTATAAAATTCTACGTCATATTCCCATTGTCCATCATCAAATTCCAGAACAGAGCTGACGAATGTGACCTGGTCTTCCTCCAATCCCGCATGCTCTAAAGCAGCGCGCCGCGCTTCCTCCTCTCCGATATAGTCCTCCGAACCGGAATCCTGCACTGGCGTTTTGACGGGCTGATTAAGGGAAGCTCCGCCAGTACCCGGATTGTCTGTTTTCGGTTGTTCAACTTCAACTAAATCAGTTTGCCCGGATTGACTGCTGCCGGTACCGGTGGGCCCCTCCGCGCAAATTATCACGCCGGTAAGCGCGTCTACATTATACTGGTAGCTCTGGCCGGCTGCCTCGAAGCAAATCCGGTAATAATCCAGTCCGTTGCGTGTGCTCATATCTGTGCTGATGGAGCTTACTTCCTGCTCTGACAGCGAGGCCGCCTCTAAAGCTGTTTGCTTTGCCGACTCCGCGCCAATATAGTTCATCTGGCTCTGCCGCCCGGAACAGCCGGTAAACAAAACGGCGCTCAGTCCCATAATGCATAAAAGTGTTTTTTGTCTCATAGCAATCTCCTTTCGGTTTCTGTTGTCAGTATAATACGCCAACATGAAATCTACATGAAATTCAAAAAATTTTTTTATCGCTGGAAAAAAACGGGGAACCGCCGGCTGACAAGCGGTTCCCACAGGGATTTTTGATGGACTTATGAAATGAAAGTATTATGCGTCTGTTGCCGCGGTCTCTTCCGGGGCAGGCAGATGGAGGGTAAAGGCGCTGCCTACCTGCGGAATGCTCTCCAGCGTCATATACCCGCCGTGAATCCGGGCAATCTGCTGAACGATAGACAGCCCAAGTCCTGTACCGCCCTCGCTCCGGGCCGGGTCCGCCCGGTAAAACCGCTGCCAGATTTTTTCCTGCTGCTCAGAGGGAATTCCGATGCCGTTATCCCGCACCTCCAGCGCGATTTCATGTTCCTTCCGGCTGGCCGATATCCACACACATCCATCTGGCCTGCCATACTTGAAAGCGTTTTCCACCAGATTCCGCACCAGCCTGGACAACAGCGCCGGGTCGGCGAAAGCCGTTATTTTTTCCGGAACCTCCAGAATCAGATGCCGGGGATTATACGCCAGTTCCTCACGCAGAGAATACAGCAATCCGCTCAGCTCAACATGCTTAAGTTTGACTGCCTCTGTTCCCTGTTCCAGCCGGGTCATGCTCAGAAGCTGGGAAATAAGCCGGGACATTTTGTCCGCTTGGCGATGTATCATAGCAATGCTCTCCTGCCGCTCCTCTAAGGTTTCATCGTACTTTTCCGCATATTCGCAGGCTCCTGCGATAATGGAAACCGGGGTACGCAGTTCATGGGAGGCATCTGCCGTAAACTGCTTTTCCGCTTCAAAGGATTTCTCCAGCCGCTGAAAAAGCTGGTCGAAGGCGGCGGAGAGCTGAGAAAATTCGTCTTGTCCCGGCGGCAGTCCGATACGGCGGGATAAATCCTGCGCCTCGTTAATAGACGCCGCCGTTGCGGTAATGCTGTCCAGGGGACGAAATGCCTTCCTTGCAATCCAATAGCTGCCCAGGGCGGCCAGTGCCATAAATACCGGCATAATGATAAGCGCCACATACAGCAGATTCATCATAAGCCGGTGGTTTTCAGGAGCTTCCATAATACCCCGGATCCATACGCCATTTTCCCATCCCATAGGAAGCCACAAATCCAGCACCAGATACCGCTCGGTTCCGGCATTTACCATGCGGGTCACTCCGTTTTGAAAGCTTTCCTCCGCCGTGAAGGACATCGGAAGCCGGCCTGCCAGCAGTGCTTTTTCCCGGCTATAGATTAAAGTTGACACTCCATTCAGGTAAAAATTAAAGTCACTTCCCAGTTCCAGCCGTCCGTTGGACATGGCCGTATGGGGCAGGTTACTTTGGAGGGTCTGCGACAACTGAAACATGGCAGTCTGGACGGCGACCACGCTGCTGATGGAAAGCATAAACGCCAGAAGCAGCCCGGCCAGCACCCCCATGAGCAGCGTGAGCCATAGGGCAATTCGGGCTTTTACAGAGAGTTTTTTCATGGCAGCTCCCCGGCGTCATCTGCCCTCAATACCCAGCCAACACCCCGGATGGTATGGAGCAGCCTGGGCTTATACCCGGCGTCAATTTTCTTCCGCAGCCGGCTGATGTACACGTCTATGTTGTTGGAACTGCCGGAAAATTCATAGTTCCATATCTGATTTTCCATCTGCTCCCGGGACAGAACAATACCCTGATGGCGAATCAGATACTCCAGAAGTGAAAATTCCTTGGGGATGAGGGTAATTTCTTTTCCGTCCCGGAAAACCCTGCGCCGCTCAATGTCTACAGTCAAGTCCGCAAGTGAAAACTGATTTTTGCAGTTTCCGGCACGTTTCCGTGTCATGGCGCGAATCCGGGCCAGAAGTTCATCGAACGCGAAAGGCTTGACCAGATAATCATCCGCCCCCATATCCAGTCCTTTTACCCGGTCGGCCACAGCGTCCCTGGCAGTGAGAAGCAGCACGGGCGTTTCAAAATTTTTGTCTCGAAGCTGCCCAAGCAAAGAGTATCCGTCAAGTTTCGGCATCATCACATCCAGCAGAACGGCATCATATTCCGCACCCAGCAGACAGGTCAGAGCCTCCTCGCCGTCAAAGCAGCAGTCCACACTGTATCCGTCTCTTTTCAATGTCTTTTCTATCAGGCGGTTCATATCCCGCGCATCTTCAACCACTAAAATTCTCAAATAAGGCACCTCCCGGCAATAACAAGAACTCCTGTGCATTTTCCGGATTCCCGGCAGTTCAATTATAACCGTAAACATTCAATTTACTTTTGTTCGGTCTTCCTAAGATACAAAGCAAAACCCGCCGCCCCCGCCAGGCACGCCGCCATGACCCCGGCGCCAGCTGGCATGCCCATATCCCTCAGACCACCGTAGTAAGTCATCGCGTACATGCTCACGTTGGCCACGCCGTGAAACAGCACCGGCACGGCAAAACTTCCGCACATCTCATAGCACCATGCAATAAAAAGCCCCAACAGCGTCCCGTAAACCGCCTGCACCGCATTCCCGTGGTAACAGCCAAATAGCAGCGCGGAAACACAGAGCGCGAGGGGATAATTAAAACACCGTTTCATTCTGTTGTATATCAGCCCTCTGAAAACCGCCTCCTCGGCAAGGGGCGACACCGCGCCGTATAAAAACAGTCCTACCGCAAAATTTACGCCATACTGGGCCCGGGATGTTTCCTCGTAGGCGTCGGAAATGCCGGTAAGCCCCAGAAGGTTCATCAGAAGATTTAAGCCCATTGCCGATAGCAGGGCAATGGCCGCCGTCACACAATAGCGGGTCACCAGCCCCGGCATGCCGCCGACTCTGTCCCTTCGGACATGGGCGTCTTTCTTTTTCATTTCCTTACCGTGGGAATTTTCCATAAGCGCTTTGCCTTCGCCGCCGGCAATTTCTCTTTTCACCGCCGGCCAGATGAAAGCCACGCCGATTGCAATCGCCATGCCGTTAATTACTCCGCGCAGCGTTGCATAATTTTCCGTCAGAAACCGCGCCTGAACCCCTTTCCCCGCTAAAACGCTTCCGGTAAAGGCCCAGAGCAGAATTTCCGCAGCATCATGGGCAATAAAATAGTTAAGCAGAGGCCAGAGCAGATATACCGTTTTCTGAAAAGAGCTCCAACCGGACAGCTCTTTTTTGCTCCACCGCGTATTCATCCTCATCAAAAAATTTTTCATTCAGTTTTTCCTCTGCATTTCCGTCAGAATTATCTTCTGAACATAATTCCACTTAACATAATTCTTCCAAACATAATTTTTCATGCTTCCGTCCCGCAAAGAAACGTACCAAGCTCCTCTACCGTCTCCGCAATAAACTCGGCTCCGGCCTCCTCAAGCTCCCCGTCTTTGGCAAAACCGAACCGCACCCCTATGCCGGTAAGTCCGTATGCTTTCGCTCCCTGAATGTCAAATTTCCGGTCCCCCGCCATTGCGCAGAGACTGTGCCTCTTTTCGACCGGAACAGTCAATATACCAAGCTGCTTAAGCGCCTCCTCTACAACTTCCTCTTTTTCCGCTCTTGTGCCGTCCAGCTCGCTTCCCACCACCACATCGAAATATTTTTCAATGTCAAAATGAGCCAGTATCTGCTTTACAAAACAAGTGGGCTTGCTGGACGCAACGGCCAGACGCGTTCCCCTCTGGCAAAGACGCTCAAGCATCTGCAGGATTCCCGGATAAATCCGGTTTTCAAGTATCCCCACAGGGGCAAATCTTTCCCGATAAACAGCAACAGCCCTCCCGGCCTCCTCCCCGTCAAGACCGTAAAACTCCATAAAGCTGTCTTTTAAGGGAGGGCCGATAAAGGGCTCTAACTTTTTTAAATCAGGTTCTTCTATGCCAAAAGAGCGCAGGGCGTGCTGCACGGATTTGGTAATTCCCTCCCGTGGGTCTGTCAGCGTGCCGTCCAGGTCAAATAAGCAATATGCAAACATAAAAAGACTCCTGTTTATTTTATATCCAGTTTGGCAAAGATATCTCCCAGGCTGGTTCCAAAGCTTTCTCTTGAGCTGTATTTGGAGGTATCAATACGCTCCGTCTCCTCCACTTCCTTTTCTTCCGTGGCAGCCTTGATGCTTAAGGAAATCTTTCCGTTGTCCGTGTTTAATATCTTAACCTTTACCTTATCTCCTACGTTCAGTACTTCGGAGGGCTTTTTGATTCTCTTCTGGCTTATCTGGGAAATGTGTACCAGACCGCTTAAGCCGTCCTTTAAATCCACGAAAGCGCCGTAGGGCTGAAGGGTTTCCACCGTGCCCTCCATCACCGTGCCGGGTACCAGCATGGCAATTTTATGGTCGTGAGCCTCTTTTTCCTGCTCACGCAGTATTTCCTTCGCGGAAAGCACCAGCTTTTTCTTCTCTTTATCCACGGTAATGACTCTTACAGTCAATTCTTTTCCCTGATAGGTATTCAAATCTTCCACATAAGAAAGCGCAAGATGGGATGCCGGTATAAATCCTCTGATTCCCTCCACATAGGCAATCACTCCGGCGTTTACCACTCCGTTTACTTTTACGGCAAGGGCTGTTTTTTCCTCAAGATATTTGTTCAGGACGTCCCATGCAAGCTCTGCGTTGGCTTCCTTTCTGGACAGAAGAATATTGCCCTGACCGTCGTCCATCTTTACCACCGACGCTTCAATCACATCCCCGATTTTCACGTCGTTCAAAACGGAAAATCCCGGGTCGTCGCTCATATCCGCCGCTTTGATAATCCCCTGTGTGTAATACTTAAGGTCCAAAGACACCTCTTCTTCATTGACGCTGATTACCGTTCCCTGAATCACATCCCCCTCATTAATTTTGCGAAAAGACGCTTCAAGTTCTTTCTCATAGTCCTTCATTGTTTCTTCCATAATTTGTTGTCCTTTCTTTTTGCTTATTTCCCCATATATTTTCACAAGACAAGCCTGCCCTTCTCAAACGAAGAGCAGGCATTGTCCTGGTGAAAGGTCGAATATTCTCAAAAAATCAACATATATATTCTTCAGAACAATCATATTTTAACACTTAACAGCCGGAATTACAATATTTTTATAAGAATTCACACGGGAATCCGAAATATTTGAATATGAAGATTTCATATGCTATAATATAAAAAAGTTTTCGTAAAAGAAAGCATTGTATTGCCTTTAAATATGGACACAGGAATTCCTGAAAAATCAATGGGAAACTCCGATAATACTTATACGATATTTCTGCATGTTGATTGTCACGAAAATCCTGCGCAACAACAGACTGCTGATAGTTATGTATTAGACAACACCAGTAGGCGATACCGTATGGCTTTCAGCTACAGGTTCTCACTATCATAATAAAAATGATTGTGGACCAATGAATCCTGATGAAGCTCGTCAGGTTTCCCTTGATTATGCGATTAGTGAGGGATATGGCCGCTGTGAAAAATGTTTTCCCAATTAAAACTACAAGATTTTCACCAGAACCATGACAATATAATATGCTTTACCGGGCAGCCGATAGGGTGTGAATACCTCTTTTCCGAGCCTTGAAAGGAAGGAGGCTTTTTTATGAGTACATACGAGGAATTACAGATTATACTTACCATTGGATTACTGATAGTGGCGATTCTAAACATGAAAAGTAAAAAATAGCACCCCCGCTCTGCAAAGTAAGGGTGCTATTTTTATAACCAGTATTTTCGCCGGAAACGGATAGGTGTACACTATCGTATCGGCTTCCTTGTTAAACATATTATATACAATCTGAGCACATTTATCAACCACAAAAATGAATACTCACGGAAACTACTTTAGGCCACTCCTATTTCAACTTCCAGATATCCCTGTTATACTCTGCAATGGTTCTGTCGGAGGAGAAAAATCCTGCTTTCGCAATATTCACAAGCATCATCTTTTTCCACTTTCTCCGGTCCTCATAGTCCGCAATCGCCTTGTCTTTCATTTTAATATAATCTTCCAGGTCAAGCAGGGTCATAAACCAGTCTTTCCCTATAAGCTCCTTGTACAGACGCTCCAGGTTTTCCTTATGTCCCGCTTTAAGGGCCTTATCGCTTATGATAAAGTCCACCGCCTCTTTGATTACGCTGCTCTTTTCGTAGTAATCCTTTGAAACATAACCCGGCTTGCCCTGTTTCTTCTCTTCATAATACTCGATAACCGTATCGGATTTCTCACCGAAGATGTAAATATTATCGTCGCCCACAAGCTCGTGGATTTCCACGTTAGCGCCGTCGGAGGTCCCAAGGGTCACCGCGCCGTTTAACATAAACTTCATATTTCCTGTACCAGAAGCTTCCTTGGAAGCCAGAGAAATCTGCTCGGAAATGTCGCAGGCGGGAATCAGCTTCTCCGCGTAGCTTACATTGTAATTTTCCACCATAAGCACTTTCATATAAGGGCTTACATCCGAATCATTGTTTACAATCTCCTCCAGAACAAGAAGCAGATGGATAATATCCTGGGCAATCACATAAGCCGGAGCCGCCTTAGCGCCGAAAATAAAGGTCATGGGCCTTACCGGCTTTTTGCCGCTCTTGATTTCCAGATACTTATGGATAATATAAAGGGCGTTCATCTGCTGACGTTTATACTCGTGAAGACGCTTAATCTGGATATCAAACACCGAATCGGGATTTAAGGTAATGCCCTCTTTTTCCTGCACATAGGCCGCCAAATCCTTCTTGCGGTTCATCTTTATCTCCGCAAGGCGGTCCAGCACGCTCTCGTCGTCCGCAAATTCCAGAAGCTTTTGCAGCTTATCGGCGTCTTTCTTAAATCCGTCCCCGATGGTTTCGGAAAGGAAACCGGCCAGCTCCCGGTTACAGCTAAGCAGCCATCTTCTGAAAGTAATGCCGTTGGTCTTGTTGTTAAATTTCTCAGGATACAGCTCGTAAAAAGCATGCAGCTCGGTATTCTTCAAAATTTCCGTATGAATCGCCGCTACGCCGTTGACGGAAAATCCGTAATGGATATCGATATGAGCCATATGCACACGATTATCCTTGTCGATAATCTGTACCGCCTCGTCGTCATACTTTGCCGCTACGCGCTTATCCAGCTCTTTGATATAGGGAACAAGCTGGGGAACTACCTTTTCCAGATATTTGAGCGGCCACTTTTCCAGCGCCTCCGCCAGAATCGTATGGTTGGTATAAGCGCATGTCTTGCTTACCACCTCGATTGCCTCGTCCATGGAAAACGCCTTTTCCTCCACCAGAATACGGATTAACTCCGGAATTACCATGGTGGGATGGGTATCGTTAATCTGGATTACGGCGTAATCGTACATTCTCCGCAAATCATATTTCTTTTCCTTCAGTTCTTTTAAAATCAACTGAGCCGCGTTGCTGACCATAAAATACTGCTGGTAAATCCGAAGCAGATGGCCGGCCTCGTCGGAATCATCCGGATAGAGGAATAAGGTAAGGTTCTTTTCAATGTCTTCCTTGTCAAAATCAATTCCCGACTTCACAATATCCTCATCAACCGACTCAATGTCAAAAAGCCTCAGCTTATTGACACCACTGTCATATCCTGCGACATCAATGTCATAAAGTCGTGACACTACCTTCTTTTCTCCGAAATGCACATCAAAAGAAACGTCGGTTTTCGTCAGCCAGGAGTCGTTTTCTATCCAGTCATTCTTTTCCGCCGTCTGAAGTCTGTCCTTAAACACCTGCTTGAAAAGCCCGAAATGATAATTTAAGCCGATTCCTTCCCCGGGAAGCCCCAGTGTAGCAATGGAATCCAGGAAGCACGCT
>OFFW01000574.1_pt1 | contig 25994 bp, 21 predicted proteins | sample 1521501 | NCBI WGS metagenome assembly OFFW01 (sample SAMEA3504107, study PRJEB24116) | mouse gut metagenome | biome: mouse gut; feature: mouse-associated habitat; material: faeces | place: Denmark | collected 2011
TCGGCCGCCACAGAGTGCCGGAGGGCTGGGTCATCGTCACCGCAGGCAATCCGCCGGAGTACAACAAATCCGTCCGGGAATTCGACGTGGCCACCCTGGACCGCCTGAAGGTCATGGAGGTGGAGCCGGATTATGGCGTCTGGAAGGAGTACGCGGGGGAAAAGCGCATACACAATGCCGTCACCAGCTATCTGGATCTGAAAAAGGAGCATTTCTACCGGATAGAAATGACGGCAAAGGGCCGCAGCTATGTCACCGCCAGAGGCTGGGAGGATCTGTCGGAAATCCTGGCCCTCCATGAGGAGGAAAACCTGCCCGTGGACGGGGCGCTGGTGGGCCAGTACCTGCGAAACGACAGGGTGGCCGAGGAATTCTGCGCCTATTATGAACTGTACCAGAAATACAAAAACGACTACAATATCGCAGATATCCTGGACGGCCGGTTCGGCGGCGCGGTCCCCAAGGCGAAGGAAGCGCCCTTTGACGAGCGGATTTCTTTGCTGGGGATGCTGCTGGACGCGGTGCAGGGGGACATGAAGGAAGTCATGGAACAGGCGGCATTCCTGACGGATTTAAAGAACGTGTTGAAAGGCGTGGGCAGCCTGGCGGAGAAGGAGGGCTGCTCCGGGGCACAGATCCTGGAGCGGCTGGAGGCCCTTTCCCAGGGACGCAGGAAAATGCTGGACAGCCTGCAAAATGCCGGCGCCCTGTCCCAGGCGGACAGGAGGAAGCACAAAAGCGTCATCCGTTTCCTGGAGGATGCCCACAGGGAGCTGCGGGTGCGGGGCGATGGGGAGAGCCGGGCGGCCTACGGCTTCCTGAAGGAATGCTTCCGGGCACAGGTGGCAGGGATGAAATGCGAGACCGATAAGGCCCAGTCCAGGCTCCGCGCCCTCTTCTCCTTTGCCGAGGAGGCCTTCGGCCGGGGGAACGAGCTGCTCATCCTGCTCACGGAGCTCACCGCGGGCAGCGCCAGCTCCCGGTTCATCGCCGCCTTCGGGAGCCCGGAGTATGGGAGGCTCAGCGAGGACATGATGCTGGCCCAGCGCAGGGATGACCTTAAGGAGCGCATCGCGGCGCTTGACCTGTAGCACCACAGCCGGGTGTCTGGGCGGCGGAAGCCTCAGGAGCCCCGGCCCCCGGCAGCGTGAACACCCGGGTGAACTGCGCCTTCCGCTCCGGAGAAAGATGATGGCTGACCAGAACCAGCGTCAGCTCCGGCCTGGACAATTGGATACAAGGCAGGCATATTTGGGAGAATCCAACCAAAACTTGATTTATCGCTGCCTCCGGGCGGTCATGGAATCACAGCAGATAATTGTTTTCCCGGTTGGCAATCTGTAAGCCCACCAGCTTATAGCCCGCATACCCGCCCATGACCAATGGCTCTGCCCTGCAGATCTCCTCCGCCTCCTCCCGGCTTTCCGTCTTCAGGATATACATGCCCGCCATTCCCGGATAGCCCTTGAAGACGCCGCAGAGCTCCAGCTTTCCCGCGTCGTCCAGCCTCCGGATGTTCTCCACATGCTCCGTGACCACCTGTTTCGTCATCTTGTTATAGGTCTTGCTCTTCTCGATCAGCATCAGGTACATCATTTTTTCCATAAGATATGCTCCTTCCATTTTGGGTTTTCTGTGCGGGTTCCTGCACGGCTTTTTTCCAATGCCGTATTGCATTTGGGATACGGATAGTTTATCATAGAATAGTGACAAGGACTGTCACCATTCGGAAAGGAAATGAAAAATGTCAAAAGCGGAACGGCTCATTGAAATGATGATAACCATAAACGCGAAAAGGGATTTTACGGTGGGGGAGCTGGCGAAAGAATTCTCCGTCTCAAAAAGGACCATACTGCGGGACCTCCAGGAACTGGAACAGGCCGGTTTCCCTCTTTACGCCGAAGTGGGCGCGGCGGGCGGGTATCATATCCTGAAAGAACGCATCCTGCCGCCCATCGCTTTCTCCGAGAGCGAGGCGAAAGCCATATTCTTTGCCTGCCAGGCCCTGCAGTATTACCGCGACCTGCCTTTTGAACAGGAAACCATATCCGTGCTGAAGAAGTTCCTGAACTGCCTGCCATTGGATGTGCAGAATGGCATCACGCAGATCCAGAACAAAGTGGTGTTTTGGATTCCGGACAGGCACTGCGATTCGCCACTACTGAAGGAGATGTTCCTTGTGGCCGTGAACCGCCATGCCGCCACCATACGGTATTCGTCCACACATTCTGAAAGCATCCGCACCATCGTACCGATCGGCCTATACGCCATGAACGGGCTCTGGTATTGCCCTGCCTACTGTACCGCGGCGAACCAGATCAGGACATTCCGGGTGGACCGTATCAGGGAAATCCTGGAGGAGGCGCCCTGTCCGAAAGGGAAATATCCCATCCCCAGATCCATTCAGGAATATCTTGAAAAGACGGAGGCCAAAAACGACCACCGACTGAAAATCCGGTTGACGGACATCGGGGTGAAGCGCTGTGAAAGCGAATGCCTGCTTGCGGGCGGATTGAAGCCCCTTCCCACGGGCGGGGGGATGATCGACATGGAGATAGACCACGCCGCCTTGGAATGGGTGGCCGACTATATATTGCTGTTCGGGAAGGATGCCACTGTATTGGAACCGGCGGAACTGCTGGAGCGGATGCGGCAGAAGATATGGGAGCTGCACCGGCAGTATTGCGTGGCGGAACAGAGCGGGGCATCCTGCCAGGCATGAGCATTCCGGCGGATGAAGCGGGAAAATGGCATGATCGAACCGGAGTGCCCCATAAACGGTTTCGTCGGAAGACAGGGACTGAAAACATGATATATTTGAAAAAACGGTGATAATATGACGGAAAAACAGATAGAAACAGAAAGCGGAACCATCAGCTACAGGACAGAACAGGAAAAGGCGATTGTCACCGGCTTTCGGGGATTTGCCGCGACCCTTTCGCTGCCGTCCCGGATCCAGGGATATCCGGTGACTGCCATCGACAGGAAGGCGTTCCTAAGCCAGAAGAGCCTGTGCGGCATATGCCTCCCGGATACCATCCAGGAGGTGGGCGACTGGGCCTTTGCCCACTGCGGCAGCCTGGCGGAGATCTCCTTTCCAAAGCGGGAGGTGCGCTTCGGCAGGGCTGTCTTCAAGGACTGCGGGAGCCTGCAGCGGATCGTGGTGCGGGAGCCGGACTGCGGGAGCGGGGGGCAGATGGCCCCGGAGGATTCAGGGGGAGGGGCCTGGGGGGAGCCGAATGGGGGGACGTCCCCGCCGCTCCATGACAGGATTCCGGGGGAGAGCGCGCCCGGGGCAGGGGAAAAGCCCTCCTGCGCGGAGCTCCTGGCAGCAGCCGTGACCATGCTGGAGGCCCCTTACCTTCTGGACATCCAGAGGGCGGGCAGCAGGGAGTGGCTGGAGCAGTGGGACATCCGGCTCCTGTCCGTCCTGCGGGCCGCGGATGCGGAAGGGTACATCAGCCAGTCCGTCTACGGAGAGGAAGACTACATCGGCACTGACCTGGAGGAGTTCACCAGCGCCAGGCGCAGGACCAAGGTGCGCCTGTCCTTCCTGCGCCTGCTCCGTCCTCAGCGCCTGCATCCCGCATTGAGGGAAGAGCTGGAGGGGTATCTGCGCAGCCTGACCAAGGGCAGGTCCACGGAAGAGACCTGGCAGGTCATCCGGCAGGAGCATGGAAGCCACCGGGAGCACTACAGCCTGTTCGCGCAGCTTGGGTGCATCACGGAGGACAACTTCCAGGGGATTTTAGAGGACATGGGAGAGGACAACCCTGAGATGAAGGCCTTTTTCCTGAAATACAGGGGAGAACGGCGGGAGGGAGAGGGGGATTTCTTCGATGCCCTGGAACTATGACCGGTATACCAGTATATGCATTCCAGAGTGATCGGCGCTTGATGGCCGCGCGGGATTAGGCGGAGGAAGGAGGCGGTGCGTGGCATCGCCAACTGACGAAAACGCAGTAACGGGGTGGACAGCCAGGACTGATTGTTTCAGGGTAAAGTGAAAACATCAATCCAGAAACCAGGATTGCGGGTATTGTGCCACGGTACAAGCCCCATAGGAAGCAAGTTCCATGGAATCAATGAGTTTCGGGGAAGTTCAGGGAAGCCCGTGGCAGCAGAAGCAGAAAACACCTAATGGTTGTAAAAAACATCTAAAGATAAACTTTGCGGTTCTTGAAAGCGTTTTGAAGATGGGGTATAGTAGAAACAGGATAAGCGCTTATCACTATCAGGAAAGCGAGGTTTATATCATAGAATCAAAGAGCGGATTCTACGATCAAAAGTCTATTATGGAAATCAACTTAAAAGACACACTGCGCAATCTGCGCCGGGCGAAGAACATTACCCAGGAGACCCTGGCGGACTACCTTGGAATCACGCCTCAGTCCGTGGGAAAATGGGAGAGGGGCGAAGGATATCCCGACATTACCATGCTTCCGAAGATAGCGATTTATTTCGATGTGACCGTGGATGAGCTGCTGGACGTAAGCCGGGCGCGGATTGAGGAGAGGATACAGGCATACCGGGACGAGAGCATGGAATGCGTCTATGCCGGTGACACGGAAAGAAATATCGCTCTGTGGGAAAAGGCTTACGGGGAATTCCCAAATGACTGCCGGGTGATGTCGAATCTGATGGGCGCCCTTCAGATGATTCAGGAATGGAAGATTCCTCAGGAGGTGACCGACAGGATGGTTTCGCTGGGGGAGCGGATTCTTCAGGAGTCCAGGGATACGAAGCTGAGAGAGGATGCTATATCAGCGTTATGCTATACCTATAAAAGGGTGGGAGATGACGAAAAGGCGCTTCACTATGCTAACATGGGCGGAAGTCTCCACTGCACAAAGGAGGTATTGGTTTCGTTTGCACAGGAAGGGGAGGAAGGCATAGCGGCCACCCAGGAATATATTCGTTCCATGCTTGAGAGGGTTGCCTTTTCCGCGGGGTGTGATTTGCTGCGCAAGGGTGACTACAGCACGGAGGAGCGCATCCATGTCTATGAGTTCTGCATCAAACTGCTGAAACTGCCGGTTTCGGAGGAGGACGCAAAATTATATGCCGATGATGTGGCCCGGTTCTACCAGATGATTGCCTGGCAATATGCATATGGCGAAAATGCGGAGAAGACCCTGGAAGCCCTGGAAAATATGACAAAATATGCCGTTATCGCGTCAGAGGATGGCGCGGGAAATTATAGGGGGCTCCTGGTGAACCGGCTGGAGTACGATTCGGAAAAGAGGGCCAGGAACTACAGAGGAAATGCCTGTAATCTAAGCCTTGACGATTTGAAGAAGAAAGAATTCGACTTCGTCCGCCAGGAGGAGCGGTTCCGGAAGGTAGTGAAGGAACTGGAGCAAAATGCGCTGACAGTGTAGAAACGGTCAATGGAGCATCCACAGATGTTGCACAGCCGACGGGGCATGCCCTGTCGGCTATTTGCATTAATTTCGTTGAGAATAGGCTCTTTTGAGAAACGGTGGCAAATTTATGAAAAGTAACGAAATTTGCAGAATAAGTCAGTCGGCAACATGATAGGAAATGGTAAGTGTTTGTGACACATGGTATAATGACCTTATTCATGGCAGAAAGCGGCCGGATGGCCATAAGTACCATGAGCGAGGCTTTGCTCATGGTATAATGACCTTATTCATGGCAAAAAGCGGCCGGATGGCCATAGCTTAAGCCGGGCATGAATGAAATTTATTGGCAGATAGAAAGAGGTCAGCAGAAAATGAAAAAGATATGCAATCCAATCTTAAGAGGGTATCACCCGGATCCTTCCATAATCAGGGTGGGAGAGGATTACTATGTGGCCACATCCACCTTTGAGTGGTGGCCGGGGGTGCGCCTTCATCATTCCAGGGATCCGATTCGCTGGGAACTGATAGAATACCCTCTGAACAGGGTTTCTCAGCTGGATCTGCGGGGAGTGGGGCCTTCCCAGGGCATCTGGGCCCCCTGTCTCACCTATGACAAGGGGACATTTTATCTGGTCTATACGGTGGTGAAGGCTTTCTACTGCAATATGTATGATACGGAGAATTATCTGGTGAAGGCAAAGGATATCCATGGCCCCTGGTCAGAGCCGGTGGCGCTGAACAATTTTGGCTTTGACCCTTCGCTTTTCCACGATGAGGACGGACGCAAATACATGGTCAGCATGGTGACGGATCACAGAGTCCCCAAAAAGTACGTGGGACGACTGGTGCTTCAGGAATTTGACGCATCCGAAGAGCGGATGACCGGGCCTGTGAGGGACATTTACCGCGCTGACGGAATCTTTCTGGAGGGGCCCCATATTTTCAAGCGCAACGGCTGGTACTATTTGTTCAGCGCGGATACCGGAACGGGAGAAGGGCATGGACAGACGATTCAAAGGTCCCGAGATGTATGGGGGCCATATGAAATGTACCGCCCATATGACGGGAAAAGGCAGCCGGGGGAGGCTTATTCCATCCTTACTTCCCGGCACCATGAGGAGCTGCCGCTGCAGAAAGCAGGGCACTGCGACCTGGTGGAGACCCAGGACGGAGAGTGGTATGCGGTGCATCTGTGCGGCAGAGCTTCCGAAGACCGCAATCCTGAGGATGCGGAGCGCTTTGCGGGGGCAAGGAGATATATGCTTGGCCGGGAGACTGCCATACAGAGGATGCGGTGGACGGAGGGCGGATGGCTGGTTCTGGCAGAGGGAGGAAATACCCCGAGGGAGACGGCGGATGCTCCGAGATGTGCGGAAAGGCGGTTTGAGGGGGAAGCCCTGGCGGGTGAGGAAAGGGATTCCGGGGAGACGCTTACCCGGGACGAATTTGAGGGAGAAGGGGAATATCCATGTGGGAGCGTTCACAGAGGGAGTTGTATTCCGGTAAAAGGAAGTAAGGAATTGTCTGGTTCCGGATAGAGAGTTCAGGAGAGGGGAGACGCCGCCTGGCAGAGAGGAACAGCGGCCTTTGGGCCCGTTCCTCCACTTTTCCAGGTGCCGTCCAGCCTCAATGCCTGATTCTGCTTCCCGAAAATTCCGAGAGCCTATTGTTTTTACGTTTCTTAGCGGTAATCTTTCATGTAGTCGCCGTGGGCTTCAATGAGGTCGTCGCACATGGCCACGATCTCGTCCAGGGAAAGCTCGGCGGCGGTGTGGGGATCCAGCATGGCGGCCTGGTAGATGGCTTCCCTTTTCCTGGTGACGGCGGCCTCGATGGTCATCAGCTGGGTGTTGATATTGGTCATGTTCATGGCTGCCAGTTGTACCGGGAGACGGCCGATCTTGCAGGGGTGCACGCCCATGTTGTCGATCAGGCAGGGAACCTCCACACAGGCGTCCGCGGGCAGGTTGGAAATCAGGCCTTCGTTCAGCACGTTTCCGCCAATCTTGTAGGGAACGCCTGTGACCACGGCTTCCATGATGTAGGAAGCGTACTCCCTTGAGCGGGTGTGGGTCACCTGGCCGTTGTTCAGGATATCGTTCTTCTCTTTCTCCCAGCCGGCAATCTGGTTCACGCAGCGGCGGGGGTACTCGTCCAGGGGGATGTTGTACTTGTCGATCAGTTCCGGGCTGCGGCTCTTGATGAACCAGGGGTTGTACTCCGCGTTGTGTTCACTGGATTCCGTGCAATAATATCCCAGACGGCGGATATATTCGTAGCGCACCATGTCGCCGTGCTTCTCCGTGCGGTTCTTCTCCGCGGCGCGTCTCTTGATCTCGGGGTAAAGGTCGTTGCCGTTCTTGTCGTAGATTTCCAGGAGCCATGCCATGTGGTTGATGCCAGCGATGGTCTCTTTGCGCCCTTCCAGGCGGTCTTCCATGCCCAGGGCGTTCAGGAGCCCCTCGGAGCACACCTGTACGCTGTGGCACAGGCCCACAGTCTTCACATTGGTGTAGCGCTGCATGTAGCCGGAGAGCATGGCCATGGGGTTGGTGTAGTTCAGGAACAGGGCGTTGGGGCAGACCGCTTCCATGTCTTCGGCAAAATCCCGCAGCACGGGGATGGTGCGCAGCGCACGCATGATGCCGCCGATCCCCAGGGTGTCGCCGATGGTCTGGCGCAGACCGTATTTCTTGGGAATCTCGAAATCCGTTACCGTGCAGGGCTCGTACAGGCCCACCTGGATGGCGTCCACCACGAAGTCGGCGCCCCGGAGGGCCTCCCTGCGGTTCTCCACGCCCAGATAAGTCTTGATGACGGCGCGGTTCTCGTTGGTATTTTTGTTGATTGCGCTGAGGATGATCTCCGATTCCTCCAGGCGCTTGGGGTCGATGTCATACAGTGCGATCTCGCTCTCGCGCAGAGCGGGCGTGCACATGCAGTCCCCCAGTACATTCCTGGCAAACACCGTGCTGCCAGCTCCCATAAATGTGATTTTTGGCATGTTCTCTCCTTTCGCCGCCGGGACGGCGGGCTGTGTGATTCTGGTTGAAAATGGGATTCGTTTCTTTGCCTTCTATCATATCGCCTTTTTGGGGATTGCGATAGGGATTATGTTTCCAGAAATTGTATAAATGTTGTATGGAAGTTGTGCATGACAAGGGGGGAACGGCATTGATTACGAGGAGTATGATAAAGAGAGATAGCGAAAAACGGATTTTCTGTTGATAAATTATGATTAGTGTGGTAAACTACAATCAAATGAAAAATATCGACGAAAAATATGTTTATAAATATGGAGGTGGCTATGAAACTTCTTCGAATTACTGCAGAAGGACTTCCGCTTTTTAAAGAAAAACTGGATTTATGCTTTTATGCTCAGCAGAGAATAGCCGAAGAGCAGAAAGAGATGCTGCATCCTCTGTTTTCAAATATCTACCTGAATCCGGCAAATGGGTTCATCGGCATCAATGCGTCAGGTAAGACCTCTGTGTTGAAGGTCATTCTCCTGGCTCTGGGGATAATCAATAATGAGCCGATCAATCATATTGAAACCAGAGATATTTTGGGCGAGTCCCAAAAGGTGGTTCTGAATACGTATTTCTTCTCGGAGACGATGGGGGAAATCTGTGGCCTGGAGACGGTTATCGCTTCAAAGAAGAGCAAGTCCGAAGGGATGATCTACAGCATAGCTTCCGAGTCTCTATGGACGAAGAAAGCGGATGAAGTGACGACTCGTAAGGCGATGTTGGACTTTGAGGGAAAAGAGCCAGCGTTGATCAGAAGCAGTCAGGAAGACTTCCTGTCCGAGGATGTGAGTATCATGATTGCCAGGAACAAGAAGACAAAGGAGCATATATGCATAGTAAATCTATTGCGTTTTACAAATAGGAACGTGCTTCCTTTCTCCGAAGACGTTCCAAGTGAGGTTATCACATTTCTGGATCCGACGATTGAGAGCCTTCATTTCGATGAGAAAAATAAAAAGCCGTTGATTCATCTGAAATTTAAGGGGAAGGATGAGATACTTCTCAATAATCCGGCGGAGCTCAATCATTACCTTTCGTCGGGGACAGTGAAAGGCATGATAACCTTTACGTTGGCACAGGAAGTGCTGCAGAAAGGCGGCGTAATCGTAGTCGATGAAGTGGAGAACCATTTCAACAAAGAGATTGTCACAACGCTGATGCGCTTTTTTATGGACAGCAAGCTGAATAAGAATGGCGGGATGCTGATTTTTTCAACACATTATCCGGAACTGCTTGATGAATACGATCGTAATGACAGTATATTTATTACCAGAAATCGAGACGGGATTACAGTGGAGAATCTGTCCCATATCCTGAAGAGAAACGACATCAAGAAGAGCGATGCGTACCAGAGCGGCTTCCTGGAAGGCACGACTCCGATGTATGAGGCATATATGCGGCTGAAAAAAAGCGTTGCTGCCGCCCTTGCATAGGAGGTGTCTATGGAATTGGCAGGATATAAGGCGTGTATCTGTGAAGGCTCCGCTGAGAATGCAATCATAGATATACTTCTGGATTATGATTTACTAATTTTCTCCAGGGAAGAAATGCTGGAAGAAGAAGTCATCCGCTGCAGAGACGGAAAAGTAGGTTCAGGGCAGAATACTGTCCTGGACGGATATGTGGTTCTGGGCGGCGGACAGGCCAGAAGTTTCATTAACTACATAATTGTAGTATTATGAAGGACGGAATTGGGGCAGGAGGGACATATGGCAGAGGTGAGAGAATATCATCAGGAGACAAAATCCGGCGGTGCGCTTGCGTTTTATTTCTGCGGCTGGGAGAAATGCAGCCCGGGACATGCCTTCGGGCCTGCGGTGAGACCGCATTTCCTGTTCCATTTCGTCCTGTCCGGAAAGGGGATTTACGAGAGAGGGGATGAGCGGTACGAGATAGGGACGGGACAGGGCTTCCTGATTCTTCCGGGGGAATCCACCTGGTACAGGGCGGATCAGGAGGATCCCTGGGAATACTGCTGGATCGGCTTCGGCGGCACAGAAGCGGACGGTATCTTGCGGGAATGCGGCCTGGGGAAAGAGAACCCGATCTACCGGGACAAAAGCGGCGGCCTGCTGCGGCGGGAGATGATGCAGCTGGTGGATTCCTTCGGCCACTCGGAGGTGAACAGCTATATGCTGCTGGGCAGACTCTACCTTGTGCTGTCCTATATGATGCCCAAGCAGCCGGCGGTGGGGATGGTGCTTCAGGACTATGTGAACCGGGCCCTGGATTTCATCCACAATAATTTCGGCTATGACATCGGCGTGGCGGAGATTGCCCGGACGGTGGGAATCGACCGCACCTATCTGTACCGGATCTTCACCCAGCAGGTAGGGCAGTCCCCCAAGCGGTATCTGACTGCCTTCCGTCTGCGCATGGCGGCGGGGATGCTGGCGGAGACACGGCTGCCTGTGACGGAGATCGCGCTGTCCTGCGGCTTCAAGGAGGTGTCCCTGTTCGACAGGCAGTTCGGGGCCGCCTACGGCTGTCCGCCCCTGCAGTACCGCAGACAGACTCGGGGTCGGATGGCTGATTGATCAGCTGTTTTGGAATTCTGTGTATATATTTGAAAAAAAGGTCGGAATTCTGTGATAAATCAAGGTTGAAATAGCCGGAATTCTGTGATAGCATGGAGATGTCACAGAGACAGAAATCAGGATTTCAGTGGGAGGATGGGGAATGGAACTGCTGCGAAGGAAAATTGACAGAGACCTGGCATTGTGGAAAAGCAATCCGGACAGGCTTCCGCTGATCATAAAAGGAGCCAGGCAGATTGGCAAGACGGAATCAATCCGAAAATTCGCCAAGGAGAATTACGCGCATACGGTGGAAATCAACTTTGCGCTGCAAAAACAGTTTTTGGGCATTTTCGAGAATGGCTTCCAGGTGGACACCATCCTGAAGAACATCTCTCTGCTCAATCCAGAGTTCCCTCTGGTGCCGGAAGAGACGCTGATTTTTTTTGATGAGCTCCAGGCCTGCCCCAACTGTGCCACCAGTCTGAAGAGCTTCAGGCAGGACGGCCGATTCGATGTCATCTGTTCCGGTTCCCTGATGGGAATCAGTTATCGGGAGATTGAGTCCAACAGCGTGGGCTATAAGGAAGATTATGAGATGCATTCCATGGACTTTGAGGAGTTTCTGTGGGCTAAGGGCTATCAGGAAGGCCAGATTGCGGATCTGTACCGGCATATGCTGGAGCTGGAGCCTTTTTCCAGGCTGGAACTGGAGACCATGCTGGAGAATTTCAGGGAGTACATGGTTTTGGGGGGGATGCCTGCAATCGTCAATTCCTTTGTGAAAAACAGGAATTACAGCGGCACCCTGAAGATGCAGAAGCAGATTCTGCTGGACTATGAGGAGGATATCACGAAATATGCCGACGGTCTGGATCAGGGACGCATCCTGAACGTCTACCGCAAAATTCCCGTATTCCTGGGCCGGGAGAACAAAAAGTTCCAGATTTCCAAAGTGGGGCATGGGGCCAGGAGCCGGGAGTATGCAGGCACGGTGGAATGGCTGGACAATGCGGGAATCGTCAATGTCTGCTACTGCATGGCTCAGCCGGATCTCCCCCTGAGGGGCAATTACAATTCGGATAGTTACAAGATTTATTTTCGGGATACAGGACTGCTGATTGGCTCTCTGGACGATGAGGTACAGGAGGATTTGCGCTTCAATAAGAATTTTAATACCTATAAAGGCGCCATCTATGAAAATATGGTAGGGGACATGCTGGTGAAGCAGGCATACCCGCTGTATTTTTACAGAAATGAGAAGGGGACTCTGGAGATGGATTTCTTTGTGAGGGACAAGGACTCCCTGATCCCCATGGAAGTAAAGGCCGGAGACGGCGCCACAGTGTCCCTGAACCGTCTGATTCAGGAGGATGTCTATGGGGATATCCGGTATGGAATCAAGTTCGGGATGAAAAATATCGGATACAACGGCAGGTTCTATACATTCCCCTATTTTCTGGCGTTTTTGCTGAGGAGATTCCTGAAGGAAAGGCAGTAAGGGATGGGTTCGTCCCGCCCGTAGGCGGGACGGCGGAAGCCGGGCTGTCACTGGAAAAGGTCGTTCTCCCGGAACTGAAGGGAGTACAGTTTCTTATAGGTGCCGTCCAGGGCGACCAGTTCCTCGTGGGTGCCCCGCTCCGTGATGCGTCCGCCTATGACTACGGCAATCTCATCTGCATTGCGGATGGTGGAGAGACGGTGCGCTACTACCAGAGTAGTGCGGCCCTTGCACAATTCGTCCAGAGCCTGTTGGATGAGCACTTCGGTAGTGTTGTCCAGGGCGCTGGTGGCTTCGTCCAGAATCAATATGGCCGGGTTCTTCAGGAATACCCGGGCGATGCTCAGGCGCTGCTTCTGGCCGCCGGACAGCTTCACGCCCCGCTCGCCGATTTCCGTGTCATATCCTTTCTCCAGCGTCATCACATAGTCGTGGATATTGGCCCGCTTTGCCGCTTCGTATACCTCCTCGTCTGTGGCGTCGGGGCGGCCGTAGAGGATGTTCTCGCGGATGGTGCCCACGAAGAGGAACACATCCTGCTGGACGATGCCGATGTTGCGGCGGACGGAATCCATAGTCAGATGCCGGATGTCGTGTCCATCGATGAGGATGGAGCCATCGCCCTCCTCAAGCTTGTAGAAATTGGGCAGCAGATGGCACAGGGTGGTCTTGCCGCCGCCGGAGGGACCCACCAGAGCCAGTTTCCGGCCTTTTTCCAGGCGTAAGCTTACGTCGTGGAGGACTTCCTTGGAATGATCGTAGGCGTAGGTGACGTTCTTGAACTCGATGGTGCCCTGGACATTTTCCAGCTCCCTCGCATCCGGCGCGTCCTCCTCCGGCGCTTCGTCCATGATCTCCACAAAGCGCTTAAAGCCGCTGACGCCGTTCTGGAACTGCTCCATGAAGCCGATTAGCGTATTCACCGGGTTGATGAACAGGTTCACCGAGACGATGAAGGTGGAATAGTCCCCGAAGGATATTCTGCCCGAATACAGGAACAGCCCTCCCGCAATCAGGATGAACACATTGAAGACATCCGTCACGAAGGAAGTGGAAGAGTGGAACATGGCCATGGCCCGGTAGGCCCGGCGGGAAGCGTCCACGAACTCCTTGTCGCCCTCCCGGAACTTTTCCACTTCCCGCTGGCTGTTGGTATAGGCCTTGGTCACACGGATGCCGGTGACGCTGCTCTCCACGGCGGCGTTGATTGTGGCGTTGCTTTTGCGGCGGTCATCGAAGGCCCGGCTCATGGCCCGGCGGAAATAGAGCGTCACCACCACCAGAATGGGCACACAGGTGAAGATGATCAGGGTCAATATCGGGTCGATCATGATCAGGTAGCCAAAGGACAGAATGATCATCACCGTGCTGATCAGCAGATTCTCGGGGCCGTGGTGGGCCAGCTCGCAGACCTCGAACAGGTCGCTGGTGATGCGGGTCATGATGCGGCCGGTCTCATGGTTGTCGTAGAACCGGAAGGGTTGCTTCTCCAGGTGGGCGAACAGATCCTGACGCATCTGGGACTGCATCTTCACGCCTATCATATGGCCGTAGTACTGCACGAAATACCGCATCAGCATGCGCAGTATGTACAGAGCCAGCACGATCAGTCCGGCTGTGACGATGGTGGAGTACATTTTCTGCGGGATATAGATATTGAGCATTTTGTTGGTCACGATGGGGTATACCATGCCGATAACTGAGATCAGCAAGGAGGCCAGCATGTCCAGGGCCAGCATCTTTTTGTGCGGTTTGTAGTAATAAATAAAACGTTTTAACATGTGTCCTGTTCTCCTTTTTCTCTTTTGGAACTGTCGGAAAATAACCGCTTCAATTGCTCTAGGAAAAAGCCCTGAAATACAAGGGAAACGGCTTTCAACTCGTAGCGGTTATTTGTAGACACTTCCTTTTTCCGGCGGGAAATAATTTTTGCATTTGAGATGCTCTGATTCCGGACAGCCGTGGTAAGGGCCGCCGCAGGGCTGTCGTTTTGCGTCCCTGATTTGTGCTAACTCGGATATGAACCGGTCCAGTACTTCCTTATCCAGGCGGTAGTGGGTATAGTACCCTTTTTTGACACCGTATACCAGGCCGGCTTCGCGCAGTATCCTCAGGTGCTGTGAGACTGCCGATTCGGACAGGCAGCTTTTTTGCGCCAGTGCCCGCACGCAGTAGCCGCGCTCGGACATCAGCTGCAATAACAGGAAACGCTTGGGGTCTCCCAGTGCTTTTAAAACTTTTTCGTCCACGCCATGTTCTCCTATTCCAGTTCCGCATTCGCCCATCCAGTTCCGCATTCGCCCATCCAGTACCAAGGTACGGCCACGATACCACGATGTCTGAAGGTTTCGCGAAATTTTTTTATGTCCATATTATATCATACTAATTTAAATTAGCAAGTACTAAAATATATTAGCGTTTTTGTGGATGGTTCCCGGGCAGTTCCCGTCATTTTCTGTGCCTTTCATCCCAGTTAGTGTATAATTATTATTGGCAGAGGGAGAGGAGAAACTAAAAATAAAAAGGGAAGTCCTTTATGATGTTAACGACCAAGAAAACAGATGAAGGAGGCTGTATGATGAATGCCATTGTAGAAAAAGTGATTGAAATAGGGAGATAAATCGGATATACTGTATGAGAAAATATCAGGGAATCTGAGAGCCAGTCAGCCTGGCGGGAAAGGAACAACGAGGAGTATGGAGATACGGATTGGTTCGGCGGAAAAAGCAGAAATACAGGAAGGGATGATAGGGCTGTTCTTCGAGGACATCAACTACGCGGCGGACGGAGGGCTGTACGCGGAGATGCTGGAGAACCGTTCCTTTGAGTTCGTGAAGGCCACGGGGGATGCCCGTGATTATCAGGTGGCGTATGACGGCGGGTACGCCTGGAGCACATATCCTGTGGGTGCCGGAGCAGAGGCGCGCTGTGTCATGGGAAGCCCTTTGAGCGAGGAGAATCCTCACTACATGCGGCTGCGGACAGCCAAGCCGGGGGAGGGCATCCGGAACAAAGCCTATGAGGGTATCTATCTGAAAAAAGGCATGGAGTACAAACTCCTGTTCTGGGCCAGATGCGTGAAGTTCCAGGGGGACTTTGACGTCTTCGTGGAGAAAGACGGGAAGCGCTTTGCCGAAGCCAGGGTTCCCGCCGCCGGGGGGACAGAGGAGACCTACAACCATTTCCGCAGATTCGAGACTCTTCTGAAAGCGGAGGAAGACACGGAGCGGGCGGATTTCGTCCTGTGCCTGTCGGAGCCGGGGGTAGTGGAGATTGACTTTATCTCCCTGATGCCCTGTGACGCCGTGGCGGGAATCTTCCGCAGGGATCTCTTCGAGATGCTGAGAGACATGCATCCGGGATTCATGCGTTTCCCCGGAGGATGCATCGTGGAGGGCAACACCCTGGCCAACCGCTATCGTTACAAAGACAGCTTAAAGCCCGCCTGGGCCAGACGGAACAACTGGAACCGCTGGGCCGTCCACGGGACGGATTCGGAGAACGGCTATGAGAGCGTCTACAGCCATTACAATCAGACCCTTGGAATGGGGTATTATGAATATTTTCTGCTCTGCGAACTGATTGGAGCCAAGCCGCTGCCCGTGCTGAACGTGGGTTTTGCCTGTCAGTATCAGTCGGATGAAATGGTGAGCCGGGACAGCGCTGCCTTCCGGGAATTTCTTCAGGATGCCCTGGATCTGATTGAATTTGCCAACGGGGCGGCGGACACGCCCTGGGGAGCCGTCCGGGCTGAAATGGGCCATCCAAAACCCTTCGGGCTCACCATGGTGGGCATAGGAAATGAGCAGTGGCAGACGGAAAAAGCGGATTTCTTTGAGCGTTATGAAATGTTCGAAAAAACGATACATGAGCATGCTCCCTACATCAGGCTGATTGGTTCCGCGGGGCCCAATGTGAGCTCCGGCGAGTACAGGATGGCATGGGAATTCTATCATGCCCACGAAGACCGGCCGGATTTTGCGTATGCCGTGGACGAGCATTATTATGTGCCGCCTAAGTGGCTGTATGAGCATGTGGATTTCTATGATGAATATCCGAGAAAGGTGAAGGTGTTCTCCGGGGAATACGCGGCCCATCCCTCCAGCGGCTTCAACAACCCCAAGGCCAATACCCTGGACGGGGCGCTGGCGGAGGCAGCGTTCCTCACCGGGGTGGAGCGGAACGCGGATGTGGTGGTGCTGGCTTCCTATGCGCCGCTGTTTGCCAGAGTGGGGTATGCCCAGTGGTCTCCGGATCTGATCTGGTTCGATGGGGCGGGCTGCTACGGAAGCCCCAGCTATTATGTGCAGAAGATGTACGCCTGCAACATGGGGGATGTGGAGCTGGACACCTGCGGCGGGGAGCGGGAGGCCTGGAAGGAGGGCATCTACTATTGCGCCGGCCTTGCCAGGGAGAGGGATGAGATTATCGTGAAGATTGTCAATTCCAAAGAGGAAGCCAGGAGCGTGGATTTGGCGCTTCCGGAGCGGTGGAAAGACAGCTGCAAGATACAGGCCCAGATTCTCACCGGCGAGTCCAGGGATTCCTATAACAGCCTTGGGGAACCAGAGAAAATCATGCCGATGGAGAAAGCGTTTATGTCCCTGAAAGGCATAGAGCTGCCGCCGCTGTCCTTCACGGTGCTGCGGATCGGAGCCAGGGACTGAAGACGAAGAGCATGACTGCCTTGCGGAACGAAAAAATTAGCGTCTCAGGAGAGCATTGAACTGCTGCCATTTTCTTTATGGTGCTTATGGTGCTGGGGATTGGAGCCGGGGCAGAGGAGAGGACGGGCCGTGTCAGGGTGACAGGGACGGAATGATATGGGGAAAATCGTAGAACAGTATATCAAACATGATGGCAGAAACTTATGGGATTTTGAAATCGTGTCCCAGCCAGGCTATGAAAATGTCAACCGCATACATCCGTTGAAACAGCGCGATGTAGGACGCTTTATCAAGGCGATAGAGCATGACTGCCATATCCTGGCAGTCATCGTCTTCGGCAGCGCAGTGCGTTTCGACTGCCATTCCCGCAGCGACCTGGATGTCCTGGTAGTCCGGGACGACAGGCAGCTTGCGATAGACGGTTCGCTGGATGAGGTGAGCAGCGAATTGGACATCATTTTCAGTTCCCATCTGGGAAGCCGGCTGAAAGAAGAGATAGCGCAGACCGGCGTGGTGGTCTATAGGAGGAACAGAGATGTGTGATATTCGTTATTTCAAGTCAGCGTATCATTGCTATGATGTGGCTGTCAATTTAATGAATTTATATCAAAATGACGAAATGTACCTGAATGATGTTGCCTATAATCTTCAGCAGTGCATCGAAAAGACCTTAAAAGCATTTTTGGAATGCAAAGGAGTCACGGTTCCTCAGCCCCACAGCATCCGCAAATTGATTGCCATGTCCGGAAATCATGGCTCCGTTGTGGTGATAACAGACTGGATAGAGAAGAACCAATATGAGATAGAGACATGGGAGGCGGATACAAGATATAATTTTGATATGTGCCTGGAAGCGGAGCGTGTATCTACCGGGCTTCAGGAAGTCCGGAAGTTTCTGGACATGAATCACATGAGCCATGTCCGGAATCCGGAACTGACGGATGAGAGGAAGGCCAGGCTCCGTAAGCATCTGCCGGAAAATCTGGTGGTACGGGATGAATTCGAGTGGAACTGCTATTACAATATCTTTCGGAAGCGATTAGAGAACGAATGAAGGACGGTGTGGACATGAAGTACAAAATCGCAATCTGTGACGATGAGGAACAGCAGAGGGAATACCTGGGGGAAATCGTGACGGCCTGGGCGAAGAAGAACCGGCATCTGGTGAATCTGAAAATATATACGGAATCCAACGCATTTCTGTTCGATTATGCGGAGGAGAAGGACTTCGACATTCTGCTGCTGGACATCGAGATGCCGGGAACCAACGGCATCGAGCTGGCAAAGCGGATTCGAAAGGACAGCGCCGCCGTGCAGATTATCTTTGTGACAGGGTACTACGACTACTTCAGCGACGGCTTCGATGTGTCCGCCCTGCACTATCTGATCAAGCCAGTGGACGACAGGAAGCTGTTCCCGGTGCTGGACAGGGCGGCGGACAATTTAAGCTGCCGCCAGCGCTGCGTGCTGGTCTCCACCGGGGAGGAGGACGTGAAAGTCCCCCTGGCCGACATCACCTATATCGAAGCCGAGAATGTATACGTGGTGATTCATACCGTCCGGGGGGATTACCGCACCCGCATCTCCCTGGCGAAGTTCACGGAGCAGCTGGACGACACCTTCCTCAAAGTCCACCGCTCCTATGTGGTGTCGCTGAAATATATCCGGAAAATCACCAGGAAGGAAATCACCATGCAGGGCGGCGGGGAGATTCCCATCCGCCGGGGGATGTACGACGATGTCCACGACGCTCTGGTGAAGTATCTGTGACAGGAGAACCCTATGATTTTTGACAGACTGATTCGGAAAAAGGTGGCCGCTTTTGAGACCGAAATCATACAGAAATATTACCGGGAAGTGGAGAACATGTACGAGAAGATGCGGGGCTGGCGGCATGACTACCGCCACCACATCCAGGCCATGAAAGTCCATGCCGCCAGGGGGGAGTACCAGGAAATCGACAGGTACCTGGACATGCTGGACGATGACCTGACCAATGTGGAGACCGTGGTCAGAACCGGAAACCGCATGGCGGACGCCATCTTCAACAGCAAGCTCTCCCTGGCGGCGGAAAGGCAGATTCAGGTGAAGGCCCAGGCCAGCCTTCCTGTGGCCCTCACCGTGTCCGAGCTGGATCTGTGCATCCTGATCGGGAACCTGATGGACAATGCCATGGACGCCTGTATGGAGCTTCCGGCGGAAAAAAGGCTGATCCGCATCTATATGGAAATGAAGGGCAATTATCTCTACCTGGCTCTGACGAACACGGCCGGAGGAGGGAAAAAGCACAGCTTCGCCACCACCAAGGGGGAGGGGCACGGGCTTGGAATCTCCCGCATGGACGCCATTGTCCGGAAATATGACGGCTACATCAAGCGGGCATCTGAGGAGGAAGCCTTCTCCACGGAGATTCTGCTCCCCCAGTAAGGAAGCAAAAGCGCAATTGACATCAAATTTTGAACATTTGGTATCAATGGGCGCTTTTTTCGTTGGATTTATGCTATTCTGCCAGTGGAGGTGGTTATCAGATGAAACACAAAAAGGATAAAAAGAAGACGGTAGGACGTGAATACAATAAGATAGACAGTTACGCCTGGGCTTTTCGGAAACTGTGGAAACTGGACAGCATGTTCGTGCTTCTGCTCATTGCCGGTGTGCCGGTGGCGGTGGTCTATCCCCTGGTGCAGTCCCTTTTTACCAGGGAGCTGATTGACGCAATCGGCCAGGGAAAGGCATTCGGAGAGCTGGCGGCTGTCTGTGCGGGATTTACCGGGGCGATTGTGGGGCTGCAGCTTTTGCAGGAATTTCTGAATTCAAAGTGCAGAGCCAGGCACTATTATCCCACAATCGCCTATCAGACCGAGCTTTTCAGGAAGACCGGGTACGAGACGGATTTCGAGAACACGGAGAAACAGGATTTCCGGGAGATTTTCGGCTATGCCAGCGGAGACGCCTGCTCAGGGCGCTGTGCCCTGGAGTTTGTCTGGGGGGATGTCAAGGAGATGCTGATCCGTGTGGCCGGCGTCGTCACCTATGTCTCTCTGCTGGCGTTCATCAACCCTGTGATTTTCCTGATGGTGGCGATTGTGTCCGCCTGTTCCTATTTTACTGCCCGGTGGCAGCCTGTCTACTACGAGAGACATAAGAAGGAATGGGAAAAGGAGACCCGCAAGAAGGGCTATCTGCAGAATCTGTCCAATGATTTCGGGATGGCGAAGGACATCAAGCTTTACGGCCTGGAGGGCTGGCTGGACAAGATGATGCGCGGCTATCAGGCCTACATCCTGAGGTGGAACAGGCGGTGCAGCCTGCGGGGCGTGTGGGCAGCATCTTTTTCCGGCCTGATGGAACTGGTCCGGAATGGGGTGGTCTATCTCTACCTGATTGCGCTGCTGGCGGAAGGCGGCATCAGCGTGGGAGATTTCGTGTTCTGCTTCGGAATCGTGGGAAGCATTTCGTCTTTTATGCAGGGCATTATCGCCAACATTGGAGAGCTCAGCTCCAAGGCGGAAAAGATAGGATATTACCGGAACCTGTTCGACTATCCGGACAGGTTCAACCACGGAGAGGGCTGCAGGATTCCCACAGGCGCTGTCAGCATTGAGTTCCGGGATGTGTGGTACCGGTATCAGGGGGCCGGGGAGGATACGATCAAAGGCCTGAACCTGACCATCCGCCCAGGCGAGAGCATTGCGCTGGTGGGGAAGAACGGCGCGGGCAAAACCACCCTGGTGAAGCTGCTCTGCGGCCTGTACGCGCCCACGAAGGGAGAGATTCTGGTGAACGGCAAGAGTATTGACCAGTATAACATCGAGGAATACTATGCCATGATTTCCGCAGTGTTCCAGGAGGTGCGGGCAGTGGCCTTCACGATTCGGGAATTCGTGTCCAGCGCCGATTCCGACCGCCCGGATGCCGAAAAGGATGTCGAGACGGCGCTGAAGACAGCGGGGCTCTGGGAGAAAGTCCAGTCCCTCCCCCATGGCATGGAGACCCATCTGGTCAAGGGCATCTATGAGGACAGCGTGGATCTCTCCGGCGGCGAGATGCAAAAGCTTCTGCTGGCCCGGGCCATTTACAAGGACGGATCTATACTGGTTCTGGACGAGCCTACCGCGGCCCTGGATCCCATTGCGGAGAATACATTATATTTGCAATACCGTGACATCACAAATGGGAAAACGTCCGTCTATATCTCCCACCGTTTTGCGTCCACGCGGTTCTGCGATAGAATCGTTCTGCTGCAGGACGGTGTGATCGCGGAGAGCGGCTCCCATGAGGAACTGATGGCGCTGGGCGGACAATATGCCTATATGTTCGGCGTGCAGAGCAAATATTATAATGAGACACAGGACTTGAACCAAAACAAAACTGCATGACAGAAAAACAGAAATTGATACGCACGGCCCAAATCATTTGCCAACATAAATGCGGCTCTTTCCAAGCCTGGCTGAAATAAGGATCCATTTCCCGCCGGAAAGCGTGATATTGCATCCATGATATGTCAGAGGATTTATCAAATCAACAGACATCGGAAAGAACCATCAATGTATAACCAGCGAGCGCGTCTGTATGGTAGAACAGTGAGTCGAAAAGGAATGCGCCCGCGAATAGAAACATCATCTCTTCCCGGAGTTTTAGGCACTGAACGGCGAAATCCTGCGCATTCCGGCAAAATTTTGGTTCCGGATTGCCAGGGTCAGGGCAAGAAGACAAGGAAGCAAAGAAGGGAAGGGAAGAGAAGGGAATGGGAGACAGGAGGAGACCTATGCAAAAAAACAATATCACAAAAAGAGCGTTCCGTCAGTACCGCTCTTACAATCCGAACTATTTTCCACGCGCGTTCCTGAAGATTTTATTTGACAACATTGCGCCGTATTTCACCCTCTGGATGTCGTCCGAAATCGTGACGGCGCTCTACGAGGGCAGAGCGAGGGAGACCGTCTACGCGCTTGTGGGGATTACGCTGGCGGGGAACCTGGCCGTGCATGTCCTGGGGGCAATCCTGACGCGGAGCGCGGATACCCAGCGGGAGATTCTCGACAACAACGAAGCGGCAGCCTTCAATGCCAAGACCCTCTCCCTGGACTACGACAAGCTGGAGGATTCGGACATACGCCAGCATCGGAGAAAAATCATAGAGAATTCCTGGATCAATTACTATGGTGTCCAGCGGATGCGATTATTGATAGAACAAACGTTTGAAAGCGCGATAAACATCGTATTCTCTCTGATTTTGTTCGGTGAGATGCTTCTGCTTCTGATAAAGGCGGGGATGAATCTGACGAGTGTCCTGCTGCTGGGAGCCTTGCTGGCCGCCATGGTTTTCCAGTTTATGGCCAGGTCTTTCCAGTCCACGAAGCTTGCCGATGCATGGAAAGCGGTGGGAGATTTCATGCTGGAGGAGAATAAGCTATCAGGAGGTTATTCCGTAGCCGATATGGACAACCGTGTCTACAGGCAGCAGATTCTCCTTGACAGAATCGATGCGCATATGAATAAGTCCCACCAGAAGGTGATGCGGAGACAGGCGGATACGGAGTTTCAGACTGGAGTTCCGATTACCCTGGCGGAGAGGGCTTCCGGGCTGTGTTCCTACCTGGTCGTCTGCCTGTACTGCGCGATGGGGGCCTTTCCGGTGGGCAGCGTCATCAAATATGTGGGCTATCTGGGCAGGCTGACGGGGAGCATCGGCAGTTTACTGATGATCGGCAGATCCTTCCAGGACAATGAGCAGTTCCTGGCAGTCTACATGGACTATTTCGACATCAAAAATGACATGTACCAGGGCAGCCTGGCCGTGGAAAAGCGAAGCGACAGACAGTTCGAAATCCAGTTCCGGGACGTGAGCTTCCGATACCAGGGGGCGGAGGACTATGCGCTGAAGCATATCAACCTGAATCTGAACGTGGGAGAGCGGCTGGCCGTGGTGGGTAGGAACGGTTCCGGCAAGACCACCTTCATCAAGCTCCTGTGCCGTCTGTACGACCCCACGGAGGGGGAGGTCATCATGAACGATTTCAATATCCGGAAATATGACTACAGGCAGTATCTGGATCTGTTCTCCGTTGTGTTCCAGGACTATAAGCTCCTGGCTGTGCCCCTGGGCAACAATGTGGCTTCCTCGGACGCGTGGGACGTGGCGAAAGCGGAGCGGCTGCTGGAGGAGGTGGGATTCGGAGAGCGGTACGCCCAGATGCCGAAGAAGCTGGACACCTCTCTGTACAAGGACTTCGATGAGGACGGCGTCAATGTCTCCGGCGGGGAAGCCCAGAAGATCGCCCTGGCCCGGGCCCTGTACAAGGACGCCCCTTTTATCATATTAGATGAGCCTACGGCGGCTCTGGATCCTATAGCGGAGGCGGAGATTTACTCCAGGTTCGATGAAATCGTGGGGGACAAGACTGCCATCTACATCAGCCATCGCCTGTCCTCCTGCCGCTTCTGCGACAAGATTGCCGTGTTCGACCAGGGCGAGATCGTCCAGGTGGGCACCCACGAGGAGCTCCTGGCGGATCCGAAGGGCAAGTACTACGAGCTCTGGAACGCTCAGGCCCAGTATTATGCGAAAGATGCGGTGTGAAGCTGGCCGGTTCCCCTGTTTCCGAATCCAGCCGTCCGGTTCACTATTCCCGGAATAATTCATCTGGAAAACTGTATCTGATTTGCAGAGTCAAACTGCTTTTATGGGAATTTTATAGTGGAATATCCGGGGGATATGTGATATGGTGGAGGTGTACAGGAGATAGGAACGCCTGTCAGATGCGCATATTGCCCGGGGAACGGCAGACATTTGACGGGATGATGAAAAAGGAGTCGAGGAGGCGTAAAGTCATGCGTGAGGAAGAGAAAATCAAAGCGGGAATACTGTTCTGCCCGGGAGACCCGGAATTAAGGGCAATCAAACGGAAGACACATAACCTGAATGTGGACTACAACAGCACCCATGAGGACGAGACGGAAAAGCGGGCGGCGATTCTGAAGGAAATCATCGGGGAGTTCGGAGAGGGCGGATTCATCCAGGGGCCCATTGCCTTCCACTATGGCAGACATACCAAAATCGGCCGGAGCTTCTTCGGCAATTTCAACCTGACCATACAGGATGACGCAGAAGTAGTCATTGGGGACAACTGCAACTTCGGCCCCAACACCACCATCGTGACACCGATTCACCCCATGATTGCCCAGGAGCGCAATCTGATGCTGACGGCAGAAGGGGAGGAGAAGCGGCTCTGCTATGCGAAGCCCGTGCACATCGGCAACAACTGCTGGTTCGGCGCTTCCGTGACGGTCTGTCCGGGCGTCACCATCGGGGATGACTGCGTCATCGGCGCGGGCAGCGTGGTGACCAGAGATATCCCGGCGGGCAGCTTCGCTGCGGGCGTGCCCTGTAAGGTGATTCGCCCCATAACCGAAGCTGACAGCATGAAGTACAAGCCGGAGATATTGGCGGACAACCAGGTGATTTCTTAGGAGGAATGATTCAGGTGAATATCCAGGGCGGCTGCATTGAGCCATGCAGGGATAGTGAACAGACACCATATTGACAATCGTCTCGCAAGGGGAGCTTCCGGGTCAAGCTCCCTGGCGATTTCCTCTGGATGGATGTCGGACAGTTTAGAAGGAGAGGGAATGGCATCGCCGTCCATCCTACATAGGATAGGATACCAATGGCCAAACAAACATACGTTCTGATTCCGCGAGAAGCGAAACGAGACATGGGCCGCCCGGATGCCGGAAGGATTACTGCTCACAGGAATCTGCCAGCCCGCTCTGCAAGAGGAAGGCATCAATGCTGTCGGCCCTGGCGGCAAGTTTAAGATACTTTTTCAATAGATCCATATCTTCTGTTTCTTCCAGCTGTTTTTCCAGCGAGTCGGGCACTTCCCCATAATCCTCCAGAAGCTCCAGGATATCCTGGACTTTTGTGCCCTTTGCCGCGTCTTCCCGCTCATAATAGATAATCTCCTCAAAGCGCATATAGTTTTGTCTCACCTCCGGCATTACTTTCACCTGGCTGACATAGCCGTGCAGCTCCTTTGTGGAATCATCACAGGCATTGTCGTCAGTGCTGTGCTGTAAGTATCGCAACATGGTCTTTATCTTCTCATTGCCGCCTTTCGTGCCCTCAGTATAGAAATAGATGAACTGCAGTCCGTCCTCATACTTGAGCTCATGGACTTCGGCGCAGTGGTTCTCGATGGTGTACATCATATGGTCATAGCCGAAAGGGTCGAAGCTCAGGATGGTGATGACGAACAGGTTGGGCAATTTGGAGAAGTTCCTCTCGCCCCGGGGCAGATGTCTGGCATCTATCTTTGCCTGATAGAAGCGGTTATGCCTGGGCAGATCCAAGTCTTTCTGCAGATGCGGCTCCAGGTCGTAGAGATTCATCAGCGGCGGCTTTGTTCCGGTTCTGAACTCCTCGACCTCCACATCCATGCGGATACCCCGGTGGGCAGGGGAGAGCGCCGGCAGCGCATGCTGTGCCGTCACCTTAATCTTCCCGATTTCCCTTTGCAGCAGCACGGACAGAATCCTTCGGCAGAAAGCTTCTCCAATCACCGGGACGGCGGCAATGGCGCTGATCAGGAAGTCGTCCAGGACATCCAGTTCCTCAAATCGTTTGTTCGTGTACGGCATTATGTCCTCCTTTTCCGGCAGGACATCACATACAGGGAATGCAACAGCCTGCCAACATTGAAATGATTGGTCGTGAAAATGTTGGCGAAATGCCATTGACAGCCCAATAAAAGGGGTGTACAGATTTCCACATAAGTTCCAGATAGGTTCATTATACCAAAAATCCACGGCCTGTCAACTGTTTTTTGGCGGCTATCTTAGCAATCTTAGCGATTTTGTTACTGTTCACTCCCCCCATTAAGCCATTGTGAAAAGTGCTGAAATTTATTTTT
>OFFW01000576.1_pt1 | contig 25964 bp, 33 predicted proteins | sample 1521501 | NCBI WGS metagenome assembly OFFW01 (sample SAMEA3504107, study PRJEB24116) | mouse gut metagenome | biome: mouse gut; feature: mouse-associated habitat; material: faeces | place: Denmark | collected 2011
GGCTCAGCGTCCAGCGCGGCGGCAGCGGTGGGAAGCAGGGCCTCCACGTCCGCAGGGCTCTCCGCCTCGTGTGCGGCCATCCCGAACGCCTTCAGAACGGCTTCCGAAAATTTGCTCATGATATTGTTTCCTTTCCCGGCGCTCTCCGCCGTGTCCTTTATCGCCACCTCGCGGCCTGCCCGCCCTCTGGGCACGACTGCCACGTGATTGCCTCGGATATTCCCCTGCCGGTAGTGGTCCCCCTCCGGCTCATAGCTGCACAGGTATCCGCAGCTTACCTCCCGCACCACCCCGTTGCGGATGTCGCTGATAAGCCCCGCGTCCTTTACCAGCAGGTCTGCCACCAGCATGTCCCCAGAACGGCGCACATTTTGCACGTGCCCCTTGGAGTAGGCCGCGTAGTTGGACGGGCCAACGCTCTCCGCCGGGTGCCCCGCCGTCACGTCCTTGCCCTCGAAACTGGCAACGGCGGCGGGGTCAAACACGTCCTCCGGGTGCCGCCGCACCGTCACCGCACGGTCTGGATCACCCTCCAGCTGCAGCTCCGCGGCGCGGTAGACCATGTCCCCCGTCCGGGCTATGGCCACATCGTGGCAGATGAGATAGCCCTCCGGGGTGTCCGTCATATGGGGGGATATTTTTGTGCCATAATAGGCAAGCATTCTGCATCACCTCGCAAAATAAAAAGGACCAGCCGCTGGTGGTTTCCCAGCTGCTGACCCTGATGGTCTGTCCTGTCCGCCGTTTCGTGCGGGAGAACTGTATTAAAATCCCGGTATGATCTCCTTGACTGACTTGAGAAAGTCTGCCGCTTTTCGCATTTTCGAGTTGTCCTGTAAATGCTCAATGCCTTTTTGAGTAATTTTCAGATTGACTATCTTTATGCCAGGTGCGGCGCCCAGACGAGGGACCGTCACAACCCCGGTAACATATCCCTCGTTGGAAATGCTCTCCATGACATTGGTCCAGTATCCGCTGTTTATGCCCAACGCATCTGGACCAAACATTGCCATATCAGGCGGCTCTCCGGTCATAAAGCAGGAGTACAGGTAGGTTAGAATCCGATATACCACCACAAAGTAATCATTTTTAGCCATACTTCCCTCCTCAAAGGGTTACTCCTGGCGCTCATCTGCCATTTTCAGAAACTTCCTTGCCATAGTCGCTCTTATTCTGGCAATATCCACTTCACCATCCAGCGTTCGCAGTTCAGGCGCATCTTCATCATATGGTTCAGCCGCTGCCAGATCACGCTCAAGGCGTTTCCTGTCATCCACAGATAAATTCAATACCATATTGCCCTACCTCCTCTAACAGAGCTTCAATAATGCCAATGTACTGCGTTATATTATCCGCTGCTACGGCCGCATCCAATTTTGAAGATGCAGTATCCAATGCCTTCCAAAATCGAAAACCGTCATAATTGTCGTTCTTAAATACTGCATACAGGTTTCCGTTGTTTCCGACAGCGGTTATCCCCAGCATTTTTTCATCTGCCAATAATGATGTCAAATCAATATAGCTGAATGTCAGTCCACTTGGATGATTGTGGACTGATATATGCTGCTGCGAACAACGCGGCAACGAAACTGTCTGGGCCGCGTCCTCGCCAATCTGCCGCTCAATCAGCCGCATATCCGGCGTATAGACTGCCCCGGCCTCCGTCCCCACCGGCTTGCTCTGCACCGCGCGTAGCAGGTCCCGGTGGGCCTCCTGCAGCCGCTCCGCCTGCTCGGTAGTCCAGCCTTGCGGCCTGATCTGCGGGACACGCTGAATGGCTTCATCCGTGACCGGGATTGCCTTATACCTCGTATCCTCCAGTATATCACGATTCCCTGGATTATCAAGACGATTCTGCCGCCGGTAACTGCGCTTCCACTCCTTGTATCGCTCATCCCCCGCCGCCTTGTGCCTGAGAAAGGTCTCAAACCGCCTGGGAACCGGATCGCCCAGGGTCTCCCGGTACCGCTCCCACTGGCGGTAGTCCCGCAGCCGCCGGGCCCGGCTGCGCTCCTTCTGGCGGTAGGCGTCAATCTGCCGCTGGGTGCGGGGATCCCGGGTGACGGGGTTGCTCTCAAAGCTGGAGAACTCCCTGATCTTCCGTATCTCCTCCTCACTGCGCCCCATGGGGGTCCAGGGGCGCAGATGATGGAGGCAGTTGGGGTGGATATTCAGCCAGGAGTTGGCGAGATCGTCCGGCCCTGCGGGGTCCATCTTCCCGAATGCCGCCGCCAGCGGGGGAAAATCCGGATCCCGGCCGCTTTTAGAGTACACCCGTCCCTCCAGAGGGGCGCACAGGGGGCAGGTGCTGCCATGCTTGCTGATCTGGTAAAGATCGTGACCCGGGTTTTGGGTCAGCACCGCCAGCACCTCCGCCTGCCGGGACGTGGAGCGCAGGACCATGCCGCCGTAGGTGTGCAGGCTCCAGCGCCGGCCGGCCCGGTCTGTGAACGCCGTCACCCCTTCCCGCCGCAGCCGCTCCACAAGGCCCCCCAGGGACCTGTAGACGCCTCCGCCGGAGGCCTGGAGCAAGGCCGTCTGTTCCAGGCCCGCACGCCGGAAAATATCCGACTCCCTCCGCCCCAGCAGCGCCTCCTCCAGCGTGGACTGCGCCGTGGCGTTGGCCTGAATGATCTGCCCCATCAAACTCATGGTCAGCCGCTGAACAATGTCCGCCTGCTCACTGGTGAGGGCGCGGGCATGCTTGTAGCCCAGCAGATGCTTCCCGGGGCTCTCCGGCTCCTCCAGGGGCTTGCGGGCCTCCGGACGGATAACGTAAAACTGGGCCTCCAGCATACGGGGCGCATAGCTCCAGCAGTCGCTCTCCAGCTGGCGGAGGATATGCTGCACCCGCTCCAGGGCCGCCACAGCGTGGTAATCAACCAGCCCCAGGGACCGAAGACGGCCAATCTCGTTGATGATGTCCGTCTCCGCCTGGAGGTACAGCGAAACCATCCGCCTCAGCTCCCGATCAGCGGCTCCTCTCGCCAGCTTCTGCATCTGTCTCCTCCTCGCTGTATGTCAGCTCCGCCAGAGGGTCCCGCAGGGCGGTCACATCCTGGTAGGTCCTCCCGGCGCTGGCCGCGATCTCCTCATCCGTAATGCTGTCAAAGAGGCCGGTCTCATCGGACAGCTTCTTCAGTTCCCGCTGGGCTGTATCCGCCTGGATCAGCCCGGACTGAAATACATGGATGATGGTCTCCGCCTTGTCCCTGGCGATCTCCGCCACCTCCCTGGCCGTTGGCGTCCACAGGGGCGGGAAAGAGATATCCAGGTCCGCCGGTATTGTTCCAATGGCCGACATGCACAGCACCGGAAGCAGCCGCCGGAGCAGGGGGGACAGCTTGCTTTGACGCAGGGTGTCCACGTAGTCGTAGTAGTTTTGCAGATCGCTCTCCCCGGTGGCGTTCATTCCCGCCGGAGAGCGGCCGAAGAGCTTGGTCATGGGGATGCGGGACGCGCCGGACAGGCTCAGACACATGCTCTCATGCACATCGGACAGGCCGGTGAAGGTGTACTGGGTGTTTTTGATCTGATCCCCCTTGTTCACCAGCTGGTAGCCGAAGTTGGATTTCATGACGCTCTGGGCCTGCATGGTATTCCAGAAACGGCGCTGCGCCTCCCCGGAGGACATGGAGAACAGCTGGTCCAGATTCTGCACCTCCATGGTATCCACATTGGCCCGGAAGGTCAGGGCCGCCATATTGGCGGAGGTGTTGTCGAACTTAACCACCTCGCGGTACAGACTCTCCACCTCCGAGGCCCCCCAGTACTGCTCCGCCAGCTGCTCATAGTAGGGCAGCTCCCGGCCTGTGAAGCGGATGAGGCGGGAGTGGTGGACACTGGCCGCAAGGCGGCCCTCCCCGGCCTGGATATCATAGTACTCCGGCAGGCCGAAGTCCGGATCCGCCGGGTCCGCCACCAGCCGCGCGCCCGGTGTAACGCCGCACCAGCGGTCCAGGATGTACAGCCCCGCAAAGGAGTCCGGCAGGATAGTCTCCACATCCAGCGGCCGGTCCAGCGCGCCCTCCTGGCCGCGCAGCAGCAGGAGCCCCGCCGCGCCTCCATACAGCCGCCCCCACCGCAGCCCCCGGTTGATCTGGTCCCGCAGCCCGGTATCCCGCTGGACCCGCTCCAGCTCCGTGATCTGACGGGGCGTCAGTGCGCCGGTAAGGGTGATCCACTCCTTGGTCATGTCATCGGGGATAATGCCCACCACGTTCTGCACCACCCAGTTATCCCGGTACAGGCTGTTGAGCAGGGCGTAATTCCCCGTCATGCGCGTCATAGGATACTCTGTGGCCTCCAGCGGAGACTGAGAGCCGTATCCCAGTCGGAACAGGGGATTGGAAAAGGCGTTGTTGGCAATCGCCGTCACCATTGACGGCGCTGTTTTTCTCCTTCTGGACAAGCTATCCCTCCTCGCCGTACCGCCATTTCGGTACGCAGGTGTTGACGTAATACCGCAGGGCATCCGGCCCGTGGTCCAGGTTTTTTACCGGCTTCTCTATGCCAGACATCGCGGCCTTGCTGTCCCACACATAGCTGCACAGCTCGCCGGTAAGCCCTTGGCAGCGCCGGTGTATGCGGATCCTCCTCCTGCCCAGCAGGGAGCTCACCCGCCGGATGCCGTCCGGCACGTCGTTGTCCCCCGGTATGACGTACACGCCCCGCCGCTCCAGCGCCACAATGAAGCTGGCGGCAGAGGGGTCCACGATGACCGGGCAAAAATATTGCGGATCATCCCCCATGAAGCTCTGGAGATCATCCGCGTACTCCTGATCCGTCTTCTGCCGCAATCTCTCCCGGCTGTCCCAACGGTACTCGTTGTCCACCCATATGGTCTCGCCGTCATCGTAGATATCCAGCAGCACAAAGGGGTTGGCGGTACCGTAGTCGCAGGCAATGCTGCGGGCGGCCGCCCAGTAGAGCCCGGCGGGCCTGGCGGAATCCTCGTAGATGTTTTGTGCATCGTCAAACATGTCATAGATCAGGCCGTCCCCGGCGGTCCACTCCCCATCTATGTACCGCCGTTTGAATACTCCGGTATAGAGGCTGCGGTACATTTCCAGGGTCTCTGGCGTAAGGCTGGGGTTGTCCTCCATACGGAAATGCAGATGGTCCGCGTCCTTTTCGTTCAGCTTCAGCAGCCACTCCTTGCGGAACCAGTGTTCAGGGACGTCCGGGTTGCAGTTGAACCACAGCTTTGCCCCTGCCACCGAGCAGCGGGCCAGGGCCTGCTCCACAAAGCTGCGGGGCATCAGGGCTACCTCGTCCAGCAGCACTCCCGCCAGGGTAACGCCCTGTATCAGCATGTAGGAGGCCTCGTCCCGGCCTCCAAACACGTAGAATCGGTTGGAGTGCCCGCCCCGGGTGACGGTCAGCACGTGCTCTGACCGGGAGTAGGTCATGGTGAAATTGTCCTGTAGATAGCTCACCGCCAGCAGCGGGTGGATGATGTTCCGCTCCGCGCTGCCCACGGTCTTGCCGCACAGGGCGAAGCTGTGCCGGCGAAACGCCCCCATGGCCCACAGCAGAAAGCTCAGGCTCATGACGCTGGTTTTTCCAGAGCGCACCGCCCCATCACAGATCAGGGCCCGCCGGCCGGTGTAGGGCCAGCGGAGGATCTTCAGTTGTTTTTCAGATAGACCCATTCATCTGCGCCTCCTTCAGGCTCTGGGTAATGGGATCGTCCTCCTGTTCCAAGGAGCCTGCATCGTCCCTGCCCAGGTCTGCCGCCTGGGCCTCCAGGCTCTGCCGCTCCAGCTCCGTGGCGAGCTTGACAATGGCGGCGATATTCTTTGGATTGACCATGTTGCTGCCCATCTCCTTCAGGGCCTTCATTGCGGCTTTCTGCATTTGCTGCGCCATGTTCGCGTGGCGCTTATTCATCTGCCGCACCTCTGCAACCGCGGCCCTCCTGGCCTCCTGTTGGAGATGGTTGTCCCAGGCCCTGCACCGCTCCACCCAGTGGTTGGCGCTGCTCCAGCGCTCCATGAGCCCCCTACTTTTACCCAACTGCTGCCCAACCATGTGCAGGCTCCGCTTTGGGCCCAGTTCCAGGTAGATCAGAAATGCCGCAAACGCCTGGGGGCTCTCGCCCTTCTGCCGCTCCCACGGCTGCTCAGTTTTTTTATTCGGCATTTCCTCCTCTCCTTACATCTGGGGTTTAGGACCTATCGCTTGTCAGCGTTCCGGGTGAAAAAATAGAAGAACGGAGTATCCAGCAGAGCAAGCCCAGCTTTCAACAGGTATTGTCCGATGATAATGCCAATCAGCTGCATCCGCCCCTCTGCCGTGAACAGCCAGCCCAGGCCCAGGCCGAAGCTGATTGTCGCATAGATAACCGTGTCCCAAATCTGGCTCGTCAGCGTGGAGCCGTTGTTCCACAGCCAACGGCCGCCCCGGGTACTTCCGTGCCGCTGCACATACCGGCCCCGGATGAAATGAAATACCAGCACGTCCCAGGACTGTGAAACCAGGTAGGCACTCAGGCTGCCAATAACAAAAATCCAGTTCTGGCCCAGCAGCGTTTGATACGCCGTGTCCATCACCGGATCAGTGGCCGGGAATGCCCCGGTAATCATTATGCAGGCGGTGGCGAACACCTGCCCGATAAAGCCGTATTTGACAACGCCCTTGGCCGTGTCCTTCCCCCATATCTCACCGATGATGTCGGTACAGAGGAAGGTCACGGCATAAGTGATGGCGCCGCCGCTCAATGCCAGCGGGATATTCCCAAGGGCCAGCCCTGTGGTGATGGTTCTGGCCCCGGTCACGTTGGCGATAACAATACTGATGACAAACAGCGTCACCAGGGTAAACAAATTACGGTCATTTTTCTTCATGTTGCAAAATCCTCTATTCCTGCGGGCCTGCTGCCCGCTCATATTTTCGTTTGCAGATGGTGGCGCAGAGGCTGGCATTGGTACAGTAGTCAAGGGTCTTGGCCCGGAACGGAACGCCCCTGCTGTCGATGACCGCCTTTACTTCCTCTTGCCGCCTCTCGAAGATTTCCCGCTTAAAATGCCGGATATGGGCCTTTTGCGTTCCATCATCGAAGTATCCGAATTTCACGCCAGCCAACCAGGAGGTACTATCCGCCGAGGTGCAAAACCGATTCTGAGCAATCATCTTCACATCGGTACAACCCAGGAGGTGAATATCAATCTCAGGCTTGCGGTTCTTGATGTAGTGCGTCAGGTACCGGGTATCCTCCCGAAATGTCTTAGGCTTGATGATCCTCAGCTCTGGGACGCTGATTGCGATATAGCTGCTAAAATCAATCAGCCGGTCAAGGCCCCACTTACCGTCCTCAAAGTGAAAGACGTTGATCTGCGGGTTCTTCAACCGGCGCCGCATACGCTCCCGGAAATACCAGGCATCCTCTACACCGAGGACTTTCTGACAGTCGATTTCAACACAGGTGGCCGTGATTCCGTTCTGCTCCACAAAGGCAATCAGCTTGTCTTGCCATTGGGTCAAGGTTTCCCGAGTCTGCCGCTGATCCTTGCCCTTGCCGAACATCAGGGTAAAGAGGCCGCTGTCCTGGATGACGTGGCGGTTCTCCCGATCCTGCACCTTGATAACGTGGTTCGCCGACAGTCTGAAATCTGCGTCAGGCGACTTATTCACGATATACTTGTAGCAGGAATACAGGCGGTACCGGGTCTTTGCGGCGCATAGGGCGGCATAGAAGATTTCCTCCCCGTCACTACCCGCAAAATGAACCTTGATGTTGCTATCGAACAATCTCGGCACCCCCGAAACCATCCTCCAGCACCGTACAGGCCGATGCTCCGAAGTGTTCCAGCAGCTCCTCCGCAATATGCTCACAGGCCAGACCGCCGAACTCACAAGCACCGTCTCCGCTACCATACCGGCCCAGGAGATAGCGGGTGATCTCGTTCTGCCTCTGGTTGATTTCAATTTCCCGGTCATTGTCCCTGACCTGAAATTTCATACAGACCTGGAAGATATGCCGGTGCCTATGCCGCAGATACTCCAGGCTGCCCCCCGGTGCCCCCAGCCAGCAGTGAAAGCCCTCCACAGCCACGGCACAGAGTACATAACGCCTCATGCCGCACCGCCGGTCTGCTCCGTGCGGTAGGTAAAGCCCTCGTCCTCCAGATAGGCCGTCAGCGTTTCTAGGCTATCCGAAGACAGCCCAGATACGATGATGTTCCAGCTGTGGGCCCCCTGGGCCTCCTCCCCGTCTGCCGGGGCCTGCGGTTCTGCCGGCTCCTTCGTCTGCACTCCGCTCTCAAAGAAGCCGTCCACATACGGATCAATGCCCGCACTGTCCAGCCCTTGTGTCCGCCCCTCCAGATCGGCCAGGAGATTGTCAAGCTCCCTCCCGTCAAAGCCTGTCAGGGTTTCATCAATGCTGGAATCTGCCGAAAGCTCCTGGAGCAATTCAGTCAGCGCTGCCGTGTCCCATTCACCCTCAATCTTGTTGAGGGCGATGTTGAGGGCCTTCTCGTCCGCATCGGAGAGATTGACCACACTGACATCCAGCTCCGTCTCCCCGGCGGCCAGCAGGATCTTCAACCGCTGGTGACCGCCCACGACGTTGCCGGTGCGCTCATTCCAGACCACGGGCTCCACACAGCCAAACTGCTCCAGGGAGCGGGCCAGCTTTTGGTACTCGGCGTCTCCAGGCTGAAGGTCTTTCCGGGGGTTGTAAGCGGCCGGATTCAGCTTGCTTACAGGTACCCTTCTGATTTCCATTTTGATGCTCCTTTTCATGTTGTGTCCGCTGCTGGCCTCGTTGGCGACCGCTGCCAGCCCGAACCATACCGCCCATGCAAAGGAGAAACATGGGGGCCGAAAAACCTCCTCCCGAAAATATTGGCGACCCCCTCGGTATAGGAGGGGGCCGCCCGGCTTAGTTAGGATTTTACACCCTACCATTGTACTACGGTCTTTCGGAAAAATCGCCCGGTTTTTTTCCGGATTTTTTTACTCCGTCTCAGTGACCCCATAAAGGGCCAGGGTGAAATGCCGCAAAGCCTTGTCCCGCCTGTCATAGACGGCGCTTTTCTCCAAGTTTAGGCACTCACACAGGGCCTCGACAGCCCCCTTTGCCCGGTGGATGTAGAAGCGGTCCAGAACAAACTGCTCCTCGTCATCCAGGACGGCCAGGGCCTTGTCCACCATGGAGACCCACAGCCGGGCCTCCTTCAGCTGCCGTTTCAACTCGTCCCGGTGGACGATGTTGGACAGCATGGAGTCCTCCCGCGTGTTGCCGCCGCCAGAAATAGGCGTACCGTCGGTGGTGGCGCTGCGAATGCCAGTATAGGCGCTCTCCAACCGCCTAATTTCTTTGGTCAGGCATTCCAGGGCTTGCTTGTGGGCCTCATAGTTTTTCAGCTTGTCGATTGCCTCACGTTTCCAGTTCATGCGCGGTCTTCGCCTCCGTAATGTCAGCCATTCTGGTGATTTTCCTTCCAGCCTGCTATAATCAGGCGTTGCCGGAGCCTCTCAATTTTTGCATCCCGGTATATTCCGACGGAGGCGTCTATGCCGAAAATCATCTTGATTTGTGCAAGCATAACCTCAACGTCCGCCACTTCCTCCGCAATTTCAACCGAGTTATCCTTTCCTCTCCACGCTTTGCAGACTTCTTTTTGGAGTTCGGCCATTTCCTCCAGGAGCATTTTCGCCTGGGCATCCTTACCCCAGATGGCTATTGCTGCCGAAAGGATTTCCCATTCTTTTTTTGACGCCTTGATCTCCATAGCTCTGAGGCCCCTCCTATCTCTTTGCCATCTGTATCAGCCGCTCCATAGGACAGCTATTGCAATGCGATTCCAACTGCTCTGCATTCGTCAGGGGCCAGCGGCAGTAGTTGTCACAGAGCTGCTCCGTCACTTCGGTTATCATCTGCTCCAGACAATCGCTGTGCATTACCGGCCCCGCCAGAACAGGGCTGCCACAAATTTTGCAGTTAGCCATTTTACGCCCCCTCCACATCTGCCATACTGAACACTATCCCCACACAGAACGGCTCCCCGTCCTCCATGACGGTGAACGTCTCGTGGGGGATGTCCGTCTCGAACGTCCAGCAAGGGGCGCCCTCGTCATGCCACACGGCCTTGATGGTTTTGGCCTTTTCCCGTTTCTTGGCAAAGTAGGGGCAATCATCCCGGCCACATTCTGGTTCCTGGAGAATGCCGTCAGGGATGAGGTAGACAGTCGTGCCATTGTACGCCCCGACCTCGTCGTTGATGGCCCCGCAGAGCTCCACATTATCGTCGGAGTAACCGTACACCACAACCAGGCCAGCGTCCTTTATGTCTCGTTCCTCGCCCCATATGATTTCCTCTCCGACTTCTCGGCCGGAAAGTATCTCAGCCAATTCTTTTGCTGTCATTTTGCAAACCCTCCTTCAGTTCTGGTATTCCTTCGCTTTGGATGCCCAGCGCAGATTGATATCCCCGCCACATTTGCATCGAACCGTGATATCCGGGTCCTCCAGGTTAGTCTGGCCCCAGCCATCCCGCTCACAGTAAGGACAGGTAAAGCGGTACCGGGCCAGCGGGGCGGTGATATCGATTTGATGTCCGCACTTACAGTCCATCTCTGTCTGATACTCCCGCAGGAAGGTTGTGAATGTGCGTCCACACTCCCTGCAATGGAGATGGAGCAACCCCCTAGATCCCCCGAGCTTTCCTTTGGGGGCGGGTTCCGGCTCCGGTGGCAGGTCAGTCGGGGCGATGGGGGCCTGGTTCTCCAGGGCTAGTTTCGGCGGCTCTGGTTCGGTGGAGAGGGCCTCGATTACCGGGGCGTACTCGTTCATCAGACGCTGAATGGTCTTCTTGCCTTTGGCAATCCCCTCGGTTGTGGCTGGTATTTCAACCATCGTGTCAACGAGGACACGGTCACTCTGCTCGATGCGGAGGGTAAAGGTGTACGTTGGTGTTAAGCCATCGTAATAGCTCATTTTGTAAAACCTCCAAATTCGCAAACGTTTGGGAATTTCCCTTGTTGTCAGGTGCTGCCGATGCGCATCTGCTCTGGCGCGGTCCTCTGCGCCTCTCGAACATCAACCAGCCGGACATCGCCCCATCGTTCCAGGAGCATAGCCAGGGCCTCTTTGATGCCCGGAATGTGCCAAGCGGCGCAATTCACTTGAAATGTCAATATCAACGTTTTTCCTCACTGCTTTCTCATCCTAATTTGCTTAATTACCTCCGCTGCCTTCTGCCTCTTCCCTGAGTTTTTGCCGATACCGTGCCATTTGTTCCATATCCGCTTTGATGCTGTCTATGGTTTCACGCTTTCCCCCAGAGCTCCCCCTTATGCTGCCAGAACTGGACTGCTTTCCCAACCTGTCCCACGCAACCCCCTGCCAGCCGTTGGATATGCTGAGGAGAACTACTTCTACAACCGCTTTGTCTCCGTAGATTTGCGACTGTTCTCGAATCTGATCCACCAGGCAGTCCATCTCGGTAGGAGTGCAGGGCCGACGCCGTTCTTCCCTGTATGCAAGCCATTTGGCCAGCGCCGCAGCCAACACCTCGCTAAGCCCCCAGCTCTCATGCGGTTGCGCCAATCCTTTTATTTGATTTAATTTACTTTTATTTCCTTTTGTCTCATTTGCACCAGGCAAATCGGCATTTGCAGGGAGCGAATGGGCATCTGCTGACTGCGAATCATCGTTTGTGGCGCACATTTCCAGGCCCTCGGACTCATCTTCGTCCAAAAGCCAGTAATCGGCTATAACGATTTTCCTGCGCTTCGTCTTGGCTGCGGCGCAGAATCGTCTTTGTATCCCTCTACTCGTTAGGATACCGTCCCTATCAAATAGCCTCTTATCAAAGAGCCCGATTTGTAAGCACAGCCTGACAGTCTGTTTCACTGTCTCGGACTTAACGCCGCCGCCCATCCGCCTTGCGGTAGTGGCCGAATCGTCGTAAGTCCAACGGTAGAAGTATTCGTCGAATTTATAAGCCATCTGACACAGATAGAAATAGATGCCGAATCCAGTCCAGCCCTGCGCCTCCAGGAGCTTGTCAATCTTTGTGTCGCCGTCAAAAATGTTTACAGACCAGCCGGAGAATTTCAGACCCTTCTGGGGTTTGCCAGCCATATGTCGCATCATCACCTTTCTTGTGGAGCCCAGGAGACGGATGTCCGTCCCCTGGTGCTCTCGTTATACCGCTATGTAGCTTGCTCCGCACATGCGATGACTTGGACATTGGGGGGAACTGCTTGCCGCACCCGCTCAATAAAATTGCCCTCATTACTGGCGGCGTTGGACAGGTGCAGGAGGTATATCGTGCGGCAGACCGACAAATCCAAAGTGCGCAGGTACTGGCACAGCGTCTCGATCTCCATGTGGCTGTTGGTGACGCGGTGTTTTACCTTGTCCGGCATCCGCTCGCATCGGTCCAGGATGTCCTTGTCATAGTTGGCCTCCAGCGCCAGCAGGTTCACGCCGGGGAACGTATGCCCCAGGTTGACGGTGTCGGTGGCGAACGCCAGCCGTTCCCCGTCCCGCCGGCTGTAGACCAGGAATCCAAGGGGCTCCCTTGCGTCATGCCAGGTGCGGAAGGGCATGATCTCCAGGCTGCCGACCCGGAACTGCGCCCCCGCCTCCACGGGGGTAATGAGGGCACAGTCCAGAGCCTCGGCGGTCCCCTCGCTTGTGAAGACCTCCACGCCGGATTTGATCATGTCCATCACGCTCTTGGCGTGGTCTTTGTGCTCATGGCTGACGAGGCATCCGCGAATGGCAGAGAGGTCAAACCCCAGCCCCTTCCTGATCCGGCGGAATGAGATGCCGCATTCCATGAGGATGGCCGTCTCGCCGTCGCTGACCACATAGCAGTTTCCGTGAGAGGAACTTGCAAGCGAGGTGAAGGTCATATGGGATTCTCCTCCTTCTGAGCCTGCCCGCCGTCGGCGGTTCCGGCCTGCTGTCTGCCGCCGGTGTCCACGTCCACGGGATTGGTGGGAACGTGGAGCTTCTGATATTGGGTGGACTTCTTGATACGCTCCTGAATCCACCCCGGCAGGGAGTTAAACACTTCATCGTCCCAAGCGTCGATGTCGAAAGCGATGAGCGGGGTTTCCGTTTTCGGCGCATCCATCCCCGCCGGCAGGGCAATGACGGATGTAATGCGGTTGTAGCTTCCGCTGTCCTTTTCCTCAACGATGACTTGCAGGAAACAACCGGTGCCCAGCATATCCAGAACAGAAAACTGCATGAAGCCGTTCTCGTCCTCCGTGAGTTCTGCCTCGGTGAATGCCTTCCCCCTCCATGAAACCAGCGTCTGATAGAGGCCGCTCTTTTCGTGAAGGGAAGCGGAGAAGTCCTTGCTGAGCCAGCGGGGTTTGTCCTCGCCGTCGATCTCAATGGTCTGGGAGGGAATCTCCCAGATAACCAGCAGCTTGTCGTTATACTTCTTGAAGGTCTCGCTGTACTGCTCTCCAAGGTCAACGATGCCGACGCACACCGCCGGGTATGTACCAGCATCCATGGGCGGCACCGAGGAGCCGGACTTCTTCTTGATTTTCAAGCTCATTGCAGCTCACACCTCAATTCCTTGTCGTTTTCGGACACCACCAGGCGGATCACCTGCGTGTCGGCCTGGGCCAGCGGGGTCACGCTCTCGGCGTTGTCCACGAAGAGCGGCACCTGGGCACCGTAGTGCCGGGAAAGCGTGTTGATGATGTCGATGCCGGCGTTGAACCTGGCGCCCGTGTTCAAACCCTCGCCAAAGGGCACTCCGTCCACTGTCACATCGCAGCAGTCCTCCAGGCCGCCGTTAATCTGCTCCCGGAAAAGCCGGAACCGCACCATGGAAAACCGGCGGTTGATGCTCTCCTCGATGAACTTCACCTTGTACCGCGTGAATTCCTCGCAGAGGAACAGAATCCCGTCCAGCTTGTTCAGCTCGTCGGAGGCTACCGCAGCCTGCTCCCGCAGCTCATCCATGCGCTTGGCAGCGTATTCCAGCGCCGCTTTCTTGGAAAGCTCGCCGGACAGCCTGTCCAGCTCCCGGTCTGCGTCGGCCAGCGCACTCCGGCAGGTCTGAACACGGGCCGCCGTTTCCATCGCCAGCCCATCCAGCTCCACATGGATCGACGCGGCCTGGGCCTCCAGTTCCGCCGTTCGGACGGCGTAGTCCTCCATGTCCGTGATCTCCGCTTTGGGCGCGCTCTCCAGCTGCCGGAGCCGGACGGTCAGCTCCTCCGCCTGTTTCTGGCTCCCGGCGGACTCCCGCTCCAGCTTGGCGATGTCTTCACGGACGCCCTCCAACGCCTTCTTGGCGCGATTGGCGGCCTCCACGGCCTCCCCCTTGCGTCTGGCCTTGTCCTGCTCAAAGCCCGCCACAGCGGCCTCCAGCTTGTCTTTGGGAAGGGTCTGGCCGCAGGTGGGGCAGACGCCGCCCTTGAACTCATCCCCGTTGATCTCGTTCCATCTGGCGCGGCAGGCGGCCACCTCGCCATCCAGCGAATTCTGACGCCCGCGCAGGTACTCCAGGTCGCTCTGACGCCGGCCCTCCTGGGCGCGGATGGCGTTAAGGCTCTGCCGGACCGATGCGGCCTCGTCCGCTCCTTGGGCCTGCTGCTGGGCCAGCCGGTGGGCGGCGTTCTCGTTCTCCAGCCGTCCCAGCTCATTACGGATACCGGCGAGCTGGTTTTGCAGATCCGTCCGGCCGCCGTCTCGCTCCGCCTGGTCCACCTCCCGCTGGGCCGCTGTCCGGCGCTCCTGAGCCTCCGCCCGCTGCCGTTCCAGGGCGTCGAAGTCGATGCCGGAGAGGTCGCCGATGGTCTTCTTGCACTCGTCCAGCCGCGCCGGGGTATCCTCCCGCGTCTTGTTCAGCCCCTTGCGCTGGGCCGCCAGCTTTTTGCGGTAGTCGTCCAGAGTCAGCCCCTGCAGGGCGGAGGCCAGAGGAGCGAACCGGGCGTCGCTGGCAAGGATCTCCTCGTCCGTGGCCACCGCCGCCACATCGAACAGCACCTCCCTCCGCTTTTGCCAGGGCAGCGCCTCCGGGAAAAAGAACAGATTGGTCAGCAGCTTGAACCGATCCTCGTCGATGATCTCCCCCACCCGGCGGGCAAACTCGTTTTTCTTGCAGGGTACGTCGTCCACAAAGTAGTCGCTGCTGTGGCCGTCGCGGGTCTTTTCGGCACTGCCGCGTTTCGTGCTCCAGAGCTCGTAGTAGGTACGCTTGAGCTTACGCTCCACGCCGTCCACCAGGAGCACCGCCTCCACCGAGGTGATTGCCCCGGAGTCCTTCACCTTGCCCTCGTTTTCGCCCGACGTAAAGATGGGCTTGAGCGCCTCGGACTTGGCGCTCCCCTTGCTGTCCTTACCGAACAGGAGCCAGGTAAAGGCGTCGTAGACGCTGGACTTGCCGGTGCCGTTGGCACCGAAGATGCTGGCGTTCCTGCCGTCAAAGCGGAACTCCATGTGCTCGTAACACTTGAAATTTTCAAGCGTCAGGGAAATGAGCTGCATTTTCATGATTGCATTTTCCTTTCTGACCTGCTATACTGCAGGTGTGCTTGATTGTTTTTTTGCCCCTTGGCCCGTCGGGTGTTGCTGCCACCCGGCGGGCCTTTGCGCATCACATTAATCACTCTGTTCCAGAGAAATAGCAAGCTAATTCAGGGGCATAAACTACACAAACAATTGCGTCCGATGTTGGGCAATATAGCCGCCGCCGACACCGTCCTTACAGGGCGATGAACACGGCCTCGGAGCTAACCAGGTCGGCCAGTTTCGCCTCCAGGAAAGCCTTGACGGTCTGCCGGGCAGTCAGTTTCCACATACCGCCGTCGGCCTCGAACAGCCCGATATTGCCCTCCTCGTCCATCCGAAGGAGGAACTCGCTCTCCGGCTGCTCCACCTCCTGGAAGGTACGGAAGGGGCGGAGGGGGACACGGGGCCTCAGCTGAACCGTAGCCTTGAGCGCGATGCCCTGGCGGGCCTCCACAGTCTGGGAAACGCCGTTGTCAGTGGTAGCCACGCCGCTGTCCTTGCTGATGCGGGAGAGCAGGTCCAGCAGGTAGTCCACGCCCTCGCTGGGAGCGAACCGGCTCCGCAGTTCGATAATCGCCTTATCCTGCTCCCGGAAACCGTCCCGGAAACCAGGCACATCGGTGGCCTTGGCCTCATAGTAGACCTGCCGGAAGAACCGGGCGTCAGGCTGGGGCTGGCCGAAGCAGCGGACGGTCAGGTGATCGGGAATGGTGATGTAAAGCGGCTCGCCCACACTCGCCGCCTCGGTCTGCACCATCTTCACTAGGGCCTCCAGGCTGTGAAGGGGGAGGGTGTCCGGGTGGTAGATGGCGGGGTGGAGTTCCTCCGTTCCGCCGATGCCCTTGATAACGAACGTGCTGTCACCGACTTGCTGGATGATCGGCTGGGTGGATTTCTGGATGTGTTCGATGAATTCTTTCAACATGACTCATGTGCCTCCTATGCAGTTTTGATGACTCTCAGCTGGACGGGCCGTTCCTGTTCGCCTCCGTCAAATCCCATCTGTCCGGGAATCTGGGGCGTCGCCTCCACCAGGATCATCTCCCCAGTATCCCTGTCCGCCATGGCGTGCAGGGTAGTGCCCAAGGGGAGCATCTTCCCAAAGCTCAATTTGTGTGTATACTCGACGTCCACCTTCGTTCTCTGCTCGTTCGGCATGAGTTTCACGGTGATGGTAAGCGTGCGCGGGGATGTTGCCTGAGTGTTCGGGTTCATGATGTCGTCCAGGAGCTTTGCCATGCCGTAATCAGCAAGCTCTATGACGGCACCACGATCCATTTCAAGAATCGATTTTTTATCCAGGATTTCCACGATGTTCACCTCCTTTCCTGCCCCGACATTAGGTCATCTGCTCCAGATCGGCTTCCAGTGTCTTTCGGATGCCACCTCGCAGTTTTTGGGCCTTGTCACTGTCTGCGGCCTCAATCCGGCGCAGAGTTTCCCACATCTTCGTATAGGTTTCCTGCCAGCTATTGAACAGCACCATGAGGGTGGCCGTATCGGGGTCAGCCTGGGCCAGCTGCTTTTCAAGGGCCTGCATCCGCGCAGTGGTGGCCGCCTGGGCTTTCTCAACCTCGCCAGCAGTCATGGCCTGGATCTCCTCGGGAGTGAGTTCCCGGACCTGCGGCTCCTTAGCTTTCAGCTCGGTCAGTTCCTTTTGTGCGGCGGCCAGGGCCTCCTCTGCGGCTTTCCGGGCCGCGTCAGCCTTTTTCTTGGCCTCCTTGGCCTTGTCCACCTTACCCGTCATTTCCTCAATGGCGGCTTTCCGGGCAGCTTCTATGGCTCCAGTATCCGTCTCGGTGGGGCGGTTGCGCAGTTCCTCCAACTCCTGGAGCAGTTGGGCGTGTTCGGCCTCGGCGGCCTGGGCGGAAGTGTTGGCCTCGCTCAAAGCGTCCTGGAGGCGCTGGGCCTTGGCGGCGGCTTTCTCCTGGGCTTCTCTGGCCTGCTTGGCCTCGATCTCCGCGCTGGTCAGCTTGGCCTTGTAAACCTGGGCCTGACCGGCAAGTTCCTCCCGGAGCCGGTCAGCCTCCCGGCGTGCTCCCTGGGCCTCGTCCTGGGCGGCGGCAGCCGCCTCCAAGGCCTCCTCCCGTTCCTTCAAAGCCTTGTCCAGCTCGCGGTTGCTCATGCCCTCCACATCATGCTCGGCCATAAACTGCTCCCGGTCCTCCTCGGCGGGGATCGCTAGCAAGCGTAGCGCCTTGGTGTAGGTCAAATTCGCAAACGCTTGGGATTTAGCCTCGCCGCCGAAAAGGCTTTGCTGTGTGGCGCCGTATTCCCGATAAATACGCATGAAATTATTTGCTGTAGACTGGGAGTACTCCACCTCACTCTTCAAATACTCCCCCCACTGGCCATGCGGCAGCATGGCCTTGACCTCCTCCAGCCGCCGGCCGATCTCAACGGCATATCCCAACATGATCTGCTGGGCCTGCCTCTGCAGCGTGCGGATCTCCAGCGTCACCGTTTCCACTGTGCGCGGTGGATCCGGCGTGACCTCCACTGGGGCCGGCGGGACGCTCAGACCGAAGTCGGCACTGAGAAACCGGCCATCTTCCCGATCCATGTCCATTTCGCTCATTTTGCTCATGCAATCTTTGTCCTTTCTTTCCGTTTGGCCCGGCAGATATGGTCCAGCCACGCCTTCTCGAATGCGTTGACCTCTGGAGTGCGGGCACAGTTACGCAAACCACGGTTTTGCCTGACTGTTTTGGTTTTCTCGTCAAATTCCAGCGTGAAGAACGGCATGTCCGGCTCCGCTGCCTGACGTATGAACAGGATCGCCGTCTTTCCCTCCGCATGGCGCTTTGCGTAGCTGGCCACGCAGTGATGCAGGTCCTTTCCCTCCCGAATCAACTCTGCTTCGGTCTGGCAAGGACGGATCAGCAGGCCGTCCAGTTCAAATGACAGGGGTTCCAATTCTGCGGCTCGCGCTAGGAACATTTTGTGAAGTTCCGCATTTGCTCTGACTTGCTGTTCCTCCATTACCTGGTCATGTGCGGCTTTCAGGCTGCGAGGCCAGCGCACCAAGCTGTCGCTCAAATCCCGGTGAAGTCTGCGGACCATATGCCAGTAGTCTTGAAGGGTGGACCAATCCTGTTTCTGCTTTTTGAGGTAACGGAGAATGCGCCAGAAATCCTGCGGCGGATTCTCCTCCAGAATCCGGTTGATCCCATAGACCGGCTTATTTCGCAGCAGTTTCATGTCTTCCGGCAGCTTTACAGGCAGGCCGGCCTTTTTTACAAGCCGGTACCGCTCCAGGTCCTCCACGTTCCAGCGCATCTGCCGCATATAACGGAATTCCTCTTTGTTGAGCCCCAGCATCCGTGCGGGGCGTTTTTCCTTCCAGTTGACATCCCGCAATTTTGGGATACCGCCGTGGTCGGTTCCGCGGCTCTTTTCATTGTCGATTAGCTCCACCAGAAAACGGCCGCACCCTTGTACCAACAGATTTTCCACAGCGGGGCGCTTACGCCATAGGGCCAGGTAGCTCACCAGCCGTTTGCCGCCGGCCTTCTGGTATAAATCCAGCTTGCAGTTTTCTGCTGTGGTGCCTTCCAGAATGGATTTATCCCATGGGTAGCAGATAGATACCGTGCCGTACACATCATTGAACGTCTTTCGCTGTGCCCATTTGTGAAAAACCGAGATAGCGCCCCCCATAGTCCTCAGATAGCCCATCAGACGCACAACCTTCTTTTCCTCTACCACCCAAGCACTGTAAGGGTCAGTGGTGTACCGACTTTTCCCGGACTTCTCAATTCGGCGCATTACCATCCAGTCGGCCAACACAAATCGGTCTTTGCGGCCCTCGACGGGGAGGCGGGACATTGTGGTAATCCAGACATCTTCTTCAATCCCCCTTGGGATGCTCCCAACATGAACCACTTGCACCGCAAACCTGCAGATTGGGCACAGGGTCAGGCTGCCGCTGATAACACTTTCCGACATTTCCTGGTGATACCACCCGAACGGGGCAGGGGCATAGGCTGCGCGGCATCCTCCTGCGTCAACCTTTTCTGCGTGAAAGGTTTTGCCGCAGTGGGTACATACCACCTCGACGGCAGGGCGCGTCCGATCCTCCAGCGGCTCATAGATCCGGCACGACTTATAAATTAAATACTCCTTCTTAAAGGCCTTCTTTTCCAAGGCCCACTGAACCAGGTCAACGGGCGGTGTTCTGGGCAGCAGCGGCGCATAATCAATCTGTTCCACGCGGTACCGCCTCCTTACAGAAAGTCCGCCAGATCAACCAGCTTTCTAGTCGGGGCGGGGGGAGCGGCAGGCTTGACTTCATCTGGGCGGGGGAGACCGTAAAACTCCCGCAGAATATTCTCCGCCTCCACCGGAGTGACGCAGGCAAAGTTCCCGGTCTTGTGGCTATCGGCATAGGCCTTGATCTTTTTCTCGGCCTCGGTAATGCTCATGGCCTCCACCTGCAAGTCCTGGGTGATCAGCTCCGCGCTTCGGGGCTCCTGGCGGCAGATGTCCTTCAGCTGCTCACCCACCATCCACTGAGGAGAACGGGGTTTGACCTTGGCCTGCTGGGCTTCCAACAGGCCAACAGCTTGTTCCTGAATGCTCATTGCTGTGCCTCCTTTACAAGCCATACCTGGGCGAGCTGGACGCCAAACGCAATGGCCTCCTGGTGGCTGGCAACGGCAATATCTACCGTCTGCCCGATTACGGCTCCTCCGGTGTCTGCGGCGAGGTATTGCTGCCCGTCAATAATCAATGTACTGCCCAGGGGGATCACGGAGGGGTCAACAGCGGCTATGCCGGGGGTGACCGGGAGCCCCGTGGCCGTCAGGCCGTCCCCAGTGCCGCAGATATGCTCATATGGCTCGCAGCAGTAGGCCGTGATCCTGCATTCGCCGATATACTCCCACGCTCCAACGGCCCCGTATTCCTCCGCTTGGGCAGCGCGGGCCTGCCGGTCTTGTTCTGACTGGCGGGACAACGCGCCCAACTGCTCCAAAGCATAGTCTCTGGTGTGCTCTGCCTGCCGGAGTTCCTGCTCCCATTGATCTCTCTGGTAGTTATATACCAGGGCCTGGCCCATGTTGCACAGGGCCGCCAGCATGAGCAGCCCCAGCGCCGCCTGTCTCCATGCCGCCCGTGAGCGCCGCAGCGCCTGGAACACAGGGACCGTACCGCCCCGCTCCTCATTCGTACAAATCATGCTTGACAAATCCTTTCTTTTCCCTCAAAATAGAGGGGTAATGTGGTTTTGGCTGAACCATTTACATCTGCTTGCCGCTTTCGATGTTCGTACCATCGGGGGCGGCATTCCTTTTTCCGACTGGGGGTGTCTGCTCCGCCTCTGGCGGGGTCTGCCCGGATTTCGGACCGGTCCACATGATTCCCAGGCTCTCCAATGCCAGCCGCATCCGCTCCCATTGGATTCTTGCGGGCCAAGGCTCCATATAAAGTGCAGGCATCAACCAGACTTCTTGCTCAGGGGTTGGGGACAGCAGCAGCGGATTCTGTCCAGGACCTGCAATGGGATGCAGAATGGAGTCCGCCACTACCACATAACCGGCACAGCCCAAAAGGGACAGTTGCAGGTAACACATCAGAGCAGCCGTCCGGTCAATGTCCTGGGCCACATACAGGGCCTCTGCGGGACCGTGCTTCCTGCGAACCATCGTGTTCCGGGCGGCAATCAGGAGTGCGCCGGCGCCGCAGCATGGGTCATGGATGCCAACCCAGCCTTTTTCCCCTATGCGCTCTTCCAAGCCCGTGACCGTGATTTCTGACATTGCACGGCAGATGCTGTATGGGGTAAAGAACTGACCCTTCCAATGGTTGCCCAGGTTCAAGGCCATGAACATCTCGCCAAGGAAATCCTGGTCTGGATCATCCTCCAGGGCCTCCACCAGCAGGGCAAACAGCCTTGGGAAAATCTGCTGCTCCCCCTGGCTGTACCCGTTGATAGTTCGTATGTACTGCTTTTCCCGGTCATCGTGGGTCTTTCCTTCCCGGTCAAAGGCGTTTGAAATGGTGATTGCACACATAGCCACGAAATCGGCCCATACCTCCCAGCTGCTTTTCCTCTGGCATAAATCCGTGAACAGCTTGGAAAACTGCTGTTGACTATCCCTGCGGAACCGTACTGCGCGGGCCATAGCTTACACCGGCTCCGGATAGGCCAGCTTGCATAACTGGACGAACTCCGGGAATTCGATGTTCTTGTCCTGCTCCGCCCGCTCCAGGATATTCTCCCGGGTCTTCGGCCCTACACCCTCCAGGGCATCACGGTAGTCCTCAAAGGTGAATTTCTTCTTCATGGGTACCTCCTTAACATTTTGGATCAATGCGCCGGATAACTCCCACGGCGGGGGCTGCCTCCTCGGTGGGCCGGGCCGTCCCCAGCCGCATGAGGTCCAGGACATCGTCCAGGTTGATGAGCGCCTTGCGCCCGGCCCACACCACGGGGACAACGCCGCTTTTGGCGAGCTTCCGGATGTGGAACTCCGTTACCTCCGTGTCGGGGTCCAGGGCCTTGATCTCCGCGACGATCTTCGCCGCGGTCCGCATACGCGGGATACGCTCGGTGCCCTCCATCACTTCACCTCCCTTCGCTGGAAGTGCCCGCAGATGTCGTAGGGCATCCGGGTCTTGACCCTGGGGTAGTCGCAGTGGCCGCACTGGACCCGCTGGCCCTTCGCGTTGTAGTGCTGGTAGAAGTGCCGGCAGTTGACACACAGCGGGGCCTCCGGGGTCAGATGCGTGTCGTAAAGGATCTTGCGCTCCTTCTCGGTCATGGAATTTCCTCCTTGCGTGGCCGCAGGAGGTATGCTATAATACCTTCATGCGGGCCGATTGGTTAGGTCAATGGGTTCCGCTAGCCTCGTCAGGTGGTCTCAACACCTGGCGGGGCGCTTTTTGTTTTGATGCTTGTCCTTTTCTCTGCCTTATGATATGATTTGAGCGGAGAAAGGGGGTGAAAAAGTGGGATGGAATGATCCGATATTTGGTGCCTTTACATTTGGGACTGCCCTGATTTGTAAGAACGGACACCTTATAACAGATTCGCTTGAAGACGAACCATTTGCTCAGCAAAATTTCTGTTCTATTTGCGGTGCCGAGATAATTTCAGCCTGTTCGGAATGCGGCACGAAATTCATAGGCGCAAAGCGCTATGAACAGAATGCCTTTACTACCCCAGGCCCAAGGAAAGTACCTGCTTACTGTCGCCAATGCGGGAAACCTTATCCTTGGACACAAGCTGCGTTAGATGCGGCCACAGCACTTATTCGTGAAGAAGACGAATTAAGCGAAGCTCAGCGAGAGCAACTGGTCACATCTTTACCCGACATCGTCACAGAAACTCCAAAAACCAGTGTTGCTATTGTTCGCTTCAAAAAAGGCCTCAGCGCTGTTGGAAAGTTCACAGCAGAAGGGTTGCGTCAATTTGCTATTGACTTTGGCTGTGAATTGGCCAGAAAGCAACTAGGCTTGTAACCGTTGCTCCACCAGAAAGAGCCCGTAGCCCGGACACTTGCTCTGTCCGCAGTTATGCGGCTCTTTTTTGACCCAGCAGTTACAGATATCCCGTAGTTTCCTGCCGCATTTACAGCAGAAATTAGCTTGTTCTCGGTTTTCTGCGCCACAATTATTGCAATACACCGCTTACCTCCCTTCTTTTGATTCTAAGCCCTACCGAGGCTGGTAGTTGCTACGCGCTGGGCCGTACCGGCTCCGCCGGGGCCGGGGGCTGGGCAGCATTAGGAAGCCGCTCTCGTTCATTCATACCAAGGATGAACCCTGTCACAATGCACTGTCCCTCCTTTGACATCCTGCTCAGGCACATTGCGATCTCCTCCGGCGTTCTCGGAATTGTCGTTTGATTTTGCATTAGTTTCACCTCCTTAAATTTCAACTGTGTTTAAATTGTATATCAACTTAGTCCAAAATTCAAGAGGCATTTGGGAAAACTCTTTCGACTGAGTTTAAAACATTGCTTGATTTTTGACTTCGTTTGCTATATAATCAACTCAGTCATAGGAGGTGATCAAGGTGGAAACTATTGCGAACCGAGTAATAAAGATTGTCGAAGCAACCGGCGGGAACAAAAGTGAATTTGCACGGAAAATAAACCTTACTCCCGCATATATTTCAAAACTTGATAAGCAACCAGACAGAATCCCTAGTGACCGAACAATAGCGGACATCTGCCGGGAATTCAATGTCTCAGAAACGTGGCTCCGGACTGGTGATGGGGAGATGTTCGAAAAGGCTACGAATACTCTGGCCGATAAACTGGCACAGGAATACAGGCTGGATAATCTGGGTCGTCAAATTATGGCAGCTTATTTGGAGCTTGATGAGAATGACCGTTTAGCGGTTGGACACTTAATTCAGAACCTTTTAATCAAGCAAACCACCCCAGTGCCGGACGCCAGCGGACAAGCGCAGGCAGAGTCGGACCTGGCAGCAGAGATTGCTGAACTGAAGCGTCAGAATCAGGCACTCGCCGCAGAGATCGCGGCTTTGAAGGAAGAAGACGCAAAAATGGAAGCGGCGGCAGAATCGTCTGTGTGGCCTTCGGTATCCGCTGGGAGCCGTAGCCCGGCGGATATAGCAAAAAAATAGGCCCGGCAAGGCATGAGCCTTACCCGCCTGAAGATAGGAGATGATTACATGGGCTTTTGGGGCTTGATAAACTGCGCAAAATAAAACAAGAAAAAGCCCTCCCCGGTGTTACCAACACCGAGGAGGGCAAAGAGGGCAGTAGACTTTGCGACGGCCTAACTGCCCTCCTATCATATCAAATGCAGGAGGAAAAAACAAGATGGCAACCATTCAAAAACAGGGGAGAGGCTACAAAATTACCGTCTCCCAGGGCTATGATTATGCCGGCAAGCGGCTCCGTCAGTATATGACGTGGGTACCGGAACCGGGGATGTCTGAGCGGCAGATTAAGAAGGAGCTGGATCGGCAAGCGGTCTTGTTCGAGGAAAAGGTTTTGACCGGGGCCACCTCCAACGGCAACATGCGCTTTGCCGACTTTGCGGAGAAGTACATGACAGAGTATGCCCAGTTGTACCTCAAGCCGAAAACCATAGCCACCTACATGGAGCACCTTCAGCGCATTAACCAGGCCCTCGGCCACATCCGGCTCTGTGACCTCCGTACCGGCCACATCAACAGCTTTTACCAAAACCTCCAGGAGAAGGGGATCCGCAACCGCACCACCGCCCTTTGCAAAATTGACCTACGGGAGCGGATCGGGACGCAGCGCGGAGCTCTGACCGCCTTTGCTGACCGCGCTGGTGTTAGCCGAGCCACCGTCAAGCAGGCCATAGAGGGCAAGCCCATCAACCAGCAATCCGCTGACGCTATCGCCCAGGCCGTGGGGCTGAAGACCGGCAAATCGTTCACTGTTACCACCCACGGGGAACCGCCGGCCCCGGCCAGCGTGATCTCCTACCACCGTACCCTCTCCTCTGTCCTCTCCCGGGCGGTCAAATGGGGCTATATCCAGATCAACCCGGCAGACGCAGCGGAAAAGCCCAGCCTCGGCGGCCATGAGGCGGCCTATCTGGAGGAGGACGACGCCCGGCAGCTCTTGGAGCTGTTACAGGTCGAGCCGGTCAAATGGCGGGCACCCATTACCTTTGACCTGCTCTCCGGCCTGCGCCGGGCGGAGCTTCTGGGCCTCCGCTGGCAGGACGTAGACTTGGACGGGCATACCATCACCATCCGCCAGACCTCCAACTATTTGCCCGGAAAGGGGGTCTATGTCGGCACACCGAAGACCACCACCTCGGCCCGGCCTCTGCCCATCTCCACCGCCGCCATCATGTTACTGCTGGAATACAGAGCCTGGCAGGACGCCCAGCGGGAGCAACTGGGAGACACCTGGGAGGATCAGGACGGGAGGGTCTTTACCACCGACACGGGAGCGCCCATGTTTCCCGACAGCCTGACGCAATGGTTCAGCGGCTTTATTGCAAGATCCGGTATGCCGAAGGTGACGGTTCACAGCCTGCGGCACACATACGCCTCCCTAATGATTGCCGACGGCGTGCCTCTGGTGGTGGTATCCCGACAGCTGGGCCACGCCCAGGCCAGCACCACGGCCAACATCTACGCCCACGCCATAGCCTCCGCCCAGGCAAAAGCCATGCAGACCTTTGACCGATTCAATGACATTGTAGGAACTGAAAAACCGCCCGAAAAGGGCATAAAAAAAGCGGCCGGGGATTGACTTCCCGGCCGCTCAACTGTGTATTTTGTGGTAGACCTTTGCCAGATTGGACGCTAAATGGACGCTAATTAGAACCAGGCAATTTTTCGTTTGAAACAAACACGCCCAAAAAGTTCTCTTTCTTTATTTCTCCGCTGTTACCTTATTCTCTAAAATTCAAACAAAAAAGCCCAGAAACATCAATGTTTCTGGGCTTTTGGCAGCGGGAGAAGGATTCGAACCCTCACATACGGAGTCAGAGTCCGCTGTGCT
>OFFW01000578.1_pt1 | contig 25963 bp, 21 predicted proteins | sample 1521501 | NCBI WGS metagenome assembly OFFW01 (sample SAMEA3504107, study PRJEB24116) | mouse gut metagenome | biome: mouse gut; feature: mouse-associated habitat; material: faeces | place: Denmark | collected 2011
CCGTACAGTTCCCCCTCTTCACGGAAGCTGTCCAACAGACCAAGGATTTCAAATCTGTCCTCCAACGAAAGAAGTGCTCCTTTTGTCTCCGTACCAAGACCATACAGGGCAGTTTTTTCCCCGATATAGAATATTTCACTCTCTTTTCTTTTGTATCGAAAAAAGAAAGTCCGTTACTACACATAATTATCATAAATCTTTCATCGAGAGAAATACAATTAAAGCAATAATCATCCAATATTAGGGAATTCTTGGAATTATATATTTGAAAAGTATCTTCTTTGTCATTTGTTTCAATATCCCTTATTCCTATTTCATCTGCATCATTCAGTAAATCGAAAATTTTATCTTTGAGGTAATCCAGTTTTTTATTCCTTGTTTTCATTCTTCTCCTTTCTTGTAAACATATGTTTCTTATACTTGTATTATAATACTTGTTGCAGATTACAAAATTACTATAACAAGTATAAAATATAATTGCAAGGAAAATAGATTTTCAAATATCGACAGGAGATGACAAAAAATGGACAAACTGGATAAAGAGTACGGCCAATTAAAAATACGTTTGTCTGAACTGTTAGCAGAAAAAGGTCTGAACAGAAATCAGGTGTCTAAAAAAGCGGCAATGAACTGGAAACAAGTGGACAGATATTGTGACAATGATATATCCCGATTGGACACATTTGTTTTATGCAAACTCTGTACTGCCTTAAAGTGCGATATTCAGGATTTATTGCTTTTTATCCCTGCTGATAATGAGCCGGATATATAAGTATTTTTCATAGGCTTTATGTGAAACATACGTTTCTGTATTTAGTATTCTAATACTTGTTTAGGATTACCAAGCCTCTACAACAAATATAGAATTAAATCGTTCGTAACCTACAAGAATACTAATTGGCAGAGGTGAAAAAGTGGAAGATAATTACGGTCACATGGAAATCCGGCTGAATGAATTGCTAAAGGAAAAAGGATTGAGCAAAAACAAGCTGTCACACAAAGCAGAAATGAACTGGAAACAGATTGACAATTATTGCACGAACAGCATCACCCGTTTAGATGTATTCGTTTTGTGCAAACTATGTACTGTCCTGGAGTGCGGCATAGAAGATTTGCTTGTGTTCTATCCACCTGAAAAGCAGTAGCCTGTACTTATCCAATCCATTCAGCAGATTTAAAGTCTGGTATTCGGTTATGGTATCTCTAGCCGCATTCCCAGACTTTTATCCTGCATTACCCACACTTTTTCAGGCTTTCGATTTTCGCAGTCTAATAATACTGATATTATTCAAGCTGATTATAGTCATACTTACCATATCAATCATATCCTTTCCATTCCCCTCCTTAGTCGGTATCGCTGACGAAATTCTTGACATAAATGATGTTCGGTTTTCCCAATCCCTGCCTGACACTCTCAATTAAGCCTATCCCCTTATCGTAGTCAAGTTCCCTCATCAGTTTCACCGCCTTATCGTTGGCGCAATGAAATCTGTCCTTCACTTCATCAACAGTAAAATATATGTATACCCTGCCTTGTTTGTCTATCCAGCCGTTTTTCTGTGACAGCTCCATGCGGTCTATCATCATGCCGTAAAGCAATTTTGCCCCGATTGACAGCGTATCAAACCGATGCTCTGTAAATAACTGCTTCGGTATGCGGTAAAAAGAATACTGACCACCCTGTTTCCCATAAAAATATTCAAACTGCATTTACCCTTTTCTCCTTCCCTGCTTTAAATAGTGTCAGAATCGCCAAATTCTTTACGGCAGTTACCGCCGGAATTTATCTGAGCCATTCTTAACCTTGCCTGTTCCCTCTGCTCGGCGCTTACGGTTCTCGGCTTACGGTAATTAACGTATGATTTTGGCATAGAATAGGTCTTATCTATGTCTGTCTGGTCTACCAGCCTGTAACTTTCCGGATAGGCTTCCACAAGCCGATCCAGCTTACGCATGACTGCCTTATCCCTTGTATAAACAATAGCGGTCTGCTCTGCAGCATTATAATTGACAATGGTTTCCATTTCGTATTTTGTTAATTTGGTCATAACTCCATGCCCTCCTTTTTAGGCTGTTCTCTCTTTTTTTCTCCGTTAATTGTCGGTCTTTTTATCTGCTCCTTAGCTTGAGCCAGCCGTTCCCTTATGGAACTGCCACGTTCTGCCGTTTTGCGGTTTTTCGTGGTAGAAATAAGCTCTATACAGCTTTTCTCTGACAGTCCGGACAGTTTATGTATTGTAGTGCCTACAATCTCTTTTGTAACAGCATCAGTAATCCTCGGTTCAATCTCCTTCAGATTGGCAAGCGTACCTTCCCTGCCGTTTTCGCCGAACTGATAGATAAGATTGATTTCATCAGCGCTAAAGGACACCATTCCTTTTCCCTCTGCCTTTAACCGCTTTACGCCAGTGCATTTGACAGTATTCTTTGCACTCTCATACGCATCTCTGGCTGTTATCCTGCCTTGCCCGTCCGTCTGCCGGACTTCCAGCCCGCTTTTACCTTTCTGCTCCAGTACAAGCCAATGGTATTTATCTCCGTCTTTTGTATAGACTGCTCCCTGTTCCCCTGAATACCTGTCATTCAGCTTAAATTCTCCTGCTTTGTCGTAATAACTCTTAATTTTTTCAATATACTCCTGCTTCATGGTTTGCCCTCCTTATTAGCTTTTCTGAATCAAAAAAGGACTGCTTCTCGCAATCCCTTTTCCAGTGTGTTCCTGCCCATATTTTGTTTGATGTACCTATAACTGGCACGCTATATCAATCGCTGTCTGAGTTTCCCCAAACGATGCCGCCCAACTATCGAAATGTCCCAATCCCAAACGCTGTAAGGTATTGTACTGGAGATACCGCATATTGGTGTAAAGTTCCGTCATACTGTTGCTGATCGGAGTACCCGTTGCGAATGTGATTCCCTTCCCTCCGGTTAGCTCAGAGAAGTGTTGTCAAGTGTGTTTGTAAAATTATTTTCGATAAGAATCTGAAATTTTGAACATCAGAAGAAGAACTTCAATATCTTAGAATATTACGGAATGAACGCAACCAATAGAGTTACAGTTTACAAAAGAAGTGAAGAATTATTTCTATAATCATCATACATATAAACAGGCGGTCACGATGACCGCCGATAAAACTTACACTTTTGGAAAACCAAAAATCTGTTCTTTTTTTACCTCAATCACGCAAAACCATATTCATAGACTCATAATCTCCAATCCCAAAACACGGCCTTAGCTATTATTACCGAAACCCTTCCCTTGTCTCAATATTAACAATAAGATCTACATTTGCGTGTTCAAATTCATTAAGTTCGCCATTCGAAACATCATTATGCTCCAATTCATTATACCAGTCATACTGAATATAATGATTAAAATATCTGCCGCCTTCCTTAAATGGAAATCCATGACGAGCATATATTTCATTTCTTGCAAATCCAAGTAAATCTTCAAAACTATACTCTTCATCATACTTTAATTCGTATAATTCGTCCTCAGTCAGGTATTCATCTGCACTGTCGGGAAAAATAAATCCATCAGCATCAAAAACACTGTCCGATTCAGCTTCCTCCACCGAAACTCCAGTTTCAACTGCTGCCGCTTCCTCCGTGGCGGCCATGGAATCACTACTGCTTCCATCAGACAAAGCATCCAGCACTCCTGGATAATGGACTTCCATATATCTGCTAATCCAAGGGGAAGTTCCTGCCTGAGATGAACGAATAAGGTCTACTATAAAAAGTCCAATGAGAATAGCTATTATCCAAGTTGCTACCTTTTTTGACATGGATTTTACAGTATATTTTTTTCTTGTATTCTCAGCATTTTCTGTCTTGTCTTCTTCCATTTCCATCGACCTTCCTTTACAGTATAATCCACATCGCAGGTCTTAACCCGCCATTTCTGTTATTAACCGTATTACCGCCATCACTTATTGCCCCTTTGGAATCAACAATAGCAGCGTAGGAGTTGTTTCCGCCTGGTGTTCTCAACCAACACCATTCAGCTTTTATTCCCCCTTCCTTCGGAATCCTATCCTGATCAGACGAAAACAGTGTTCTCATTTCTGAATCACTTAGCAAAAAAACTGCATCAACAGTATTTTCTCCGCCGCTCGTTCCATATTCTGGGTTTCCATTATTTGATATCATTGTTGAAAATATCATTCTTTTTTCACGGTCATCAAAATCACATAAAAAATCTGTGTTAAGAAATTTCCTGACACTGCTATCCCTCCAGGTAATTCCAGTCAAAGTATCATTATATGCTTTTTGGCAGATAACCGTTTCGGTTATTACCAACGCCATATCCTTATCTACTCGAATAACTCTCCATTTATATTTTCCAAACGCAAGGTTTCTCCTTTCACCATTCTTTATAAGTTTAGGGAAGAGAAGTCTTACATTCTGCTTGGCATCCTTATAATCACCGAGCTTGTTATATTCATCAAGCGCAACCTTTGGATTACCTTGTTCCGCCTCCTTTTTAGCAATCAAATACCGCACTTCCAAATATTTTGAATGCGTGTCCTTATAGTTTCCAAGACGCTTAAAACAATCGCAGGCCCTTTTATATTTTCCTTCATTCACCAGAATTTTTCCATACTGATACAAAGATTCAGCGGCATAGTCAGCAGAATCTTTATAATCCTTAATGGCAGTGAACTGTTTTGCCGCCTCCTCAAAATTATTCCCTTCAAACATTCGCTTTGCATAACTATAGCACTGCGCTGTTACAGTTTTGGCGCGTTCTTGTGCATCACGATAATTTCCCAAACGCATGAATTCATCATAAGCTTTGCCAAATTCTCTATCAGAAAGAAATTTCTCAGCTTTTTTATAGCGTTCCAACAATGCTTTTGCCGTTAAAACATCTTCAAAAGAATCTTCACCTACTATTTTACTTGAGGCAGCAAGTATGTCTTTGAATCTAACATTATTTTGACTGGCTATCCACCCAATCGGTTCTATTACACCAAACGGACTGAATGGCGTTCCTTCTTCTGCCATATGACCCATCGCACTTGACGGAAAGTATTGCACTTTAGAAAATACGCTCTCCAAATTATTAATCGTATTTGCCATTCCTATTGAAATCATATAATTTCTGCAAGCTGTATTTCTCGCAATATTAATGTCATCATTGAATTTGGCTGGATTAGATTGGTACATTTTTTCAATCGCTCTTAATCCAATTTTATTTTTCACAGCTTTTAAGTCCGCTTTATTGATAATGACCGCAACTGGAATTTTTATCATTTTATTTGAAGAACGGTTACTTAATCTCGAAAATTGCTGTATAAATTCAATTATTACATCCTCTGCATTCGCTTCATTATCAGCAAAGCTGTTATCCGGTATCATCTGTCCATTCTTTTCACTCTCGTTTCGCACAGCCTTTATTGTTGTCGGATCAATAATAATCAAAACTCCATCTGTATATCCAAAATTCAGCGGATTCTGCTCATATACACCACTGATAAGCACCTCATCCGGGACATCATATACCACAAGGGTGTCTTTGAATCCATCCTCATATTTATGTACCATGCTATATGTAACAATAGAGGTCTTAGACGACTCAGATGTATTTCCGGTCATGAACATTTTTTCCAGTGCATCAAACTCTTCTTTTGGAAACGGTTCAATCTTAACATTATCCGCATTTCCCGTCATGCGGTACAAATGTTGAAAAGAAGCTAAAAATGCACTCTTCCCTGATGTATCCCCACCTATCAATTGAAGGGTAAATTCCCTGGCTCCCGTTGCTGCCAGTGGCTTTTCGCATTCTGGACAGACACTTTCAAGACGGGAACGGCCTGATATTAAAGAACATGGCAAAAATTTCCCACATCCGCATCTTGCTGTTAATATTCCCGTATCCCCAGGGACTAAATCCTTATGTATTTTGCCGCATGAAGGGCATACATATCCTGGCACTTTAAAAGATCGGTAACAATAGGTACAATGCTGTTCGTTTCTTTTCGCTTTATCTATCAGATTAAAAAAGGGAGTAACTATCAATGTGACAATCTTCAAGATAATAAGCAACAATCCATGTATAATACTTGCAATCCACAAATATATTGTTCCAAACACAACCCTGAACACCATTTCAATAAAGCCAATAACTGTTAAAGGTATATGTATAAAAGAAAGCAAAAACAGCCTTAATTTTGAATCCGATTCATAAATGCCAAGATGGTATGCCACACCAGCGGCACTAAGCAATAGCCATGTCCTGTCTGAGAGAAAGTTGTGGGCATCCCTATAAATATAACGGCGTTGATATTGTCCTGTCCCTCTGAAATAGCTGAATGTCAATCCGCTATTATATTTTTCTTTCCATTTATCCCTGTTAAAAAACATAGCACGAATTTGTGTTAATATAATCCCCAGTATAGACAAATAAAATGCGGCATGAATAATAAACCTCACAACTGGCGGCAATATATTCACAAAATGCACAGACATATTCCATGCATTCTTTATCCATGAAAAAAAAATGCTTACATGTTCAGCAACAGCAGATGGCATTGAATCCATTGTCCCCGACCTCCTATTCTACATCTCCTGCCCGTTTTCCTCTGTTTCGCTTGATTCTTCTTGAGACAAATTATCTTCATCCTGCATTTCATGGGCATGAGATCTGTTTTCATGCGGATCCTCTATCTGATAATAATCAGGATTATTCATTCTCTCATTAAACTCTTCCTGATCCAACCCCTCGGCTTCTGCCTTTTCTGCTTCGCGCCAATGCTCGTGACCGGCTTTATGCCCAAGATCATACTTTCCTTCTATAGGCTTTCCAGTATTGGCATCTAAAAACTGTCCTTTTTCATTTTTTTCAGCCCTTTTTTCTACCTCTTCACGGACACTTGCACGTATGTACGGTCTATGCAACGCCATAGTCAAGCCTCCTCTATATTCCTGCCGAAATCAAAGTCCTCAACCATTCGAAAACACTTCTCATCTTCATCTTTCTCAAATGCACTGTATTCCGCAGAATCCAGGTAAGGCCTTATGCTTTTGTCGATATCCAGTATAGTCTGGATATCATAAATTTTAATATTATCCGGATCATCTACATATTGCTGATCCTCTTCTCCCGTAAAAAAACGCCATCCACTATCGTTCCCTTCCCCTTTTTCACGATACATAAACCTTACAAGTTTTCTTTCTTCCACAAGCATTCTCGAAGCCATAACAAATCCAATATTTCTCATATCACTTCCTCCTATTTTCTGAATCCGCCAAATAATTTAGAAACGATAGAACCATCTCTTTCCTTTATTTCATCAGCTGCATCATCAATAATATTTTCATAATATTTGCGCATACTCTTGTCTGACAAAAGTTTACCCAAGGCATCCAGATTCTTCTTTTTAAGTCCAGAATTTACAATAGAGCTGCTCAAAATGCTCTCAAGCTTCCTCTTAGTTCTTGCGTTAGGACTTGCATAAATAAATTCAAGTGTTCTTTCCCATTTTTCTGGATTTGATTCAGCTGTCATAACAAGTGCGGACATATACTGTTTAAGAAAAATATCCGGACTCTCCAATAACAAATCAAGGATAAACCACTGGTCCTCTCTGGTTGTCTTAATCTTTAACAGTGCAGATATCAGCCGTGCAACATAATTTTTTGATAAAACAGAAGGAAAATCCTGTTTTATATACGGCTTCAAACACATTTTAACAGAATCTCCTTTTTTCATATGCAGCAAATTATCTATCGCTACAATATGGGCAGAATTTGTACAAACAGTGTCTTTCGGGAGGTTTTTCTGTATAGATGCTGCAAAAATTTCAGAGTCCTGTCCCTCCACGTTTACCCTGCCATCAAGAAGCTCATAGATTTTTTCCTTTGTTTTCTCATCAAAACAGGCTGCGCTGACTGCTCTTTCTGAAAATGCTTCCAGTTCCATTATGTTCTCCGCATCTTCAATATAATGGCGTACAAGCATCTGTTCCTTATCATACATACCATATTCTGATAAATCCCCGCATAATAAGAACATATCGTCAAGAGTCAAGCCTCTACCACTGCTTACTACAATAACATGGTCTACTACAGAATCAAAAATCTCTGGTTCATAAGTCTTAATACCATCTAACAAGAATTTAAGTGCATCATCTCCAACTACTTTTTTTAGTGTCAACAATATGCGTTTGTATGAGCTGTCCGTCATTGGCTTTTTTTCACATGATGTAACACAGTATGAAACAATCAATTTTGCCGATTCACCCTTCCTTAGTATATCACGGCATAACATACAATAGATCTCTAAGAAGAGAACAGCATCAGAAGAATCATATAACCTTATTACTTCAGCATATTCATCTGCAACTGACATATCCGTTAAAAGTTTTCCAACATCCTCAACAAATGGTCCTCCCTTAACTTCATCCCAAAAAGCTGTAATTCCACCCTTCTTATAATCAGTGAAAAACACTTCCTTTGCTCTGTCCCTAATAATCTCTGACAATCTCGTCTTCGCGTCAGGATCTCCTACCACGTCAGATACATCCCCTACCCAATTAAGAATAGGAAATGATTTTTCCAAGCTGCTTTTTATAAATTGACCAAGCCGGCAATTAACCTTTTCATATATCTCGGAAATAATATTCGTCTTATAAATCTTATATTTAGACAATACTGAAAGTGCTTTGGCATATTCTTCCGGAGAACCAAAAGAATCTCCGCATAATATTTCATATGCTTTCGCAAGTGCATTAAAATCAGCTGAAGGAAAATGAATATCGAATGATTGCAAAAATTCTCTCGAAAACCTTTCATGCATTCCATCAAAGGATGATATTATATTAAAAAATTCTCCCAATGATTCCATATTAAATTCTGCCTTCTTGTTTTCTCCGTCTAAAACTACATAAGGCGAATCATTAAGAATGCGCACCTGATTGGACTTGTCCTTTGAAGCAACTCCAACAATCATAGCCCGCAAACGGGTATGGTTAGCTGGAGAGCTTTGCTGTTGCTGTGAAAAGCTGCCATCTTCTTTCACATAATATATATTGGAATTGATGAATTTATCCATTCGTGTGGCAAATGGAATGTTTGATGCAATTCTTGGCGAAAATGCCAGTTCAATTGCACCTATCCACATTTCTATATTTTCCGATGATTCATCTTTTATTACAAGATATTTCCTTTTGTCAAGCGGCAGCAAAAATTGGCCAAGAATAAAAGCAACAGCTTTCTTTAATGCATCTGCCCTACCATCCTTAATAAAATTTCCTATTTTGCTAAAAGAATAAAACGGGCTTTCACTTGCTCTTATTTCCCTGCATTCCAAATCTGCTGGTTCATTTTCATAATAATACGCCTCATTATTTTCCCGGGCTGTCCAAACCTTCCTATCGTGAAAAATCTCAAAAGGATAAAGATATTTAAAATTCCCTATAATAGCATGATTCAAATACATACCCGGACGTTTTGCAAAATCCCCGGTCACAGACAAATCATATGGAATTGGATGAAAGGAGTTTAAGAAACTAAACCCTGCATCCGGCACAGCATAAAGATATGCATCATCCATAAAATCCGGTTCACTAAACGACTGCTTTTTCTGTAATGAATTCATAACAAGCTGCAGATCAACGATATCTTCTTTATATAAATCAGAGCAACAGGCATATACCTTAAACCCATCACTCAAAATCGGCTGACCAGAACGTAGTATATCTACACCATGTCTGCATCTTGTGTAAATCAGATCATAATACATAAAATCTCCTTCCCGATACCACTATACCAGTATCAATCTATAAACTTTTCTTCCTTAAACAGCCAAAGAACCGGATCTAAAATCCTATGAGGTTTTATGTTTTCATTTACAGAACCCTGTGTCTCAGGCGGTTCTCCGTAACTGGAAACCCCAAAGAAATAAAAATTTTTAAAATTCGACTCCAATGCAGCAATAAATGACCCTTCTCCAATTCCATAGAGCCAATCTCTGATTTCCTCATTTACCTGCGAAATCTCCGTCAGGTTTACCTTACCCCTGGAAAATGTCATACTAGGTTTTCGAACCACAGCTCCTGCCGGAAGTGAATCCAACTGAAGAATTGTATCAAATTTTGTCAGAACGACAGCAACTGGTATTGTCAACATCTTATTCGTATTTAGCCCTCTTGCTGCTTTTATGTAAGCAGCAACACTATTGACTATATCTTCTGCACTATTTGTATCCCCTTCTGAAGCTCCGGAATTTCTTCTCACATCAGGGTTAATCATCCTCCGAAGATTAGTGAGAATCAATGGATCCAATGTAATAATAATTGCGTTAGATGCATTAATGTATCCGCATATTGCTGATGACGGATCCAGCCTTTCTGAATGATCCTCTCCTGCTCCATCATAAATTGTAAATGTATATGTAGGCGTAGTGTTACTCTTTTGCCTCATCAGATTCTTAATCTGCCAAAGCTGGGGCTTCAGCCTATCTCCCAGTTCTGTAGGATCAGTCGGTCTCGGGGGGATATGATTCTCGTAAATATTTGTATAATTCTCCCTTTGGACATCCCTCGTGTACTTATTTTGTGCTGACAAGGCAATCCTCAATTCAGAAACCCGGCTTAACTCATGAAGCATAACTGTAATAAAATTGGTTTTTCCAGACGATGATACTCCTATAATACAAAATGGAAGGCTTCCGTCAGCATCAAGAGCACCTAGTGGAATAACTCCTTTTGCTTCTTCTGGTATTTGCTTGTTATATTCTCCACATTCAGGGCAAAGCCTTACCGTTGCCATCCTTCCACAATGCTCACAGCGTATGGAAGGTTTTTTCTTTTCCGCAGATGTCTTAGGATAAGTTGTCTCACCACAATCAGGACATACATATTTAATTCTTTCTTTATCATACTCACTAAAGCAGAACGGACAGGTAAACTTTCCGCGATTCATAAATTTGTTAAATATCCCAGCCATTGGAACCTCCTCATTGAAATATTATAGTTTTCCATCATATCCTGCGGCCCATCGCACAGAATATGTTTCATTATTTGAAATATTTTTCACAAACAAAAACACTTTTGTCTTTTTCTTTTCCGAAAAAGACAAACCGAAGCTTTCCGTTATTTTTAACTTTGGTCTATCATAAACTTCCTCACTAATTCTTGCTAATTCAACAGCAGAACTGTCCTCATCTGAAAGCAAATGTTTACCTCCAGGAGAAGCACACAAAACCATTTCCGGTCGTTTTCCCATTGGTCTATTAGATTCAATATCTATGGTCAACCTGCTTCCAAAAAGTGATTTAATGGCTTTCCAATATATATTTGCATCCAAAGGTCTGTTGAATTTCTTTTTACAAGGTGCTGAAATTATATCTCGCCCCTCAACTCTGTAAACAGAAAAAATAGTAACATAATATGCATCTTCATCATGCGCTGTCAGTTGCTTTGTAATTTCATGCCACTGCAAATATGTATCATAATCAATTCTATCCGAATTGCCATTTATGTCATTTTCTGTAGCCCAAGGAGCTTTTGTCATGCCTGGCTCCTTTGTCCTGACAATACAATACAAAGCAACAATATTTCTAGGTACATTATCCTCTAATTTTACTTTTATCTCAATCTGATGGCTTGTCCCTTTTGCAGTCGATCTTGTATTCTCTGAGATTGTAGTTCCATTTTCATCAATCTGTACAGGTTTATAGGTATTGATAATAAGCTCATTCTCTGACGGAATCCACTGTCCGCCGGAAAACGCTTTTACCCGAACCTTATAATGGTTATCGGGAGGCAAGTTTATAATGCATGTTTTGAGTTCGGAACGAGTATTCTGCACAACTTTCCCGTCAACCATAATCTGTAAGTCAACATTTTTTTCAGTGATAGACCATCCAATTGGGCAATGATTGTCTTTTACCTGTCCTCCGGTAATATAAAAAGAATTTACCACTGGCGTAGGCGTTACCGTAATTTTTTCTATATCACTGATTCCCAAATCACCATAATCGGCACTGACGCATATGGTATATGGGTTTCCATATTCTATATTTTTTATCTCAATGCTTTGATAAACATTGTCAGAAATTGTATACTCTTTTCCTTTATGCTGATACTTAACAATTGCCCCTCTGCTGTTTTCGGGCAGTCTCCATGATACAATCAAGGAGTTGTCTTTCTGTTGATTCCTCAAATCTAGAATTCTGGACAATACTCTAGTCCTGACGAATATCGGCTTTGAAATGCTTCCCTTTCTATATGCAAATAATGTATATGTATATTCATTTCCCGCGGAAATTGATCTATCATTGAAAGATGTATCTCCTCCTTTCATGAGAACTGTTCCGTCATTGATTCCAATAGCCACCGCACTTCCATTTTTCTTAACTAATACATAAGATACACCTGGCTCCGTAGACTTGTCCCATCTAATCACTACTGCCTTCTTGTCATCATCAAATAATGCCTTTATTCCTCTTACCACAACTGGAGGATTTCTATCCAAGATTTCTTTTGCAGGCCGAAAGTCCTCACAAATGTCTAATATTTCAAGACAAATGTTAATTTTGTCAGATAGCGGCATAGTCTCACAGGCTTCAAATCTGGACCGGCACCCTGACAATACATTTTTAATCTCCTTTTTTTGATCCATCAAATCAATCTGTGGATATTTTCTTACAATTTCTGCAAGAAAACTCTCTGCCGCCTCATACCGCTTACTCGTTATTAAAACACGAAGTTTCTTAATTGGCTCCGCAATTTTGGCCTCCTCAGATTCCAACTTTTTCTCCAAAGATACTGTCTGGCTCTGTTCATTGGGCTCAGCTATCTTTGCACGAATCAGCTGCTCCCTAGCCTCATTGAGTTTCCCTTGCTTTAATGCCTTTTCTGCAAGAGATATGTACTTTGAAAACAGAGCAACATTCGCAAATACAAAACCGCACTCTGGACATCTATTTAAAGAAACTAGAATATCCTTACCACAATGTGAGCATTTTTTATAAAACTCCTTGCCACAATGTCTGCATTTATTTACCTTTTTAGCTTCTTTAATGCTTACAAACTCCGAAACATTCTGGCAATTAACGCATTTCACTGAAAATGATGCTTTTTCCGGAACATAAGGGTCATCCCTAAGTCCTGCCTCGCTGTTATATATCGCAAGAGCTACATCGGAATCTCCAAAAACATCCGTAATTTTTTTTATACAAATGTCCGCAAATCCAAAGTCACGTAAATCCGATTGCACCGAATCCTTCATTATAGAAAATAGCTCCGTAAGTTCAGGACTCTTATACAGCAGGAATTGTTCATACGCCTTTCTGTTTGTCTCATTATTAAAAACATTCGTTTTCCCCGCCGTTGCAATTGAAACACATAATTTACCTAAAGGGTCATTTCTCATTGAATTTTTCTTTGAATACTCATCAAACAAATTTGATATATCCCTGGTAGACATATCTTTATATTCTGCTGCATTTTCCGGTTCTCCGCTCAAATAGGCAGCAAAACTGTACAAATCGTATACTTTAGTTAAATCCGCACCGTTTGGATTTGGATCTCTGCTTTCTCTTAAAATTGCAAGTTCACTATAAATTTTTTCCGAATTGGTTGGAAATTTAGGCATTGCTGCAAATGGATCTATATTAAGGATAGTAAATCCATAACTCCTGTAAGCATCCTCAATGCTTTCCTTGGATAAACGGGTATTCTTTTTTTGAGCCTTTATTTTTCCATTTGTTACAACCAGTTCGCTTTTACTAAGCTTCTCAAGTCTTATTGCAGACTCAAGTCGTTTCCTTGATGTTGTTTTTCTCTCATCAGCAAGTTCAGCAAATTTAGGAAGCACTTTTCCATCGTTGCTCAAGACTTCTGCTTTCACTTTCCTCAGCAAATCCAATTTCCCATTAATTTCGTCACGCTGTGCCTGTTGGGAAATACTCCCAAGCATACCGCCAAGACTTTTCTCCGCTTTTTCTATGGCAGCCTTAATCTTTTTTGCGGCTTTTTCAGCAGGATCAAACGATAGACCCGTTATATCAAAAAAATCGTATTCCGCCATATGAATTTATCATCCTTCCCACGTTGCCACATCCGTCACTTTTACGTTTTCCTCTGCTATCCCCAAATCTCCGAGACTTTGGGCTATACTCCCAAATGCCTGCGTAAGCTCTGATTGTGGCACAAACATTGCATTGGCATCCTCTGAAGAAATACTCCGAAGAAAATTATAATCTGCCCCTCCAAACCCAATGGCTGCAGTTTCTATGCCATTCTCATTGCACTCATGAGCTGCGTCTATCGCATTCTGCTGACGATCCCAAACTCCATCTGCTAATATAACGGCGAATAACCTTCCTTCCTCGTTCTTCAACATATTTTCTATAGTATAGAATGGATGCTCCGCATTTCCATATCCAGTTTGTCCGCATTCAATGCTTTGTATCTTTTGAATACATTCATCTTCATTATCAGTCAGCCCGCACACTATCTGGTTTTTATCTGACACAGCCACCACCCCGACACAAGTGTATGCAAAATCAAGCTGCCTTACGAAATCACACATGGCCGCTTTCGCATCAGCAATTGGAGTTCCCGACATGCTCCCCGACACATCTACTGCCATTACGACATTCAAGGGCATCGGTTGATTTTGACTCGCATCTAGGGGAAGTCCATATTTTGACATATCCTCTGGGACTTTATCCCTGCGTACAGTCAAATTTGTCCTCTCATCATCCTGGCGTGCCTCCACATTTATCACTCCGTTGTCATCATAACTATATTGAATCCTTACAATTGATTTTCCCTTTTTCTTCTTGTCATACTTTAACCCGGTAACAACATATCTAAATGGAATCATATTATCAAGCGGATTCTCCTTATCCCCTTGCAAAACAAAAATTTCCATTTCGTTCAATCCTTTTCTCCGCACTCTGAACGAAAAGGCCTTTGCTGATTTAACCGGTCTCGGATGATTGGCCGGAATAATAATTTCATTGACATAGTGTGTTCCATCCTCACTGACGGCAATCATTCCCATAGCGTGCGCTGTGGTTTCCCTCAACGTCATCACGCCAAGTCCATCCAGCTTTTTCGCTGGTTTTGCTGCTAAGTGCATCTTCCCTAATGAAGCGGAGCGATCCGTCCTTTTCTTTCCATCCATGATTGCAACGGTTAGCTGCGTATATTGACTGCTTTCCTTGACGGACTGTATCGCTGCTCCCAATGCTACTGCTTCGTCTGGATTAACATGTGTAATCGGTTTCTTGCCGTACAGCTTAAACAGATAACTTGACACTTGCGGCATCCTTGTAGAGCCACCCACCAACAAAATATCCGAAACATCTGACCATTTAAGGTTCGCCTCTTCCATAATAGCTCTGCAAAGAGTTCCGGTTCTCTCAATTAAATCAACCGTGTTTTCCTCAAATTCCTGGCGTGTAACTGATACGGATGCATAACCATATCCTGAGAATGAAGCATTTGCATTAGCAGACTTTAATGACGTAAGCTGCCTCTTTGTTCCCTCAGACAATCCTCTCACTGTCCGCAGCAATTCATCATCATTCCGAATTTCCAGTCCCGTTTCATCTTCAAATTTATCAATCAATATATTCTCCAGCCTGTTATCCCAATCACGGCCTCCAAGATAATGATCTCCACGTGTTACAACGGTTTGCAAATCTCCGTTTCCATTCATATGTGTCAAAGTCACATCAAATGTTCCGCCACCCAAATCATAAACAAGTATATTCGCATTTTCTCTCCAATGATTCAAGCCATAAGCCATTGCCGCCGCATTTGGTTCATCAATTATCTTTTTAACCTTTAGTCCTGCAATTTCAGCAGCACGAATTGTTGCCTCTCGTTCGGCGGAATAAAAATAAGCAGGAACCGTAATAACAGCACTGTCGATAGTATCATTCAATTCTCGTTCCGCATCTTCTTTCAAATGTCTTAATAACAATGCAGATAAATCTGTTGATGAATAAGATTTTCCATCAATTATGCAATAGGAATCATTACTACCCATACTACGTTTAAAGGTAGCAGCACATCCTTCTTCTCCGGCAATAAACGCACTTTCGGCTTCACTTCCAAAAATAAGATTTCCATTCATAAATTGAATTACAGAGGGAGTGATTTTTCTTCCCTCTGAATTCATAATTATTTTGGGGGTGTTTTCCCCTTCTGGAACATAAGCAACCGCCGAATACGTTGTTCCTAAATCTATACCTACTGAAACTGACATTTATCTCTAACTCCCTCTGTTAAAAATCGCTGCTTGTTTTGAGTGAAGCAACATGTCTGATAGCTTCATTCATTTCTTCCTGCGTCTTTGTATTCTCAGATGTAATAACTGTTTCTACCGTTTCGTTGGTATCCGGATTAGTAGCCTTTACCTCAAGGCCAATTGCACTGCACCGAAAAAACACTTTAATAGGAGAGCCTTTAGGTGTTCCTGTTGGAAGTTCCAGTTTAACCTCACCCAATTTTTTTACCTTCAATGCAGGATCTGTATATTGCTCATTTCCATTCTCATCTATTGATGGCATTACATGCTTATCATTAATCCGGTCTTTTCCAACGTTTTCATATATTTTAAGATCTATTGCAACCTGATTATCTACCACTGTTCCATAAGTCTCCGTAGCTTCAGCCGGAGACTCATCTCCCACAAAGAGAAGATTATCAATCATAAAATGTTCTTCATCAACCCATACAGCCGGACCGAATGAACGAGACAATTTATCACTAACAGTACTCACCTTCTGAGGAATTATTTTGCGAAGTTGCTCGGCCTCCTCCTGCGTGAAATCAGGCATCTCATCATCACTTCCATACCCACCGCTTTCTTCATCCTCCTCTTCTCCACTCTGATCTTGATTTTTTTCCAATACTCTTTCTACACATTCGAGAGCAGCCTTCAACGCCGCACCTTTTGCCACTGCTAGATCAGGGTCTTCCATCCTTACTTTTCCTGCAAACACAGTTTCTACAGCTTCACGAATCATTGGCATTTTAGTAGATCCTCCAACAAGAAGAACTACATCAATATCTGCCGCAGTCAGTGAATTATTTTCAAGAATCTGCCTGACAAAATCCATAGTCATCTCGACAAGATCCTGTGTCCTTTCCTTAAATGCATCTGCCGAAATCTCTATTCGGGTAACATCACCATCATATGATATATTAATACTGTGATTAGCCTTCTTAGAAAGCAACTTTTTTGTTCCTTCCACCTGGCGCTGAATGACAGCTCTTAATTCCGGTGTTATATCCTCCAATGCCAAACCATTTTCGTCACAGTACAGCTCCGCAATATAATCATATAACCTGGCATCCCAATCAATACCACCCAGCCGGTCATTGCCGCCTGAGTCGATAACATCTATGGTTGCTTTGCCATCATCATCAACACTAAAATCAAAAAGTGTGATATCAAATGTACCGCCTCCAAGATCATACACCATAATTTTTCTGTTTTCACCAAATTCTCTGCAGCAATAATTAAGTGCAGCCGCTGTAGGCTCGTTAACGATATCAAGAACGTTCAGGCCCGCAATTTTACCCGCCTGTTTAGTCGCAGTTCTTTCCTCATTTCCGAAATATGCCGGACAGGTAATTACGACATCCTTTACTTCATCGTTTCCCTGTTCCTCGGCATATTCCTTCATTCTCTTCAATATCAAAGAAGAAATCATAATTGGATCATAAGCAACGCCATCAAAATTCCTTATTGTTGCATCTGGTTTTCCAATTTCCCGTTTGACAAACTGAACCACTCTTTCAGGCTCAATTTCAGCTTGTGCCTTTGCAGCTTCTCCCACTACAGGATCGCCGCTTTCCTGAAAATATACTGCCGATGCAAGCGTCCTGGAATCCTCCTCATAGTTTTCAATTACCTCCGGCATTCCGTTTTCATTTAAAGTAGCAATAACTGAATAGGTAGTGCCAAGATCAATTCCGTATACTTTTGCCATTTTGATTTCTCCTCTCGTTTTTTATTCAGTCAAATTATCCACAGCAGATTCTTTATACACATATACATCAACCAGTTCCTTGATAAGGGGTCTCTTCTCTGTGTAAAAACCAGTACCTTTACTGGAAACGACTGTATCATGCAATTCAGAATTATCCGTTTCTATTCGCTCTACAATCTGACAAAACTTGCTGTTCCTTTTATCCCCCGGTTTACTCTTCTGCAACATAACGCCATTGCTCTCTAAAAGCTGTTTTATATCCATAAAAAGGTATTTGATATGTTTCGCTGTTTTATCATCCACTTCTACGTTCAAAAGCGCCTCATTATCACAATAGATTCTCGCAACCTCGCGTAAAACATCATCAAAAGCCCTGCCTCTGTCTATCTCGTGGTAGCATTCCAATTCGTCCTGCATAGATTTTAACCTGCCAGCAAATTCATTATGGTAAAGCTTATGCATCTCTCTGACATCAGCTGCCATTTTTTTGTAGCTTTCTGCCTGTTCTTCAATATGCTGTTCTATCTTTTCAAGGGCTAGACCAAATTTTGGATTGGATTCTTTCTCCGTTTCCCGCTCTTCATCCATTATAAAATCGAGAGGTTTGGCGCTCTCTTCACCATTTTTGTCAACAATGTTTTGAATTTCTGATTTATCTATACAATACTCATTTACAGAACCATCTGTGCCAAAAGATGTTCTGTCTTTATCGAATGTATTACTTTTTTGTTCCTCCATCAGTTTACCTCCATCTATTTACACCTCAGCAAATAATATCCCATTTGTACTATATACACATGCCAGCGAACCAGTCAGCTTACCCAGTGTTTCTGCTCTTACTCTGGGTTCATCGGTTTCATCGACAGAAATTCCTCTGGTATCACTGGAATTCATAAATGAATTATTCTGTGATATGTTGTATCGTATCCTGATTTTTTTATACTTTCCCATAAAATCTGACCACTTTTGACAAGAAGTACCGGCGGAATGACGAAACAACACTATCTTTGCAACATTTCCGGTAAGTTCTGCAAACAATTCATCTCCATGGATATCTCCTCCGTACAACGATGATATAAAATCCTTCTGACTTATCGCGTATGTCCTTCCCCTCAATAAATCCCTTATTTTCAAAAACCTGGATATTGGAACATCATCGAGCAAAATCGAGAATTCCTTTCCCTGCGCTTGGAGTAACATCAAGTGGTTAATAACCAATTCACCAATAAGTTCATTATTGACCCCTCCCACATCAATAGAGATTACTCCTTTCTGATTGAGCATTCTTTTTATATTGCTTTTTCTGCCAGTCGGTCTCCCATATATTCCTTCAGCCTGACGATTCAGTTTGTTCAAAAAAATTCTAACGGCATCTGTTTCCGATGAACCCGCCATATAATATCTATCTATTTCTCTATGTTCAATTGTCGTGATTTCCCCATCCTTTAATAGCTTATCCAGTTCATCTTTTAATTTTAATATAGGAAAAACGGCTAGATTCTGAATCGTAACTGTTCCCTCTTTATGAAGCACAACCTCTATCAATGCCCTCAACAGTGACTCCGAACTCGGATTGGAATCATCATTCGGCATTGTTTCGTATAAGAGATATGCAATATCATCCACCGGCATTCCACGGAATACATCATAATAAGTATTTGTTCTATCTATAAATTCCGCATCAACACTATGCTCTCTTATCATAGCACCGATATCTCGATTACCGCTATGTAATGCTATAAGAGGAATCCCCTCCTGCTGCGATTTATGCACAAAAGGAATTAACGCCTCCATTCTTGTGCGAACTTCTCCTCCGGAAACAATCTCTCCTTCAGGATAATCGTTTTCACCCCAGATAAAATCCAGAGCAGGGGTTTGGCTCTTTGTGTCATAGTCATATATGTCATTATCGCTTGGATCAGATGTTACCAGCAATAACTGCTGCTTATTTTCATTTGGCATAATCATCACAGAGCGATTCTGAAAATTCGCCTCTGATGCATGATCACATATCTGTCTGATTTCTTTTTTTGTCCTGGCATTTTGTAATGCAGTATATATGGAATTACCAGTCCACATGGATACACCATAAGCAGCCCTTGTAACACCACCCATTACATGAAATGCGTCACCTAATAAACCCATATCTCACCTACCCATGAAACAAATCAAATTTGAATTTAAATGGCGGAATGTTTGGTAATCCAACAACAGCCTCGCCTATATCCAAACCAATCAAATCCCAATCCTCTACTACAAAGCCTTCCCGTTTTTCATAATGCCTGCTGCCATTCGCCTCCGGAAATGTCTCAAGAATCATGTTTTTTCCAAATAGCCTGCTGACGTACTCTCTCGTGTTATAGTCATTTGACTGAAATGCAAATACTGAGCTAAAACCCGCAACAGCATTGTGCGCCTTTGCCTCGTTCTCATAGTTTGCATTCAACTGGTCTATTCCTTGAAGCCCCGCCAATATCTTTACACCCAGACTTCGACCAAAATTTATTCCGTCTTCCAAATGCCGCAGATTAGGCAAAAGCTTTAATTCATCAGCAATCAGGTATACGTTGCCTTGAGTAGCCGTTCTGCCAAGTGCTTCTTTCAATGCAAGGTCAAATAACAATGTATAGATTGGAGATAACACATCGCCTATTGCAAGATCATATTCCAAAAATGCCGTATGGCCTCCTTTTCCTCGAATAAACTTTCGCATGGAAAAGTCTCCTACATCGGAGAAAACACCTGTAAATATATCCCTTGTAACCGAGTATACCTCAGACATCACGCCTTGTGCCTGAGTTCCTGATTTTCCCCCGATATATGCCGCAACAGAAGCCAGGTCACTATGGCTTCCCACCATTGAGCGTATTTCATCTATCGGAGTCGAATCCAATAAATCTTTCAAATCCTTATTGCTGAACGGCACACCCTCCCTGACCAAAGATATAATGATTGAAGCCAATAAATCACGCGCAGCATTGGGAAAGAATGGGTTACTGTTATTTTTTTCACTTCTTTCTGCAAACAGTGACTTACAAATCTCCTGTGTGTTTTGGGCTATAGAGATTCTATCCCTTCCATCAGCAGTGATTTCATCGTACAAATTCCACTTGGCCGATATCTTTCTATAGGTCTTAGAATTTCCTATTACTACATCTCCCGATTCAAAAAATTTCTTGTGAAAATCCCCTTTACTATCAAAAATCAGCATTACGTCATCTTTGTTAAGATTTTTCTTTAATTGTTTTACAATATGGTAGAAAAGGTTCGTCTTTCCACTTCCAGTTCCGCCTACGAGAAGCAAATGTTTACTTAATATCTCCTCATTTATACCAAATTTAGCTTTTTGTCCATTAAACTTTCCAGAAATTTGGAGACAATCGTGAATGCCATCCTGTGGAGGACTATTACTCTCAACCAGCCCACCATATACAATTTCATGAGTCAAAGACATTGGAATCTCCTCCCCGCCACAACAGCATTTATGTAATATGGACATATCCCGTCCTTTGTTTCTCATTAAAGATATATGTATACCGATAACTTCGGTTATACTTTTTCACAGCAAGATCAATTAACTTTTCAAGAGAATCTCCAATGGCAAATTCCCTCCAATGTTCGGCTATGCGAAATGCAAAATCAGGATTACCTTCTTCCATTCCTCGGAAAACCATATTCTCTAGTTCACCTTGACACGCAATAACAAGCTTGAATTTGGCAAAATAATCAGCATGCTGATTATCTGTATCCAACTTTGTACTCCAAGAAAAATGGTCATTGCTCATTCGTCTGTAATCCAAGCCAAAATAATCTACACATTTGATACTTTTACACGGATTGTTTTGATTTAGCGTTATGTCAAAAGTAAAATCATAATAATTCCATTTCCCATCTATCTTAATCGCATTCCATGCATGTCTTCCTATTTTTCCATCCGCCCTCTGCGCCTCACCCTCTATCACAACACAAGGGAAAGCAACATAATCACAAATGCTTTTTACCGCTTTTGCAATACCATCACATACTCCCGAATTTTTCAAAAACGGTCCTGTTATATCATGCTCACCACCACCTTCATGATACAATACTGTGTCTATCAAATATGTGTGAATTTCGAACAAAATACCCCATTCATTCTCTTTTTCTACTAGGTTCTTAATCTTGTTTATTGTCGATAAGCACTCGTCTTTGATATCTTTATAGATACTTGAGGACATTTTATATTTTGGTCGTACAGAAATCTTCTTTCCATCCATAAAAACATTGCATTTATCTACATGAAAAATCATCGGTGTATCAAGCATCACGTATCTGTATATTTTTTCAATTTCAACCTTTTTTTCACATGGTGATATATCTATTTTTTCACTAAATGACAAAATCCCAGTCTTAAGATCTTCATAAATGCAACGTTCTTGAAAAAGAAGTTTATCCTTATAATATTGAAATCCGTCAAAAGTGCTATATATTGTGAATGTCCTCTCTATCTGCTTTACATGATTTAAATCCTGCATTTTTGCATTTGAAATACCTGTAATGCTTTTTCTCATTTACATACACATCTCTTCCTCATCTGCGTACTCTTTAGAAGATGCTTCTTCTTCCTGATCTCCTCTGAAAGGTACATCCTTAAGAGAATCCCAATCTGTCGTCTGTCTCTGATTTTGGTCAGATTGACCCTGTATATTTTCTTTCTCTCTGAGTATCTCTCCGGATTCTTCTAACTCTCTTCTTGAAATTTCTGGTGGTCGATTCATTCCTTCACCTCCCTATGCGATACAATATTTGTTGTATAAAGAATCACAATATTCTTTATACAAGTCAAATGCTTCCTCATTTCTTCCCTTTTTAATAAGACTTAAAGTACCGATAACAAGTTCTCTATACATCCTCACATAAATAGTCTGCGACTCGTCTTGCTCTCCTATTTTTTTTACAATCAATGGTGCTTTTTCATAATATTCCTGTATTGTTTCCGGATGATAATCTTTAACATATGTATCACGAAACTTTCTCAATATGCTGAGTTCTTCACAGTTATCGTCAAATCGAGCGGACTTTGCTCTCATACACGCTGTTGTGAGATAGCAACCAGAATCGTCTTTCTTCTCTGGTTCAACATATGGATTGCCCAGCCAGTCAGTTTCTATTTTTTGATTGCCAAAAATATCAGTTTCAACTTTAGGGTTTCCAAAAATATCAGTATTTACTTTTTCATTTCCAAAAATATCAGTTTCAGCATTCCAATTTCCAAAAAAATCTCTATAATATCTCTTTCCGTCCTGTTCAATATATTCTCGTCCTTCTTTATCAGTTTTAGGCATGTCCCCATCCTCCTCATATTCACATTATCTCTTTCTCTCTGGGATATCGTCTTTAACACCACATTTTTCTAATATTCATCGAAGTTTTTCCTCGATTCGCACAAAAGTATACTTTTATGCGAATGGAATTTGCTACATTTTCACAATTAGTAGTTTACGCCAAAAACCTTGTAAAATCAAGATTTCTTTGTTGGTTTTTCGGTATTTTTCGTAAAAATGTGGCATTCTCATAAAAGTATACTTTAACAATCCAGCTTTTCTACCTACTGTTCGTCTGTTTCCAATGCTTTCTTCATTTTCTGTCTAAACGTGCTTTCTGGCATACCACATTCCTTTGAGGCTTTTAATACAAATATTTTTCCATCCCTGCACATCTGACAATACTCGCTGAAATTATCCGGAAGTGGTTTTTCAGGTCTTCCGAACTTCACGCCTTTTGCCTTTGCCGCCGCAATCCCTTCAGCCTGCCGCTGCTTAATGCACACTCTTTCATTTTCACTGACATAGCTCAATAATGTTAATACCAGATCCGAAATAAATGTGCCGAGCAGGTTCTTTTCTCTTCTTGTATCAAGAATCGGCATATCAATCACAACAATGTCCGCTCCTTTTTCCTTTGTGATGATTCGCCACTGTTCCATGAGTTCCTGATAATTTCTGCCAAGTCTGTCAATGGATTTGATATACAGCACCATGCCGGGTTTAAGCCTTCTCAGCATCCGCTTGTACTGTTTTCTCTCAAAGTCCTTGCCTGATTGCTTATCAACATAAATATTTGCCTCCAACACCCCCATTTCCTTCAGTGCAATCCTTTGCCTGTCCTCATTTTGATCACGGGAAGAAACTCTCATATATCCAAGAATAATTGTTTTGTCTGCCATAATCTTTTCAACCTCCATTTTTTACTGTACAAATTTTACTTAGTAAGTTCCTCAAAAAATAAGAAGATAGATAACAATTGCTATCTGTCTCCTTTGCTACCTCGCTCCTTTATCTTTCTGTCTTGCCTGATGCCCCCTGCCTGCTTCCCTTATCTTTATGTCCTGCTCTTTTTTTCTGAGTCTATTCCTGACGCTCCGCATATCCACCACCTTTTCTCCGTAATTTTTCTCATACTCTGCACAAGCTGTTTCATAATCCTGATTCTCCCTCTTGGCCGCATTAAGTTCCTTATAGAATGCCTGTACAGAGTCAAAATTGTATTCCTTGACAATAGAAGAAAGTCTCTTTTTCATATTAGAAATCTGGAAGTCAAGACTATCAATCTCCTGCTGTAATTCCTTACGTCTGCCGCCTTTGAAGATACCTGCACATTCGGACAGTTCCTTTTTCAGCATATCCCTTCCTTTCTCACGCCCCAAAATTACCCTGTTTTGGTCTTTCAGCCTACCCTCAATCTCTTTCAGGCGGGGATATTTACTTGCAAGAACGGACGGTTTTGGCTGCGGCGGTCTTTCTGCTGTCTGCCCGGTTTCAATCGAAACTGGCTTTTTCTCTGCCTTTATCTGTTTAATAATGCTTTCTTTCTCTGTGGAATCAACTTCTGAATGCTCTGTATGCTTTTTCATATCAAGTTTCCGATTCGGATTTACGGGAAATGGTATCTTCTTCCTTTCCGGCTGAACTATCAGATTATCTCCTGTACGAATACGGCTGTCTATTTCTTTTGATGTTTCCTTAACAACACTGACATCAATACCGATCACTTTCTCCGCTATATCTATCATCTTCTGCATGGCTTTAGCAATCAGGAGTTCCAATAACAGAATCGCCGCTTTGACAATCTCCCCGAACAGCTCCGGCTTATGTCCGTTCTGTTCAACGGATTCCTTAACTTTTTCCGTGATTTCCGCCTTTTTAAGTTCCACAATCTCCGCATCTGATACGCCGCTTACAATCGCACGGTCAACAGTTCTGTTCCATTCCATGCGGATTTCATTGTCTGCTTTGATTTCCTCCGCTTTCGGATTATTTTTACCAACCTTCTTTGTTGCAAGGTACGGACCGTTTTTATCGAAAATACTGAGCCTGTCCTTATCATCAAGCACCATTTGATTGATTAAATCCGTACAAAACACTTTTATCTCATCTAAAAAGGATTCCTGCTTGAAACTCTCATCTTTAATAGTAAAAATCTTACGCTCATACACTTCGCCCTTTTTGATGATTTTACAGCCTTTGCGGATATTTCCATCTTCGTCAAGAATCTCTTTCTTTGTCCTCACATGACGCCCACGCTCATCATAAAACATATTCCGTGTGGCAACTTTTTCTGCCGGCTGTTCCAGCCGCTTTCTCTCTGCAAATATCATATGGATATGCAGATTCGTTTTACGTTTATTGTGGTGGAGCGCAGCAAAGCACTCCACGCCGTACTTTTCCTTAAATTTGTCTACCATCTTTTTCAAAAGATAGTCATGCTCATAGTTGATAAAACTCTCCGGAAGCGCAATCATCAGTTCCCTTGCCTCAATGCACTTCCCATTTGTGCCGCTTTTTTCAAATTCTTCCTGATTACATTTGGCAAGCTCCCGCCAGAATGCCCTGTCCGGCTCTGTTGCATAGACTTCATAGAGATGTTCCTGCTTGGCATGGCTCGAAATATAAGTGATGCGCCCTGACAGGTTATGCAGCTTTGCCATTTCTATAAATGAATTTCTTTTCATAAACGCTT
>OFFW01000580.1_pt1 | contig 25883 bp, 23 predicted proteins | sample 1521501 | NCBI WGS metagenome assembly OFFW01 (sample SAMEA3504107, study PRJEB24116) | mouse gut metagenome | biome: mouse gut; feature: mouse-associated habitat; material: faeces | place: Denmark | collected 2011
TTGTCCTGGGCCCGCAGGTCCGGACAGAGAGAATGTAATTGCCCTGGGCAAACCCCGGCTCTGCTCCGAAACTGAGCCCTTCTCCAAAATCCGGCATCTCATCCGGACTTTTCTCCGACTCCTCTTCAAATCCGGCATTCTCACTGAAATCTGCATCCACGCTAAAATCCGGATCCAGACTAAAATCTGCATTCAGGCCGGCATCGTTATCAGAAGCATAATCAGACGCTTCTGTTTCTTCCGGATCCTCGTCCAGGCCAAAAATAATATCCCTGTCAAAATCCAGCGCCGGCTCCTCGTCCGGTTCTCTCTCCGCTTCAAATCCGGCATCCAGACCGAAATCCGGTTCATGCTCATCTGCTTCTTCCGCTTCCGCCACGAAATCTGCATCAAAACCAAAATCAAATACAGGTTCCTCCATGAGCTCTTCTTCACTATACCCTGTATCAGCGAAGGAATCCGTCTCAGTCCGGGATGCTGGCTGAACCGGCGATCCTGCCGGAACAGCATCCCTCACAGAACTGATCAGTTCTTTCTGATGTTCTGCTATCTGTTCCTGCACGGAATTCATGTAATCCTCAACCGACAGAATCTCTCTTTTCAGATTCTGCTCCATCTGCCTGATGCCGGAAAAAAACTGCTGCTGCTGCGAGGCAAACTCCTCCTGCCGGCGGGCAAACTCTTCCTGATGCTGCATAAGAGCTTTCATGGATTCATCCAGATATTCCCGCTGTCTGTCAAAAAATTCTGCAGGATCCTTCCGGTCAATATCGCAGACTTCTGTCAGCTTCTCGACCACTCTGTCGTTCGAGTTGAGGATAGCATCCGTATTTTCCTTATTTCTCCTGATAATTACTTTCGAGAGCTTTTTCTGGGCAGAAATAATCTCATCCGTCCGGTCTGTCTGAATCGTCTCATCCATCTCTGTCAGAAGGCCGTACGTTTTTTTCAGAAGAAGATAAGCTGCTTTTTCCGATCTGGCTGTATTTTCAAACTGTTCCCTGCTTTCCTGTCTGCCCTGTATAATCTCTTCCCTGCTGCGGGCGGCTTCTTTTAAAACCGCGCTGATCAGCACCGCCACGCAGGCCAGAAGCACTACGGCAATTCCAGCCATTCCGACCAGATTTCCAGGTTTCTGAATCATCACATAGAGCTCCGCAACGATAAGCAGCACCGCCAGCAATGCCGGAATGAGAATTGGAAGCATATTTTTATATTTTGCTTTCTGCGGTGTCAATGAATCGTTCCTGTCCATATCAATACCCCCTGCGCTGTTTTTACATATTCTGCCGACCTGCCGAATCAGCCTGTACTTAAATTATTTTATCACATTCCTGACAGGATTGAAACCATATTTCATGTTAAATTTGATGTTTCAGTTGCAGATCCGTCACATCTTACAGTATCACAAATCTGCCCGCACAATGATCTTCCGGCATCGTGATACCTTCATCGCGGTTTGTCCGCATCTCAATTTATAAATCTGTAATAGTTGTGATTCTGCTCTGGTTCTGTTACAATTTAATACAGATCACAGGATTATATTTCAGGAAACAAAAGGAGGAAAACGAATGTCACAACAAACAAAACAGGATATGGGAACCGGAAGCATCCCAAAGCTGATGCTTAACCTGGCCATCCCCGCCGTTGTCGCACAGCTTATCAACATGCTCTACAATATTGTCGACCGCATTTATATCGGCCACATCCCGGATGCAGGTGCATCTGCTCTTACAGGAGTAGGTCTCTTTTTGCCTATCTTAATGATGATAAATGCTTTTGCCATGCTGGCAGGTTCCGGCGGCGCCCCGCGGGCGGCCATCGCAATGGGACGCAATGATCATGAAAACGCACAAAAGATTCTGGGAAACTGTTTTTCCGTGCTTCTGATTTTTACTGCGTTGCTGACGATTCTCTTTTACATATTTGCACCCCAGATGCTGCGGCTGTTCGGCGCCAGTGATGTAACTCTGCCCTACGCTCTCTCCTATTCGCGCATTTATATTCTCGGAACCGTGTTTGTAATGATTGTGATGGGTCTGAATCCTTTTATCACAACACAGGGATTTGCAAAAATCAGTATGATAACGACTGTAGTTGGTGCCATCTGTAATATTATTCTGGATCCGATCCTTATTTTCGGACTCGGCATGGGTGTTCAGGGAGCTGCAGTCGCCACCGTGATAAGTCAGGCTGTCAGCGCAGTGTGGGTTCTTCGTTTTCTGACAGGTCCGAAATCCCTGATCCGCCTCAGTCTCTCCAGTATGAAGCTGGTTCCGGAAGTGATTCTCCCCTGTCTGGCGCTTGGAATTTCCACATTTGTCATGCTCAGCACCGAAAGTATATTAAATATCAGCTTTAACAGCAGCCTTTCCCGTTATGGCGGGGACATCGCAGTGGGCGCAATGACGATCATTTCATCCTGCAGCCAGCTGGTAATGCTGCCGCTGCAGGGAATCTGCCAGGGCGGACAGCCGATTATGAGCTTCAACTTCGGAGCAGGAAAAAAAGACCGCGTAAAACAGGCTTTCCGCTGCCAGTTTTCTGCCTGTGTATGCTTTACAGTGCTGATGTGGATTCTGCTGATGGTTTTTCCGCAGGTTTTCGCAGGTATTTTCAGCAGCGATTCCGCACTTGTCGATTATACTGTCTGGACGATGCGGATTTATATGGCTGGAATTTTCTCAACCGGCGTGCAGATTGCCTGCCAGCAGACATTTATGGCGCTGGGACAGGCAAAAATCAGTCTTCTGATGGCGTGCCTGCGAAAGCTTGTTCTGCTGATTCCTCTCATTTTTATTTTACCGCACATTCTCCCCAACCAGGTATTCGGCGTCTTTTTAGCCGAACCGGTCAGTGATATTGTGGCTGCCACCGTTACCGGTTCCATGCTCTTTATGCGGCTGAATGGTATTCTGGACAGAGGCGCCGAAGAAAAAGGAAAATAAACCCGGAGGAGATATTTCATGATTTTCACGATTACACTGAACCCGGCACTGGATAAAACCATTGAGATTCCCTTCCTGAAAATCAACAGTGTCAACCGAATCACATCCATACGCACGGACCCGGGAGGAAAGGGAATCAATGTTTCCAGGGTAATCCATAATCTCGGCAGCAGGAGTGTTGCAGCCGGTATCCTTGGAGGGGAGACCGGCCGCAGCATTCTGAACTCACTCAAAGGGATGGTAACTGACACCTGTTTCCGGTTTGTGGAAGGAGAGACCCGCACGAATCTGAAAATTATTGATCCGGCCTGCCGGACAAACACGGATCTCAATGAACCCGGCGCCGCTGTGCCGGAAGATGTGCTGAACGGATTATTAACGGAACTGCTCACAAAACTGACCGCTGAAGATATTGTAGTGATCTCTGGCAGTGTTCCAAAAGGTGCTCCACAGGACACCTACCGCACCTGGGTAAGCGCCTGCAAAACAACAGGCGCCAAAGTCATTCTGGACGCGGAAGGAGAACTTCTGGCGGCAGGCATTCAGGCGGCTCCATACCTGATCAAGCCAAATCATCATGAGTTATCCGGACTGCTGGGACAGCCCCTCTCGACACCGGAGTATATAAAGACGGCGGCGCTAAAAGTTATGAAAGAGTATGGCATCGCTAAAATCGTTGTTTCCATGGGCAGCAGGGGTGCCGTATATTTATCAGAAAATACAGCAGTTTACGCGGAAGCGCCAGAGGTCCTGGTCAGAAGTACTGTCGGCGCCGGGGACAGCATGGTGGCCGCTCTTGCAGTTGCAGAAGAATCCGGCTTAAGTCCTGAAAAAACCATATGTCTTTCCATGGCAGCAGGGGCAACCAGCGTTACGTGCAGCGGCACGCAGGCTGCCGGATATGATCTGATCGAGAAGCTGATTCCCAGAGTGGTATTTCGGAAAATTTAAGAAATGTTTCATCAGAAAATGTTTGTTCAGAAAAATTATTCCATACACACAAAGCCCCCTGTACCGGAAAAATGATACAGGGGGCTTCATTATTTCAGTTCGCTTAATCAGAACTTTTTAAATTTCAAACCAGTCTTTGTAGCCGAGTGCAATCAGATTGTCGCGGCTGATCTTAAGGCTTTCAAACGGATCTCTTCCGTAGGTGTCATCCTGCTCGATCAGGAAATACTCGCTTCCTCCGGCCAGACCCGCCTCAATGCACTCCTTAATCGGCAGATTACCCTCGCCAACTTCTGCGAACTCAATCAGGTTGTAGAACTGACCGCCAAACGCTTTCATGTCAAAACCACCTTCCGGAAGCTTCATCTGCGCGATGCGGTAATCTTTCAGGTGAAGCAGACGGATGCGCCCTGCATACTGATTGATAAATGTGACAGGGTTCTCCCCGCCGCGGTGGATCCAGTGGATATCCAGCTCAAAACCCATTTTCTTTGTGTTGTCCTTAATGATGTCCAGCAGATACTGACCGTCATATTTGATAAATTCTACATGGTGATTGTGATAATACAGATCGATTCCATGTTCTCCCAGGCGCTCTGCCATCTCGTCCGCACGCTTTACAAAATCAATCGCTTTTTCTCTGCTTCCCATGCAGGTGATCGGAAGCATGCCGATGCGGAGCATGTCTGTATCAAGTTTCTTACAATCCTCCACAATTTTATCAAAATCAGTAGTCAGAAATTCGCCGGGCATTCCGGGCATCATCGGCTCCAGTGCCGCGCTGTTCGCCGCGATTTTGATTTTAAATTCATCGCAGGCCTTTTTCATCCCCGAAACATTTTCCGGTGTCATCGGAATCTGGCTCACTTCCATGCAGTGATAACCCATTTCCGCACATGCTTTTAAGGTCTCGTAAGCCCCCAGCTCATCTACTTTTTTCTTGATGGTACTCATCTGAATACCAATTAATCCCTTCTCCATGGTATTTCCCTCTCTTTCTGATCATTAGCCCGTGGCATCTCAGAGTGTCACAATCTTCCCGCTTCTGCCGGACTCCTGAATCGCGTCAATTAAGCGTATACTCATCAGCGCGTCGCGGATGTGCAGGTAATCCTGACTGTTTTTCTCCAGGGCATCATAAAATGAATCAATCATTTTTTTGTGGCTTGCGCCGTAGTAGAATTTTGTGCCCGGAAGCATTGCATCCTCGCACAGCTTTTCTTTTGTGCCGTCCGGCCCGATGCGGTAGAGCGTATTGTCCATAATCAGAAAATCCGCCTTTTCCATCTGCACCGAAATCTGTACACTCTCGTTCTTATAACCTGCAATCGTCGCCAGGAAGACTCCCTGCGCGCCGCTCGCAAATGTAAGTCTGGCCGCCGCCGTATCCTCGACCTCAATCCCGTAGTCCAGAAGCTGCGCCGTGACTGCTTTAAGCTCACGGATCTCGCCGCCAAGATGATAGAGCAGATCCAGTGTATGTACGGACTGGTTGATCATGCATCCTCCGCCCGCAGTGTCCCATCTTCCGCGCCAGGGCTGCACTTCATAATATTCTTTCTCACGGTACCAGGGAACAGTTCCCCTGATCCCGGTGACGGCGCCGTACTCACCCCCGTCAATCAGACTTTTGAGCATCTCAACAGACTCATTGAGGCGGTTCTGCAGACAGATACCCATGTGAATATCCGGGTGGGAAGCCTCAAACTCCACAAACTCCCTTCCCTCTTTCGCATTGAGCGCCACCGGCTTTTCGCAGAATACGTGAACGCCCATCTCTGCGGCAGCTTCCGACACCGGCACATGCAGGTAGTGAGGCAGACAGATATGGACAACGTCCGGCTGTACTTCTGTTATCATTGCTTTATAATCGGTGTAAAACGGCACTCCCGAAGGTGCATCGCTCCTCTTACTCTCTTCCGTATCGCAGACAGCCGCCAGGGTAATCTGCGGATTACCCTGAATGGCTGCAATATGGATGGGGGAAATAACGCCCATTCCGATGATAGCTGCTTTTTTCATATGGATTCCTCCCGATCCGTTCCGGCTGTCCCCTTTATCTTGTCGGGAACTTTCCTTCTTCTGCAATTCTCTTATTGAGTTCCGCGAGGTAGAGATCCTCGTCAACCGGAAGTTCTACTTCTTTTCCAAGCCAGGAAGAAAGCAGGATTGCATTTGCAAGGTTTACACCGTTGATTCCGTCGGAACCCGGCGCAAGAAGCGGAGTCCCCTCCAGAATATGCATTGCAAAATTCTCCATAACCGTCGTGTGCTGCTTGCCCCAGCCGTCTGTATTTTCAAATTTTTCTTCAGTGTAAAGACCGCCGCCCGAATTCCCGGACACCAGCTTCGAGACCTCCATCATGCTCATGGTCTCGTTCATCTCACTCTCAGATTTATTGAGGCGGTAGACGGTTGCCGTCTTACTGTCCTCCACAACAATCTTGCCCCCGTCAAGGTCAATCTCGAGGCGGTCTGTTCCGTTCGCGTCATGCGTACAGGTGATAAACGAACCGGTCGCCCCGTTCGGATACTCCGTCACAGCCGTAACATCATTTTCGACCACAATATCCCTGTGGCAGCCATACAGACATTTTGCATATACCTTGTTCGGAACACCGCAGATCCACTGCCAGAGATCAAGCTGATGAGGCGCCTGATTGACAAGGACGCCGCCGCCCTCTCCGCCCCAGGTAGCACGCCAGTCGCTCTGGCGGTAATAGCTGTCCGGACGCCACCAGGAATTGATAATCCAGCTGGTACGGCGAATCGCACCGAGCTCTCCGGACTCGATGATAGCTTTCACCTTCTGATATAACACGTTGGTTCTCTGATTGAACATTACACCGAACGCCACATCCGGATGTGCAGCCGCGCACTCGTTCATCTGACGGACTTCTTTTGAATATACACCTGCAGGCTTCTCAACCAGAACCGGCATATTGTGCTCGAAACAGTACATCGCGATCTCTGTGTGCAGATAGTGCGGCACCGTGGTAATCACCGCGTCCACATCGCCGGAAGCAATCATTTCCTTCCAGTCTGTATAGAACGGATATTCCGGAAACTTTTCCTCACACATGCTCTTCTTTGCAGGATCTGTGTCACAGAGTGCCCCGAGCGCGCAGTGCGGCGGGCATTCCGGCGCGGGCATTCCCGGAAATCCTGCTTTTCCTGTTAAAAACCCGGCGTAAGCGCCTCCCTGCGCCCCGATACCGATCAGTCCGAAACGAATTTTCTTGTCCATTGTAATTCCCTCCATTTTATATAATGATATATCGTCTGTGAAAGATACTTTCTGCCTTCTGTCAGATTGTATCCAGGATACCGCATAACGCGTGATACTGCATCGCATAACCTTCCGCGCCGTCTTTTGCCTTGTTGACTTTGATGATGTTCTCAGCCGCCGTTGTCTCCAGCGACGCAAGCGAGTCAAAAAGTACCAGATGCGGCTCCAGGGTCAGAAAACCCTCATACCCCTCGTCGCGGATGGCGCGTGTCAGCAGCTCCTTAATCTTTCCCTCGCCGGTTCCACAGACTACATTCTCCTTGTCCGTGGACACTGCATCCTTAATGTGAATATATGCAATATAATCCTTTAACAGATCCCAGCACCTTTCCGTGTCTTCCCCGCACTGTACAAAATTAGCAAAATCAAACGCGCTTCTAAAACAGGGATCCTCCAGGCTTTTCATCAGATCAAGACAACGGTCCGCGACATCCCCGTATATATCCTTCTCATTCTCGTGAATCAGAACGACATCGTACTTTTTCGCGACGTCAATCAGCTTCTGAAGCTTATCTATAACTTTTTCACGGTAATCCGCCGGATCTTTCCCTTCCGGCATAAAGAAGCTGAACATCCGGATATAACGGCAGTCCAGAACGCCGCAGATCCGGCAGAGTTCATCCAGCTGTGCAAGCTGTGCCGCAAACCCTTCCTCATCCTCTATCCCGACTTTTCCGATCGGTGAGCCGAGGGAAGATACCTGCACTCCCGCCGCCTGTAACCTGGGAAGGATCTTCTCACGAATCTCCTCCACGGAGTATTCAGCAATTCCCTTTCCGTCCGCGGAACGCAGGGAAATATAATGCATTCCAAGCTCCGTCACCGTCTTAAGCTGTGCATCAAAGTCTGAACTGATCTCATCCGCAAAACCGGAAATCATTATCTTATCTTTCATGCTCTCTTTCAATCCTTTCCCCAATAAACCTTTTTCTCTGTGACATTTTAAGAGTAACATACAAGATTGCTTCTGACGAGGAATATTTTTGGATAATCAGGTAATAATATTATATTTTTACCTGATTATGGTTGTTTTCATAAAATCTGCGGTATGCGTTCTGTCTTTCCTCTGCAAAAATCTGTTTCAGCCGCCCCGCAAATTTCACATCCTTAAGCCAGGAAGTCAGAATCGGGGAAAACCGTTTTCCCTCCAGCGCTATCGCCTCCTGCACCGCCTCATCAAAAGTTTTTTCCACTCCCACAAACAGGCGCGCGGTGTTTGTCACATTTTCCAGCCAGTCCACCAGACCAATTATATCCGTCATCTGACGCTCCGGATATTCCAGACGCCTGTAATATTCCGGATAACCCCGCGAACCGTCATACCAGAAATGATGTCCCAGGGCTGCAGCCGCATACCGGCTGGTGGATGAGCGCTGTTTCAGCAGTCTTCCGCCTACATATGTATGAAGATGAGCCATCTCATATTCTTCCTCAAACCATTGTCTGGAAGTCCCCGAATACAGATTCATGAAACTCAGTTTCCCCACATCGTGAAGCAGCCCGCAGCCTTCCGCGAATTCAAGAATTTCACGCCGCTTTTTGTCAGGATCAGTGATTTCACGGATCTGCGCGATATCATCAAAAAAATCAGGCTCTTCCGCTATGATCGCGGCGCTGAAAAAAGCTGCCGCTTTCCCCACCACCAGAGCATTCACATATATCTCAGGTGCAAACACTTCCATCATTTTTTTCAGAAATTCCCTGTACGTCATACCGTCCGCTGTTTCCAGAAATGCATAAAGCAGCTGCCTGAGACTAAAAAAGAACGATTTATTCCGCTCTTTCTCCGGAAATGATATTATATATGTAATTATCTGCTGACATAGCTCCCCTATATACTCCTCCCGCTCCGGAATCCGCTCCGGATACTGCTGCAGAAACTGGAAATAAAATGCAGGAAGAGAAATCATACTGTACATACTGTCCCCTGACGTACTTTGTCTGTCCGCCTTATCCATCAGAGATTCCATTTTGGTCAGAAGACTGTCCAGGGAATCCATCCCACAGAAATATTCGACCGCAAAGTAGTAAAATACCGGACGGGGCGGCGGAAACTGATGATTTCGCGCGGCTTCCTGAATCTGTCTCTCACAGACAATATAAACTGACTCCATCACAGCTTCTATCTCCTGCGCCGTCATCGCATCTTCTCTGCTGTAGGACATACTGGCCGCCATCTGCTGATGAGTCATGTAGATAAACCTCTCCCACGGAAGCGCAGGCTCCTTTTGCTGATACTCCTGATCCTGTAAGATTTCCAGAGTCTGTTTTACAAGACTAATCTTTGTGCCGGCACGTGAAAACTGTCCCAGCGCCATATTGGCACGTGAGCGCAGGATGTACCCGCGGGTTTCCGTGTCGTCAATCTCATCAAAATATTTCAGATAAGCCGCCGCTTCCGTAAAACAGAGACGCATCTGCGAGAGAAAACGCCCGCTTTCCGATAATTCCAGACCTGCCAGCATTCTGCACAGACTGTTCATCCCGATGCCCAGCCAGTAAAGCTCTCTTATCATGGAGCTGCGGTCCTGTTTTGATCTGGCAAGACTTAAAAGAGCCCTGTGAATCTGGCAGAACAGACCGGTATCCAGTTCTTCCTTTGCATTTAAGAGCTCGCCGGCAAACTTATACAGTCCTGCAAGCTGTGCCTGATCTGCTGCAAACAGGTGATCCAGCAGCGGAAAAAGCTCATCGCGCAGCAGCTCCATATTGCGCTTTACAAGCGCATCCGCTTTCTTTCTGTTTTCCTTCAGGTGTTCCTCATACTCGTCAAATGTATTTTCTTCCGGTTTTCTGTGTGCTGTGAGAACCGCAATCTCTCTCAGGTTGGCTATGTATTCTTCCTGATATGGCTGCATGCTTTTCATCCTTCCCATCTGTTAATTCAGACGTCTGTACAGAATCTCATTCAGACGCTCGGGATCGACCGGCTTTGAAAAATGTTCATTCATACCGGCTTCCCTGGACCGGCGGATATCCTCCACAAAAGCGTTGGCTGTCATCGCCACAATCCAGACCCTGCCCGCATCTTCCCGCTGCATTGCGCGGATCCGCTTTGCAGCCTCATAACCATCCATCACAGGCATCTGGATATCCATAAAAATAAGATCAAAATGGCCCTCCGGAGAAGCTTCAAACAACTCCACCGCGCGGGCTCCGTCCCCGGCAGTCTCCACCTGCACTCCTGTCAGGGAGAGCAGTTCCGTCGCAATCTCCTGATTCAGCTCATTATCTTCCACAAGCATAACATGATAGCGGCTGTAATCCCTGCTTTTCCTCACATCCTCATGAGATCTCTCCCGTTTTTTAACCGTCATTTCCCCCAGGATCCCAAGAAGCCTGCTCTTAAACAGGGGACACGGAACGAATGCGCTGACGCCTGCACGCTTCGCGCGGTATTCCTTCTGTGCCCAGTCTTCCCCTGATACCAGCAGCACCGGAAAATCACGGCCCGCAAGCTGGCTCACATGGGCGGCCAGCTCCAGCACCGGCATTTCCGCAAATTCCTGTCCCAGCAGCAGGGCGCACGGCATTCTGTTTTCATACTGCGCTTCTGTCAGCCAGGTGACCGTCTCCAGACCTGTTTTCAGAAATACCGGCTTCATGCCCTCCTCTTTAAGCCATGCCCCGCACTGAACGGCGACCTCGTCCGGAAGACCGGATGCAAGCACAGTCTCCCCTACAGGAAGCGCCATGGATTCGTGTACCGGCGCGACGGAGAACGGGATCTGGACGGTAAAACGACTTCCCTCTCCCTCTCTGCTCGTAACCTGCACCCGGCCTCCCATTCTTTCCAGAAGGCTCTTTACAATCGCCATTCCAAGTCCCGTGCCCTCTATCCGGCTGGCAGTGGTATTTCCCTCCCTCTCAAAAGGATCAAAAATACGTTCCAGAAATTCCGGACTCATCCCGATCCCGTTATCTTCACACGAAAAATCCAGCCATACCGTGTCCGGACCGCTCTCTCTCTCCTCAAAGGGATCCTTCTCCAGCTGGGTAAAACACACACAGATCTTTCCATTCTCTCCCGTATATTTTACTGCATTCCCAATGATATTGACCAGAATCTGCCGCAGATGGAGTACGTCTCCGATCAGATTTTCCCTGAGAATCTGCCCGATCTCAATAGAAAAATCCTGCTTTTTGCGGGATGCCTGAGGGCTCGTGATCACAGAAATATCGTGAACCAGATCCGCAAGGGAAAAAACCTCTTCATTCAGGGTCATACGGCCGCTCTCAATCCGTGACATATCCAGCACATCATTCACCAGTCCCATCAGATGGGAGGATGCAGACTGAATTTTTTTCAGACAGTCCTGCACCCTCACTTTCTCATCTATATGAGATATGGCGATGGAAGTCATTCCCATAATTGCGTTCATGGGCGTGCGGATATCGTGAGACATATTCGAAAGAAAACTGCTTTTCGCCTCATTTGCCGCTTCCGCCGCTTTCAGTGCATCCTCCAGCGCTTCGTTCATCCGCTCCAGCTCCGCCATCTTCTGTCTGCGGCTGCCAGCCCTGTTTAATACCCAGAGTTCATGATCATCATTCAGCGCCACGGACTCCGTTTCCAGACTTCCCGTAACTTTCACGGGATCAGACATCAGAAGTATTTGCACAGACAGGCCTGTCATCTCACAGGCTCTGTCATCCGCATATAAGATCCGCTTCTTTCCCTCCTTATCTGTTTCCGTGATAAGATAGCCTTTAAATTCCCTGCTGTCCCTGTTTTCCATGTCACTCACTTTCTGCCCGGTATCTTTCTGCCCCGGCACTCCTCCTTACTCCGCCTCTTCTTCGGCGCGGTATCATAATTACTTTATTATACAATAACCTGTCTGATCTGACTATCCTTTTCACTCTCAGTTTTTTCAAAACAGACCTGCAATCCTGGAATCTGAACAGTCGCGCCGCCTCAGATGACTTTCGGGATCTCTCATTGCTAAAAGATCTGAAACATGATACTATTTTCTTAAAAAATATTTATGCATATCAGATTTTTACAGAATTTCTGAAGGGAGTCTGCTTATGAAAGTCGAACTGTTTGATGTTTTGCGAAAAGTGATGGAGTGCAGCAATATCAGCATGAAACTGCTCTCTTCCGACGAAAATCCGTTTCTGGAAGCCGGTCCTTACAGTCTGCTCTATGACGAACACGAATATGCACAGACACTTGCTGAATGGATTACAAATATAGAAAAGTCTGTTTTTTACTGTTACCAGGATTCCTACGATATCTCATACTGTTTTGTTTCTCTGCCGGAATCTGATGGATTACGCGGGGATATCCTGGTACTCGGCCCCTGTATGGAATATGCGATGGAAGAAGATCAGCTTTCCGTCATTATGAAACGCAATCATGTTCCCTCCCGCTATGAAAAAGAACTGCGCGAATTCTACAATGCCATCCCCGTCATCCCACAGATTGACCGCTGGCGGGAACTGTGCAGGGAACTGTTCCAGTTCTTTTACCCGGAACAGACCATGCGGGCTGAATATTTTTTATATGATTTTTCCGGATATGAATTCCGTCCGGAAGAACCCGACAACCGGTTATCCGCGGAACTGATTGAGGCGAGGTACGCCCTGGAAGAAAAACAGATGACAGCCATAGCAAACGGAGACACGCAATCCGCTCTGAAATATTTTAATGAGGGGCGCAAATTCCGGATTTCAAAGCGGTATCAGGATTCCATCCGCGATATCCGCAACGGCCTGATCGTCGCAAATACTCTTTTCCGCAAAGCCGCACAGGACGGAGGCGTTCATCCGGTACATATCGACGCTCTGTCCGAACGGATTGCAAAGCGCTGTGAAAAGGTTATGACAGAGGATGAATATTTTTCCCTGATCACTGAAATGGTGCGCCAGTACTGTCTGCTGGTGCAGAACTATTCGCTCAGCGGTCACTCCCTTGTGATCCAGAAAGCCGTAAATTATATCAATCTCAATCTGTCCGAAAAACTATCCTTAAAACTGCTCGCAGAACAGTGTTTTATCAATCCAAGCTATCTCTCGACACTGTTTAAAAAAGAAATGGGACTTACAGTATCCTCTTATATCAGTCAGCAGCGAATCCGTCTGGCCATCCGCCTGCTCAACACAGGAAATACACAGATTCAGGATGTAATGGCAAAATGCGGCATGGACGATATTTCCTATTTCCGGAAACTATTCAAAAAAATGATCGGAATGACGCCTTCCGCTTACGTCACTCTGGTTCACGGATCAAAACGTCCCCTTCCCTGATCCCGTCAGATCAGACAATACTCTCTGACTGCCGTCTCATAGAGATCCCTTCCCACGCTGTCGATGACAACGATCACCGGAAAGTCTCTGACTTCCAGTCTGCGGACCGCCTCTGCCCCAAGATCCTCATAACATACAATCTCTGATTTTACAATACATTTTGAGAGAAGGGCTCCGGCGCCGCCCACAGCGGCAAAATAGACTGCCCCGTTTCTGACAATCGCATCCTTTACTTCCCTGCTCCTCTTTCCCTTTCCTATCATGGCCTTCTGACCAAGATCAAGAAGGGCCGGAGCGTATTTATCCATGCGGGTCGCTGTCGTGGGACCCGCAGAACCAATGGGGCGGCCTTCCCTTGCGGGAGAAGGGCCCATATAATAGATTGTCGAATCCCGTATATCAAAAGGCAGTTCTTCTCCCCGACCGAGTGCTTCCGACATCCTTTTGTGAGCGGCGTCGCGCGCCACATAGATTGTACCGCTCAGATATACATAATCTCCCGCCTGCAGCTCTTTTGTCTTCTCCGATGTCACCGGAGCTGTGATATATTTTTCCATTCTTTCCTCCCTGTACCCATGCGCATCTCACACTTCGGAGTCTTATCCGGCCGTCAGCCTCTACAGCTCCCGGATCATGTGCCGGTTGACATGACAGCATATATTGACCGCAACAGGCAGCCCCGCAATATGAGTCGGATACGTATTGATATTGACGGCAAGGGCTGTCGTCGTCCCTCCCAGCCCTCCGGGCCCGATTCCCAGCCGGTTGACTGATTCCAGCAGTTCTTCTTCCAGCTGCCTTATGTGCGAAAACTCTGATCGCTCATTCACAGGGCGTGTCAGCGCTTTTTTTGCCAGGATGGCACACTTTTCAAAAGTCCCTCCAATGCCGACTCCGATCACCATCGGCGGACATGCATTCGGCCCCGCATCCCGCACCGCCGTCAGAACCGCATCTTTTACCCCATCCACACCGTCGGCAGGCTTGAGCATAAAAATCCGGCTCATATTTTCGCTGCCAAATCCCTTTGGCGCCATGGTAATAGTAATTTTATTTCCGGGAACAATGGAATAATACACCACAGCCGGCGTATTATCCTTTGTATTCTCCCTCAGAAGAGGATCTCCCACCACGGATTTCCGCAGATAACCATCCCTGTAACCAGCGCGCACACCCTCGTTGACAGCTTCTTCCACCGCCATTCCTTCCAGATGAATATCCTGCCCGATTTCCAGAAAAATCACAGCCATTCCGGTATCCTGACAGATCGGAATCATCTCCTCCCCTGCAATTTTCAGATTATCCAGAAGCTGATCCAGTATCTTCCTGCCCAGCTCTGATTTTTCACCGCCTGCGGATTTTCTCATCGCCTCCCTCATATCTTCCGAAAGATAATAATTGGTATCGATGCACATTTCCTTTACTGCGTCCGCGATAATCTGCGTGTTTACATTTCTGATCATATGTTCCTCCATTCTGTCCGCCTGTTTCCTGTTTTGTCTTCGCGCTCTTTGTCCCGTCTTTCCGGCATCCCTTATTTCTCCGTTTTCCAGCTGCTCTGTTATGTCTGTATATTTTCCTGTTTTCCGGGAAAAAGTCCTCGCAGGACGCCGGAAATCTGCATTTTCCTTATAAAAATACCGGAGCAGTCATCTCCCGCTCCGGTATCCTTATATGTTCCGGAAACAGCTCAGTTTCTCCCGGCATTCTTTTCCGCTAGTCTTAAAACTGATATAACCGGCAGAATCAGTATTCCACAGAAAAAATTACTGATTCCGTGGACCACGTCCCACGGCAGTCCTGCAAGAATCCAGGCCACTGTCCCCTTCAGACTCAGCCCGTAGAGGATGGCATGTACAGGCGCGTAGAGAGTGCCGAAAAGAAAACCATGCGCCGCGCATACACTCATATAGATCAGAGGCCTTATTTTACCAGGCATCCGTTCCGGCAGGAGCATCACAACTCCCCAGAGAATGGCCCACACATACAGGTACGGAATCCACCACGCTGCAAATCCATAAAATACCCCGTTCAGCAGCACATAAATGTATATGGGATACAGCGCTTTCCACCGGTAAACCACGGTATATGCGACAGTCAGCACGCCGAGCAGATGCACATTGGGCACAACTTCCATCACAAGCTTGGAAACATACATCACGGCTCCCAGCATTGCAAAAACAACAATTTCCCGTGCGCTAAGCTGTTTCAACCCTGTTCCACCTTAAAGGAATAGCTCTCGCCCTCCGTTACGGCCGTGCTGTCGACGCCTGTCTGCGCATACTCATCATTGACATAAAATGCCCAGTAAGCTCCGTCCGCGTCGTAATCCACCGTGAGGCCGTTGACTGTTTTCACAAACAGACCGTACTCACTGTCCTCCCCGGCAATCACCCCGTGTTCCGTCAGCGCCTCGCCGACAGTCTCTTTTTCAGTACGGACGGTAAGATGTGTTTCCTTCCCGTCTTTGTCAGTGACGGTAAGGGAAAATTCCCTGCTTCCCTCGCCGATCACACTCCCGTCTTCCCAGGTATTCTGCCCTGTACCAGCCGGATCCTGTGTCTCTTTACCGCCATTACAACCCGTTGTACACAGTGCCACAGCCACAGTCAGCACCATACAGAGGATGAATGACAACATTTTCTTCCTGCAATTCATCTGCATATCCGCAATTCTCCTTATGATATATTTCCCCGTAAAAACCGGCGCCCGCGGTATCAGTACAGGGATCGGATGATCCGGATATTCCGGCTTGGCATTCTGTCATCCGGCCTTCTCAGAATGATTATTCCAATGACTTTTTTCCGGAACGTGGCTTAATTCCGGTCAGGCTGACAGTATTCTGCAATACCTCACGGCGACGGGCTCGCACAGGATCTTCCCCTGTTTCCCCGGACAATCCGGTACTATCATAATCTTTCCCGGCCGGTTCGTCAACTCTGTTTTTAAGCTTATCCGGTTCGTATATCCTAATGGCGGATGAGTCCGTGTTTCTCGTAATCTGTAACTTCCGTAATCCTGTTATGTTCATCCACAAAGAGGACTTTCGGCCGCATCTCTTCCGCCTCCTCCGGCGTCACCTGCGCGTAAGCCATCAGAATAATTTTATCGCCGGGCTGCACCATACGGGCCGCCGCCCCGTTTAAACACATAACGCCGCTCCCTGGCTCCCCGGCAATCGTGTATGTCTCAAAACGGGCGCCATTATTCACATCCACTATCTGTACTTTTTCATATTCCAGAATCCCGGATTCTGCGAGCAGAGTGGCGTCCACGGTAATGCTGCCCACATAGTCCAGCTCCGCCTGCGTCACAGTAGCCCGGTGTATCTTTGCTTTTAACATTGTGATCGTCATAATCTTTTCGCTTCCCCTGCCATCTTCCCTTTTATATCCCTGTCATAAAGTTATCAATCAGTCTGGTCGTACCGATTCTCACCGCGACTGCTCCGAGAACCGCTCCCCTGATTTCTTCCACCTGCTGCATTGTACCCGCATCCACTATCTTTACATAGTCGATCTCCGCCAGAGGCTCCTCCCTGATCAGCGCAGTCATCGCGGACGTGATTTTTCCACAGTCCTTCTCCCCCTGTTCCGCCATTTCCTTTCCAAGGAAAACGGAGCGGCTTAAAACGAGCGCCGCTGTCCTCTCTTCCGGCGTAAGATAAGTATTGCGTGAACTTTTCGCGAGTCCGTCGGCCTCGCGGATAATCGGACATCCGACGACGGTGAGCGGCATGTTCAGATCTTTTACCATGCGCCGGATGACTGCAAGCTGCTGCGCATCTTTCTGCCCGAAATACGCTCTGTCCGGTGTCACAATATTGAAGAGCTTTGTCACCACCGTACACACACCCCTGAAATGTACCGGTCTGCTCAGCCCGCAGAGTTCCTGCGTCAGCACATTCATATCCACATAGGAATAAAATTCTCCCCCGTACATCTCCTCCGGCGACGGATGAAATACCAGATCCACGCCATGTTTCTCACACAGCTCCACATCATGTTTCAGATCTCTTGGATAGCTGGCAAGATCCTCATTCGGCCCGAACTGCATCGGATTGACAAATATGCTGACGACAATCCTGTCATTTTCCCGCGCCGCGTCCATCAGACTGGTGTGACCTTCGTGCAGATACCCCATTGTCGGCACCAGACCCACCGTTAATCCCTCCTGCTTCCACGCACGGACCTGTTTTCTTACTTCTTCTATTGTTACTGCAATCTGCATATATTCCTCCCTCTCTGCCCGGAATTTTTTCATCCCGCTATGTTTTCAGTACAGTTTTTCTATCACCGAATCCTCGATTTTAAAGCAGTGCTCCTCCGCGGGAAATGTACCTTCTTTTGTCTCTTTTATGTAAGCCCTCATTCCCTCGCGTATCACATCCCCTGCGTTCGCAAACACTTTGACAAACTTTGGCTTAAATCCGCCGTACAGCGCCAGCAGATCCTGATAGACCAGCACCTGTGCGTCGCAGTGCGGCCCGGCGCCGATTCCGATCGTCGGAATCTTCAGTGATTCCGTGACAATCTTTGCAAGCTTAGCGGGCACACATTCCATCACCACCATGCAGGCGCCGGCTTCCTCCAGTGTTTTTGCATCTGAAATCAGCTTTTTCGCGGCCGCCTCGTCTTTTCCCTGAACCTTAAAACCACCGAACGCATTGACTGACTGCGGCGTCAGCCCGATGTGCGCCACAACCGGGATTGAGGCCTTAACGATTGCCTCAATATGCGGTGCAAATTCTGCTCCTCCCTCCAGCTTGACTGCGTTGGCCCTCCCTTCTTTCATAAGTCTTCCGGCATTTACAACCGAATCGTAGACAGATGTCTGATACGACATAAACGGCATATCCGTCACCAGAAACGCACTCTCAATTCCCCTCGCCACGGCTGCCGAGTGATGAATCATGTCTTCCATCGTGACAGAAAGCGTATCCTCGTAGCCGAGCATCGTCATGCCGAGCGAATCGCCCACCAGGATCATATTTACTCCCGACTCATCCATAATCTTTGCCGTGGTATAATCATAGGCTGTCACCATAACGGTCTTTTCATGGTTCTCTTTGCACTTCTTAAGTGTAAGTATTGTATTCTTCATAGCTTCCTCATTTCCGCACCTGCTGTCTGTGCATATTCTTTCTGTTTTCCTTCCATACTGCCGCAGATCTCCCTGACCGCGGTATAATCCCTCCCCGGATGCTTCCGTTCCGCCAGAGTGACCAGATACTGCGCATTTTTCCGGTATACTTCCCTCATTCCGGGATCCAGGACATCCAGATGTTTTTTCACTGTACAGGCGTCATTCCGCTCCACAGGACCCGTCAGGGCATCCACACATCCCTGGTTCCTGATATGATCCAGATTGCCTTTCGACAGCGCATACAGTTCCCTCTCCGCCTCTTTCTCCTCAAATCCGCATTCCAGAAACAGGCTCTGCGCCATGGAAAAAAGGCCCGTCATATAATTGGATGCAAGCGCGGCGGCGGCGTGGTATTTTATTTTGTTTTCCGCTGAAATAATTCTTGTCCGGTTTCCCATATTCCGGAACATTTTCTCAATAATGGGGATCACTGTCTCCTCTCCCTCGAGCGTAAAGAGCACACCGGAAAGCTCCTTATAAGAGCTCTCCCTGCTGCTGATCGCAGAAAGAGGATGTATGGAACAGGCGCGGCATTTAACCTTACCTGTATCAGAAAAGATTTTCGAACTGTGAAGACCGCTGCAGTGACCGACGATTTTACCGGAAATGTACGGCATGGCCTGTTCCCAGACTTCCCCGATCACACCATCCGGCACGGTAAATAAAAGCAGATCGCAGCTGCTTATAATATCCTGCAAACATTCATATTGTGTCGTCTCTGTAAAATCTGCCGCCCAGCGGGCAGACTCAGGGCTTTTGCTGTAATAACCTCCCACGCTGACGCCCTTTTCCTTAAAATATTTTCCAAGTGATACGCCGGCTTTCCCGGCGCCGATAAAACCAATCTGCATACTGTCCAATCTGACGAACGCCCCCTTCCGGAAGCAGTATGCGATCATCCCATTCCCCGCCGTATCAGCTCCGGAACCCCGGTCACTGTACGCCGCCGGATACAGGCAATCTCCCGATCGTTTTATTCATCTTTCCCGATATGGCGCGCAGATCTTTGCGGTATCATTTCTGTGTGGAGAATATGATCCGCGCAGTGTCGCTGCCCACCGGATTTACTATAACATCTGTTCCACGGAATGTAAATAGTCCGGGACAAAACTCATTTTCCACGTGATCGCAGGACCTGCTCCGGAAAGCCTGGTTTTTCAAAAACCGCATACCGGCATTGAGATAAAACGGAATAAGAGCGGACTGCCTGCCGGAAATCCGCTCTTATTCTTCTGCCATCTTCTTTTTTCAAAATGCTCCTTAAAACAATTCCGGTCATGAAGGTTCCTCCGGCAGCTCTTCCTCCCCTTCCTTTTCCTGATCCGCCTCTGCCCTTTCAAGCAGTTCTTTCATCAGTTCTTCATTCGTCTCCGTAATCCTGCCGGCAGCCTTCTTTGCATTCTCCGCAGCCTTTGCCACACTCCTGGCTTCCTCCTCGTCAGTCAGAAGCTCCAGTGTATCCGCTTCCTCCAGAAGGCTCTTATCCTCTTTCACCTTTGCAATGCTCGCAACCGTCACATTTTCATCCAGATTTATCAGTTTGACGCCGGAAGTTATACGCCCAAGCAGTGTCGTATCGCTCACCTTGATCCGGATAATAATTCCCTCGGTTGTGATCAGCATAATTTCGTCGTCCAGATTGACAGCTTTCACACCGACGATATTTCCGGTCTTTTCCGTGATTTTATAACATTTGACTCCCTTGCCGCCGCGGTTCTGGGCTGAAAATTCGGAGATCATGGTACATTTTCCCAGCCCTCTCTCCGAGACAATCAGAAGAGATTCTCCCTGGGATTCCATCTGCATTCCGATCACCTCATCACCGTCCGCAAGATTCATTCCGATAACACCCATCGACATCCTGCCTGTTTTGCGGACATCGGTCTCCCGGAAACGGATGCACTGACCGTACTTTGTGACAAGAAAGATATCCTGATTGTTATCTGTTTTTTTGACCTCGATCAGCTCGTCATCCTCGCGCAGACTGATCGCTGCAAGCCCCGTTTTGCGAACATTTGCGTAATCCGTGATCGGCGTTTTCTTTACAATTCCCCTCCTGGTCGCCATAAACAGAAAATGTCCCTCGGTATACTCACGGATCGGGATCACGGCTGTAATTTTTTCACCGGGCTGAAGCTGGAGCAGATTGATAATTGCGGTTCCCCGCGCCGTTCGTCCCGCCTCTGGAATCTCATACGCTTTCATGCGATAGACGCGCCCGGTGCTTGTAAAAAACATCATATAATGATGAGAAGTCGTCATCAGCAGTTCTTCAATATAGTCATCCCCGATCGTTTCCATACCCCGGATACCCTTGCCGCCACGGTTCTGGGCGCGGAAATTATCAAGACTCATGCGCTTGATGTATCCAAGCCTGGTCATTGTGATTACGGTGTTTGTCACCGGAATCAGATCTTCCATCGAAATATCATACTCATCAAAACCGATCGCCGTGCGCCTGTCATCTCCAAATTTCTCTGCAATGACAAGGATTTCATCCCTTATCACGCCGAGAAGACGCTTTTCATCCGCGAGAATCGCCTGCAGTTCGCCGATGCGCTCCATCAGCTCAGCGTACTCCGCCTCCAGCTTTTCGCGTTCCAGACCTGTAAGCGCGCGCAGACGCATATCAACAATTGCCTGCGCCTGTACCTCCGTCAGTAAAAAACGCTCCATCAGCCGTTCTTTCGCCTCCGGCGTACTGCGGCTGCTGCGGATAATGCTGATCACTTCGTCGATATGATCAAGCGCAGTCAGCAGACCCTGCAGAATATGTGCCCTCTCCTGCGCCCTGTTCAGCTCATATTTTGTCCGCCGTGTGACGACATCCTTCTGATGCAGCAGATAATAATTCAGAATCTGAAACAGGTTCAGAACCTTCGGTTCGTTATTGACAAGTGCAATCATGATCACACCAAATGTGTCCTGAAGCTGTGTGTGCTTATAGAGAAGATTTAATATGACATTCGGATTGACATCCCGGCGCAGTTCAATGCATACACGCATTCCCTGCCGGTCCGACTCATCCCTGAGATCCGTGATACCGTCAACCTTTTTATCACGCACCAGTTCCGCTATTTTCTCAATCAGGCGGGCTTTGTTTACCATATACGGAAGTTCCGTGACAACAATACGGTTCTTCCCGTTTGCCATCGGCTCGATGTCCGTGACGGCCCGCACGCGCACTTTTCCGCGCCCGGTGCGGTAGGCCTCGTTGATTCCGGCAGTCCCTAAGATTGTTCCGCCGGTCGGAAAATCCGGTCCTTTTACGATGGCGAGCAGCTCCTCTATCTCAGTCTCACGGTCATAAAGCACCTGATTGTCGATGATTTTTACGACTCCGTCAATCACCTCACGGAGATTGTGCGGCGGAATATTCGTAGCCATTCCGACGGCGATCCCTGTTGTCCCGTTTACCAGAAGATTCGGATAACGGGAAGGAAGAACTGTCGGCTCTTTTTCAGTCTCGTCGAAGTTCGGCGCAAAATCCACGGTATCTTTGCCGATGTCCGCGAGCATTTCCATCGAAATCTTACTCAGACGCGCCTCCGTATAACGCATGGCCGCAGCGCCATCCCCGTCGACCGAGCCAAAATTTCCATGTCCGTCCACAAGCGGATAGCGGAACGACCATTCCTGCGCCATATTTACCAGCGCCCCGTAAATCGAACTGTCTCCGTGCGGATGATATTTTCCCATCGTATCCCCGACAATACGCGCACATTTGCGGTGCGGCTTATCCGGTCCGTTGTTGAGCTCGATCATGGAATACAGGACGCGGCGCTGTACCGGCTTTAAGCCGTCCCGCACATCGGGAAGTGCGCGCTGGGCGATAACGCTCATGGCATAATCGATGTAGGATTCTTCCATCGTCTTTTTCAGATCTACTTCTGTCACCTTATCAATGCCGCCAGGCTGGTCAAAAATTTTGTCATCCATCTGTCACATCTCCATTTATGTCTGTCAGATATCGAGATTCTGCACATACTTCGCATTTTCCTCGATAAATTCACGTCTCGGCTCGACTTTATCTCCCATCAGAGTGGTGAACGTCACGTCAATTTCAGAGGAATTTTCCTCATCGATCGTGACCCGCTTTAACACGCGCCGTTCAGGATCCATCGTCGTCTCCCAGAGCTGTTCCGCATCCATCTCACCGAGTCCCTTATAGCGCTGAATCTTGTTATTGCCGTCGCGCCCGATCTCCGCGAGGATCTTTCCGAGCTCTTCTTCGTTGTAGGCATACCAGATGCCTTTATTTTTCTCAATCTTAAAGAGCGGCGGCTGTGCGAGATACACATGCCCCGCACGAATCAGTTCCGGCATAAAGCGATATAAAAAAGTGAGCATCAGTGTGCTGATATGTGCGCCGTCCACATCCGCATCCGTCATGATAATGATTTTATTATATCTCAGTTTTGTGATATCAAAATCCTCGTGAATTCCGGTACCAAACGCGGTAATCATCGCTTTGATTTCCGCATTTCCGTAGATTTTATCCAGCCGCGCTTTCTCGACATTTAAAATTTTTCCGCGCAGCGGCAGAATCGCCTGCGTTGCGCGGCTCCTCGCCGTCTTCGCCGAACCTCCTGCGGAATCCCCCTCGACGATGAAGATTTCACAGTTTTTCGGATCTTTATCCGAACAGTCCGCAAGCTTTCCGGGAAGAGACATTCCCTCCAGCGCAGTCTTTCTTCTCGTCAGATCCCTGGCTTTTCTCGCGGCTTCCCTGGCACGCTGGGCCAGCAGGGATTTCTCACAGATCGTCTTTGCGACAGACGGATTCTGCTCAAGAAAATAGGTCAGCTGCTCACTCACCACCGAGTCCACTGCCCCCCGCGCCTCGCTGTTCCCCAGCTTCTGCTTCGTCTGACCCTCAAACTGTGGCTCCTCAATTTTTACGCTGATAATTGCGGTGAGTCCTTCACGGATATCTTCCCCCGAGAGGGCGGGCTCCGTGTCTTTCAGAATCTTACCCGCGCGCGCATAGGAATTAAATGTTTTTGTCAGCGCGTTGCGGAAACCGGCCAGATGGGTTCCGCCCTCCGGTGTAATGATATTGTTGACAAAACTGTATGTCGCATCGTTGTAGGAATCATTATGCTGCATGGCGACTTCCACATAGACATTATCCCTGCTTCCCTCGCAGTAGATTACCTCCTGATAGAGCGCCTCTTTGCTCTTGTTCAGATATGTGACAAACTCACGGATTCCTCCCGCGTAGTGAAATTCCTCTTTCCGGAAAGGCTCCTCGCGCGTGTCGGTGAGCTGGATACGCAGACCTTTGGTCAGAAATGCCGTCTCCCGGAGTCTTTGTTTTAAAGTGTCATAATCATATACGATCTCCTCAAAAATCGTGGAATCGGGCAGAAAAGTCACCTTCGTCCCATGCTTTTCAAGATCACAGTCATCAATCACACGCACCGGCTCATCCGGTTTGCCGATCTTATAACTCTGAAAATATACTTTTCCACCGCTGTAGACTTCCACGCTGAGCGCAGTGGACAGGGCGTTCACCACGGAAGCCCCCACGCCGTGCAGACCGCCTGACACTTTATATCCGCCGCCGCCAAACTTTCCTCCGGCATGCAGCACGGTATACACCACCTCAAGGGCAGACTTTCCCGCTTTTTGATTCATTCCGACCGGAATCCCCCGCCCGTCATCCTCTACGGTGACCGAGTTATCCGGATTAATCGTAACCTCTATTTTTTTACAGTAGCCCGCAAGAGCCTCGTCGACCGCATTATCCACAATCTCGTACACCAGGTGATGAAGTCCCCGTGAAGATGTGCTTCCGATATACATGCCCGGCCTTTTGCGTACTGCTTCAAGTCCCTCTAAGATCTGAATCTGGTCCGCTCCGTATTCATTTTCTGCACTCATATGAACCTCCATAAACTTCATGAACACAATCCCTTTTCCGAGATCTGTCCGTTCATAACCTGAAACACTCTGTTGATCTGAAAACGGTTCCTGACAAATTCATCGAGACCCGTACAGGTAATCATCGTCTGTATCTCACCGATACTGTTCAGAAGATAGTTCTGTCGTCTGCTGTCAAGCTCAGAGAGCACATCATCGAGCAAAAGCACCGGCGTATCGTGAATCAGCGTCCTCACCAGCTCAATCTCCGAGAGTTTCAGCGAAAGGGCCGACGTCCTCTGCTGTCCCTGGGAACCAAATCTGCGGATATCCACTCCTCCGATCGTAAAAAGAAGATCGTCCCGGTGAGGGCCTACAGACGTCTGACACATCTTTCTGTCACGCACCCGCGCTCTCACAAGCGCGTCCTCAAACGCACCGTCATCGGTATTCGCCTCATAGCTCAACACAAGCTCTTCCCGCTCCCCGGAAATCCTGTAGTGAATATCGTGGACAAGTTCTCTCAGATCTTCGACAAACTGCTTCCTTCTGCGGATGATTTTTTTTCCTGTCTCCAGCAGCTGCATGTCCCATACCGGAAGTGTATCCTCCAGATCCGGCCGGTAAACCAGATCTTTTAACAATTTATTCCTGTGATTCAGAATTTTGTTGTAATCTGCCAGATCCGACAGATAAATCCGGTCGAGCTGACAGAGCTCCGCATCCAGAAATCTGCGGCGCTCCGCGGGACCGCTCTTAATAATATTTAAATCTTCCGGGGAAAAAAAGACCATGTTCAGAATTCCAAACAATTCCCCCGCCCGCCGGATCGGCACACGATTCACGGCAATTCCCTTGGCGCGGTTCTTTTTCAGATGCATGTCAATCTGATATTCCCGACCCGAGCGGATCACAACGGCCCTCAGATGCGCTTCCTCTTCCCCGAAACGGATCAGTTCCCTGTCCCTGCTCCCTCTGTGTGATTTTGTCGTCCCACTCAGATAGGCAGCCTCCAGGAGATTGGTCTTTCCCTGGGCGTTATCTCCGAACAGAATATTGGTGCCCTCGTCAAAATCAATCTTCAGAGCCTCATAATTCCGGTAATTTTTTAATTCGATGGATTTCAGAATCATTTTTTAATTTTCAGCGTCTCCCCGTCATATGTGACCACATCCCCGTCATAAAGCTTTTTTCCGCGCTGGAATTCCACCTCCCCGTTGACGCGCACAAGACCGTCCTGAATCAGGAACTTTGCTTCCACGCCTGATCCGACGAGACCCGCTTTTTTCAGCGCCTGCCCGAGCTTAATATATTCCTCTTCTTTCCGGATATTTACCCTTATCATGTTCCTCACCATCCTGTTCTGCCTGAACTCTCTCAATCATAATCACACATCACTGATTTTATCAGGCGCCTGCCGCATTAAAATTTAC
>OFFW01000589.1_pt1 | contig 25764 bp, 21 predicted proteins | sample 1521501 | NCBI WGS metagenome assembly OFFW01 (sample SAMEA3504107, study PRJEB24116) | mouse gut metagenome | biome: mouse gut; feature: mouse-associated habitat; material: faeces | place: Denmark | collected 2011
CAGGAAGATTATAGCCTGGTAGTAGGGGTTGAAAGAAAAGAAACTACACGAAAAATTTTAGAAAATCTTCTTGCTCAGCATATAAAAAATATTATTATTGTACCTGCAAGTATTGTAAATGATATTTATTGCAATTTTGTTATAAATGAGGAATCTATAAAAATATTTATGGAAAACCTTGCAAATGAAAAAAAAGTAATTGTATTTGTTGCTGATAGAGACGGAAATTTGATTATTAGATATATGCAGAACAAGGGTGTGCAAATAGATGCAATATGTACAGAAAAGAAAGAATTGCTTCTGGATTGGCAGATGCCGATATTATCTTTTGAGCAGTTGGGAAGTGTTGATAAGAATGCCATTATTATTCTGACTATGGGGAATCCGGATTGGCAAAGAGGTTTTGTAAGCAGATTGAGGAGTAGCGGATTTGAAAGAATTGTTTTGCTATCAGCGGAAATAAAGGAAGCGATTGAAAATGACTTTGGCAGAATGATATGGGAGGAAAAGGGCGCTGATTTTCAAGTGATTAATACACAGAATGTTGAGCAATATCATTATATTGTCCAAAAGGAAAAGGCGTCTAAAGTATATCGATGGCGGATAGCGGCACGAGACCACTATACTTATACAGATAATGAGATAGAATCCATAAGAAAGGGGAGTTTTGTCGAGGAATATGAGAGATTGTTTCCCAACTGCTGTTTTTGTCCTTATGATGAAGTGCCATTTTGTAAAGTGGATAGCCCTGATATAAATATTGAAATATATTTGTCAAAATGCCATAAAGATAAAAAAATTGCCCAGCAATCTCTTCCAGCGTGGCTTATCCCCATTCAAGTGGGAAAAGCCCTGACCGATATTCGAATTGCAGAAATCTGCGACAACACTGAAGATAATATTTCCATGAAAAATACAGACTACTCGGAAGGAACCGCGATATACTGGATTTGGAAAAATACTCACGGCCAGGATTATGTTGGTCTATTTCATTACAGGCGTCAGATGGCAATGGGAAAGGACAGCCTGTATAAGCTAATGCAGTATGATGCGCTGCTTACGGTTCCCACCTATATCCCGATGAGTACGAAAGAGTTTTTCTGTACAAACTTCATATTGGAATATGACTGGAATCTGATGATGAAGTACATAAAAGAGTATGATGAATTTTACTATAAGACCGCTCTAAAGCATGAGAAAGCTCATAGTTATTTTCCGTGCAATATCTTTATTATGCGCAGGGAATATTTTGATGAGATGTGCGAGTTTATATTTGGCGTATTGGAAAAGGTTGATGGTTATTACGAGAATATTCATATGGTGAGGAAAGACCGGTATCTGGGGTATCTGGTGGAGAATTTACTGTCTATTTATATGATGCATCATGCGGCGGACCGAAATATAGCTTATACGGATATGAAATATTATTATCCTATAGAGGAAAGTACTTTTTGAAAGGATAATTCATAGATACAAAAAGAAACGAGTATGCCAACTGGGTCTTAAGAGACTGTACGGCATAAAGGCTTCTTTTAATTAATTGATGGAGAAACAATATGTACAGTTTTGATGTGTTTGATACTTTAATTACAAGAACGACTGCTACGCCATGGGGAATTTTTGCCCTTATGCGTGACCGACTGAAATTGGAAAAACAGATTCACAATCTTGATGAATATGTGGTTGATAATTTCTACGGGATGAGAATCCACAGTGAAGAGCTTGCCAGAAAAGCAGGCTCATTTCAGCATGTGGAGGAAGTTACTTTACACGATATTTATAAAGCGATGGCTGTCTGTGGCTGTATCAGTGCTGAGCAGATAAAATATTTATGTAAACTGGAGCAGGAAACAGAGGTTGCCAATGTAGTGCCGATTCCGGAAAATATTCAGAGGCTGAAAGGACTGGTAGAGCAGGGAGAAAGAGTTGTTCTTATTTCGGATATGTATCTTCCCGAGAATACAATACGAAGAATGCTGCTGCAGGCGGATGATATATTTGAGACAATTCCTCTATATGTTTCCTCAGAGTATGGGAAACGAAAAACAACGGGAAATCTGTACCGTCTGATTAAAGAATTAGAGCAGATTGATATCAGCGAGTGGACGCATATAGGGGATAACATTTATCAGGACATTGAGATATCTTTTCGGTTGGGAATCAGACCGGAGTTTGTGGAAAGAATTGGACGGAGTAATTTTGAAAATGAATTGCTGGAGAAATATGGAGATGACAGCAGACTCCAATTGATGACCGGCACAGCGATAAGAGCCGAAAGAAGTAATGAAGCTGTTTTTTTACAAACCGGCGATATTAAGCAAGGTATTTCTGAAAGCAGATGCAATGCTTATCATATCGGCTGTCGATATGCAGGCCCTGTATTGTACAGCTACGGGGAATGGATAATTGACCAGGCGGAAAAGAAAGGTATTGACAGGCTTTATTTTATTGCAAGAGACGGTTACCTGGTGAAAAGGATTGTAGACGTTATCCTGAAAAGCAGAAAGTCAGGTATTGCTACAAGTTATATTTATGGTTCCAGAAAGGCTTGGAGGATGCCGTCTTTATCCAAAGAAAACTATAATTTGTATCAGATGATTTTCTGGTCGCATGTCCGCAGGATAAAAACACTGGAAGATTTGGCGGCGGTTATACATGTGCCTTTACAAAAATTGTACGAATATCTTCCGGGGAGCTTTGCAAGTAATAGGAAAAACATGGCTATTTCCCAGTATGAATTGGAGTATGTTATGCGGGAACTGTCAGAAAGCGAGGCTTTTAAAGAATATCACTTGAAAGAACTGGACGAGGAAAGGAAACTGGTTCGGCAATACCTTTCACAGGAAATCGATACCTCAGATGACAGATTTGCCTTTGTAGATGTTTCCGGAGGCGGGCTTACCCAAGGGTGCCTCAAAGAACTGCTTAAGGACAGGTATAATAAGTCGATTCACACATTTTTCTTTAAAATTGACAGGGTGAACCTGGTAGAAGGTTCTATAACAGATACCTTTGTGCCCGGTTTTCTGGAAAACAATCTTACAATAGAGATGATGTGCCGTGCGCCTCATGGGCAGACCAGGGGGTATGAAAAAAGGGATGGGAAAATTGTGCCGGTTCTGGAGGAGACCGAGGACAGGCAGATAATAGAGCATGGTTTTTATGAATATGAAAAAGGAATTTTTGATTTTTCGGAGCGGATGTATGAAGTGTCTGCTAAAACTGGCGTGAAAATTGGTTCAATGAAAAATATTTTGTTGTATATAAAGCATATTGCCGAAGAACCGACAGAAGATGTTTTGGAGTATTTCGCCTCAATGCCCAGCAGCGAATCCGGCAGAGGGGATAAGGTGGTGGAGTATGCGCCAAAGCTGACAAAAGAAGAGATTAAGACAATATTTTTAAAACGTACAAATGAACCAATTGAGTTTTTTTATAAAGGAACTGATTTGAATTATTCCCTAATGCGTGCAACGGAAGAAGAAAAAGCTTTGGCAGAGCGTTATAAAAAGGAGCGTAACGGAACGCTTGGCAGATTTTACAGACAGGAAGCGGAAAAGGAACTGAATGCCATGCGAAAGCAGTATGGCCGGGCAGCGCTTTATCCGGTCAGATTGTTGGATGAAAAAGTAGTTCTCTATGGAGCCGGGAAGTTTGGCCAAGACTTATATAAAAGACTGTTGGAAGATGACGGTCATGAGGTTGCTTTATGGGTGGATAAAAATGCGGCTGCCTGTCGGCAGCAGGGGCTGGCAAATGTGCAGAATGTTTCGGAGATAAGAAATGCTTCTTTTGACCAGTTAGTTATTGCTGTGGTGGATAAAAAATTGGCTGAAGAAATTCAGGAAGAATTGGTGCAGACAGGGATGGAAAGAGAGAAGATTATCTGGCTGAGCCCAAACCAGATTGTGGAGTGGAAAGTGGAAGGGATTGGGTGAAGAATTCTGTAATTTTGCCCCAATTATAGGACGAGGAAAAATAGGATGTTAAAAGTAATTGATAATACCAGAGATTTTAAAGAACTTTTTGATAACCCTGACCGTAATTTTTACATATATGGTGCTGGATTTTAAGGTAGACATCTTTTGGATCATATACGTTCTAATATCAGTCTAAGGTCAGGCACTGTTGATATAAAAAACATTTTAGTTACGAATAAGCAGGGTAATCCCGATAATGTGGGGGGGGGTCCGGTTGTACAGTATGACAGAATGAATTTTACAGAGCAAGATGTTATTATTATAGCTGTAGATAAACGGATAAAAGGAGAAATTGATGATTATTTGCAAGATTGCGGGGCAGAACGTATCGATTTACGTTCCGGTATCGTGAAATATGAGGATATTTATAATAGAATTAGGCCGCTTGCCGATAATTTTCCTGCTAATATTATGGGAATTAATGAACCTTTGAATTGTTATGGTGGCAGGATTGTGTGGACATGCTGGTGGCAGGGAGAAGCAGATGCCCCTGATATTGTTAAGGTTTGTTGGCAAAGTCAGCGAAAAAATCTTTCAGAAGATATAAAGCATGTTATTATTACAAAAGATAATTATTCTGATTATATTACAATACCGGATTATGTGTTGGATAAGTTTGAGGATGACAAAAATGCTATTGCACATTTATCCGATTTTATTCGTGCAAGTCTGTTATATAAATATGGGGGAGTGTGGTTGGATGCAACTGTTTTGCTATTAGAGAAATTACCCGAAGAATGTTGGGAACTTCCTTTGTATTCTTGGCGAAGTGATAAGATTGATAATATGACGCTGTTTGGTTCAGAATTTAAATGGACAACTTGGTTTCTGACCGCACAGAAAGGAAGCGCACTATATCAATTTATCATGGAGGCCTTTTTATATTATTTTTCAGTTTACAATAGGATAGACTATTATTTTACTTTAGATTTTTTTATTTCAATAGGAATTAATATATTGGAAGGAGTGTCAGAGCAATTTTTAAATATACCATATAACAATGAAACGGCGGCACGGTTAATTGGTCACCTTAATGAACCATATTCCGAGGAGAAATTTCGTCAATACTGCGAAGGTTCATTTCTACAAAAACTTAGTTGGCATCGGAATGATTATCCAAAAGGTTCTATTTTCGATTATTTGGTTAGCGGTAATGTCGGCACGGAACCAGCTTTATTAAAAGAACAAGACCCGTTAGAGTAAGAGTAACAGCCTGCAGTATTGCGTACTTTTAAAATTTTACATATGAGAACTGTTTATTGGACAGTACATATGATATTATATTTACAATAAAGCAAGCTAGGAGGCGATGAAATGAGGAATATCGAAGCTGTCATCCAGAGATTAGGATATCACAGGTCAGAAAAATTATTCTATTTATCTGATATTGATAAAAGAACTGAATTATCATGGCATGACAGAAGAGTATTGAGGGAATTGTCTCCTTATGCTGTATATATTGTAGACGGTAGTATATTTACAGCTTTTTTTGACGATTTAAATATTCGCGGGGATATGGATATCCAGGTAAAGATATGGAATGCACAAATTCCGGTTGTTATTTCTGATGAAGGTAATTACATCAAAATCTATAATGGAAAGGGAATGGTTTTAGATTCAGATAAAAAAATCAGGTTGCGGGATATTGTTGAATTTGATTTGAGCCAATGTGATGAAAAAAATGCATTTTCGTATTGGAATGTGACTAATAGTTTATCATTAGAGATTTACGAGAATAGCATGGGCAAAAAAAGTTTAAATGAATTTTTAATAGATAATCTCAGATATATTACCCAAAGATTGAAAGATGAATATCAGATTTCTTTTGCAAATAAGTTAATGCTGAGAGTATTGCTTATTCGATATTTGGTTGATCGCGGTGTTAATATTGGGTACATGGATCTTAACGGGGATGTTAAGCATTCACAGGAGGTATTCCTGCAGATTGTTCAAAATAAAGATAGTTTTTTTGAACTGGTCAGATATTTAAAAGAGAGATTTAATGGTAATCTGTTTGAAGTGGATGAGCAAAAGGAAAAGAGCGAAATAACCAAAGACGCTCTTTCTATGCTGCATAATTTTTTGACTGCAAAGGAAGAGTTTAAAACGGGACAATTGTGCCTGTTCCCTTTTTACGACTTTAATATTATTCCAATTGACTTAATAAGCAATATCTATGAAATACTGTTAGGGAAAGAAAAGCAGGATAAAGATAAGGCATTTTATACGCCGGAATATTTGGTGGATTATATCGTAAATCGAACAGTTGGAAAATACCTTGTTAATAAGAATGAGTGTAAGGTATTGGACCCTTCTTGTGGGTCAGGTATTTTTTTGGTTAAATCACTTCAAAAGATATTGGAGCGTAATGCTGATTCGGATGGTTTTATACAGGATAAAGATAGAATTAATGCGTTGGTTAAAGAAAATATATATGGGATAGATTATAATGAGGAAGCAGTGGATGTTACAATTTTTTCGATTTATGTGACGCTTTTTGACTACCAGAATCCCAGAAGTTTAGAACAGTTTAGATTGCCTTTGCTAAAAAATGAAAACATTCTTTTTGGCGATTTTTTTGATGAAGAAAAAATGAGGGCAATTGAAAAGGTAAATTTTAAATTTATCTTAGGAAATCCGCCATGGGGAAGTGTTAAACAGCAGAATTATAAAAAATATTGTGCAGATAGGAAGGTTATTGCACAAAACGGAGAAATTTGTGTTGCTTTTTTGCTAAAGGTTCAGGAAATTGGTGATTCGGATACGGAATGCAGTTTGGTGATTCCGTCAAAAATATTGTATAAGGGAAAGAGGCCTTCTATAGCTTTAAGAAAAATGCTGTTAATTGATACACAGCTGGAACAGGTGTTAGAACTCTCGGCTGTAAGGAAACAAATTTTTAAAGGCGCAATAGCTCCGGCAGCCGTGATTTCTTTTCTATGCAAAAAAAGCAGCTGGAATCATAAAGTGGAATATATAAGTTTAAAACCCAATAAATACTTGAAGTTATTTGGAATAATTATGATTGAACCCAATGATGTTAAGTATGTAAACCAGACATTATTCTTAGAGTATGATAATTTGTGGAAGATACTGGTTTATGGCGGGTATTGGGATTTTGAACTTTTAAGCGGTATGAATGAAAAGTTTAGAACAATTAAGAATATTGCAGTGGAACATAATTTGATAATGAAAAAAGGACTCCAGGATAACGATGGTGATAAAAAGGACTCTTCGCATCTGGTTGGAAGAAAAATTTTGGATTCTGATGAAGCGGTTGAACATTTCTGTTTGAATTACAATATTTATTCAATTTTTAACAAAAAGAAAATACATCGCCCCAGAACACCGGAGATATATAATGCACCGTATGTCCTTTTTAAGAAAGGATTAGACTGTTCAGACTATTCTATAAGGGCAGTATATACAGAAAAAGACTTCCTTTATAGAGAAACGATAAACTGTATAAAAGGTACAAAAAACGATAAAAAGATTTTGTTAAATTTATGTGGCATACTCAACTCTTCATTATTTTCCTATTTCAATTTAATGCTGGGTTCTTCGGCAGGAATAGAGAGAGAACAGGTTTTTCTGGAAGAGTTAGCCAATTATCCATATGCGTATAGTGACGAGCTTGTTGAACTGGTTCAGGAAATTCAGCAAGAAGGCGGTAGTGAAAATAGTAAAGAATTACGAGACAAATTAAACAAATGTGTTATGAAGATGTATGGTCTGCAAGATAACTGGTTTGTTGATTATGCTTTATCTGTCCAGATTCCGATACTTTGTGGAACTTACCAAGAGACGAAATGCAGTATAAAAGGGATGAGGGACTATGCATCAATATTTTGTAAGATATGGGATGAACATTTCTCACAAAGTGAAGTGTACAACGCAATAAATATTTATCCGGACATTAAAGGAAAATTTGCTGCTATAGAAGTAAAATTTTCTTTTGAGAAAATGGCAGAGAGCGTTCGTGTGTTAGATAATATTGACGATGATATTAGTCTGCTTACTGATTTTATGATTTATCAGTTGAATGACTGTTTTTATCAAACAAAAAATATTATAGAATTTTTGGATGACTCATTCGTAATTGTAAAATCTATTGAGTCTAAGAATTGGCATCCTGCAATGGCTGTGAAAGATAGTCATAAAGCGTTGAATGCAGTACTTCTGGGAAAGGGGGACTGCAGATGAAAGGGATATTAAATGAGAATATATTGCAGGCATTATATCGGGCAAATTTTGAGAAAATTATAAACTATATTCTTGGCATATGTGAACTGGTTGTAGAAGACTACGAGAAAAAGCAGTTAAAGCTGCCAAACGATGAAAATAAAATCAGGAGTATTATGCTCGAAGAATATATGATAAAGCAGAAGAGTATTTATGGTATGTCAGATTATAGGTTTGAGCTTGAAGTGCCGGAGAATTATGCTGGAAATGGGCAGCATATTGGAAGAGTTGATATTCGTATCCTTTTAAAAAATGATTTTGAAAAAGAAGATGCGTATTACATTATAGAATGTAAAAGGATTGATGGGACATTTGATTTGAATAAAAAATATGTAAAGGAAGGTGTTGCCAGATTTACTACACAAAAATACTCTTCTTATTATGGCAGAAATATAATGCTTGGATTTATTGTAAAAAAGATTGATGTATCTGCAAATGTCAGGTTGATTGAAAAAATTCAGAATGCAGAGTTGGATCAACATATGCATGGTGGTTTTCAGCTTATAAAAAGAGATAATATGACAGAGAGCTATAAGTGTATATATCAGATAAAGGCAGGCGAGGTAGAACTACGTCATATATTTTCGGATTATTCAAGTATTATACAATGAAAGTCCCGGACAATATGATAGTTTCAGAAGCTAAATGGTAATCCTGTTAAATTATTTTACCATATATGCCGATATAAAAAGCAGTAACATTCATCATAAAGCAAGGATTGCGGAAAAGGTTGCATGGAGGCATTTTATACAGGCAGGCAATTATTCAGGCTCGTCACGGCAAATTTTCTGTGGTGACGGGCTTTTCTATTCCCATGGACAGTAGGCCGGGCGGGCTCGACAGATGTCATTTGGCGAATGTTCCATTGGTATATGAACAGAGGCAATATAGGAGAGGTAGACAATGACCAGAGAGTGTAAAAACCAGATTTTTAAAACGTGGCAGCTTATTGGAAAGCTGCGGCAGATACTGGAAAAGCAGATGAACACATGGCTGCGGCCGGAAAAGAAAGAAGAGTATTTAAAATTTCTGGAGGAGTATCAGCAGGCGGTGATTTCTGTGGGCAATACTGTCGACAGGCAGACCAGGGAAGAGGAAAGCAAATTGGTTATTCCGGGTCTGGAGGAGTACTGTGAAGAGATTTACCAGATGGTAAATTGTACCGGAGGGATTTCTGATTATAGCAGGCAGACAGAGGTGCTGAAGAATAGACATAGACGCATAACAAGAGCACTGGAAGAGATTCCGGTAAGGACAGAAATGCTTTTTATGCCTTACAAATTCAGTATGTGGGACAGTCTGGAATCAGTTTATCTTGCGGCTGCCAGGGACGAAAACTGTGACGCTTATGTGATGCCTATTCCTTATGTAGAACAGGATAAAGAGGGAAAAACAGAATGGAAATTTGAGGGAAGAGACTTTAAGGGAATACCGGTACAGGATTTTGAAGAGTATAATTTTGACGAACACAGGCCGGATGTGGTCTTTATACATAATCCCTACGATAATTGCAATAATGTGACTTCGGTTCCGGCAGAGTATTACACGGCGGAGATTAAAAAATACTGCCGTTATCTGGTTTATATTCCATATTTTTATGTAGGTGCGGAGCTGCCGAAAATTCATTTAAGTCTGCCTTCATATAATAATATAGATTATATTGTGGTTCCCTCAAACTTTTCCGTGGAACAGATGAGTCCTTATGTGCCGAAGGATAAACTTTTACCATTAGGCTCGCCCAAGGTTGACCGGATGCTCATTATGAATGAAAAGAGGGAAGTACCGGAAGCGTTCAGGAGGCAAATACGCGGGAAAAAAGCGGTGCTGTATAATGTGGGGATTAACGGGCTTTTGCGGAATGGTTTCCGCACAATCTTTAAGATGCGTTATGTGTTTGATTATTTTAAGAAGCAAAGCGATTTGGTGTTGTGGTGGCGTCCGCATCCGCTGTTAAAGGCAACGGTGAAGTCTATGAAGCCGGAGCTTTTACCGGCCTATGAGGAACTGGAGCGGGCATTTTTGCTGGAACGGATTGGGATTTATGACCTTACGCCGGACAGCAACATGGCAATTGCCGCCACAGATGCGTTTTTGGGGGATTATTCTTCTCTGGTGTGTTTGTATGGACTTTTAGGCAAACCTATTTTCTTTCTGGATGATTTTTCCATGGCAGAGCCCACAGAGGAAGAAAAGAGGCTGATGTGGATATCAGGGCTGATTCGGGAATCTGATGGGAATTTTATTTTTTATTCGCCAGATTACCGCTCCCTTTGCAGGCTTTATGATAAGAGTGGAGAGATTGAATTTCTATACCGGATGGACGGAAATTATGCGGGCGGGCAAGCCTATTATTTCGAGGAACCGGAGCGGGCGCAGATGCGTTATTTCCCTGTGGAGAGGCAGAAGCCTACGGTGGTTTACCATATGGCGGATAAGTCCGTTACGTTGGAAGATGCCCCGGAAAACGAGCTGGATTATACTTTTTACAGTACTATTTGGGAAGATGGGGAACAGACGATTTTCTGCCCGGGGGCGAAGGAGGAATTTGTATTCCGGAACCGCGTGACAGGAGAAGTAAGCCGGTATGACGATTATGCGAAAGAGCTGATGCCTTATGTGAAGATGACAGGCGACCATTTGCTGAGAGGAGGAGCTATCCGCGTGGGTGATTATGCCTATATGTTGTCATATCAGACAAATAAAATGCTGGAATTTAATCTATTGGGCAAGAGTTGGAAACTGTATGATATCGGAGAGGATGAAATGCGTTTTTCATCTTTCTTCTATGATGGTGTGGATTTCTGGTTTTTCGCGTGGGATGGCTCCTGTATTGTAAGATGGTATACGGAGGGGCATGAAGCAGAATATTACAGCCGGATGCCGGAGGGATATCTGGGATTATGCAGCAGTATGACGTCACCTTATACGCCGGCTTTTGGCCCGGTGGTGCTTTTACCGGAGGAAATTATTGTATTTCCCCATGTCGCCAATATGATTCTTAAAGTTAACAGGGCAAGCGGAGCAATCAGCGAGTGGCGTCCGCAGCTTTTCTATGAGGAGGGACAGAGGAAGTCTTCTCTGTATAATACAAGTTCAAATTATATTTTTGCCTGTCTCTATGATGAAGGGCATATTCTGGCTCAGACAGCTTACGACGGAAGTCTTCTGGTGATTGATATTGCCACCGGAGAGGTGGAGAGGAAGAAATGCGTCCTTTCGAAAGAGGCCTATGAGAAACTGGACAACAGCGTAGAGAGTACCGCCTATCGCACACAGACATTGTCACCGTACTATTTTAAAGAAAACGGGCTGCACCAGAGTCTTGGGGATATGATGAGATATCTGGCTTCCGGCTCTGATTCCCAGAAAGAGCGGCAGAAAAAGGTAAGCGTAGAAGGGGTTGAGAATGTCAACGGTGAATGTGGCCAAAAAGTCTATGAACAAATGAAAAAATTGGCGGAGGGAAGATAATTGCTGCAAATCAAAAATGACTATTTGGAAGAAGTTTTTCAGGAATACTCCCATGTGGTTTTATTCGGAGCGGGAGCTGTGACAGGCTCCATGTTTGCGGCGCATAAAGAACAGGGATTTGAGAAAAAAGTAGATTATATTATTGATAATGATAAGAGCAAAGACGGAAAAAGTCTGAGTGTAAATGGCAGGAAAATAAAGTTGATTTCCCCTGAGAGTTTTGCTGGGCTGGATTACAGAGACTATGCTTTGATTATTATGCCCGTATTTTTTCTTGATATTGTCAGGCAAATTGACAGGGATACCGCTTTTGCGGGTGTCCCCACATACGTTTATGCCTTTATGATGAATATGAAAAGAAAAAATAACTTTTCGCTGAAAACGGCGGAGAGGATGATGATTCCAAAGCGGATTCACTACTGTTGGTTCGGCGGAAAAGAGCTTCCTGAAGTTTACAGAAAAAATATTGATAACTGGCGGAAATATTGTCCTGATTATGAACTTATTAAATGGGATGAATCCAACTATAATATCCGTAAAAACCAGTTTACCTGGGAGGCGTATCAGACAAAAAATTGGGCATTTGTACCTGATTATATCAGAAAAGATGTAGTATACCAGTATGGCGGAATTTATTTGGACGTGGATGTGGAAATTTTAAGGCCAATTGATGATTTGCTTTACAATGATTTCTTTATCTGCAGGGATGATATTGCTAACATCAACATGGGTTCCGGATTTGGCGCTGTTGCGGGCAATGAGATTATAAAGGCATTGCGGGATTACTATGACAATTGCCGTTTTCTGGACGATGCCGGTTATATTATTGGCAAAGCCTGCGGTAATTACGAGACGCCGGCTATGATTGACTTTGGTTATAAAACTGATAATGAATGTCAGACCATTATGGGGGGGAAAGTTTTTCCCAGGGAGGTTTTATGTCCAATCAGCTGGATGGGGCTGCCGGACGCATATACGGAGAAGACAGTGGCGGTACATAAGTTTGACGATTTCCTGGTGGATAAAGATGGAAAAGAAAATGCCGCAAAACTTCGGAGCGAAATTGAGGCTTTGCTTGAACGCACCACCGGTAAATGGCAGCCACCGGAAACAGAGAAAGGACTATACACTCATGGCAAAGTTAATCACAGCTGAAAAAAATAACGGCCAATTGTCCGACTTAAATCGTCAGGTCATTCACTACATAGAGCAGTACCCGTCAGATTATTACGATGACTACCTCTCCGAGGAAAGCAATTTCCAGGTATGGTATCAGTTGTCGGAACTGCGTACAGGGCTCCTGAGCTGGTATCCATTTGAAAGAGAAGCGCAGGTGCTGGAAATCGGTGCGGGATTTGGCGCACTTACCGGGCTTTTATGCGGCAGGTGCGCGCAGGTAACGGCAACGGAGCGTTCTGCGCCCCGGGCGGAGGCACTGGCAAAACGCTGGGCAGCAAAGGAAAATCTGGCAGTTTATGCGGGGGAGTGGAGCGAACTGGATTTTGGCTGTCAGTTTGACTATATTATCCTTACCGGCGTCCTGGAACGGATTGCCGGCGGCTCGTCGGAGATGGAAAAGTATGCGGACTACCTGAAAAAGGTGTCCGCACTTTTAAAACCGGAGGGAAAAGTTTTGTTTGCCGTAGAAAACCGTTTTGGCCTTAAGTATTTCTGCGGCGTACCCGAGCCGCACACGAACCGTGCTTTTGACGGGCTCAACCATTACAGAAAGGGTACAAGAGGGTATTCCTTCAGCAAAAAGGAAATTGAGGATATTGTGTCGCTTGCAGGACTGACCTTTTCCAAATTTTATTACCCTCTGCCGGATTATAAGCTGCCGCAGATGATTTATACAGATGCGCATCTTCCCGGAAAAAATCTGCATGAACGTCTCCTGGCTTATTATCTTCGAAATGACACGTTAATTGCGTCGGAGACGGCGCTTTATAACGATGTGATTGATAATAATGTGTTCCCTTTTTTCGCCAACTCATTTCTGGTAGAATGCGGAAGGGCAAATAATGCAAGTCCTGTGGTTTACGCAGCCGTATCCACAGACAGGGGGGCGGAGAGAAGCTACGCTACGGTTATAGAGGAAGCAGATATTGTGCGGAAGATACCTCTTCATGCAGAGGGGAAGAAAAACGCTTTGAAGTTGCTGGCAAATATTGGGGATTTGGAGGAGCATCAGATTCCGGTGGTTTCCCACAGTCTGGAGGTGGATGGAAGCCTTAAGCTGCCGTATATATCCTGGCCTACTTTATCTGATTATATCAAAGAGATAATGGGGAAGGATGAGGAGCTTTTCTTGCAGCTTGTGGACAGGATTTATGAGTATATTCTGCAATCCTCCGTGGAAGTACCAAAGGAGCGGAATGAAATGCCGGGATGCAGGGCAAAGGAAACTTTCGGCTTCGGCCCGATTCTCGAGAAGGCCTACATCGAACTGATTCCCTTAAACTGCTTTTATAAGCCTGAGACAGGAGATTTTCTGTATTTTGACCAGGAATTTGTATATGAAAATTATCCGGCGAAATTCGTGCTGTTCCGCGCCATTCATTATATTTACTGTTTTACGCCGGGAGCGGAAAGGTATTATCCAAAGCAAAAGCTTTTTGAACGGTATGATATGCAGGATACTTGGAAAGTTTTTCAGGAAGAGGAGATGCGTTTCCTGGACACGGTTCGAAACCACAAAAAATATCAGAAGTTTTATGAGTGGACAAAGATTGACTGGAAGCGGATTGACGATAATGCCGGGCGTCTGGAGTCCGAAGCGGAAAAGATTGCCAATTATCAGATTTCCGATAAGATGAAGAAAATCTGGAAGGTGGAGCTTGAGATACTGGACGAGATTGACAGAATCTGTAAAAAGAATGATATTCAGTATTTTCTTGTCCATGGCAGCCTTTTGGGGGCAGTTCGTCATAAAGGCTTTATCCCCTGGGATGATGATTTGGATGTCGCTATGCTGAGACCTGATTATGACAAATTCCTCTCAGTGGCGGCGGGGGAGTTGCCGGAGCATCTGTCGGTGCACACGCCTTCCACGGAAAAGGATATTTTCTGGGGCGGTTTTGCCCGGATTCGAAATAGAAACACCACGGGCATTGAGACGCGGGAGTTAAATCATAAAGGGAATCTGGGAATCTGGGTGGATATTATGCCTGTTGACGTATGCACCATGGACGACGAAAAATTTGTTGAAAAACAAAAGAAAATAAGGCATTGTCACAGGCTGATTTGTGCTAAAATATACGGGAGGGATTATAAGCGGTATGCGGACATGAAGCCTCTTATGTGGAATGCATTTAAGATTATGGCGCATTTTTACAGTCAGGAAAAGCTTGGCGCTATGCTGGATAATGCCATGAAGCTGTACACAGACGAGGCGTCCGAGGATGTGGCGTTTTTTCAGGGGTATTTTAAACACAGAAGGCTTTCGGCAAAGGATTTTGCCGGGACGGCAATGCTAGAGTTTGAACACCGCAGGGTTCCGGTCCCTGTTGGTTATGAGAACTACATGTTCACGATTATGGGGAAGGATTATATGAAGTACCCGCCCGAGGAGGAGCGTAAACCCCATCACAGAGGGATTTTTGATGCAGAGAAGCCTTACGGGGAATATCAGAAAATGTTCGGGGAAACCTTTGAGAGGGCGAAGGGAAAGAAGATTATTCTGTTTGGTTCCGGACTGATGTTTGAGGATTATATGGAACGGTATGGCGGTAAGTACCGTCCTGATTTTCTGGTGGACAACGATGAAAACAAGTGGGGGCGCTCCCGTATGGGAATTAAAATTAAGGAGCCGAAAGCGATTCTGGAGGTGCCGGAAAAGAAGCGCCACCTGATTATCTGCAGTTTTTATTACCGGGAAATTTCAAAACAGCTGGACGAGATGGGGATTCATGATTATAAGGTATATATTCAGCATATGGAGTGGATTCTCAAGACGGAGGAACAGCAGTGAAAAAATATAAACTTGGTTATGTCCCAGGAGTCTTTGATTTGTTTCATGTGGGACATTTGAATTTAATCAACCGTGCGAAGGAGCAGAGCGAGTACCTTATGGCTGGCGTGCTTTCGGATGAGCTAGTCATACATTTCAAGAAAAAAAGGCCCTATATCCCTTTTGAGGAGCGGTTTGCCATTGTGGCGGCGGTAAAAGGCGTGGATGAAGTAGTTAAGGTTGACTTCTCCAACACGGTGAAGATGGATGCCTGGAAATTGTATCACTATGACGCTTATTTTTCTGGTGACGACCATGGGCACGAGTGGGATGACGAAAAAAGGGCGTTGCAGGCGGTGGGCTCCGATATTGTCTTTCTTTCCTATACTCAAAGTACCAGCTCTACTATGATTAAGCGGACAATTAGCGGAAAGGGAAAAAAGCGTTTGTATCTTTTCGGAGCCGGTCGGATTGGACAGAGAGTGCTTCAGGGTTTCGGGGCGGATGAAAGAAGCGCGGGGTGGGAGATTGCCGGATTTCTTGATAATTCGCCAGCAAAGCATCTGACTCGCATTTCGGGCGTACCTGTTTATCGGCCGGAGGATTTAAAAAAGCTGGAGGCTGGAGAGCAGTTCGGCGTGCTTTTTGCGGTTAAGGATACAGAGGGAATGGCTGAGCAGTTAGACGGACTTTTGCTGGATTATGTTGTGTTGAAAATGTCCCCGCCATATGCTAATGTATAGGTAAGAATCAGGAGGAAAGCCAATGAATTATCTTTTAAGAAGCATGCTGTTCGTCCCCGCATACAATGAAAAATTTCTGGATAAGGCGGCAAAGAGCGAGGCGGACGCCATTATATTTGATTTGGAGGACGCGGTGCCGCCGGCGAAAAGAAAAGCGGCAAGGGATACGCTGGGAAAATATTTATCTGACGGAACCTTTGAGGGAAGACAGCTTTTTATCCGTGTGAACGAGCTTGGCTCAGGCGATTTGATTAAGGATTTAAAGCTGATTAACGGCAGGCAGATTCTGGGAGTGGTGACGCCAAAGATTAAGGGCGTTTCGGAAATTCAGGATTTTTCTAATCTTCTGAAAAAATGTGAGGAGAGGGACGGACTGCCGGAGGGAACCATTAAGCTTCTGCCTCTGATTGAGACGGCGGGAGCGGTTGCAGGCGTGCAGAGCATCGCGGGCAGCAGTAAAAGGATAATCGCGCTTTTGTTTGGGGGAGAGGACTACCTGGACAGCATTTCGGGAACGCACGAATATTCGTCCAGGGTTTTTGAGACGCCAAGGGCAATGATTGTGATGGCAGCGAGGATGAACAATCTGCTTCCCATAGACACGCCTTATATGGATTTAAAGAATGAAGAGGGCTTTATGGCGGAGGAGCGGATGGCGTATTCCATGGGATTTGCCGGCGCGCTTTTGGTGAATCCCATACAGATTCCCTGGGCAAATAAGTGTTTCGCGCCTACCGGGGAAGAGACGGCGCACGCTTTGGCAGTGCTGGAAACGGCGCAGAAGGCAAAGGAAGAAGGACGGAGCATCGCCACGCTTGCGGGCAAGGTGGTAGGGCCGCCCATGCTGAAGCGGGCAAACAAGGTGATGGCGTTTGATAAACTGATACGGGAGAGGACGTCCGGGGCGGAGGGGCAGAAATGAGCTGTTCCGGCGTGCGGAAAGAGGGATAACATGGCGCGGATAAATAAAACCTGGCTTTTTGTTCCGGCAAAGGAAAAGTACGCGGAGCGCATCCCGCAGATAGAGGCGGACGCGGTTATCCTCGATTTGGAGGATTCCCTTGCGCCGCCGCAGAAGGAGGAGGGGCTTTTGCTTGCCGCCGGTATTCTTGGGAAATACGGAAAAAGCCGGGAGCTGTATGTGCGGTTAAATTCCGGCGAAAGGTTTGACAGGGAAATAAATGCGCTGTGGAACTATGATTTTGCCGGCTTTATGATTCCGAAGTTTGAAGAGACGGCGGTTTTGGAGGAGTATGAAAAACAACTTCGGGGAAAAGAAGTGATTGCCCTGATAGAGAGCGTGAAAGGGATTATGGAGTTGTCTAAAATCGCGGCCCATCCTCTGATAAGCGGGCTTGCTTTCGGCGGGGAGGATTTCAGAAAGGAGCTTGGCTTTGAGGCCGGTGAGGAAGCTGCCGTTTATGCAAGGAGCCGGTTGGTACTGCAGGCTTTTTATCACGGAAAGTTTTCACTGGATACGGTGAGCATGGAAATCCGGGATATGGACGTATTTTTGGAGGATTACCGCAGGAGCAAGAGGCTGGGGTTTTCCGGAAAGCTGCTGATACATCCGGCGCAGGCTGCGGCGGTAAAGGATTATTATCGCCGGAAAGACCCTGAGTATCTGCGGGGGATTGTGGCGGCCTTTGAAGAAAGCAGGGACGGAATTTTGCAGTTGGACGGAAAATGGTATGAGAGGCCGCATATTGAGAAGATAAAGAAATACTTGCAGGAGATGGAAATCGGCGGGTGAACCGGAGGGGAAGCGGCAAATGGCACTGGAAGAAGAATTAAGGAATCTGGAAATCAGGAAGGAAAAGGTTCATGGCAGTAAGCGGCAGGAGAAGCAGCATGGGGCGGGCAAGCTCTCTGCCTGGGAGCGCATACAGCTTTTGATGGATAAGGATACCTTTGTGGAAACGGAGGTGTATCTGGAACACCGCTGCGCTTATTTCGGAATGGATAAAAACAAAACGGAGGGCGACGGCGTGATTGCCGGTTACGGAAAAGTGGAGGGCAGGACGGTCTGCGTGTACGCCCAGGATTTCACCGTGTTCGGCGGCTCTATCAGCGAGATGAACGCCAGAAAAATATCCAATATCCAAAACAAGGCGCTGCAGATGGAAGTGCCTGTGATTGGGCTTTTTGATTCGGGAGGCGCAAGGGTGCAGGAGGGAATCCTGGGGCTTTCCGGCCACGGCAATATTTTTTACAATAATGTCAAAGCATCGGGAAAGATTCCGCAGATATCCGCTATTATGGGAACCTGCGCGGGCGGCGCGTCCTATTCCCCGGCGCTTACGGACTTCATTATTATGGTGGACGAAACCAGCAATATGTTTATCACAGGCCCGAAAGTGGTAAAGGCTGCGATTGGGCAGACGGTTACCATGGACGAGCTGGGGGGCGCTGAAATCCACGCCAGAATCAGCGGCATGGCGGACCATGTGGCGGCAAACGACGAGGACTGTATCCGCTACATCAAGCGGCTTCTTCAGTATCTGCCGGATAATTTCCATGAAAGGCCAGCTCGGGCAAAGGACTATACTTATAATGCGGAAAGAGGAAAAAGCATCGCGTCCCTGATACCGGAATCCAGACGGCACTCTTACGACATGCATAAAATCATCGACTGCATCATCGATGAGGGAAGCGGTCTGGAAATCAAGGAAAAATTTGCCTCCAATATTATTACCATGCTGGCAAGGGTAGGCGGCTATCCTGTGGGGATTGTGGCCAATCAGTCCGCCCGGATGGCGGGGTGCATCGATATCAACGCGGCCGACAAGGCGGCCGGTTTTATCCGGGTCTGCGACAGCTTCAATATCCCCCTGCTGAATCTGGTGGACGTGTCCGGTTTTTATCCGGGAAAGGAGCAGGAGCAGGGAGGCATCATCCGGCACGGGGCAAAAATGCTCTTTGCCTACAGCGAGGCGGAGGTTCTGAAAATCACCGTAATCCTGCGCAAGGCGTACGGAGGTTCCTATCTGGCGATGTGCAGCAAGGAGCTTGGAGCGGATGTGGTTTATGCGTGGCCCCGGGCGGAGATTGCCGTTATGAGCGCGGAGGCGGCTGTGGACGTGCTTTTCAAAAACGCCGGGGAAAGCCGGAGGGAGCAGTATTTAAAAGAGTACGGACAGCAGTTTTTAAATCCTTTTGAAGCGGCGCATATGGGCTATGTGGACGAGGTCATTGACCCCCATCTTACCAGAGAAAATATTATAAGGATTCTTGATTTGTATCCGGCAAAGAAAGCGGCAAAGAAAAAGACGGCTCACGGGAATATTCCGCTGTAGCACGGCATAGGTACCGCATGTGTTTCGTCCCATGGAAAGCCTGTAATCACCGGTCTTTCGGAAAAAACCTTCATTCGTTTTTTATTTTATCGTTTTCGGGCGTCAGTCCCTGATACGGCATAGTTTCTCATGTATAATGATGAACGATAATTCCGTTTGGGGAGGACAAAAGATGAAAGAGCAGGATATGCTGGTGGAAAGAATCAAAAATCTGTGCAGGGAAAAGCAGATGACTTATTCCGCACTGGCTTGCGCGTCCGCCGTGCCTGTGGCGACTATCATGCATATTTTGGATAAGTCCACGGTAAATCCCGGAGTGCTTACGATAGAGAGGCTTTGCGAGGGTTTTGGCATCACTTTAAAAGAGTTTTTTGACTCCCGGGAATTTAATTCTTAAAATAAAATTTATATTTTTTGGGGTGACTGTAGTTTACAGGTGTGATATACTAATGAATTAGTTAAGGTAAAATGACTTAAGACGCTATTAATAATGGAGGTCATCATAATGACAAAAGCAGAAATATTAAAACAGGAAATTTTAAAGCAGTACAAAAGTGTAAGACAGTTTGCTATTGATATGGAAATTCCTTACAGCACGCTGGTGACGGCATTGGATAGAGGTATTGAGGGCATGGCCTATGGAACGGTGATTCGTATGTGCGATAAGCTGAGCCTGAATCCCGTGGATTTTTCATCTCTTGAAAAGGGAGAGGTATTGGGAGAAAAGATTCTGGAAAACAGGGTTATGCAGTATTATATTCGTCTTAACAAGAAAGGGCGCAAGAAAATCCTTGAAATGATGGAGGATTATGTCCAACTGGAAAAATACAGGGAGCTGTAAAATAAATGATGAAGCGCTTTGATTACCTGATTGTGGGGGCCGGGCTTTTTGGCGCGGTCTTTTCGCATGAGATGAATAAACGCGGTAAGAGCTGTCTCGTAATCGACAGAAGGGAGCATATTGCCGGAAATATTTATACAAGCCGTAAGCGCGGTATTCATGTGCATGAATATGGCGCGCACATTTTTCATACCTCCAGCGAGAGTGTGTGGGATTATATTAACCGGTTTGCGCGGTTCAACCATTTTGTCAATTCCCCTATGGCGGTTTATAAGGATGAGATTTACAATCTGCCCTTTAATATGAACACTTTCAGCAGGCTCTGGGGGGTCAGGACCCCTGATGAAGCAAAGGCCGTGATTCGGGAACAGATAAAGGATTTGTCTATCGAAAACCCCCAAAATCTAGAGGAGCAGGCGCTGTCCCTTGCAGGCAGGGACGTGTATGAAAAGCTGATAAAGGGCTACACGGAAAAGCAGTGGGGAAGGGAATGCCGGGAGCTTCCCGCGTTTATCATCAAACGCCTTCCTCTGCGTTTTACCTATGACAATAATTACTTTACGGACAGATATCAGGGGATTCCTGAGGGCGGATATACGGCGATTATCGAAAAGATGCTGGAAAAAGCGGAGGTTCTGCTTGGCACCGATTACCGGGAGTTTGACAGAAGGCAAAAGGAAGCCGCAAAAGAGGGGAATGACTATATATCTTATGACAAAGTACTGTATACCGGCATGATAGACGAGTATTTTGATTACCGGCTGGGACATCTGGAATACCGTTCTCTGCGGTTTGAGAAGGAGGATATGCCGGACTGCGAAAATTATCAGGGAAACGCGGTGATAAATTATACGGAGAGGGAGATTCCCTATACCCGGATAATAGAGCATAAGCATTTTACGTTTGGGGAAGGCGAAGGCACAATAATCACCAGAGAGTACCCGGCGGAATGGAAGCCGGGGGACGAGCCTTACTATCCCATTAACGACGAGCGCAACAACAGGCTGTTTGAAGAATATCTTGCGCTGGCTGAAAAGGAAAAAGGGGTTCTGTTTGGCGGAAGGCTCGGCCAGTACCGTTACTATGATATGGATAAAGTGATTGAAGCGGCCCTTGCATTGGCAAAAGAGGAAAGTAAATGATGCGATAAATAAAGCGGTTCACAAAAGTGAGCCGCTTATTGTTAATTATGAAGATATCAGCAGTAACTGTTAAAGAGCATTCCACTGTAATTGCTGGTCATATAGGGCGTTGCAAAATTATGACCGGGATTTTTATAGGCTACCATTGTCCGTTCGACATATTCCATAGGGTCTAAGGAAATCTGGTCCGTTTTCCGCAGGATGGAATTGGTGAAGTCCTTTATGGTGGAAAACTGTGAACGGCTTTCGTCGCTTAAGATGGAGTGCTTAAATAAATCGTCGTTCATCACAAGCTGGCCGCTTTCCTCAAAGGAAAATCCCAGGCTTTCAAGCTCCGGCTGGTAGCTCTGGCAAATATGGCCCATTTCACCCAGAAGCCGGTTGCTTTTCGGGTGGCGGGTCACATATTCCGCGGCGGTGCTGATGAAAGAGTTATAGCCGCTTATGAGGTTATTAACGTTTTCCGTGAGAGAGTCAAGGTCTGTTTTCAGGCCAATCTGGGCGGTTTCACCGTTTGAATTGCTCACGCCGTTTAAAGTAATGTCAAACATTTTGTTGATGGTAAAATGATTGGAGGACGCCATATGGGGCTCCCCGTTTAACAAAAACTCGGCGTTGGAGGGCATTCTGGAAATAAAATCAAACCCAAGGTAGTCAATAGTGCCGGAGCGCTTGCTGGTCTTGTCATCGGAAACAAGGAAGATGTAATCCTTATTGTTTTTCAGCCCCACATTCATGGAGGTGAGGCGCAGGGAAGAATTTCCCCTCCCGTCGGATAAAAGGTCGGCGCTTATGCCGATATCCGCGTTGGTGATAAGCCGCGCAAGGCGTTCCTGAAGTTCTTTGTTTGTCTCTCCCTCCCGGACGTTGTACTGGAACTCATAACTTAAGTCGTTGACCGTGATGTCAAAGGAATAAGCGCCCGGCGTCAGCGACGACTTGCTGTCGGAGGGGAGAAAAGTTCCGAGGTTCACCTGATTGGAGGCCAAAGCCGTTACTTCTATATTATAGGAAGGCGCGTTTGCTTCCTCGCCGTTATCGCCCACATAGGAGGCGCTGACAATATCTTCCCGGCTGGAATAAGCGGCCTTTTTTCCAAACATTTCATCTTCGTCAAGGCCGCCGAGGGACGCAATGGTATTGCGGAGGTTTCTCGCGCCCTCCTTTAACCCCACGGCAAACTGACGGGATTCTCTGCTGGTGTCAAGAATATACAGAGGGGAATCTTTATTCAGCTTGACAATGGAATTGTAAATACTGCGGAGCTCGCTCTTTTTATGAGTGTCATATTGTGTGGTTTTCGGTATATAAGCGGTAAGATAATGGTTGTAAGCTACGTCAAGAGCCGCACTGTAAGCCATAATTCGCCCTCCTTTCCGTCTGTACACAAATTTTCTTAGGTTAATTTTACCATGGAGAAAAAACGAATACAATAGTATTTGCGTTAATTATTAAAAATTTATAAAAAAGAAGGGCTGATGCGCAAAAATTCGCCTGATTACGGTTGACGGAAATAAAAGGATATGTTATAGTAATCAAACAAAGATTGAGGTCTTTTTTTTATGCTCAAAAATCCGCTAAAGAGATTGGAGGAATCATCATGCGTACGAGAATCACATTGGCATGTACTGAATGTAAACAGCGCAACTACAATACCACAAAGGATAAGAAGACACATCCTGAAAGAATGGAGTTTAAGAAGTATTGTAGATTCTGCAGAACTCATACATTGCACAAAGAAACCAAATAATACCGCAGGTATCTGAAAGGAGTTTGAGATGGCAGATTCTGCTAAGAAGGAAAAATCGGCCAAGCCGGCTAAAACAGCAAAACCAAATTTTTTCAAGGGAGTAAAGGTTGAGTTTAAGAAGATTTCATGGCCGGAGAAAGATGCGCTCTTAAAGCAGTCGGTTGCGGTTGTCTGTGTTTCGATGGTGGTTGGAGTCATTATTGCGGTACTGGACTTCTTTATGCAGTACGGCGTGGATATCTTAACCAGTCTGTAGAGCGAGGGTGAATGTATGGCAGAGGCAAGCTGGTATGTAGTGCATACCTATTCCGGATATGAAAACAAGGTAAAGGCCAATATAGAAAAGACAATCGAGAACAGACATCTGGAAGAGGAGATTCTGGAGGTCCGCGTGCCGATGCAGGACGTGGTGGAACTGAAAAACGGAGCCAGAAAGACGGTTCAGAAGAAAATGTTTCCGGGTTATGTTCTGATTAATATGGTTATGAATGACGACACATGGTATGTTGTCCGTAATACCAGAGGCGTAACAGGGTTTGTAGGCCCCGGAAGCAAGCCGGTGCCTTTATCTGAGGCGGAAATGAAGCCTCTGGGAATCAAGACAGAGAATATTTCGGTGGATTTCGCGGAAGGCGATACCATTGCCGTGGTGGCGGGCGTATGGAAAGATACCATCGGCGCCGTGCAGAAGATGGATTACGGCAAACAGACGGCTACCATCAACGTGGAGCTGTTCGGCAGGGAGACACCTGTGGAAATCAGTTTCGCGGAAGTAAGAAAAATGTCATAGGTTCAGGCGTTAAGGTATTTATTATGGGACGGTGGCGAACTGTTTCATATAAATATACAGAAACTTTACAATGGTCTGCGAATGCAGGCTGTGGGAGCGGAAGAAATTCCGTGCCATACCACGATGCAATTAAGTTTGCATGATTAAGGAGGTGCCATAAATGGCAAAGAAAGTAGAAGGATATATCAAGTTACAAATCCCTGCTGGTAAAGCTACACCAGCTCCCCCGGTAGGTCCCGCACTTGGACAGCACGGGGTTAACATCGTTGAGTTTACAAAACAGTTCAACGCAAGAACGGCTGACAAGGGCGATGTGATTATACCTGTGGTTATCACGGTATATGCAGACAGAAGCTTCAGTTTTATTACGAAGACTCCCCCCGCAGCAGTGCTTCTTAAAAAGGCGTGCAATATTAAATCCGGTTCTGCAGTACCGAACAAGGCAAAGGTTGCAACCATTACCAAAGCTCAGGTAAAGGAAATTGCAGAGACCAAGATGCCCGACTTAAACGCGGCGAGCATTGAAGCGGCAATGAGCATGATTGCCGGTACGGCAAGAAGCATGGGCATTACAGTAGTGGATTAACTAATAAATATTGAAAAGTGGGAGGCACTTAAGACCGTGCGGAATTTCGGCGCGGTAAGGCCGAAGGCTGTCAGGTGCCGCTGGAACCATAGGAGGAATAATAATGAAACGAGGAAAAAGATATACGGAAGCTGCAAAACAGGTTGACCGCGCAATGGTATACGAGCCCGCTGATGCGATTGAACTGGTAAAAAAGACAGCAGTTGCAAAATTTGACGAGACCGTTGAGGTTCACATCAGAACAGGCTGCGACGGACGTCACGCGGAACAGCAGATTCGTGGCGCGGTAGTGCTTCCCAACGGTACAGGTAAGACCGTTAAGGTACTGGTTTTTGCCAAGGGAGACAAGTTAAATGAAGCTGAGGCGGCCGGTGCGGATTATGTGGGCGGCGAGGAGCTGATTCCCAGAATCCAGAAAGACGGATGGCTTGATTTTGACGTTGTGGTTGCCACACCTGACATGATGGGCGTTGTGGGACGTCTTGGTAAGGTTTTAGGACCTAAAGGACTGATGCCCAATCCGAAGGCAGGCACGGTTACCATGGACGTAACCAAGGCGATTAACGATATCAAAGCAGGTAAGATTGAGTACAGGCTTGACAGGTCCAACATTATCCATGTGCCGGTTGGAAAGGCTTCTTTTGAAAATGAGAAGCTCCAGGAAAACTTCAGCGCACTGATGGATGCGATTGTTAAGGCAAGACCTTCGGCACTCAAGGGTCAGTATTTGAAGAGCATTACGCTTACTTCCACCATGGGCCCCGGCGTGCGGGTTAACACTGCAAAGTTCTGATTTGGAAATTACAAAAGCCGCGGCTTGGCAAAGCCGCGGTTTTTTAAATAGCGTGCCCGGCGTAGCACGTTCCTGGCATAGCAATATCGGTTCCGCGCGGGGCGTATGCGCGGAATGTTTTTGGAGGCGAAGGGAATGAAACGAAAAGTAAAAGCAGGAAAAAGAAAGAATGAAAGCTATA
>OFFW01000596.1_pt1 | contig 25393 bp, 19 predicted proteins | sample 1521501 | NCBI WGS metagenome assembly OFFW01 (sample SAMEA3504107, study PRJEB24116) | mouse gut metagenome | biome: mouse gut; feature: mouse-associated habitat; material: faeces | place: Denmark | collected 2011
TTACCTGCTTTCCCTTTTTCCGGATAAAGAACTGGAAAAGACGGCGGACGAGGTAATTGATTTGATTGCCGCGGCCCAGGACGAGGACGGCTATCTGAACACTTACTACACCTTAAAAGACAAAAACCGGCGCTGGAGCAATCTTCAGGAAGGCCATGAGCTTTACTGCAGCGGCCATATGATGGAGGCTGCCTGCGCTTACTATGAAGCCACCGGCAAGAAGAAGCTCCTTCATGTGATGGAGAAAAACGCGGAACATATTTACAGCCATTTTATTGTGGAGGGCCATGAGGGATATCCCGGCCATCCTGAGATAGAACTGGCCCTGTTACGGCTCTACCGCGCCACAGGAAATGAACATTGTTTCGCCCTAGCGGAGCACTTCATCAATATAAGAGGGGTGGACTCTCATTTTTACGAAAAAGAAGCCGCTCGGCGGGGATGGAACATCTGGAACTCCAATCCCTCCAACAGGGAGTACACCCAATGCCATCTGCCTGTGCGCAGCCAGTCAGACGCCGTGGGACACGCCGTCCGCGCCGTTTATCTGTATACCGGCATGGCGGATTTGGCTTCCATGACCGGCGATAAGGAGCTTTTTGCCGCCTGTAAAAGGCTCTGGGAAAGCATAACCGAACGCCGCATGTACATAACCGGCGGCATCGGCTCCACCGTTATCGGAGAGGCTTTCACCGTAGACTACGATTTGCCCTGCGATACCGCTTATGCGGAAACCTGCGCTTCCATCGGGCTTATGTTTTTCGCCTCCAAAATGCTGGAAAACGAAATCGACGGCAGATACGCCGACGTGATGGAGCGGGCCTTTTACAACACGGTCCTCGCGGGAATGCAGCTTGACGGAAAACGGTTCTTTTACGTCAATCCCCTTGAAGTGACGCCGGGAATTTCAGGCGTCTCCCCCACTCACCTTCACGACCTGCCCGCAAGGCCCGGATGGTATGCCTGCGCCTGCTGTCCGCCCAACGCGGCAAGGCTTATTTCCTCTCTGGGAAAATATGCTTATGGCGAAAACAAAGATACCGCTTTCTGTCATCTCTTTGCGGCAGGGAAAGTGGCTCTTTCCAACGGTATGCGTTTCTTCTGTAAAACCGAATACCCTTATGGCTTTACCGTCAGATATGAAATAGAAAAAGGGGGAAATCTGGCCATAAGGATTCCTGCCTACAGCCCGGACTTTCAGCTTGAAATCAACGGGGCGGCTCTGCCGGAGGGTTCCCCGTCTTACCGCCTGGAACGCGGCTATGTATGGCTGAAGGTCAAAGACAACGACGTCATCACCCTGACTCTTGACGATGCCCCGTATTTTGTTTACGCATCTTCCAAAATCCCTCAGCTTACCGGAAAAGCGGCCCTTTGCCGGGGTCCTCTGGTCTATTGCTTTGAGGGGACGGACAACGGCGGCGACGTGCTTTCCCTTTCCATCGGAAACGCCCAAAGGGACGGCAAAATTCCTGTCCCGGTGCCGGAAAGCGAAAAGGCCGCTTTAAAAGAAGGGCTTCCCGAAAACGCCGTCGTCCTCTCTCTGGACGCGGAGCGAAAGGCCGGCACCGACAGCCTGTACACAAATACCCGCCCCGGTGTAACCCCCTGCCGGGTGACTGCCATTCCCTATTATACATGGGGAAACAGGGGTGAAAACCAGATGCGGGTATGGATGGACTTAAGCTGACAACTTATGCCAGAACTCTTCCCAGCGTTTCAAATAAATATTTTGCATTTATGGGCTTTGCTATGTGGCCGTTCATGCCGCATGCCAAAGCCTCTTTTTTATCTTCCTCAAAGGCGTTTGCCGTCATGGCCAGAATGGGTATGGAGGCCAGTTCCTTATTGGAAAGCTCCCTGATTTTCCTGGTCGCCTCATAGCCTCCCATTACCGGCATCTGCACGTCCATAAGGATTATCTGATAGTAACCCGGACCGGATTTTTTCAGCATATCCACGGCAATCTGCCCGTTGGAAGCCACCTCCGTTATAAAACCGGCGTCGGATAGTATTTCCACGGCGATTTCCTGATTCAGTTCATTGTCTTCCGCCAAAAGGATACGTCCTTTTTCCAGCTTTGGCATTTCATTCGCGACTGTTTTTTCCTCTATCTTCTCTCCGTTGATAATAGAGTACAGACAGTCGCGGAGTTCCGATAAGAACAGCGGCTTGCTGCAGAAGGCCGTAACGCCAGCTTCCTTTGCCTCCTCCTCGATATCCGCCCAGTCGTAGGCCGTAAGTACGATTACAGGCACCTCTTCTCCCACCTCTTTGCGGATTCTCCTTGTGACCTCAACTCCGTTTAAGTCGGGCAGCATCCAGTCTATTACATAGACGCTGTAATAATCTCCCCGGCTGACGGCCTGCCTTGTGCGCAGCACCGCTTCCTTGCCGGACAACGTCCATTCCGCCCGCAGTCCAATCTGCTGTAACATATAGGACACGCTGTCACAGGTATTAAAATCGTCGTCAACCACAAGCGCACGGCAGTTTTTAAGCTCCGGTATATCCTGAGGCCCTCTCACTTCCGTATTGACGCGGAAGGTGAAAGAAACTATAAATTCCGTTCCTACCCCCGGCTCGCTGAGCACCTTAATGGTTCCGTTCATCATATCCACAATATTCTTGGTAATCGCCATTCCCAGGCCGGTTCCCGGAATACCGCTGTTTGTGGTACTGCTTTCTCTCTCAAAAGGCTCGAAAATGTGGTCCACAAATTCCTTGCTCATGCCGATGCCGGTATCCTTGATATGAAATTCATAGTTGGCATAGCCCGGCAGAGCGCCGCCTCTTTCCGTAATACGCAGGCTCACGATTCCGCCCGGTTCCGTATATTTTACGGAATTGCCCAGCAGATTGAGCAGCACCTGGTTCAGCCGCAGCTTATCGCAGATAATTTCCTCGTTTTTCACATCCACGGCGTCGATATAAAGCTCAAGTTGTTTCGCGTGAATGTCTGCCTGCAGAATATTGCGAAGCCCGTGGAGAATATCCGGCAGGCCGCAGGGCTTATCGTCCAGATGCATCTTGCCGCTTTCGATACGGCTCATATCCAGAACGTCGTTAATCAGACTGAGCAGATGATTGCCTGAGGTCATAATCTTTTTCAGATATTCCTCCACCTGTTCCTTCTGGTTAATATGTGTGATTGCCAACGCCGTAAAGCCCACAATAGCGTTCATGGGCGTACGGATATCGTGGGACATGTTGGAAAGGAACACGCTCTTCGCCTTGCTGGCCCGGTTCGCCTGCAAAAGCGCGTCCTCCAGAAGGTTCTTCTTCTCCATCTCCCTGCGTATTTCCTCATTTACGCTGTGGAAACCAAGCACGATGCCGTGGCTTTCCTCCCACACCCCGGCCCGCACCGCTTTCATCTGGAAGTAAACCGTTTCGCCCTTCCATACCCGGCGGTAATTCACACTGTATACGCTCTTTTTCTCCAGTTCTTCTTTCAGGCCGTCCACCGAAGACGCATGCCGCATCATTTCCCTGTCGTCTTCATGCACATAGCTCTCTATATATGTATTCATTGCCTCTTCCAGAGACATTTCCTGCTCCGCGAAGGAACTCTTTGACTGTTCCCCTTTCTGTTTCGCGCTTCGGAGCGCGTACCCTTTTCCCGTATCAAGGTCAAAATAGCATACAATCTTATAATCCACACTGAGGGCGTGTATCAGCTCCATCTGACGCTTTTCGATTCTTCTTTCCTGGAGCTTTTGCTTCGTGCAGTCTAAAAGGAACCTCTGGTATACCAGCTCGCCGTTATCCTCCACGATTCTGGCGTTGCCCACCACATACACAATCTCACCGTTTTTATGGCATACTCTGTATTCCACGCTGGCCACGTCTCCTGCCTGCTGAAGCCCCTTTATGCTTTCCTCAATCTTGCTTCGGTCCTCTTCCAGTACGGTAGGCGCAACCAAATCAAACCCGTCGTGCACCAGTTCCTCCAGGGAACCGTAACCCAGTATTTCAAGAGCCGCCCTGTTCGCGCTTATAATCCGCTTCCCGTCCAGCGTATGACGCATCACCCCGCAGTCTATGGTGGTGAAAATCGTCTCAAGGCTCTGGTTCTTGCGCAGAATCTCCTGCTTATACTCGCGCTCTAAGGTCACGTCAATGGCAACCCCTACGGTTCCCATAACGCTTCCGTCGATATTATAAAGCGGGGACTTATAGGTGGACAGCGTCCTAAGCCCCTCTCCCGTCTTTATGATTTCTTCGGAAATACAGGTTTCCCGTTTCCGCATAACCTCGTTTTCCGACTCGATGCAGGCCGGGTCGTCTTCCTCCACGTCCCAGATATAAGCATGTCTCTGCCCCTGTACCTGTTCTTTCGTCTTTCCTACCGTGTCACAGAAACTGCTGTTTACTTTCTCGTGAACGCCGTCCTTATCCTTAAACCATATAAGATTGGGACTGTTGTCAATGGCAGCATCAAGAAACTGTCTCGTCTCCCAGAACTCCCTGCTCATCTTTAAGCCCTGCTGCCACCGCAGAAACCGGAACGCCGTCTCCTTCTCCGACATCGGCATCGGCCATATATCCTTTATTTCATCCAGGCTCTCTTCTATAAGCGCAGCCTGGTCATTCCCGGCAAGTACAATCAGTTCGGAATCTTCCTTTCTGCTCTCCCTGACTGCCGGCATTGCTTCCGTTACATCCATGCCCTGTAAATTCATCAAAATAACATCAGCCGAAGCTGCAAGCTCTCTGTCCGGTTTTGCACTTTCAGAAAATTGATGAGTAAAGTGTGCGAGGGGAGACATTCCCTTTATTGTTTCAAATGCACCGCTTTGATTCCCCAATAGATAGAAATGAATTTGACAATGATACATGTCGTTCCTCCTGTACATGAATAATATGCAACATTATTATTCTAACAATCCGTTCAACCTCTGTCAATAAGCCGAATTACTTTTTGTTACTCTTATATAAGGATTCAGCCAAAACGCCGCCAGAAGTTCCAGCACCATAAAACACCAGATAATCGGCTCGCAGAATATAACAGCCATATACTGAAATTTTGGAATAAATATGGCCACAAACAGAATCTTTCCAAACAGCTCCATGATACTTGATATGATGGGAAGAATCTTCTGGCCGATAGCCTGCAGCGCCGTTCTGGTATCGTTAATCAGCCCTAATACAAAGAAAAAGGGCGCCACCACCCGAAGATACCTCGCGCCGTTTTCTAAAATCACCGGCTCACTGGAGCCTGAGATAATCCGCACCATGTCGGGGGCAAAAAGAAGGAGCACGATTACAGCCCCCACCGTCATGCAGCCATTGTACAGATAAGCGCATTTCATTGCCTTCCGAATCCGCGCCTTCTCTCCGGCTCCGTAATTCTGGGAAACAAAGGTGTTCACCGCAGAAATCATTGCCGAAAAAGGCATCAGGCAGAACTGGCACAGCTTTCTGGCCGCCGTGTGTCCCGCTATGGTCAGATAGCCAAGCCCGTTAATTCCCACCTGCAAAATCGCGCTCCCCGCCGACACAAGACAATGCATGAATCCCATGGAAAAGCCCTGGGCCGCCATTTCCTTATAAAGCGCCTTATCCACCTTAAAGTGCTCCTTTCCCGGCACCAGAATCGAAACCCTCTTCAGAATATAAAGCACGCACAGGACAACGGAAACCGCCTGTGAAATCACCGTGGCCACCGCCGCCCCCTGTATTCCCATGCCAAACCTGGCGATAAACAGAAAGTCAAGGCCGATGTTCACAAGGGAGGAAAAAATCAAAAACAAAAGCGGCATAAAGCTGTTTCCCACAGCCTGCAGCACCCCGGCGCAGAGATTATAGGCAAACATGACTCCCGTAAACAGTGTAATCACAGAAATATAGCTGTAGGATTCCTTGATAATTTCCTCCGGCGTATGTAAAAGCTGCAAAAAAGGATAGAGGGCTATTCTCGTCAGCAGCATAATAAAAAGGCTGATTCCCGCGCCGATTACCATGGAAACCGCCACCGAACGCTTAAGAAGCCCGTCTCCTCCCGGGTTTTTATCCGGCCTGAAGGTAGCTGCGCCGCTTTTGCCGCTGCCGCCTCTTCCCCCCGTCCCGTAGCTCATTCCGTAGCTTCTGGCCGTCACAATGGACAGACCGTTTCCAAGCCCCAGCGCAAAGCCAATCAGCAAATCATAAACAGGCGTTACCGCGCCAATCGCCGCTAACGACGTATCTCCCAGCACATGGCCCACGATTACCGTGTCCATGGTGTTATAAAGCTGCTGGAACACGCTGGAAAAAAAGACCGGAACGGCAAACCGGAGCATTGACAGAAAAATCGGGCCGTTTAACAAATCAACCTGCGCATATCGTTTTGTCTGAGACATGGCACAACACTCACTTTCTCTTTTCTATTTCGACAGACACACGCTTTTTATTATAACTCAAATCTCCCTTATTCGCAAAACCTTTTCCGCCAATTTCTCCACCAGCGCTCTATCCGGCGGCCTGGTCCCCGCCGTGGTCACCGCTCCCGCCGAAACCGCTATGCAAAGGCGCGCCGTTTCCTCGTCTCCAAGCCTCCTGTTCCATGCAAAGGCAAGGGCCGCCACCATAGCGTCTCCCGCCCCCACGGTGGAGCGGGCCTTTACGGGAATTGCCGGAACATACGCTTTGTATCCGTCCTTTACAACCAAAGCGCCCTTTTCTCCCATGGAAACCACAACCGTGCCCGCTCCCCTTTCCCGGCATTTTTCCGCGGCTGTCAAAAGCGGCTGAAGCGATGTTTCCAAAGCCCTGTCATTTTTCCCGGGCTCTTCCTCCGGCGCCCGGCCGTCTTTGCCGTACCCGTCCGGCATTTCCGGCAGCCAGCCAAAGAATCCGGCGCATTGCGCCAGTTCCGCCTGATTGGGTTTTATGATATCCGGCCCCTCCAAAAGCCCGTGCCGGAAAGCCTCGCCGTCCGCGTCAAGAAGCACCTCCGCTCCTTTTTCGTGGGCCATACGGATGATTCCGGCATAGGTCCTTTTGTCCGCTCCCGCTGGAAGGGAGCCCGATAAGACAAACAGCGTCCCTTTCCCGGCATAACCCGCGTATCCCGCCAGCTTCTGAAGAAGCTCCTCCATCTGCGCTTCGCTCACTTTGGGCCCCGGCTCGTTAAGCTCCGTCATTCTTCCGTCGTCTTCCAGCACCTTTGTGTTGGTCCTGGTCTCGCCGTTTAACCATATGAAGTCGTGCTCGATTCCTCTCTCCGTCAGCGAATCCGCTATGGCCTTGCCGGCGCTTCCGCCCAGAAATCCCGTGGCAATGCTCTTTTCCCCCAGCTCCCGAATGGTCTTTGAGACATTGATGCCTTTCCCGCCCGCGTCCCACGCCACCTTTTTAATGCGGTGGAGAACGCCGGGACTAAGTCTTTCTATCTCAATTGTCTTATCTATTGCAGGGTTCATTGTCACTGTGATAATCATAGAATATCCTCCCCAATTCCCAATTTCATAATTTTTTTTATTCCGGTTCAAAAAAAGCCTTCCTTTATGTCACAAATATCATATGATATCCGCCACACATGTTCAATAGCTATCTGTACTTTTCGTATTATGCGAAAAATCAATTTACAATTCAGTCAAAAATATGTTATGATAATTAAAAGCATATTTTCTCTAAATACAGTTCAGATACATTCTATATTCTATGTTTCAGGAAATCCATGCTTTGAATCCAGCCAATATTTTACCAAAGCGGGAGATGCTGAAACGGTTCTCCTGCCATGACAGCCTGTTTTTATTATTGAAAGAATCTTCTTTATGAGAAAAGCTGTCAGACATAACAGGGAGGACATCATATGAGTAAAACAAATGTGCTGCGCGGCCAAAAAGATACTGTGTTCCGTATGCTTTTCCGGAAAAAAGAAAATCTGTTAAGCCTGTATAACGCACTTAACAAAACCACTTACACGGATGTGAAAAATCTGGAGATTACGACGCTGGAGAATGCCGTCTATATGAATTATAAGAACGATATTTCCTTTGTCTTTGATTTCAGGATGATGATTTATGAGCATCAGTCCACTGTCAATCCCAACATGCCATTACGCGATTTAATTTACGTCACTAAGGTGCTACAGGGGAGAATCAGAAACTGCAATCTGTATGGTTCATCTCTGGTTCGGATTCCTTCTCCGAAATTTGTCGTCTTTTACAATGGTGTGGATTTTCAGCCGGAACAACAGGTTTTAAAACTCTCGGACGCATTTGAACGAAAGCAGGAACTGCCGGAACTGGAATTAATCGTATGGGTTTATAATATTAATCTGGGACACAACACAGAGCTTTTGGAAGCGTGCCACCTTTTAAAAGAATATGCACAATATGTTGAACAGGTCCGAATTTTTGCAAAGGAACTGCCTTTTGCGGAAGCGGTAGAGAATGCGGTTACGCATTGTATCAATCACGGAATCCTTGCAGATTTTCTGGCAAAGAATCGTGCGGAGGCGATTGCTATGAGTATTTTCGAATATAATGAAGAAAAACATCTGAAAAGCGAGCGGGAAGAATGGCATAAAATCGGCCAAAAAGAAGGAGAAGAACGGTTCTCCCGGCTAATGCAGGCGCTTTTTAACGACGGTCGGAACGAAGATATTACGCGTACCTTTTCTGATATTGAATACCGGAAACGGCTGTACGATGAATATCATATTTCCTAATCGGTTTTAAGAGATGTTAAATCCAATATTAATACAACAAGGAGGAACTGCCATGCGATTTGGCGTACAATTATTCGGCCCCGGAAATCTGTGCCGGGAAAACCCCGAACGATTTTTCAAATTAATTTCCGAAGCTTGCTATCAGTTAATCGAACCCTGTCTCTGGGCGGGCGAAAGACCGGAGGAAGCCAAAGACCTGCCTGTATGGACCATAGAGGAACTGACGTCCATGCAGCCCCTTTATCAGAAGTACAACCTGAAAATTCTTTCCTGCCATTTGTTTGCCGGCCCCGAAGACGACTTACCGCCCGCCAAAATCCAAAAGCTTTACGAAGATTTTGGCATCACCAGCTTTGTCATAGCCGGACATTCGGAAACCACCAGAGAGGGCTGCCTTGCCTATGCGGAAAAACTAAGGCGCCTTGCCGGAGAGCTTCCCTCTCCTATCCGTCTGCTTCTCCACAACGGCCTGGAAGAGAGCCTTGCCAGAATCGACGGCAAAACCGCCTATGAATTTCTTCTTGACTGCTGCGCCAGCAGCGGCATTCGTCCCGGCAGCCCTAAAAGCTGTGTTTCCGGCTTTTGTCCTGACAACGACACAGGCTTCTGTCAGGCTATAGTTGGCGCACAACCCGACGTGGGATGGCTTCTCTATGGCGGGGAAGATGTGGAAGCCTTTCTCTGGCGGAACAAAGACCGGATTTTCTCTCTTCATTATAAGGATTTTGCGAAAAAAGAGGACGGTGCTCTGGCGGAAACCGCTATCGGCAAGGGCCTGATTGACATGAAAGCCTGCTTCCAGTTTGCCCGCGCTATGGAACTGCCCCAGTTTGCGGATATGGACGGCAGTGAGAATGATTTTCTTACGGATATACAAAATACAGGACAACTTTTCCGTTCCCTGACCCAGTGCAGAGACAATACCAGAAGCATTCTCTGTATCTGTGACTCCGAAACGGGAGAGGTGACAAAGCTCCGGGAATTTGACAGGATTATAGAAGCGCCCAACTGGCTAAAGGACGGGGACACCATTATTTATAACTCTGAAGGTTATATCTGGAACTACAGGATTTCAGAGGACAGGGAGTGCAAAATCCCCTCAGGGGAATGCACCAACTGTAACAACGACCACGTTCTTTCCCCCGACCACAGCCAGATAGCGGTAAGCCACAGCCAGCCGGGAACCTGGGAGTCAAAGATATATATTCTGCCCGTTACCGGCGGTACGCCCCGGCTGGTCACCCCCAAGGGGCCAAGCTACCTTCACGGCTGGTCGCCGGACGGAAAGGAACTGGCCTACTGCGCTTTCCGGGAAAAAGACGGAGCCCTTTCCGTGGACATTTACAGTATTTCGGCGGAGAAGGGAAACGAAAGCGGACAGGAACAGGAAGAAAAACAGCTCACAGGCCATGCCGCTTTTAACGACGGCCCGGAATACGACCCGGACGGAAAGCATATCTGGTTCAACAGCACCCGCACCGGCCTGATGCAGATTTGGAAAATGGACAGAGACGGCGAAAACCAGACCCAGATGACCTTTGAGGAGCAGAACAACTGGTTTGCCCATGTATCCCCGGACGGAAAAAAGGTCGTCAATCTCTCCTACAGCAAAGAGGGGCTTGACGCCGACGAGCATCTCCCCAACATGCAGGTGTCCCTCTGGACAATGAAGCCCGACGGAACGGACAGAAAGAAACTTCTTGACTTTTTCGGCGGACAGGGCTCTGTCAATGTCAATTCCTGGTCGCCGGATAGCAGACGATTCGCGTTTGTGGCTTATGAGCTGATGCACCGGTAAATTACACCCGCGCTCGGCTCATTGCTCGCGCAAAAAGGTGTAAAGTCCTGGCCGGCATTTTGCCTGGGCTTTACACCTTTTATGAATGATTCTTTGGCTTGTCAGTTTTGTTTGTTTTCTAAAGTGTAATATCCTCTACATTTACACCCAGAGAAGATAACTTGGCAATTGTCAGTTTAATCGCATAATCAAGTTCTTTATTCTCCTGACTGCCGTTTTCCTTTTTAATACGCTGCAATTCCGCAAATCTGTCAATTGTGATTGTGATTAGTTCTTTATCCGATACTCCAAATACCTCCATAATCTCACCATCCCTTTGATGACAGCCTTCCGTCACATGTTATTTTAACCCTCAACTATCAGATATCTTCCATCCCCAATGTCGAATACTTCGTCCGCCTCAAGGATTTCGTCCCCCCGGGCGCCGTCCACATCAAGGCCCTCTTCCTCAAAGAAATCCCATACCTCTTCTATGGAATTTACTACTACCGCAAGGCTCTCCTCAAGAAAAGCCTCGGCCTCCTCAAGGTTGGACGCCACATCTTCCTCCGGAAATAACTGCCCCTGATTGTTTAAAAAACATTGTAATATCGCATCATCAAATTCATGCATACTTTATTCCTCCGTTAAATTCAATCCAACTGGTAATATTATTATGCGTTAATGCTCCTGTACAGTCAATACCTGAGATAAAATTTTTGCATCAATTATTTGATAGACACCCTTTCCAGCCCACCCGGGGCAGATGCTGCCCGCAGCGCTTTTTACGTCTTCCGTGGCCGTGTCAACCGCATAGCTTTCACCGGCGGCGTACATCATGCCGATATCGTTGTCGTTATCGCCAAAGGCCATGGTTTCCTCTCTCTTAATCCCGAGGGTTTCCTGCAAAAACTTAAGCGCCACGCCCTTATCCACCGATTTATCCATGAAGTCAACCCATTCCTCACCGGCCATGCAGACCTTTACCCGGTCCTTCCATGAAGGGATAAAAAGGCTTTCGCCCAGTTCTCTGATACTGCCCCTCTGGCAGGCGGCAATCTTTATGATTTCCTCCTGCTCCTCAAGCACATCCTCCACTTTTCTGAAAGCATTGTGGTAGCCGTAGGTAAGCAGGTCCAAAAATTCCTGATTTTTGCTCTCAATCAGACTTCCCCTTGTCGTAGATACAACGGCCTCGCAGCGGCCGTAATGGGGACGCAGCATCTCCATGATTCCCTTAATATGCTCCCGCTTCATGGGCGTGACGGAGATAATTTTATTTTGGTAACAAATCAAGGCTCCGTTTTCCGCAATATAGGCAATGTCGTCCGCCACCTCCCTAAAAACATTCCGAAGGCTTTCGTACTGTCTGCCGCTGGCCGCGCAGAATAAAATCCCTCTTTTCTTCAATTCTCTGATGGCCGCAGCCATCTCCGGGTATAAATCCGGTGTGGAATCCTTAATCAGAGTTCCGTCCACATCCGACGCTATCAATCGTATCATAACTTCTCCTCATTTTCTCCTGTTATCGCCATATAACCGGAAAATCAGCCAAAAATATCATCCGGCATTCTTTACGCTTTTCTCATTCGCTTCATCTCCTGATACAGCCTGCTTACCGGCAATCCCACCACATTATTGTAGTCTCCATGGATTTCTCTGATAAAAGCGGCACATCTTCCCTGAATCCCGTAGGCTCCCGCTTTATCCATGGGCTCCCCGGTATCCACGTAAGCGCTGATTTCCTCTCCGCTCATGGGATACATAAACACATCCGTCTTTTCGTGAAAGGTAACCGCCCGGGGCGGCCTGTCCTTCCCCTCTCCCAGCATCAGCGTAACCCCGGTGTAAACCTGATGGCTCTTTCCCGCAAGCCGGGAAAGCATGGATACCGCTTCCTGCCTGTTTTTCGGTTTTCCCATCACCTCGCCCTCTAAGGCAACCACGGTGTCGGCCCCTATCACCAGGGTGGATTTTTCCTTTTCCTCCGGAAATCTCATAAAAATCTCCCCGGCCTTCTGAGCCGACAGTACTTCAACAATTTCCCAGGGCGCAGGGCCTTTTTCTCCGAATTTCCCGCTCCCTGCCGGAAGTTTTTCCTCCCCCACGGCGGGAATCACTTCAAATTCCATTCCGATTTGCTGTAAAAGTTCCCGCCGCCTGGGCGAGGCGGAGGCAAGTATTATTTTATTCATGGTGCGTCTCCGGAATAAACACTCTGTTGTTTACAAATTCCTCCTGCTTTCCGGCCGCTTCCACTGCCAGTCTGCAAAATTCAAGCTGGGAATTAAAGCTCCCTCTCCCCCGCTTCTCCACCTTCTCGTAGGTTTCCTTCTCCGTCAGCACATGGGCCTTTTCCGTGTCCAGAAGCTGCATTTTCAGAATATCCATCAGCCTTCTTTGAAGCTCCGGCCGTTCTATGGGAAACATAATTTCAACACGCCGTTCCAGATTTCTTGGCATCCAGTCCGCGCTCGCGCAGTAATACTCCGGCTTCCCGTTGTTTTCAAAATAAAAGATACGCGCGTGTTCCAGATAATTTCCCACGATGGAGCGCACCGTGATATTTTTGCCGATTCCCGGAAGATGGGTTTTCAGGCAGCAGATGCCTCTGATAATCAGTTCAATCTTTACCCCGGCGGCCCCCGCCTCGTAAAGAGCCCTGATGATATCCTTATCGCACAGGCTGTTCATCTTCGCTATGATATGGCCGCCCCGCCCTGCCAGAGCGTTTTCCTTTTCCCTGCCAATTAAGAAAAGGAATCTGTCCTTTAACCACAGGGGCGCAAGGGAAAGCCTGTTCCAGCCAAGAGGCTCAGAGTAGCCGGAAAGCATGTTGAATACCGCCGTGGCGTCCTCTCCGATGGAAGGGGTGCAGGTCAAAAGCCCGATATCGGTATACAGCTTTGCCGTGCTGTCGTTGTAATTGCCGGTTCCCAAATGCACATACCGCCTGATGCCGTCCTCTTCCCGTCTCACCACAAGCGTGATTTTACTGTGGGTCTTTAACCCCACCAGACCGTAGATGACGTGACAGCCCGCTTTTTCAAGCTTTTTCGCCCACACGATATTGTTTTCCTCGTCAAATCTTGCCTTCAGCTCCACCAGTACAGACACCTGTTTTCCGTTTTCCGCCGCCTGGGCAAGGGCCGCGATAATCGGGGAATTGCCGCTTACCCGGTAAAGCGTCTGCTTGATGGCAAGCACATCCTCGTCTCTTGCCGCCTGTCTGATAAAATCAACTACCGGCCGGAAAGTCTCGTACGGATGGAAAAGAAGTATATCCTTTTCCCTTATTTTTTCAAAAATATCACAGTCCACCGGCAGCTCCGGCACCGGCTGGGGCGGCATATATCTGTTTTCCTTCAAATCCTCAAAGCCGGACAGCCCGTACATCTTCATAAGGAAAGTCAAATCAAGAGGGCCGTCAATCCTGTAAATCTCCTCCTCCGAAACGTTAAGGTTCTCCTCGATAAGCTTAAGAAGCCGCCCGTCGATTCCTTCCTCCACGTCCAGGCGGATTGCCTGTCCCCACTGCCTTCTTTTGAGCTGTTTTTCGATTTCCTTCAGCAAATCCTCCGCCTCGTCCTCCTCAATGGAAAGGTCCGCGTTGCGCATAATGCGGAAAGGACAGGAGCACACAATATCGTAATTCATAAACAGCTTATGAATATTTCTTTCAATCACTTCCTCCAGCAGGATAACGGTTTTCTTTTTCCCTTTTGCGCCTCCCCGCTGGGCGGCGTCTTTCACGGGAAGCTGCACGATTCTGTCAAGCACTCCCGGCACCTGCACCGTGGCAAACTCCAAATCCCCGTCGCCGTTCTTTTTTCTCACAAGAGCGCCGATATTTAACGTCCTGTTCCTAATAAGGGGAAAGGGCCTTGAGGAATCCACCGCCATTGGCGTCAGCACCGGATAGACGTTTTCCTCATAATATTTGTCCACAAACGCCGCTTCCTTTTCCGTGAGCTTTTCATGGCGCGAAATCACGCGCAGACCGTTTGCCAGAAGTCCCGGAATGATTTCCTTATTATAAATGCTGTACTGCTCCGCCACCAGCTCATGGGTCACCTGGCTTAAGGCAGATATCTGTTCCCTTGCGGTCATTCCCGCGATGTCCCTTTTTTCATACCCCGCGTTCACCATGTCCATTAAAGACGCGACGCGAACCATAAAAAACTCGGCCAGATTGGAAGAGGTAATGCTCAAAAATTTCAGTCTCTCAAACAGGGGATTGTTCTTATCCTTCGCCTCGCTTAATACCCTCTTGTTAAACATCACCCAGCTCAGCTCTCTGTTGCTGTAATATTTAGGGTCGTCATAATTTACCGTATTGCTCATAATAATCTCCCTTTCCTCCCGCTTCGGGGCAGCGCCTTATCGCCTTTAATTATATTCACGCTTCCGTTTGATTTCCGGCCTGATATTATATACCTCCTCGAAAAAATCCGCCCTGGCTCCGAAAAGTCCTCTCTCAAGGGTAATATCCTCGTTGGTATTTACCGAAATAATCAGCCGCTCTTCCTTCAAGGAAATTCTCACATCCTTAAACTTCTGCTTGTGGCTCCTGTCAAGGGCATTGGCAAGCCGCAGTATCGCCGTCAGCTTCGCGATTTTCAGGTACGCCTCCCGGTCAATCGTATCCAGGCTTCCCGCGCCGTAATAATCAAATTCCAGATGGTTGTACCGCACCACATTGGCCACGATTTCCCTCTCAATATGGGACAGGCCGATAATTTCCGTTGACATGATAATGCTGTAGGAGCATTCCCCTAAGTTTACCATGCTGATATATTTTCCGCAGTCGTGGAGAATCGTGGAAATCTGAAGCAGAAGCCGCTCTCTTTTTCCAAGCCCGTGAATCCGCCTCATGCTGTCGAAAATGGTCAGCGCAATCTTTTCCAGCGTCTCGCTCCTTTTCTTGCTGCCCCGGTATCTTTTGCTGATATTCTGGGCGCAGGCGATAATATCCTTTTCAAAATCATGGGTGGAGGCGATAATCTTATGCTTTTCCGCATACTCATAGGCAATACCGTCGCTAAGGGTTACCCCCGGCGACCAGATTTGCTCCGCTCCCATGGCGTCCATAATGGTATAAAGTATCATCATGGAAATGTAAAGCAGAGGCACGTTTTCCTCCGGCATATCCAGTATTTTTGCAATTTCCGAAAGGCTCCTTGTGCGGTAGATTCCCAGAAAATAATCCATGGACTGTCTGTCCGCAAAGCCCCTTATGACGTCACTGTCCTTTTTGCGCCGCACCACGTTGGAAAGATAATCGTCCACCACGATGATGCTCTTAATTTCCCTGTCCTTCAGATACAGCTTTTTGTAGACGTTCATCTGGGATTCCACCATCTCCCGGATAAGCTCCCCGTATCTGGAAAATCCCACCCCCAGATGGAAAAGCCTCTCCTGGAGCCTCAGCACTCCAATCCGCATATTCTGGGTGGAGACAAGGGTATCGTTGTCAAACAGGGAAACCTGTATGCTTCCCCCGCCGATATCCAGTATGGCCGTCCCGCTTTCAATGATTTTCTGGAAGCCCTCCCCCTGAAAGGCGATGGACTTATAGTCCAGAAAACGCTGCTCGGAATTGCTCAGCACGTCAATATGGATTCCCGTCCTCTGCTCAATCTGGTCTAACAGGATAATCGTGTTTTTCGATTCCCTGATGGCGCTGGTGCCGTAAGCTTTGTAATCCGTGACCTGATAGGACTTCATAATGCCCGAAAATTCCCTCAGCACATGGCAGAGTTCGTCCACCCTTTCATAGGAAAGCTTACCGTCGCCGTAGGTCTCCGTCCCCATATCAATGCTGTGCCGTATATGGTCGATTTCCCGCATCCCCCGAAGCTTTGAAACCTCAAAAATTTTCATGGACAGCTCGTAAGACCCCACGTCAATTGCGGCAAATGTTTTTACCTGCATACCTCCTCCTTCCTGCGCACTGTTTCCGCGCATATAACCGCCGGTCTGCCGTTTTGGATAAACCGGCCCGGCAAACAGAACCTGGCTTTACCGGTTTTGTTTGCCAGTACCCAGCAGATAGTCTATGAACTGCTGGGCGCACCTTCCCGAAAGCCCGCCATGGGCCAGCTCCCACTTGTTTGCCTCCGCCAAAAGCTCCTCCTCTGGCATCGTGACTTTGTATCTTTGCGCCAGTACCCTTACGATATTCTGAAACTCCTTTTTATCCGGCGCGGCAAAGAAAATCGTAACGCCGAAGCGGGACACCAGAGAAAGCTTCTCCTGAACCGTATCTCCCGCATGAAGGTCGTCCCTTCTCTCCTCCTTGTCGGAAAACTTTTCCCTCACCAGATGCCGCCTGTTGGAAGTGGCGTAAATCAGCACGTTCTCCGGCTTTTTCTCAAGCCCGCCCTCAATAACGGCTTTCAAATATTTATACTCAATCTCAAAATCCTCAAAGCTCAAATCATCCATGTAAATAATGAATTTGTAATTTCTGTTTTTAATCTGGGTAATCACCTCGTTTAAATCCTGAAACTGATGCTTGTACATTTCTATAATACGAAGCCCTTTTTCATAATATTCGTTGGCAATTCCCTTGATGCTGGAGGACTTTCCCGTGCCGGCGTCCCCGAAAAGCAGACAGTTGTTGGCTTTTCTCCCCTCCACAAAGGCCAGCGTGTTTTCAACCAGCTTTTTCTTTGGAATCTCGTAGCCCACCAAATCGTCCAGATGAACGTGGGCGATATTCCGAATGGGAACGATTTCCACCCCGCTATCCCCGTGGACTACACGGAAAGCCTTGTGGAGACCGAACTTCCCGACTCCGTAATCCCTGTAAAACTCCGTCAGGGTATCCTTCATTTCCTCCGGCATGTGGTCTTTCGTGAACTTCACCGCCAGACGGCAGATTCTGTCCCTGATACGGCTGTTGTACACCTTGCTTTCGCTGTCAGAGCCTTCATAACCGGTAATCAGGTCAAGCGCCTCAAGGTTCAGTGCCCTCGCCATTTCAGAAAAGTCAAAATCAAAGAACTCCTTGAAAATCACAATATCATGGAGTACCGCCCGGTTAATGGTGCCCCCTACCTCTCCCCTGATTTCACAGGCCCTGCTGTAGCCGTTTTCATTGTTCACCAGCAGATTGGAAAGATAACAGTGCCACAGATTCCCGTAGAATCCATGGTTTTCTGCCATCTCAAAAAGCCTGTGCATACAACTGTAACAAAGAAGCGTTGCCTTCTTTCTCTTTGCTTCCTCCCTGTAATGCGTCATCAGCCACGCCATATCATACAAAAGTTTTCCCTCTTCCCCGGAAAACTCCTTATACACAATCAGTTCTTTCTCTCTCATCTCTCCCCGTTTCCGTGCGTCTGCTGTCTGCACTCTTCTTTTTATCCGCGCGCAGTTTTATCGCCTGCGCGTCTTCCGGCATCAATAATTTCCCAGAATCCTCATATTTCTGGCTTCTTCCCGAAGCCCCCGCAGCGCGTTTTTCACCGCGCTGTCCGAGAGATTCCCGTCAAAGTCAATAAAGAAACGGTATTCCCAGTTCCGCCCCTCTATGGGTCTGCTCTCGATTCTGTTCATATTCAGATTATTATAAATGAAATGGGACAGCATATGATAGAGGGAACCGCTCTCATGGGGAACCTCAAAACAAATGCTGACTTTTCCGGCGTCTTTCAGAAAGATTTTCTGATTCGTCACGATAATAAATCGTGTGGAATTGGTGCTGGACTGGTTGACGCCCTTTTGAAGCACGGAAAGTCCGTAAAGCCCCGCCGCGTATTCGCTGGCAATGGCCGCCTTTGATTTATCCCCATCCTCCGCCACCTTTCTTGCCGCAAAAGCATTGTTCTGCATACTGATTTGCTGCCAGCTATGACTGTTTAAAAATCTTGCCGACTGCATCAGAGACTGAGGGTGGGAATAAACCGTTTTGATATCTTCTATTTTCGTTCCCGGCACCGCCATCAAACAGTGTTCGATTTTGATAATCTGCTCGCCTACGATATAATTTTCAAATTCCACCAGAAGGTCATAGATTTCACTGACAATCCCCGCCGTGGAGTTTTCAATGGGAAGCACCGCAAAATCCGCGCTGCCCTCGTCAATGGCAATCATGGCGTCCCGGAAGGTATCCACGTGAAAGCTGTTCACCTTATCCCCGAAATACTGCACCATGGCCGCCTGGGAATAGGCCCCTTCCGCCCCCTGGAACACGACTCTGGCTTTTTCGTTAAGCCCGTCCACCCCGATAAAAGGAAGATTTCCCATACTGCCATGCTCTGACAAAAGCCGGTACTGAAGCTTGCGGCTCATGGACATTATCTGTTCAAAGAGCTCCTCGATTCCCCGGCTGTTAAAGTCATTGTGGGTAAGGCTTTTCACCTTGCGCAGTTTTTCTTCCTCCCGCGCCTTGTCAAAGACCTTTTTTCCGGTTTCTATTTTAAATTCCGCCACCTGACGGCTGATATCCATCCGCTTTTCATATAAATCCACAATTTGTTCGTCGATTTCATCAATCTGTCCGCGCAGCTTTAGTAAGTCCATTCTTCTCCTCTTTTCCCTGTCAAAATCTGAAAACGCCTTCTCCCGCGTTATGACCGTGAACGCTCTGCTGTTTTCGTTTTTTATCATATAATGAATCGCGCGGATTCGCAAGTGTCTGACGCTCTTTCTTCAGGAAAAAAGAAAAATAAAAACAATACTTTCGTGCACATATTGTGGTATACTGATGATATATCTTTCAGCAATCCAGCTTGGATATTCCAGCGAATTTAGGAGGAAAAATTATGTGCCAGGTTGCAATTAATATACCAAATGAAGTTCTGTTTGATACAAAGATGAATGAAAAGGAAGCCAATCAGTTTGCACGACGTGCAGTAGCGTTGGGATATTATACGCAAAGCGGAGTGTCTATTGGATACTGCGCTCAAATTGCCGGAATGACAAAGGAAGAATTTATAAGATACCTTGGAGAGAATCATGTCTCCATATTCCACTTTGATAACAGAGAAGAATTTCTGGAGGAATTAAGCAATGCGTAAAGTAATTGTCAATTCCACACCGCTAATTATACTTTACAAAATTGGCCATTTAGATATTCTTCAGAAACTATATCAGGATATTTTTATCCCTACCGCCGTATATCAGGAAGCTACCGGTACATTGGGAATCCTTCTGCGGGCAAAACAACAGGGAATTGTAAACACAGTTTCTCCCTTACTGTCGGAAATGAAACAGCATGGATTTTATATCGATTCCAGACTGGAATCCCTGGTACTGGAACAGGCTAAAGAACTACTCTGTTAAAAAAATAACCTGTCGATTATAAACAGGAAACGTCACAAATATTTCCATGTGACGCTTCCTGTAAATTATATATGTATCCGGGAAATATTTTCATTTTAAAAAGTATACTTACCAGTAAGTAAAAACGATTCCCGCAAGCGGCGACAATACAATCATTATCATGGAGAATGTAAAGGACTCAATGGAAATAAGCGTCGCCCGCTGCCCGGAGGGAAACATATCCTGCAAAACAGTATTCGTCCTCACCTGCAGCGCATCATCGCTGAACGCGGCAAGAAACCCGCCCAGCGCCATAATGATATATACGCCCGAATGCTCTAAAACCACGCCCGTAAGCACAAACAGCGCGGTCGCTGCAAATATGTTCCGATAACGCAGCTTTTTGCATTTCAGAATGATTTTCGCTCCCATTACGCCCCCCATTTCCATGAAAAACAGGGCGAATCCAAGAGCCCAGTCCGGCATACCGGCCTTAGGCAGCTTTGCCTGTAAGAAAAACAATAATAAAGTATCAACAGCCCCCACCAGTGAATTTGAGAGCATTAAAATAATTGTTTTTCTTTCTCTTCTGATAAATGACAGGCTTTCCGCAAAACATTTCATAAATTCTTTTCCTATGGAGCCAATCACATCTTTTCCACCAGCTTGTTTATCCTCCCCCGCATATACTTCACGCAGCGAAACCAGCGTCCCAATCTGCACGGCGCACATGAGAATATCCGCCCCGTATGCCGCTCTGTGTCCGATAAACAAGGCAAATCCCGCGCACAGAGTCGATATGCCTCCGCAAAAGCGGTGAATAATAAGCTGGTTTGACGCGTACTTTTCATAGTATGCTTCCTTTCCGACCATTTTCAGGGAATCATAGGCAAGAGCGTCCTCTGAACCTGAGGAAAAATTGTAGCTCATGGCATAAAAGGCAAAGGCTGCGCTGACCATGAACAGACTGCCGGAAAGTATTATTATGATATTCCCGACTATTTTCATAACGGTGCTTACTATCAGCATGTTCTTTCTGCCGAACAGGTCGGCGAGAATGCCTGACGGAATCTCAAAAAGCAGGCTTGTTATGTGAAAAACCGTCTCGGCAAAGCCGATTTCTACAAGGCTGTAACCTCTTGCCGCCAGTATTGCCACCCACGCTCCGGTCAGCGACAGGTTCCAGAGAGCAGAGGATAAGTATAATCGTGATATTTGTTTTTTGATATTTAACATAATAAAATCTCCTTAACTTTTCGTGTAAACAGTAAATGTTAAGGAGACAGTACGCTATTTTATAAGATTCGCCAAAAGAATATCCGCAGACTTCACAAAATATGCCGACAGACGTTCATGTCTGCCCGGCCTTTCTCTTTACAAATCTTCCTGAAAATGGGCGCACTATCCCCGTGAAAGGGAAAAATGTTACCTTTTTTCAGTTGAAGATTCGTCATTTTCCAAAACATGTATTTTGCCTTTCAATAATTATTACAGGAACAATTATAAGGATGTTTCTGTGGAAAGTCAAGTTTTTGTGTTGATTTCAAAGCCTGACAGTTTCCTTTCTCCTATTCCGCTTTTGAAATATCCGTACCGAAATACTTTTCCGAAAGTTCCGTCAGCTTTCCTTCCGCCGCAAGTTCCTCAATGGCCTGATTCACAGCCGTCCGCAGAGTTTCCGTCTCCGCCCCCTTGCGAAGCGGAATCGCTACCTGCGTCGCGTCACTTGTCAGCGTGGCGATTTTGATATCGACGTCAGGATGGGCCTTCATGTAATCGTAATAAGTTACCTCGGCATTGAGGGTTGCGTCAATCCGCCCGGTGAGAAGCAGCTCGAAGGTCTGGTTCAAATCGTCCACGCCGGTAACCTCCGCTCCATAGCTTTCAGCCAGCTCCGCATAGGTACTGGAAATCGTGTTTGCCGTGTGCTTTCCGTCCAAATCCTCCAAAGACCCGATTTCCTCGTAGTCTCCTTTTACAATAACCGCAGTCCGGTTATAGGCATAAGGCATACTGAAATCATACTTTTTCTGTCTTTCCTCCGTGATATCCACGCCGTTTACCATCATATCATAGCGTCCGGCGTCAAGCCCCGCAAGCAGTCCGTCCCACTCACCCTCCACAAAGGATGCCGTAACGCCCAGTTTTTCCGCAATCAGCTTTGCCACCTCAACGTCGTAGCCTACCAGATTATCCTCCTCGTCATGGTATGTCCAGGGAGCCCATGTTCCCTCCATGGCAACGATAATTTCACCCTTCTCCTGAATCTGCGCAAGCAAATCTCCGCCTGCCGCCATGCCTTTGTCCCTATCTTCCTCTCCGGCGCTTTCTTCATTTCCCTCCGCCTGCGAACTTATCCCGCCGGAAGCAGCCCCGTTTCCGGTGCTCTGCGCTTTCCCGCTGTTTCCGCACCCTGTCAGCAAAAGGGCCGTCAATAAAGTTCCTGCTGCGATAGCTGTCAAATATTTTTTCTTCATCATAATCCTCCATGCTGCCAACACCCGCAAATCGGGGCCCCGGCATAAATTTACTTCTAAAATTCCTCTCCGGCCCCGTTTTCTCCGATGGTCTGAAGAAACACTTTTGTTCTCTCTTCCGCCGGATTCGTGAAAAACTCCCTGGAGCTTCCCGCTTCCACCAATACCCCGTCCTCCATGAACATGACCTTGTTGGACACATTTTTCGCAAAACCCATCTCATGGGTAACCACCAGCATTGTCATGCCCTCGTTTGCAAGATTGCGCATAACGGAAAGCACTTCCCCGGTAAGTTCCGGATCCAGCGCCGAGGTGGGCTCGTCAAAGTAAATAATCTCCGGCTCCGTGGCAATGGCCCGGGCAATCGCTACCCTCTGCTGCTGGCCGCCGGAGAGCTGGTCCGGGTAATAATGATAGCGGTCGGACATGCCCACTTTGTCAAGCGCACGTTTGCCGATTTCCTCCGCTTTTCCTTTCGGCACCTTTCTCGCCACAATCAGGCCTTCCGTCACGTTCTGAAGCGCCGTTTTATTCAAAAACAGGTTATAATTCTGAAAGACAAAGGCTGTTTTCCGCCGCAGCATGGAAATCTCCTTTTTGGAAACCTTCCCGAACAAAAATTCCTCTCCGTCAAAAATCATGGAGCCTCCGTCGGCAGTTTCAAGAAAATTCATACAGCGGAGCAGCGTGGTCTTTCCTGAACCGCTGGGGCCTAAAACCGCCACCACATCCCCCTGCTCTACCCGAAAACTCACTCCCTTTAAAACCGCAAGCCCGTCAAAAGATTTCCGTATATTTTTTATTTCAAGCATACGTCAATCCTCCCTTTTCTTGTGCGTCGCAAGCTTCTTTTCCCCGGCTCTCTGCAGTCCCGTGAGCACCGTGGAAAATAAAAGATAAATCAGTCCCACTTCTATGTACAAAACAAGCGGCTCATAGGTTCTGGCCACAATTCTCTGGGTCACCATAAACATTTCCGTCACCGTGATGTTTGCCGCAAGGGAAGTGTCCTTTACCATCGCTATCAGGGAATTTGACAACGGCGGAAAAGCCGTGCGCATCGCCTGGGGCAGCACTATCCGGCGCATAATCTGCATATAGGACATTCCCGCGCAGTACCCCGCTTCCATCTGCCCCGTGGGCACCGCTTCAAGCGCCGCCCGGATGGACTCCGCGCAGTAAGCGCCCTCATTGAGGGAAAATACAAGCACCGCCGCCGGAAAGGGGTCAATCAAAATCCCTATGTTGGGAAGTCCGTAAAACACCACAAACAGTTGTACCAAAAGCGGCGTTCCCCGGAAAATCCAGATATAAAATCTTGCCAGATGCTTCATCACTCTCACGTTTGCAAACTGTATCAGCGCCATCACAACGGCAATGACCAGTGCAAGCGAAAAGGCAATCACAGTAAGAGGGATAGTCATGGTTAGGCCCGGCAAAAGAATTTTCCAAAAGGAATCCGCTAAAAGACTCCACAATTCTTCATTCATTTTAATCTGTCACCTTCTTCCCTGCTTTTTGTTTCACTGATTCTCAGAGACTGCTTTCTATATTATATGGCAGAACTGATATTCGTTCCGTTTATATTAGCAAACATAAAGATAAATGGCAACTGTTTCTTTCGTGAAAATGGGAGGGCAAAAGCCCCCCTCACTTGTCCTTTCCCGTTTATCCTTCTTTTTATAACGTCTCTACCTTGCAGGCATGTTCTTTCGTTTTTCTGTCATACCCAATTCCTACTGCCAGAATCCTTCCTGTGTATTTCGGCTTTTCTCCCACCTTTCCTTTAAAGCGCAGCGCATAATTCCTGTCCCGAATCTGCCTGATTGCCCGTTCCGGCGTATCATCCACTTTCAGTTCCAGAATCAGCGCATCCGCTCCTTTCCTCTCTGGATAAAAAATGAAATCCACATACCCTTCTCCGGCTTTTTCCTCCCGTTCCACGCGATATTTGTCCCGCGCGGATAAATACACCAGATTAACCACCGCCGACAGCTCAATCTCGCTGTTATAGGAAAAAATCGGTGATTCCGTATCATGGGCAAGTTTTAAAATCTCTGCCATTGTTTCCGTGTCGCCTGAAAGTGTTGCTTTCAGCATTCTCTCGGATTCTTTTGCAAGGTTATAAACATATCCCAGACTTTCATTCGTCAAAAGCAGTTCGTCATACTTATCCATCAGCTCTCTGTTGGGGATAAATACCTCGCCGTCCTCACAGGTCAAAAGCCCGTATACCACCATTGCCGAGTAAATCTGATTCTTTGTATAAAGCTCCTGCGAAGTAGCCGCATAGCCCAAAAATTCAATTGCCACCCGTCCGCCCGATATCATCAAAACCAAATCGTCCCGGATATCCTGAATATTATTTCGAATATAGTAAAAAATCTCATCATAAGGCCCCGAGCTGGTCCAGTAACTGCTTATCTGATTATTAGTCAGCGCGCCGATAACGGAACGGGGATTATACAGTCTGGCGCCGGCTGCCGTGTGGTATCCGTCATACCATTCTGTCAGGCGCTCCCGTGTGATTTGGGGATATTTCGTATTCTTCCGGTAAACGTCGAACAGACTGTCAACCTCCGAATCCAGAAACCCGAAATACTCGCTGAATTTTACCCTGGTGACCATATCGTACTCTATAAACATATTCATCTCCGAGCCGCTGGAGTACTTTCCAATGGGCAATACCCCCGTCATATAGGCAAGCCCTACATAAGCCTGACCTTTCAGCAGATTGCGCAGAAATTCCAGATAATCCTTTTTATTATCCTCCGTGACAAAACTCCTGTGAAAAATCGCGTCCCACTCGTCCATTACAAAAATAAATCTGGTTCTTTCCTGCTCATATATCATCTGCAGGTTATCCCAGACGGCTCTGTTAACGTCAAGATTGATTTCCGGATATTCCTGAATCAAATCTGTTTTTATCCCGTCAGAAATTCGGTTGATGTATATATCATAAGAATTGCATTGCTCAGGAAGCCTGCTGAAATCAATATATATTACATTATAACTGCTCAGGTATTTCGGATAATTATCGCTCTGCGCAATTTTAAGCGTCCTGAAAATCTCCTCACCATTCCCCGCCCTGCCGAAAAATGCCGCAACCATATTTGCCATAACGCTTTTTCCAAAGCGCCGCGGCCTTGTAATACAGAAAAAGCGTTCTTCTGTTCCGATTGCAGGCAAAAGCTCATCGAGCAAAGAAGA
>OFFW01000597.1_pt1 | contig 25365 bp, 24 predicted proteins | sample 1521501 | NCBI WGS metagenome assembly OFFW01 (sample SAMEA3504107, study PRJEB24116) | mouse gut metagenome | biome: mouse gut; feature: mouse-associated habitat; material: faeces | place: Denmark | collected 2011
AACGACCTACACCCTTAGCAGGGGCGCCTCTTCAGCCTCTTGAGTATTTCTCCATGCTCTGAATTACACCGCTACCAATATTTACTTTACATTTTCAACGCAAAAGTTATTATACATAAGCCGATTTTGTTTGTCAATCCTTTTTATTGGGTATTTTTTAAATATTCTTTAATTGTGCTCTCAATTCTCCTTTTTACCTCGTTTGCAATTTCACTTGTCTTCATATTCTTGTATTCTTCATAATACATTGGCGGCATATAAATTAATTTTACGGTTACCGGCCGAATCGAATTTTCATCGAAAGGTTTGAAGGAATCAATCAGCGCGCAGGGTACAATCGGGCATTTTGCTCTTGTGGCGCTCTTAAAACTTCCTCCCTTAAATTCCACCAACTGATTTCCGGCCCGGCTTCTTGTTCCTTCCGGAAAGATTAGAAAATTCTTACCCCCTTTTACATCTTCCGTCATGGCATTGATAATCTTCATAGACTGCCTGATATCATCCCTGTCCATAGCATAGGCTCCTAACGCTCTTATAACCTGCTTTAAAAGAATGATATCCTTGACCTCCTTTTTGGCTACAAAGGAAAACGGCCTCGGACAGGAATCCAGGAATACAAGCACATCAAACATTCCCTGATGATTAGGGAAAAAAATAAATCCGTCTTCTTCCGGTATATTTTCTATGCCGTGTGTTTCAATCGTTACTCTTCCCGCACGATTCGCCTTTCTGGTTATTTTCTGAATGGCCCAGAAAGATTTATCATATGAAATTTTATCGTTAATTCCGCACCACCAGATTTTCAAAAAATAATAAGGGACTTTCCAAAAAAGCTTAACTACCATCAGCGCAATTCTCATGTCCGCAGCTCCTAATCTTCCCGATAGTCTTCTATCGCAGTCTCATAAAGGTCGCTTCCCTCCGAATCAATTACGACAATCACCGGGAAATCCTTTACCTTTAGCTTGCGAATCGCCTCTGTTCCCAGGTCGTCATATGCAATTGTCTCGGAACTTAGAATTGACTTTGAAAGCAGTGCCCCCGCTCCCCCTATCGCCGCGAAATATACAGCATTGTTACGAATAACCGCTTCCCTTACCTCGGCCTTTCTTTTCCCTTTTCCTATCATTCCGTTTAAACCAAGGTCTAAAAGAGCCGGTGCGTATTTATCCATACGGCTGGCTGTTGTCGGACCGGCAGACCCAATCGGGCGGCCTTCCCTGGCCGGAGACGGTCCCATATAATAGATAACGTTATTTTTCAAATCAAATGGAAGAGCCTGTCCTTTTTCCATCGCCTCGTACATTCTTTTATGCGCCGCGTCTCTGGCCGTATAAATAGTTCCCGTCAGGTATACCAAATCGCCGCTTTTCAGCTCCCGGGCGGTCTTCTCGTCATAGGGAACCGCTATATGTCTGTCCATTACTGTTTTCTCCCGTCCATTTCGTATATCAAAGCACTCTTACGCAGTGTCTGTTCACATGGCAACAAATATTGACCGCAACCGGAAGCCCGGCAATATGTGTAGGGTAAGTATTAATGTTCACGGCCAGCGCCGTTGTACTGCCGCCAAGTCCGCCGGGTCCTATTCCGGATTTATTGATTTTTTGGAGCAATTCCTCCTCCAGTTCCCGCACATAGGGAATTTTAGAGCGCTCGTCCACCGGCCTTGTCAGCGCTTTTTTTGCCAGTAACGCGCATTTTTCAAAAGTTCCTCCCATTCCAACGCCTACCACCATAGGAGGGCATGCATTTGGACCCGCCTCCGTTACAGCCGTGATGACCGCGTTTTTCACGCCTTCTATACCATCCGCCGGTTTGAGCATGAATATACGGCTCATATTCTCGCTTCCGAAGCCCTTCGGCGCAACGGTAATTTTAATTTCATCACCGCAAACCATATCATAATGAATTACAGCCGGCGTATTATCCTTTGTGTTTTCTCTGATAACAGGGTCGCCAACTACCGATTTACGCAGATACCCTTCCCGGTATCCCTCCCTTACGCCTTCATTGACCGCTTCCGTGAGACTTCCGCCCTCCACATGAACATCCTGCCCTATTTCCATAAATATGACCGCCATTCCCGTATCCTGACAAATCGGAATCATATCCTGCGCGGCAATCTGAAGATTCTCTTCAAGCTGGCCCAAAATCTGTTTTCCAAGAGGGGAGCGCTCCTTTTTAGCGGCCTGCATCAGAGCGGTTTTCATATCATTGGTAAGATAATGATTTGCCTCAATGCACATCTCTTTGATATTTCTGGTAATTTCCTCAACATTAATTATCTTCATTACAAGAAGTCCTGTCCGTATCTTAATCTGTGATGGTTTTTCTAATCTGCTCAAGCTCTTTCGGGTCGGGATTCCGGGGAATGTATTTCAGAATTTCTCCGTCGTCTTTGTATCTGGGCAGCAAATGCATATGAAAATGAAATACGCTCTGCCCCGCAATCTCCCCGTTATTCTGCAGAATATTAAATCCGTCGCAGCTTAGCCTGTCCGTCATAACCCTCATCATTTTCTTTGCCAGTTTAACGGTATCCGCCGCCATATCCTCGGGCAGCTCATAAAGATTCGCGTAGTGGCTTTTGGGCAGTATCAACGCATGTCCCTTAGTTGCCGGCGCCACGTCAAGAATTACTTTGAACTTATCATCTTCATAAATCGTCTGAGACGGTATTTCCCCTGCTATAATTTTGCAAAAAATACAATTATCCTGCTTCATCTTTTCCCCATTTCTGCGCCATATTTAAAGCGCATGTTAATATTCAGTCTTTCTTCTGCTTCCAATCTTATTTTCCCATAAAGACAAATATCTGGTCCAATGAGCGGAGAATCCTGAAGTCCCCTTTCATTTTCATCGCGCCGCCCATAAAAGCCCGCTGGAAAGTCATTCTCGCAAATATGATGTCTTCCATGGTTTCCTTGTTCATCTGAATCTCCACATCCGAATAGTCAACATTCCCGTAGTATATATTATGTTCCGGTCCGTCAACCTCAATGATGAACGGCTTTCTTTTTCCCTCTATTAAAATCCTGTAAACCGCCTTAAGTCCGGGCTGAGGCGCAAAATGCTCTTTAAATTCTTTAATAAATTCCTCTTCTCCGCCCTCTGCCTCGCTGCCTCCCATCAAATCCCGGAACATGCTTGTAAGCTCCTGTATATCCTGTTTCTGCCTTTTCACATAGCTGTCGTCGGCAACGTATCTGGACAACTGCTCGGATTCCTGCGGTGTCAAATCAATATTCTTGGTAATAAAAACTTTCTGTTTGACAGCCTGATTGCTGGCGGGAAGACTTACCATTTTCTGGCTGATGGTGCGATACATGTTTTCCGCCTTTTTTTCAATGATTTTGCCGTATTCCTCATTCTCCTCAAAAACAGAAGGGTCGGCAATGTAACCGCAAACACCGCTGCAGGGAAGCCCCCCTAAAATCTCCCAAGCTGCCGAAAGCGTAAGTTTCCCGTCCCGTTCTCCGAATGCCGTGGACATGACAATCGGGCACATATACGTTGCGGCAATTTTCTCTTTGTCGCCGTAAAGCCAGCAGGCATCCAGAAACTGATGCATGTAGCCGCCTATTCCATACCATTCCACCGTTGACGCAAGTATAATCCCATCTGCGGATTTTATCGTTTGAGGCAATGTAATTATCTGGCTCTTCAGTTCATAAAGGTTAAATCGTTCAACCGTAACATGCAGCTCTTCCAGTACGGCCTGCATTCTGTTGATTACATACAGCGTCGGGTCATCCATCAGCCCTCTGCCGCCATAATAAATGTTAATCTTCATTTTGCCTCTACCTTCCATGTCATATAATTATTACACTTAGTATAAAGCCCTTTCTACTATCTGTAAATAAATTTTAACTTTCCAAGGCGAATTTCATCTCCCGGCTCAATCATTTCCGACGTATTCGGCATAAGACGCACTCCGTTTTTAAAGGTGCCGTTCGTCGAATTAAGGTCTGTTATATAAATATTGTTTCCGTCTCTCGAAAATTTAGCATGCATACGGCTTATGCTTTGTTCCCCGACAATCATATCCACTGCGCCGGCCATCTTGCCCACCGTAAGAGGCAGTTTCCCAAGGTCTATGTGGCATTTGTTTTTTCTGTCCATACTGTATAGTTTATTTTCACAGTTTTCTGTCCAGGGAATAAAAACCGTATTTCCTGCCTCCGTCGAAGGCGGCGGCGTCTCATACTCCGAAGTATCCACAAAACGGTACGCCTCCTCCGGGAGGGTCTGATTTCTTTCTCTTTTATTGCTTTTAATCCTTTCGTTATAGAATAATATCGCGGAAAAAACCAATCCCAAAACAGTCATAGCAATCCATCCCGCCAGAAAATAAATATTTTCCCCGCCGGAAAATTCGTAAATACTTCTTAAATAAACCAATACGCCGCTTCCTAAAATCCACGTTCCCCATACAGCGCATATAGCAGCTATCCCTTTTCTCCTGTCCTCTCCGCGGTTTTCCGACGCCAAATCAACCGGCATACCAGCCTCACCGTCCTCACCTTCGATTGAAACCCCTTCCTTTGGCAGAATAAAATCCCTTCCCGGCATGTCCTTAATTTTCTGCTCTTTTTTATGCCCCTTTCCGGCGTCGATAATATCCTCCTGAAACCATCCCAGGATTTCGTCCAGTACAAACTGTTCTTTCCCCGTTAAATCCGCTATTTTATACACAATCTCAACGGCTTCCATATCTTCACTGCTTACTCTGGCCATCAAAAAATCAAGCAGCTCGGAAAATTTTCCTTCCTCCGGGTCGGGATAATAGAGAAAATAGTATTCTCCTCTTTTCATATCCAGAAAAATATATTCCGGCTTCAGAACCAGGCAACTGCTGTCCAGTAAATATTTCTGCAGGCGCTCGTTTACTCTTTTCATCTGCATAAAAAAATCGCACAACTGCTCTGTACCGATATTTTTTCCGTCGTAAATACTGGCGAGGCTTTGTTTGGAAGTGATTTCATAATACAGCAGCGTATCTCCGTTAATATGCCGCTCCCGGCTTTCCAAAAGACCTTTGATTTTGTTTTCCGTTACCATTTTTCTCTGATAAACATTTTCTGCCAGACATCCATTATCCTTTAATATGAGATAATTATGCCTGTAATCCTTATAATATTTGATATCCAGCATCAGCCCCTTCTCCCTTCTCTGATGATTTCTATTGGGTTTGTCTTATAAAGTTCCTTTTCCATCATTTTTCCGGAGCCTTTTTGAATGGCCCGAACTGCAACTTTCGCTCTGTTTTCCTCATATATTTCCTCTGTTGTAGGAAAACAGGGATAGAACCGCCTTAAACGCAGCATTCTCTCCTCCACATAACTTTGGGCCTGCCAGCCGGCCGCTTCCTCCATTCCGTAGATAACTTCCCCGCACCCGCCGCTCTCCTCTGAAAAACGTTCCGCACGCATTCCCAGCAGAAAGCTGTTCTGGGAAATCACACAGCGGCAATATAAAAAGAGCGCCGAGAGGATAATCAGTAAATATAAAAACAGCACCAACGGTAAAATAAAGCTCGCTTCTACCGTAAAATATCCATTCCATTTTTTATGCATAAAACAACAATACCTCCATTCCCAAAAGTAAAAAAGGCACAAACGGAATCGGGTCGTTCTTCCTTTTCAGCAGGCAAAACGTTCCGTAAATCCCTGACAGCATAATTCCGATAACCGTAACCGCAAACGCAAACCATCCGCCCGTCCACAATCCCAATGTCAGCACCAGTATTCCGTCCCCGTATCCGATGCTTTCCCCGGTCAGCGCGGAAAGCATAAGGAGCAGGCATCCCGGAAACAAGCCAAAAGCCATCTCTCCAAAGGAATTATTTCCCGAAAGCATGTGATACAGCACCGCTCCGCACGCAAACACGCACACAACACGGACAGATATTTTCTTTTCCCTGATATCCTCCGCCGCCGTTATGCCAAGCAGCAAAAGGCCGGCAAGGTACTCCGCCATCTCCGCCTCCTTATCCGGCGCATTTACTGCAGGCGCCGTAGCCGCCCGCCTCGCCGAGCGGTATCATATACACGGTTCTTTTAAGAGCGGAACAGTCCGACCGGCCATGATAAGCCTGGCCGTCCTTCGTAAGATATACAATTCCTCCCTTTGCCGGTTTGCATCTCTGGCAGGCGTAATATTTTCCTCCCGACAGATTTCTAAGCCCGCCGACTTCGTCATAGCCAACCGCCGAGGGGCGGATTCCCAGATAAGTGCATTGGACAGATAAATGGTATCGGCTTCCTGTTTTTGTAACGTACACATAGACCTCTTTCGTCCCGCCGCTTTCCCCGCCATTGCCGTGATATCCAATCCATAAATGACTCAAAAATCTGTCCTTTACCCTTATTTCTCCAATCGGCAGACATGGTATAAAAGGCTTCAGGCCGTATTCCACTAAAATCTCTATCCGACCGTTTCCTTCCGTTTGCGAAAGCTCCTCCACCTGCACGCCCTCCGCGCCGCCGGCCACACACAGATAAGGATACGCCTGGCCGTCCAGATATTCTCTGATTTGCCCTTTCGCTCCCGCTCTTTCTTTACCGGCGTATTTTGTCAGATATCCTTCAAACGCCGCTTTATTTCCGGACTGATGAAGCGCCTCCAGCACATTGGACTGAAACCGCACCGCTTCCAGTCCAAGAAGCACCGTCATCATAAAAAACAAAAACAGAGGGAGCGCCAGACTGCCTTCCAGCGCCATGCTCCCCTTTGCCTTCCCGAAAGGAAGAAAAAGTACTCTCTTACGCAACCTGAGAGAAGGGATTTTCATCTTAATCATTTATATTTACCGCTCAAAGAGAGCACTTCTCCTTCCTTTCGGTATTAAAAATACCCATATTTTCGTTTCAGTGAATAATGATTCCCGTTGCCGCCTGTGCCCGTAATCTCCGCTTCAAATCTCTCTATGCACCAATCCATGAAAAACATTTTACTGCCGGCAGCCCGGATATCCATTTCCATGATATCCATCGTCCGCAGATTCGTTTCCTTTCCATCGGTCAACAAAATCATACCTGCCAGATACTGTCCGTAAGTCAGCCCTTCTCCGCCTTCCGCCCCATAAAGGCTGCCTGCCATAACGCGCTCAACGGACATGCCATGCCCGGATTTTCTTAGGGGAACGCCGCCGCCCGCCAAAAGAGTCCTTACATCGCAGATACTTTCCAGAAAAGCGCAGGCATATAAAATGCTTTCCACAACCGGGGCCCTTAATTCCTCCTTGAGCGTCACCGCCTTCAGCCGCCCCGCCGCCTGCGACGCTTCCGCTCTCAGCCCCGCGTCCGACAGAGCCAGTGAAGCATTGTCCGCAAACCGCCACCGGAGCAGTTTTTCCGCCACGGCTCTCATGTTGTCCAAATCCGATTCCTTCCCCATGACAACATATTCTAACTGACAGACAAGAAGCGACGCCTCCCGTGCTCTTCCAAAATACCCCATTTTATCAAAAAGGTAGGATAAAAACAGTTCCTCCTCTTCTCTGTATTGCCGCCCGGCGCTTTTACCGTTCCGGATTTGTCTGTGGGAAATGTAATCCCAAACATCTACCCGGGCAGGACTGATATTTTGTGCCTCTATTTGGGACAAATAAAGAATATCGCTTCCTGCCAGGGCATAAACCCAGTCCGCGGGGTTAGACACCGGCACTTCCTCCCATATTCCCTCCTCGTTCTGAACGCGCGGAAGCTCCGTTCCTGCAATCTGTTCCATAATCCCCGTCCACTCTTCCATCGGGGCGGCATATTCCAGGGCTCTGACCTCCTCCATCAAACCTGGCATTTCCCTCTCTTTTCCCGAAATACCGGTATCCTCTATGTAAAGAACCGCCTGATTTCTCATGGACTTGCCATAATCCGCCGCAGCCGTCTCAAAGAACGATATTACCGTATTGTCAACAGACAATCTTCCCCAGGGCTTATGGCTTCCTGCAAGAACCTGCGAGGTGTTTTCTTCCATATAGTACCGCAGCCTTTCTTCCATATTTGTAATGGAAGGTTCTTTTCCCAGATAAGACGCGTCCACATAAATCAGGTCGTATCTCTCCAAAAGCCCCGCATGAAATTCCGAAAGAACCGCATTCATCCCGGTATCCGCCGCACATTCAAATCTTACCTTTTCCGAATTTCTTATGGCATTTCCCGTAAGCATCAGAATAAACCCTGTTATTATGGACAGCGAAAGCGACAGAAATACCGTCAGATATCCTTTCATCAGGCAAGAATGGCGGAACTGTCAACCGAAATTTTTTCAAAAATTGTTCCGGCAAGCTCCTGAATCTGGGTTTTAAATATCAGCACCAACCCGATTAAAACCACAATAATCAGTATCATTTCCACCGTCCCCATTCCTCTGTTGTCATGTTTGATTATGTCCAGTATCCTTTTTACCATTTTTTCCTCCGTTCCAAAGCGTTACAGCTTTCCTTATCCCGGCATCATACTGACGCCTCTTTGCAATTCCATTTCCAGTTACTTATTTTAAATACTTCCAAAATCCATGTAGGCGGGCGCAAGAACCAAAAACATAATAACTAACAGCATCAGCATCATAGGAAGCAAAAGCTTTGTACCCGCCTCCTCCCCGGCCTTTCTTGCCATGTTGCGCTCATCCTCCTGCGCCCCGTCCGCTTCCTGTGAAAGAATCGCAAGCAGATGCCCGTTTCCCTGTTTTAAATGTACGGAAAGCAGAAATCCAAGCCGCCGGTACTGTGTTTTTCCACAGCGCCTTCCAAAATCCTGATATACTTTTTCCTCTGTTATCCCGTTTTCAAGCTGATAGCAGGAAGTTTTCATTTCCTCATACAGGTAGCGAATCCCGCCTCTTTCGCCCTGCTCCCCATAATCCGTTGTAATTCTGGTAAACGCACTCTTTACGGTAAGCCCGGCCGATAAGTAAAGACGCAGCTTACTGACAAAATCCGGATAATCTATCCGTAGCTGTCTGTCTCTTTTCCGACAGCTTTTCATCAGGTCGTTTTCCATCCCCCTCCCCGTCAGCACACATCCGGCTAACGAAAGAAGAAGTAACAGCATTGCATAATTTGTCCCTTTTTCTTTCCAGACAATATTCCTGCCGTCCAGCCGGGACGGCAGCGACAATTGTTTTCTGCTGACGCCGTCGGTATCCATTTCATCCAATGCCTCATCCAGCTTTCTGAAAAAGCGTTCCTGGCCGTTTAGTATTTCCGGCATTAAGTATATTTCATAGTCAAAACATTCGCTTTCTTCCCCATATGAGATTTCGGCTGTCAGAACAATCCTTTCTCCGTTTTCTCCGATATCCGTCCGGTCTGTCTTTCCGTCCCTTCGCAGCCTTTTGCTGCCGCTTCTCCAGACAATCCTGAAAGGATATCCGTCTGCCGAAGAGATAAGATTCAAGTCGCCTGTCACATGTTCCAGGTCCTGATTTTCTTTTTTGATAATATCAGGCAGTTCCGACTGCAGCTTATGGAGCATTGCCTTTCTCTCGTCTTCCGAAAACCGTCTTTCTTTTACCAGAAAAGGAATTTCCCTGCCCCACTCTCCCGCATCCGCCCATAGTGTTATCAAATAATCCCCCGCTCCCCACTCATTTCTGAGCAGGCTGCTCCCTTCCGCCAGTCTCTGCTCCATCCGGCTGCACAGATGAAGCGAAGCGGCGGACACTATCCCAATTGCCAGAATCGTTAACACCAACGTTAATTTGCGTATTTCATATTCCTCATAAAGTTTTTCCTCATTATCCCGGGGGTTCAGCCGCACAAGCGCCCTGATTACTTTCTGATTTCTGTTTTTGTAAAGCACCGGCCTTAGCCCTCTGTAAAGTTTCCGGGCTGCTACAGCCAGCGGATTTTTCACCTTCAATTTTCCTCCCCCTTCTGATTTTTTAGTATGGAGTTAATAATAGAAACCGTCTCCCGATACGATGCGAACCGACAGCATATAAGCCAGAAGGTAAATCCCCAGCGCGGCGCTCATAAGCAAAACGCCTCCCAGACAGCGGTACAGGCCGCTGAAATAATCAGGGGAAGTCACGCTGATATACAGCATGATAAAAAAGGGCATGAGGTTCATTATTTTCTGCTCCAGACGCTTTTCGCTTAACAAAACGGCAATTTCCTTTTCCGTCTCTATCTTACGCACAATAATATCCGCCGTCTTTTCCATCACCGAAGCCGTATTTCCGCTGCTTTCCTGAGAAATTTCATACACCTGGGCAAATTCCTTTATTTCGGCAATGTCAATCCTCTCACCAATTTGTTTCCACAGTTTTGAAAAAGCAATATTATTTTCCCTGCCGGACCGTAAAATCTGCAGCATACGGCAGATACTGCTGTCTTTTCCGTACAGAGCCTGCATATCCCTATAGCTTGAAAGAAACGCGTTCTCCGCCGAAAAACCCGCCCTCTGGCCCGTTGACACAAGCAGCATCAGCTCCTTAAACTGCTCTCTCGCGGACTCCTTCTTTTTGCGGCGCAGCGTGCCTTCCTCCATTCGATAATAGAGAATGCCCACCGCAGAAAGGGGAATAAAAGCCCAGATTGACCGGTAAAAGAAATAGTTCAGAAGAAGAACCGCCAGAAAACTTTTTATGGCCATCATTCTTTTTTCGGCCGGGCAGAGGGGCAAAAGAGGAATCTCCTTAGCACTCTTTTTCCTGTATCGCTTCATGTCACATATGCCCCCTCAAATCTGTAAATGGTTTCCATTTCCACCTCTCCCTCCCGAAAGCCCAGGGGACGGGCAATTTCCAATACCCGCCTGCTGCCGTCCCGCAGCCGCCCCAGATGTACCAGAAGATGAAAGCCTGACGCAATCTGCCTGCGTATGGCGGAAATCGGCATCTCCATCCCCATCAACACCATCGTTTCCAGACGGCTTACCACATCGCGAACGCTGTTTGCGTGTACCGTGGTCATGGCGCTGTGGCCTACATTTACGCTCTGCAGCATATCAATGGTTTCCTTGCCGCGAACCTCCCCCACGATAATCCGGTCAGGGCGCATCCGCAGCGACGCTTTAATCAAATCGCGGATGGTAATCTCAGTACATCCCTCCACGTTGGCGTTTCTGGTTTCCAGTTTTACCAGATTGGGAATGTTCCTTATCTGCAGTTCCGCACTGTCCTCAATGGTAATCACCCTCTCGGCTTCAGGTATGAATCCGGCCAGAACGTTTAAAAATGTTGTTTTGCCGGAGCCGGTCCCCCCGCTTACCAGAATATTGCAGCCATCCTCAACGGACTTTTTCAGCATGTTCCTGCATTCTTCCGTCAGCGCTCCCATGTGCAGCAGTTGTTCCATGGTAATGGGTTTTGCCGGAAAGCGCCTGATTGTTAAAATAGGCCCGTTAATGGCCACCGGGTCGAGAACCACATTTACTCTGGCCCCGTCCGGCAGCCTCGCGTCCACAATAGGGGATGCTTCGTTTACCACCCGATTGCAGTCGGCTGTAATCTGCCAGATAACATGCCGAAGCTTTTCCGCCGAGTCAAATCTGACCGCCAGCTTATGAAGCTTTCCTTCCTTTTCCACAAAAATTCCGTTTGTTCCATTGACCATAATTTCCGTTATTTCAGGATTTTCAATCAGTTCCTGCAAGATTCCGAGCTGCCTTATGGAATGAAAGATATCTTTTCTGAGCCGTTCTCTCTCCGATATCTCCAGATGACGATTTTTACTTTCCTGCTTAATCTGCTCGTCAATCCGCTCTCTGACCTCGTCTTCATCCATTCGACGCGAAAGGTCAATCCGTCCCGTTATCAGCTCCTGCAGTTTTATCCTTTCTTCTTTGTTCAACCTCGTCCTCCTCAAAAAGCTCCGGATATATTTTTTCCCTGATAAAACCGGCCAGTTCTCCGTAAGTCAGTTCCTCAAAATGCATTGGCAACTGCCGGAATATCGGCAGTTTAAGCCGGGTTGACCTGGCCGTTATATCTCCGCAGTCCATATGCGCCAAAGCCTTTTCATACTGCTCTATTTTAGCCATGGCAAGTCCGTCTTCCCTGTAAATGGTGTAAATATTATCACAGCCTTTAAGTACCTCCCACAAATCCATGATGCCGTCCGTAAGGTCCAGTATCAGATATTCGTATTCGCTTGTTCGCTCAATTTCCTGGAACAAATCAATCCACTGACTTCCACGAATCCCCGCAAGATTCTGATAGATTTCCGCCGGCGGGATAAAATCCAGCCCGTTTACCGTCTCTACCATACTCTCCATGCGGCAAGCCAGCTTTTCCCTCGCACAGGAAAAATAATACATAAGGTCCGAGATATCGCTGTCAAAGCTTCTGCTGAGTATCCTTGCAAACCCCGAATAAATTTCAAAGTTCAAGTAAAGCGTTTTGTAATTTCTGGCCAGCATCTGACCAAGGGTCAGGGAAAAAGTAGTCTGCAGACACCTTCCCACAGGCGTATAAATTCCTATAATCCGCATTCTGCGCCGCCTGGTCCGCAGCGCCGCCGGCACATCATCCGCCTGGTCCGTATAATATTCCATTACTTCATGCAGAATGTTTTCACAGGACTGATATTTATTGATATGATGCAGAGCCTTGCTCAAGCTTTCACCGCTCTCGCTGAGAATAATGATATGTGGAATTTTCAGGGATTCCACTTCCTGTCTGTAGACGTTTTCCGAGATGAGAAGACATTCAATATCTTTGATTCTGGCACAGGAATAAAATTTATCTTCCTCGGTAAAAACATAAATTTCAAAAGGAAGATTCACCTTTTCACTGATAAATTCCATAAGCCGATACGCATAATTCTCCTCGCCGTCAAAAATCGCAAGGATTCTTTTGTCCAAAATTACCCCCTTTCCAATCAGAAAAACAGATTTTAATTACTTGTCCACTGTTTAAACATTGGTTTACGAAGAGAAACTCTTCATATGAATGTTAGATAGAACTCAGGCATGCCCTAAAGGCCGCCTTGTCAAAACTGATATAAAAGAATGTTTTGATTATGAATTGAATTATATAGAAAAATACCGGTGATGTCCATTGACAATTTTACTAATTTTGTCATTTGTACATTTTCTACAAAATCATGTAAAAATTTATCCCGTAAAGCATTGCAACCCCCGGAAATCCAAGGATTCCGGATGTCAAAAAAGTAATTGGATTATAGCCCACACGCATCCCCGGCGCCAGTTCTGCAAGAAAAAGATTTAAAAAATAAATCGACATCATCCCCAGAACGCCCCGCAATGCAAAATTAATTACCAGTTCCGCCTTGTTTTTCATCGCACCGATAAGCAGCACAAAACCCAGTATTCCGGCAATAAACCAAATTCCCGTCTGTGTATCCATGGCTTCGTCCCCCTTTCCTTTCTTCAATATATGTCCCTGTTTTCAGGCTTATTCCGGAATAAATAATGAAATTTGTGATTATACTCATAGCAAAAGGTAATTATTGGATATTTTCGGAATAATATGTAACAGGTACCTGCAATTACATACCTGCCGTGTTTCAAGGCAAAGCATATATGGCCGCAGTATAGAAATGAGGGATAGTATGAAAATGTATTTTAGTCAAAGCTCACGGGTAAACCGGACTCTTTCGGAAAAAGAAATCGCACGCAACGCGCTTTTGTCAGACCTGGAAAAAACGAAAAAAGCGCTGGAAATCGCATACGCCGGATTTGACAATGTAACGGAGCCGGATTTAATTGACTGCTACATCTATGAAATGAATTCTGTATTAAAGCGCTACAAGTTCTTAATGGAACAGGCAGCGGCTATCATTCCGCTGCCTGAAGAAAACACACATACCAATACGTTAAACACGGAAACCCCGGTCACCACCCTGACCGTCTAGATTTTCCGTAAGGCTGTTTCTTCCGTAGGTAAGACCTGCATACACGGTCTGCGTATTTGCCATTACCGGCCCGGAAGTGTCCAGCCCGCTGATTTCTTTATATGCCTCATGGAGCTTTGTCATAATCATTTCTACATGGGAAAGCTCCTCCGTGCTGTTTCGCACGTCCGCCATCGCAAGTTCTTTATTCGCATACAGATAAAGCTGCCACAGATTTCCGGCAAGTTCATATTCAAAATTCAGGGATGTCATCAGCTCTTTTAAACATCCTCTGGCCTTTCTTATCCCATCCCGGAATCCGGCTCTGTCATTCTTTTCATGTGCGCTTACCGCATCTTCCAGATAAGTCAAAAGCATTTCATAGAGAATCACTACCAACTGCGTCTTGTTCGCCTGGGTAATCTTAAGTGTGTATTCCTGTTTTAATTCCTTCGTCATTCCCTGTTACCTTTCCGCCGAGCAAACCCGGAACCGTCATTTTACAGACTGCCGCCGGTAATCTTTATCCCGTCCGGCAGTCTGCCTCATAGTGCCGAAAGCAATTACTGCAATAGCTGCAATACCTGAGAAGGTCTCTCGTTTGCCTGAGCCAGCACGGAAGTGCTTGCCTGGGTCAATACCTGCAGCGTGGTATAATTCGTCATTTCTTCCGCCATATCCGTGTCCATAATTCTGGAATATGCCTCCGTCATGTTTTCACTGGTAACATCCAGACTGGCGATGGTATGCTCTAAGCGGTTCTGATAAGCGCCGAGACGGCTGCGCACGCCTGATACGTACTTAATGGCTCCGTCCATTCTGCTTAAAGTATCCTCCGACTCTTCCTTGGTTCTCATACTGGCGTCGGACAACTCCATATTTTCCAGAGAAATATGCGGAATCCTGATGGGAAGCTGCTGCCCTTCGTTGGCTCCAATCTCCATATTCATTGCACCGAAGCCTACCAAATCTATGGTTGTAGCCACCGTTATCTGCGTTCCCGGCGGATTAGCAGTACTATCGAGATTTGTCACCCGAACCTTCATCTCAAATCCGGCATCATTTGCAAGGGTAACCACATTGCCGTCCCAGGTTTTTACACGAACGTCTGCCGGGAAATCCGGTCCCTTCTTTATCGGATTGATGGGCGTAGGCGGATTTGTGGTGGTATCTCCATGAAACTCGGCAATATCTTTTATCTTTCCTTCATCGTCAAAGGTAACGTTCAATTCCAGTTCATACAGTCCGCTTATCACATCATCGCTGTAATACGTTGATTTAACATTAATATCAGCCGGTGTTGTACTCTTCGTATACCCCTTCAAGTCAAACGACCCGTCTAACAGAGACTGCCCGTTGAACTCCGTCTCGTTGGCGATTCTGGTAATTTCCGATTTCAACTGCTGAACCTCATTGTCAATGGTCAGTCTGTCATTATCCATAATCGTCCCTGTGCTGGCTTTTACCGCAAGCTCATTGATTCTCTGGAGCATTTCGTGGATTTCCGACATCGCGCCGTCCGCAATCTTAATGACAGACACGCCGTCGCCTGCGTTTTGGGTAGCCTGATTCAGATTTTCAATCTGCGCGTTCATCCTTCTCGCCATGGCAAGGCCTGAGGGGTTATCCTTGGCGTTTACCACTTTAAGTCCGGAGGACAGCCTTGCCAGCGAATCCTTCAGCTTGTTATCCGATTTGTTTAAATAGTTGTTGGCTATTACTGCCGATGCATTATAATTGATTTTCATACGCTTTTTCCTTTCTCTGCTCCTGTTTCCTGTACAAATCCAATGAATATCTTTGCCGTTTTATAAAGCACACCGGAATCGTCGCCTGCCTGTCTGTTTCTGGCCGCTGTCATGGAAAACTCTGTTAAATCCAGCTTTCCTCCGGTGGTAAAATAAATATCGCCTGTCGCAATTCCGTTTTCTTTCAGGCATTTTGTCAGTAGTTCCCGGTTTTCCTTTAAAAATCCTGTTCCGGTTTCCTTACTGCAGATACAAAGCCCGGAAAGTCCCTTTTCCGTCAGACCAAAATCCGCCGCCACTTTTCCGAACAGTTCTGTCTCAAAGCTTATGGCAACCTTGCTCTCTTTCTGGCCGCTATGTATAATCTTCAGATTGATAGACGTAAATCCATCGCCAATCCTTGCGGGTATCTCATAATTCTCTTCTTTTGCCATGCCGCCCATAAAAGTCACCTGTTTATAGAGCATACTCATGGCCTTTATGTCAAGGGCCGCCGCAGAATCGGAATACGCCGTATTCTTTATCATATTCTGAATGGTTTCCTGAAGGCTTTCATATGCCTTCTGCGCGCCCTCCCGGCCGCTTAAGCCGCCTTCCGCTTCTTTGGACAAAGAATCCAGTACCTTTTCTCCGGCTTTTGCCAAAATATCCTCTGCCTTAGCGCCGCCGCCCTCTTCCCCGGATTCGGAAAGCTTTTCAAACTCACGCCAGATTTCTTTGGGATTTTTCAGATATCTTTCGGCCGCCAGCAGATTTTCCGCCGTTACCGGCTGTCCGTAATCCGTCAGATACCGGAGCACCTCTTCCTCGGACTTCATCGCCGTACGCATCTCGTCATATACCATACGGTCAAATTCTTTTCCGGCCTCCTGGTCCCCGGCGTTCTCTATCATCTCTTCCAGTTCCTGCCGAATGGACGCGTCTCCCGCCGCAAAACCCTTTTCTATCTGGCTGGTGATACTTTCCCGGCCTGTCTTTTTGGCTTCCACGCCGCCGAAATCATCGTCTACGGTATAATTCATGCCGCCGCGTTTCATACTTCTGTGGGCTTTCAGAAGATTTTCAAGCGTAAACTCCGCTCCCGCCTGCCACAATGCGCCCACCGCCGCGTCGTCCGCCTTTTCTATCTGGCGGACCAGCCTGTAAATTCCGATATACGCGCTCTTTTCTTCCTGGGAAATCCCTTTCTGCTTTTCCAGCTTATATAAAAATCTGCTGTAGGATTCCATTTCTCTGGAAGTGTCTTCACCGCTCTGCTGGTTAAAATAATTCCCCAGTTCTTCAAGGGACATGGAAAGAGGATTTATCCCCTCGCGTATCATATTTAAAACCCTGCCGGGCTTCATTTCCTTAAGAACTCTGCCTAACAGCTCATCCTTTTCCCTGACCTGGCCGATAGCCTCCTGTGTGATTTCCAGACTGTTGTAGCCGAGAATCCGGACGGCTCTTCTGTTGCTGTCCGAGGCTTCCAGATTCATGCTCTCCAGAATATCGTCCACATTCCGGAATGCTTTCTGGATAGAATCCCCCATATCCTTACGGGGTTCCGTCATCATGGTTTCGTAGCTTTGGCCTGCCTTCTCATATTCCCTGGCTCTTGTAACGCCGCAGGTATGCACCTCCGTTAAAGTGTATGATACCGACACGCTTGTCATAATAGCCGCCGGCGCAAAACGGATTCCCCGCAATGTTCCAAGGGTTTCCTCAAAAAGGGAAGCCTTTTCTCTTGCCGCCGATTCGTCTACCTGTCCTGTAAGTTCTTTGAACAGGCGCATTTCCGCATTCTTTAACTTTTCAACCAGCTTTTCCAGAGAAGCCGTTTCTATCTGGAAACCGCTTCGAAGGAGCTTCAGATTTACTTCCACCGTCATCGTCAGACGAACTTCCTCCAGGAGCCTGCGCCCATGGATATTTTCCGTCAAAGCGTCTTCTCCGCCTTTTCCCGGGCGGGTAAACATACCGTCCTGGGCTGCCAGCAGATTTTTCAGGGTAAGGGGCAAATCTCTTGCCATCACGATATCCGCCGCTTTGTCTTCGATAGCCGCCGTCTTTTCCATTATCTCGGCAGCCTTCTGAAGGTCGGTCTCCTTTTTTCCCAAATCCGCTTTTGCCGGTTCCGTGCCGTCCGCCAACGCGCAGGCCGCGGCGGCCATAAAATCTTCCACGGTTATGGGGAACTGATGCTCCCCTATATTGCCAAGCAGTGAAAAGGTTTCCCCGTTTAGCGGGATTCCCTTTTCCACCAGCCACTTTGCCTTTTCAAAATTCTCTTCGTTTACCTGATATCCGGCTTCCTCAATCACCTTTTCCATCTGAGGGCGAAGTTTTTCGAAATCAATCTCATCCGGCTTCTTTGCATAATAGCCCGCCACGCCGCCTGCCGCGTAGTATCCCTTTCCCTGACGGTTTCCGTCCCGAACGGAGGAGTATCTCGCAGTATAAAGATTCTCCGGAGTGGGCTCCAAATGATTTTCTACCATATATTTCACGCTGCCCTCGGGAAGTGAGTCCACCCGTGTCAAAATATCCCACGCCTCTTTCACGGCGGCAATATTTTCCTCCGTCAAAGGAATATCCTTTTCGGAAAACTGCTTTTTCAGCTCCTTTGCAAATGCCTCGCTGCCCGCAATTTCCTTCAGCACGTCATCGCTGAGAGTATCCGTGTATCCGGCAACCTGCGTTCCGCCTTTTGCAAGAGCTACCTTTATTTTGTCTATAATGGTAACCACCGTCTCGATATCCGTACTGCCGGGGTGAAAGCCTTCCTTTTGCAGTTTGGCAAAATCCTCATCCGACACGGAATTAGACATAATCGCCATATAATCCCGTTTGGCTTTTACGTCCTCCTGTTCCGCCGCCTGCATAACTTCGTCAATGCTTTTCCCGTGTTCCGCATAGGCGCTGTTGTCCATGATACTTCCTGAAATATCCAGTGAAAAACCGCTTTCCTGCGTTTTCTCCGTACCGTGGGAAGCATATGCCGACCTGCTGCCGCTATCCGCATATAATCCGGCTGTTTTGGTTTCTGCTTTGTCAAATGTAATATTCATTCTGTTACCTCAGAAAAATTTCTCTTATCCGCACATATAAAAGGGCAAATGCCCTGCGCATTCACCCTTTATTTCGGCACATATTTTCTTTTTCTTAATATCCTGTTAAAAAACAAATACCGCCGCCGCATAAGGAGGGAGGTCTAAGGTAATGCTGTAATTCCTGTAATCGCACTCTTCCTTCACCGCCGTAATCTCCTTCGGCATCACTCCGCCGGCCCCGCCGAACCGCTCTTCCGCGCTGTTAAGCAGCAATTTGTATTTCTTCTTTTTGGGAACGCCCAGCTTGTAATTCTCCCAGGCGATAGGAGTCATATTGATGATGAACAAAAGATTGTTTTTCCCGGTTGAAGATTTTCTGAAAAAGCTGTAAGTGCTTCTGTCCTTATCATCGCAGTTGAGCCACTCGAACCCGTCCCAGCAGTTGTCAAACTCATACATGCAGGGGTATTTCCTGTAAATTGACAAAAGCTCTTTCATATATTCGTGAAGCCCTTTGTTTAAGTCCTCTCCCAGTAAGAACCAGTCCAGTTCCCGCTCTTCGCTCCATTCTCTTTCCTGACCGAAATCCTGGCCCATGAAAAGAAGCTTTTTCCCGGCATGACCGAACATATATGTATAACCGCAGCGTAAGTTTGCGTACTTGTCTATCTGATATCCCGGCATCTTGTTTACCATGGAACATTTCAAATGTACCACTTCATCGTGAGAAAGAGGCAGGATATAATTTTCGCTTTCGTTATAGGACATGGCGAACGTAAGGGCATAATGGTTGTTCTTTCTGAAATAGGGGTCCAGTTTCATATACTCGCAGAAATCGTGCATCCATCCCATGTTCCACTTAAAGGAAAAGCCAAGGCCGTCGTCCTCCACCTTCCCCGTTATCTTAGGCCATGCCGTTGATTCCTCCGCGATTGTCAGAAAGCCCGGATAAGTGCCTCTCACCACGGAATTTAAATGCTTGAAGAACTCAATCGCCTCCAGATTTTCATTTCCGCCGTACTTGTTGGCCACCCACTGTCCGTCCTGCTTTCCGTAGTCAAGATAAAGCATGGAAGCCACCGCGTCCACCCGGATTCCGTCAACATGAAATTCCTTAATCCAGTACAGGACATTGGCTATCAGAAAATTCTTAACTTCCGTCTTTTCATAATTGAAAATTTTGGTTCCCCAGTCGGGGTGCTCGCCCTTTCTCGGGTCGGGATGCTCAAAAATACACTGTCCGTCAAACCGTCCAAGCCCATGGGCGTCCGTGGCAAAATGAGCCGGCACCCAGTCCAGTATCACGCCTATTTTATTCTTGTGCAGTTTATTAATCAGATACATAAAATCCTTCGGCTCGCCGTAACGGGACGTAGGCGCATAATATCCCGTCACCTGATATCCCCAGGAGCCGTCGTAAGGATACTCGGCGATTCCCATAAGCTCAATATGGGTATATTTCATTTCCTTCAGATATTCCACGATTCTGTCGGCAAATTCCCGATAATTGTAAAACCCCTTCTCCTCCGGGCGGGGATGACGCATCCATGAGCCGATATGGCATTCGTAGATTGCCAGCGGCTCCTTATTATAATCCTTCCCGGAACGTTCCTTCATCCATGCGTCGTCCGTCCATTTAAACCCTGAAATATCTGTGGTTTTAGACGCCGTTCCCGGACGAAGCTCGGCGCTGCCTGCAAACGGGTCAGCCTTATACAGCTTTTCTCCGAAAGGCGTCGTGATTAAATATTTATATAATTCTCCCTCGCCCACACCCGGAATAAAGGCCGTGTGGATTCCGCCTGGACCGATTCTTTTCATGGGATTTGCCCCCTCGTCCCAGCCGTTAAAGGTTCCAATCACGTGTACGCTTTCCGCGTTCGGAGCCCAGACGCCGAAAAACATTCCCTCCTTGCCCTCCTGTACCGTGGGATGCGCGCCAAGCTTTTTATAGATATCATAATGCGTCCCCTGGGCAAATAAGTACTGGTCTGCCTCCGAAATAAAAACATCTTCCTCTGTTCTTTTAACTGTCTCTCCCATCTTACATTAACCCCCATTTAATAGTGCATAAAATCTTTTTCCCGAAGAACAATCATATCCTCTTCATCATAGCGCTTACCCAGCAGCACATCTACGAAATGCTGAGGCGTCTTTCGGTCCGCATAATAAATCGCCTCGTCCACCAGCTCCTCAATTTCCCCTAAGGTTACCTCGTGGTCGCTGGTCTGCATATCCGCTATTCTGGTGTGCAGGGCCAGAATACCCAGCTCGTCGATGGTGTACTCCTGCTCCAGCGCATATTTTTTTGCATACTTGACAAGCGTCTGGTCGTCAAGAGCCTCCACATCCACCCTCAGGTTAAATACCGGCTGTAAGTCGGGATATCCATCCAGAAAATCGTTGATTTTCGGCTTCGTATCCTCCAACAGGACGATAAGTCCCTGGCTTTCCTGGTTCAGCGCCCCCAAAAGCTGCTCCACCGTCGCCTTTTTCATGGACGACGCGCCTTCGATAATCAGCGCGCCTCCTGACAATTTGGATAAGGTGGCCGCCACATCTTTTTTGTTCATGGTGCTTCCTGAAATCTTAGCCACTTTCCCTGAGAAATTACTGTCCGAAAGCTGAATTTCCTTTACCAGAAGTTTTGCAAGGGCAATGGTTCCGGTATCTTCTTCACCTGTTATAACCACATTTCCCGTATAAGAGGCCATGCTGATATTGTCAATTGCCTCCACGATTTGCCTTCTGGTTCGTTTATGATGGATAAACGGCGCGAATTGTTCTCTCTCGCTTCCCGTCATTTCCCGGCCGGCGTTTTTGCTGCCGCCGTCTTCGGTTTCTTCTTCAAGTTTTGGTTCTTCTTTGTTTTTGCGTTTCTCGGATTTTGACTTTTCGGATTTTTTCCCGGCCGCTGCTTTTGATTTTCCGGCCGGCTCATCCTCCGATGCTTCCCCGGACATCTCTTCCGTTTCCGTCTCTGCCTCTTCCGCTGTCTCATCCGAATCCAAAGCGTCTTCTTCCGATTCTTCTGTCTCTTCCGACAATTCTATGGGATTTTCCTTTATAAAAGCTTCCGCCCTCTTTAAATACTCTTCAAGCAGCCTTCTGTCCTGTTCTTTTTTGGCGTCGTCCGCCGCGCCGGCCTTCTCCGTCCCGGCCGCAGCTTCCTCTTCCCCTGCCTCGGTTTCTTTTGCTTTCTTCTCCTCAGCCATCGCCGCGGCCAGCTTTTCTTTCTGCGCCTTGTCGATATCAGCCACTTTCACTACCTTAGGACGTTCTTTTGCGGCTTTCAGCCTTTCTTCTTTCATAGCCGCTGAAACCATGGCTTTTTCCAGTTCTTCCAGCAAACCGCTTTTCGTGGATTCGTCGAAATCGGCAAAAAGAGTTTCCGTCTGCTGATGCACCCGTCTCCGGATTTCTTCCATCCGCTTACGTTCGCTCTCCTCCTTCATCTTTTCCCATTCCGTCATAATGTCTTCGATGCTGAGCTGCCCGGTAATCTGCTTCTCCACATTATCCTGTTCGGGAACTACCAGAGAAATCTGTCCGTCGTAATCCTGGGTCAAAATTTTGTCATAGCCGGAGGGCTTATGGAACGCCTTAATCACTCCGGTATTACTGATGGCAGAATTTGCGCTGGCGATGGGCTCTTTCTCTTCGGCGGCCTCCTTACGGCTTTCCTCCTGTTCGTCCAGAGGGGCAAACAGCCTGCGGCTGCTGTTCTGGGCCTCAAGTTCCGTAACAACATCCTGAATATTAACCTCCTCCGTGTTTCCAAAAAACACTTCCTCGGAGTTCTTTCCGCCGGAAACCGGCGCTGTTTCCTTTCTTATCTCCGGCTGGCTCACCGGTTTCGGCGGTATGGGCTCTTCCGCTTCCATACGCGGCTTCCGCTCTTCAAAATAGTGCGCCTTTTCCTCAAAGCCCGACGGAATATCCGCTCCGGTTACCGGCTCATAAATCTGTGTTTTGAGAAGCGCCTCCGAATAGTCCTCCAGCGGAATATATTCTTCCGTCTTTTGCGCGTTTTCGGTGCTTTCTTCCTCTTCCGGCGTTTCCTCTTTCCCTTCTCCCGGCAGTTCCAGGATTTCCTTCATGCTTTCCGCCAGTTCCTTCTGAAGGTTAATCGTATTATACTGACTGACATCCACTGTCTTTACCTGAATGTCCATTTCATCCTTTGACGGTATCTCCTGCGTGCTGTCCGTCAGAATGTTTTCCTGAAGGCTGAACTCGTCGTCGTCTTCATCCTCCGTTTCATTCTCCGCCGCCTTCTTGATTTCCTGCTGGTCTACGGCATAGTCGGAAGTAATAAAGCCCCCCGTCTCTTTCATCTGCTCGTATTTCATCTGCTGGTCTTCGCTTAAAGGTTCATGGAGCATCTTAAGCTCCATCGCTCTGAGCACATATCTCCCCTCGCCAAACCAGAGGAACATCTCATCGCATTCCTCCACGCACTTGGAAGCCAGCCCCACCCTGTGATAAAGATAAGCAAGCTCGTAGGCCCATTTTTCACGGTAATCCCGCTTCTTAAGTTCTTCCAGAACCTCTATACGTTCTTCAAGGCTCACTTCCTGAGCCTCATATATTTTATACTGCAGCACGTATCTTCCGCTGTCCTTGGGCGCAAGCTGGACAAATTCCTTGTAGTACTCAAGGGCCTGCACAAACTCTCCCAGTTTGATTGATAATTCGCATAAAGAATAGACAATCAGTCTCCCTCCCGCGTGCCGCTCATACGCAAGCAGAAGGATATCCCGGCTGTCCTCATATCTTCTGTTAATTTTATATAAATCGCTGATAGTGCACAGCATCATAACGCTCTTTACTCTGCGCCAGTCCACACTGTCCGCAATTTTTACGGCGTCTGCATATTTTCCTTCCGAAATCAGAGTCTTTATTTCGTCTGCACGTACCTTATATTCGTATTTGTCCAAGGGTACTCACCTCATGTATGCTTTCTTCCACAGGGCATAATCACCCGATTTTTATTTTTTAGTTTACCATATGCTTTTTCGTATGTCAAAAGGTTAAAGCAGATTACAAAACTCAGCAAACTGCGCAAGCGAAAGGGCTTCTCCTCTTATAGTCTGCGCAAGCCCCATCCTCTCAAGCGCATCGCAAACCTGCTGCCTTGTCACCTTCACCGCTCCTCCCCCGGCGCACTTAATCGCCGGCGCGTTGGCAAGGGCGTTGGCAAGGGTTTTCCGCCGCTGGTTAAAAGCCGCCCGGATAACGGAAAATAGCTTTTCTTCGTCGTCCGCCTTTACCGGCGGCTCCTCAAACCGGGTAAGCCGTATCACCGCGCTCCCCACGTTCGGCCTTGGCATAAAACAGGAAGCCGACACCTTCAGTACCGTTTCCGGCTTTGCATAATACTGCACGGCAAGGCTTAGAGCCCCGTAATCCTTGGTTCCGGGGCCGGTCTGCATCCGCTCCGCAACTTCCTCCTGCACCATAATTGTGATATCGGAAACCGGTGCATGGCTTTCAAAAAGCCCCATAATAATAGGCGTGGTAATGTAATATGGCAGATTCGCCACCACTTTGACGGGCCGTCCGCTGTTTTTTTCTTCCGCCAGTTTTTTTATATCCATTTTTAAAATATCTTCATTAATTATGGAAACGTTGTCATACTCCGAAAGCGTTTCTTTTAAAATCGGAATCAGGTTTTTGTCAATCTCCACCGCCGCGACTCCCCCGGCGCTCTCCGCCAGATACTGGGTCATAGTACCGATGCCCGGGCCGATTTCCACTATGTAATCTTCCTTTGTAATTTGCGCGGCATCAACAATTTTTTGTAAAATGTTCGCGTCTATCAGAAAATTCTGCCCGTACTTTTTCTGGAATCTGAAATTGTGCTTTTTGATAACCCCGGCCGTCGCCGCAGGCGTTCCAAGATATGCCATCTTATTCTCCTCACTAAATCTTCCGTTTCCGGCCGCCCTTTTCCGGGCGGTTATCCCCTAAGTCTCCGAAATCCTGTAAAAGTCCTTTGCATTGCGCATGGCGCTGGCCAGCACCTCTTCCCTGCTCAAATTTTTGATTTCTGCCAGCTTCTGCGCAACATAAAGAATATAAGAAGACTGGTTCCTCTTTCCCCGATAAGGTTCCGGCGCCAAATAGGGGCAGTCCGTCTCCAGTAAAATCCGGTTCATGGGAATGTATTCCACGGCTTCCACAAGCTTTTTTGCATTTTTAAAGGTAAGCACGCCGCCAATACCAAAATAATAGTCCATATTTAAATATTCCCTTGCCATTTCCTTTGTGTAGGAAAAACAGTGAATTACGCCTCCCGTTTTCTGCATCTGCCATGCCTTTAACATCTCAAGCGTGTCCTTCGCCGCATCCCGGGAATGTACGATAATCGGAAGACCTGTTTCGCCCGCAAGGGCAAGCTGTCTCTCAAACCATTTCTTCTGAACGGTTTTATCCGGCTCGGGCCAGTAATAATCCAGACCGATTTCCCCGATTGCCACCACCTTCGGGTTCTCCGCTTCCTTTTTAAGCCACTGTATGTCAGCTTCCGTAAGCTCTCCTGTTTCCGACGGGTGCACGCCAAGCGCCGCATAAATAAAGGGAAATTCCTCTGCCAGAGCCAGCGTTTTCCGGTTGGCCTCAAGGTCGGAGCCTACGTTTACAATAAACTCTACTCCGTCCTCCTTCATATTATGAAAAAGCTCTTTTCGGTCGCTGTCAAAAGCCTTGTCGTCATAATGCGCATGGGTATCAAATATCATTTTATGGTATCTCCTGAAAAAAAATTAATATTTTATGA